>Ga0335072_10003150_pt1 | contig 24956 bp, 34 predicted proteins | sample Lox_Sample_21_FD_206725 | JGI IMG/M metagenome (GOLD analysis project Ga0335072, IMG submission 206725) | Soil microbial communities from Loxahatchee National Wildlife Refuge, Florida, United States - Lox_Sample_2.1 | ecosystem: Environmental > Terrestrial > Soil > Wetlands | place: USA... | reverse complement strand
TGACAAGGTAAGCCCGATCTCGTTTGCGTCGAAGATCCGCACCCCGGTGCTGATCGTGAACGGCGAGGACGACACCAATGTGCCGGTCGGCCAGGCGATCTACTTCCACCGTGCGCTCAGCTGGTACAGGGCCGAGCACGAGCTCGTCATCTACCCGCGCGAGGGACACGGGATCGCGGAGCGTAATCACCAGCTCGACCTGCTCCGGCGCATGCGCGCATGGTTCGACCGGTGGCTTGGTGATGGAGCATCCGATGGCCGAGGATTACCGGCCTGACCAAGCGGCGCCTGCTCTCGTCAGCCAGCACAGCGCACCGCTCACCAGATTTCTTGTTTGCCTACTAGCCGGACATGCCGGCGGTAACCTGCTGGCCGGCCTTGAACAAGCCACTTCCTGACTGAGTGAGGAAGCCTGGCAGGCTGACGATCTGCCCGTTGACCAGCGCACCGGCCTTGCCGAAACAGTCCACCAGCGGATGCGCGCCGCCCGGGCCCAGCGACAGGACGTTGCATCCTGCCTCAAGGTCGCTGGCGTCGCCGGTCGCGCTGGCGGCGTACAGAGTGCGCTCCAGTTGGCCGGTGTGCGCATCCAGTTCCACTATCCGGCCCTCGGCTTTGTGGCCGTGCGAGCCGAGAGTCACCTGCGAAGTGACGACCGTCTGGCCATCCGGGGTGACAAGGACCGTGGGAACGGTATTGAAGTCTGGTTGCTGGGCGTCCGATGAGGCGACGGGCTCGCTGGCGGCCAGCAGGTCTGTGGCGGGTGCGGCGGACAATGGCAGCACCCGGTAGGGCTTGGACCCGCGGGTAATGGGCTGATAGACGATCCGGTCCCCTCTTTGAACCAGGGGAACCCACTCGAACGCCAGCGATCTGGCGTTCACCCAGGAGAGATTGTCCACCTCACCGATGCCGCCGTGCGTGGACCAGCTGCCTGTGACCGCACCAGTGGTCAGGTTCAGCACCTGGATGCCAGTACGCGCGCAGCGGGTCGTGCCGCAGCCCCAGTCGGACGCGATCGCGAGCTTGGTGCCATCGGGCGATAGGTCAATGTCCTCTGGCGAGCTTATGAATGCGTCGGACGGAATATGAAAAGGCAGCCGCGTGACATGGACGGCGCCGTTGTCGCTGACCTGCAGCCGGAACATCCTGGTGGCGTAACCAAACGAACCTTCGCGGTTATCGGGGAACGGAAATGGTGCTGACAGGACCACGAAGGTGCGGCCGTTGCGGGCGGCTGTGATGTCCGGCAGGGAGAGCGCGGAGATGTGGCCGTCCCTGAAGTACACGGTCGGCAGGCTCACCCGGGCAACCCTGGCGCCGGTCGCCGAGTTGTACACGGCCGCGAAAGTCTTGAGGCCGTGGTCGGATGGCCAGGTGACAGTTGCGTAATACGGCGGGATAGCGTTGCTGCGCGCCAGTGCCGACGGCGTAGGAGCCGTCGCTCCGCCGGACTGGCTTAGCGACGCGAGCCCGACGGCGACCCCGACTACCGCCACGGTGGCAACGACGGGCGCAAGCAGCCGGGAACGCCGTGCCCAGGCCCAGTACAGCCGCCCTGGTGCCGCGGCCCTGCGACGCCTGGCCGGCTCACCAAGCGGGCGGATAGAGTCTGGCTGCGCTACCTCGGCCAGCTGGCGGAGCTCCTGCGTGAGCCGGTCTTCCAGGGTTGTCATCGCTCTTCCTCCCCTATCTCAGCGGCGAGCCTCGCAAGCCCTCGGCTCAGGCACGCGCGGGCGTTGCCCGCGCTGATCCCCAGCGTCGCGGCGATCTCGGTGACGCTCAGGCCGGCGTAGTACCGGAGCACCAGCACCTCACACTGACGGCGCGGCAGCTTCCGCAGTGCTGCGGCGAGCTGCAACCGGTCGGCGGTGACAGAGACGCTGTCCGGGGCAGCCGCGTCCGCGCGCACCGCCAGCCGCGGCGCGTGCCGGCGGGCCACCGCGGACCGCCGGTGCACCGACCGGCAGCCGTTCAGGACCGCTGAGCGGGCGTAGGCCAGCGCCCGCTCCGGCTCGCGGACACGGGGCCAGCTGGCGTGCAGCCGCTCGAAACAGTCCTGCACGACGTCCTCGGCGGTCGCTAGGTCACCGACCATCACGAGAGCGAGGCGGACCAGCTCGAGGTGGTGGCGGCGGAACAAGTCAGCGACGGTCGCCAGTGCGTAGTCCTGGCCTGGCTTGCTGACGCCGCCGCAGCGTGAGAGTGTGCCGTCCGGCGGCACGCTGTCGTCTAGCCCGAGGGGCACATCCATTGAGGGGCTCACAGATAGGAGACGCTCAGCGTAGCTCGAATGCTGTCCGCCTTGCCGCGCCTCACTAGCAGCACGCGCCGTTGGCGGGTTCGGGCCGGCCGCAGTGCTCACTTCGAGCATCGAGAACACTGCGGTAGCCTTCGGCACACTTGATGCCACGAACCGCGGCAGGACATGGACAGCCTCCGGCAGGACCGGCGAGCCGCTGGCCGAACCACTCGACCAGCTGCGCCAGCTGATACCAGGGCTGATCGTCGAACGCCTGCAGGTCACTCACCCTGCCGACGACGATAACGTCTATTTCATCGGCGACCAGAAAAGACTCGATCGCATCCAGCTCGACACCGCACCCCTCCTGGCGAAGAACACGAACGCGAGATAGCCCCAGCACCCGAAGTCCTCAGCGCCTGACCGATCCCGAGCATCGCCTCAGCTCACTCGCAACAAACGTCAGCATTGTCGGCCAGAATGAGCTCATTGCCGAGTATCTTCGACAACCTCGATGCGATGCGGGTGTTCGCCGGAGTCGATTACCAGCGGGCCTTTGTCGAGGATGCGGCGCAGCAAGCCCCTGAGCCGGTGGGACAAGCGAGTTACCCACCACGAGGTGGCCGTGGACGTGAGGTGATCATGAAACCGAGACGCGCTGCCTCGAAGATCAGAAGACGAGGACGCCGAAATGACGGTGCGAGTTGGAAACATAACGTTCGACTGCGACGACGTACTCAGCGTTGCCCGGTTCTGGTCGGCCGCGCTCGACCGGCCACTAGACCTGGGTAGTGGTCCACATTTCGCATCCATCGGAGGCGGCGATGCTGACCGCGTCAAACCCGCCTGGTACTTCGAGAAGGTTCCCGAGCCGAAGTCGGCTAAAAACCGCATGCACTTGGACCTGGTGGACCCTGACACATCGGCCATCGAGCGACTCGTGAGGTTGGGCGCGTCGATCGTGGCCGAGCACAAGCTGGGCAGTCACGGCTGGACGGTCATGCAAGACCCTGAAGGCAACGAGTTTTGTGTTGCGAACAAAAGCTTCACTGGCTGAGAGCGCGCAGTTCCACGCGGCGTCAGGAGCGTGTGGCCCTTTGGGCGCCGCCTCTCGCGGGCGAGCAAGCTGGCTACCCGGAGGATCGGCATACACCTGACGTGCCACCGCGAGGCGGCTCGCCAGAGTCGTGCGGAGCTAAGGGGACTCGAACCCCTGACCCCCCGCTTGCAAAGTGCACTCCAAGAGGCCACCACACGTTGTGCGCTCAGGCGGCCTTTAGCTGACCGGGTGAAAGGAAGCCGCTACCACAACATGAAAGACCTACGGCCGCCGTCGCCTGGTAGCACTGAGATACGGATGCTGTTCGCTTTCGATCCCAGGCGGGAGGCAATCTTCCTGGTGGCCGGCGACAAGCCGGTAACTGGGACGCCTGGTACCGCAAGGCAGTCCCGCTCGCGGACGAACGTTTTGCCCGGCACCTGGCCGAGCTAGAGGCGGAGGAAAACGACAGGCGATGAATGACAGCTACTCCAGGTGGAGCGACGTCAAGGCCAGGGGACGCGTTGCTGAGCCGCGCACTGAGGGGGAGCAGTCCGTCGGCAAGGCGGCTGCACGCGAGCGTCGGGAAGCATACGTCCGCGGACACCAGCTGGCCGAGATGCGCACCACCGCCGGACTTACCCAGGCTGAGCTGGCTGAGAACCTCGGCGTATCTCAGGCACGCATTTCAAAAATCGAGCATGGCGAGATCTCCGGCATTGACGTTGTGCGCGCCTACGTGTCCGCGCTCGGCGGAAGCATCGACGTCATGGCGCACATCGGCGACCGGAGCTGGAAGGTCGCCTAAGTAGGCGGGGCCTTCGGTAACTCACCGTCGCCGAACTGGCAACCACCATGGCCGGGCCGACTCCGCTGGCCGTGCCGATGCTGGGCCCTGGAGAGGCGCCATCCGGTGCAGGCCTTGTGAGAGGGCAGCTGCGCGCCGGCGCCGCAGTGGCCCGTCAAGGGCATAAGTACGGCAGACGGGCTCTCGACGATCCACACGGTCGGCATTTGCTCAGGTGGGCCGAACGCATCACGATGCGAACCACGATCTTGTTGTTGCCGGTGATCCGCTCGCGGTCGGCCCGCGGTGGTGCCGTGCCGGGAAGACTGCCGGCGCTAGATCAGGCGGCGGCGCTGGCGCGCTCAAGCCGCTCGGCGATCCAGACCTTGATGATGGACTGCCGGGTGACGCCGAGGCGCCGTGCTTCCCGGTCCAGGGACTCGATCATCCATGACGGGAAGTCGACGTTGACCCGGCGTTGTTCCAGCGCCGGGCGGCGCAGGCCGTCGAGGTCGAGATCGCCGGTCACGTCCTCGCCGGCATCGAATCTGCGGTCGAACTCCTCAGCCTTCATAGAGCGCTACTTCCTCCTTGCGGGACCGCCGGGCCGAGATGATCCTGGCCCGCCCCTGCCGGTAGGTGACCACGACCGACCAGTGATTGCCGCCGATCCGGCCGATCAGCAGCCACCGCGGCTCGTCGGTATTGCGGGCTGGGATCTCGACCCTGGCGATGTCTTGCCACAGCTGCTGAGCCTGGGTGAAGTCGATGCCGTGCTTTTCGAGATTGGCCGCGCTTTTGGCCGGGTCGAACTCGAACTCCACGGAAGCGACTCCCTCCAGGTATGGAAACTATACCAGACCCAGGTCACGGCGTGTGCGCGCAGCCAACGCTAACTAGATCAGAGCGGGACTGAACGAGCCGAGCTCACCGCGCTCCGTGCCGACCGTTGACCGGACCTGGTGCCCTGCCCCTGTGCCTTCGGCGGACCTGACGCAGGCCTGATCAGGCGTCGCCGGCCGGCCTGGCCCATCACTGCCTGATCGCGCCGCCTGGCTGGAGGCGATCGCCTGCCCGCGAGCCCGCTCTGCGGCCGGTCCTTCGCCGCAGTTCGCCAGGCGTCGCCGGCTGGCCGGCATAACTGGCATCTCCCGGCAGCTTCAGCGGGTCTGCGCGTAACCGCTCGGTAGCGGTCGGCGCGGGCGCCCGCGCTGGCCGACACGCGCAGGCCGCGCCATCGAGGGCAGGCCGACCGGTCAGCGCCCCGGTATCTGACCTGCCTTCTGCACGATGCCCTCGGCGAGTTGAGCGTCCCAGTTGAGGATCTGGTCCTTGCTGTAGTGAGTGACCTTCGGCCGGCACATCCCAGTGCAGCGGTCGGTGTCCACCTGCACCGCGACGTCGGTGAAGCCCATGTACCGGTAGCTGCGCGGGTTGACGATTACCTCGCGGCACCAGTTCGTCATAACTAGGACTGTCGCGGCGGCGCCCATTGGCCGATCTTCGCAGCCACGTGGCCGTCGCCCCCGTCGCACCACCAGAGGCCGGTGCCGTGCCGCGCCTCGGGCAACGTCCCCAGGCCGTGCGCTGGGCAAGCAGGCCACACACTCCCTGTGGACTGGTAGTCCAGTGATTCCATGATCGCCTGACGAGCCTGCTCGGCCACCGCGACGAGTGCGCAGAGGTCGTCGGCGGCGTCGGAAGGGAAGATGCCGCTGCCGTCCCACCCATGGTCGCCTGCCCACGTCTCCACGGTTGCATTGCGGGGGTTCCAGTCCGGCCGGATCAGCCTGATCTGACCGGCCAGCCCGGTCGCCCGCATGTCTGCGCGCACGGCGTCGAGCGCCCGCTCCAGCCGAGCGAACCGCTCTGGCGCCTGCTCGAACCCCGGCTCGTACCCGCTGGCCTCCAGGAACGCCGCAGCCGCCGACGCCAGCCGGGCCTCATCGCCATCCGCCACGCTCGCCTCGGCCAGCTCGCGCGCCTCGGCGTGCAGCGGAACGTATTCGAGTTCGCGCATGGCGATGTCGAACGCGGCCTGCCGGTCAACCGCTACGCCGTCCCGGACCGCCACATACAGCATGTCGAGCCGCCGTTCGAGCTCCGACCCGTCCTCCATCCATCCATCATGCTCTCCGCGTCCGAGGGCTACTTCGTCGCGCTGACCTGCGGACTCGCGGGTGGGAGGCGCGCTGTTTGTGCCCTAGTTCCTGCTCGCGGCGGGTCAAGCGCGTCGGCTAGCATCTGCCTGTGTTCCGGGGGCTTGAGTCGATGAGCATCGACAAGTTTGGACTTGGTAACTGGTGGCCGCGCCCTGACCAGGCCGCCGTTGGTGCCCTGGATCATCTTCCGTCCGATCAATGGCCCATGCTGGCGGCGAAGTGGCTTGCTGCGGGGTTCGACTCGCCATTGCTGCGTCAGCTCGCTGAGCTTCGGATTGGGCGGCACGGCCCGGCGTCCGAGGCAGTATCCCGCGGTCTGTCGATTGTCGGCTCATCGGAGAACGACCACGTCTCTGCGGAGTTCAGAGTCGCGTTCCAGGCGCTGGATCTGATGCCTGATGTTCTGCGGTCGATCGGCTTCGACCCGGCCCCTGCCGACGAAGCGTTCATGGCACGCTGCCAGGGCGCGCTGGAAGTCGTGCAGCACGACCTGGACGTGACTGGATATGGCCGGTACCGGATGCGGGCACGCTTCGGCAGGGGATGGCCCGCGGCTGTGTACCCGGCCATGCCGGACGGCTCGTACTGGGGCGGCGGCGAGGGCATGTCACGCGAAGACGACGGCCCTTGGCTGCTTTTCAGGGCGGCCGACTTGGTTTCCGCCACGCTCAAGGAGATACCCGAGATCGAGTGGCCGGTCTGTGCCGTCCACGGCGGTCATCCAGGCTCTATCTGGGACGGCGAGGAACCCGTCTCCCTCATCGACGACATGGCCTGGTGGCAGTGCACCAACACTGGGCATCCGCTTGCCCCGGTCGGTCAGCTCGCCGCCAACATCGTTAGAACGCTATGACCTACCGCTGCGGGTGCGCACTAGTTGAGCCAACTCGGGACTACGCCCCTGTGCGCCACCCGACGGGCACATAAGAGGTCCCATGGACCCTCACCTGGCTTCGGGGGATCTTTGCGTCTTAGGGCTACTGTCCGGCCGCGAGCAGCTCGCCCATACCGTCGCGCCTGGGTGCAGCACTGGCCTCACGCTGACCGCGATCCCGCCGTCGATCAGCGACTCGTCGGCACCGGCCAGGATGGCGTGGACAGTATTCGGCTTACCCGGCGTCCGAGTGCCAGCCACGCGGCGAAGATCCGCAGTTCTAGCGCGACCCAGCCCACGCTGGGAGTTTCAGAACCCTCTGCCACAACCGCGACCGCGACTATGAGCACGATGCCCGCGATCCACGCACCGGCCCACGCAGCCGTGCGGTGCCAGTTGCGCCACCGCCAGCCACGCAGCCGGACGAACCCCGCCACCAGCACTAGCACAGCCAGCAACGGCCAAACCGTCTCTGCCAAGTCGCCCACGTCCGCGATCACCCCCGGTTCCCCGTTCCATAGCACAAACCAGAATTCGTCGTTGGTGCACTGGTTGGTGGTGCAGCCCACCGTGGTGCAGACAATGGCGTAAACAACCCCGCCAGCACCCATCACCACCCACAGCATCGATAGCCACCAGACCCAGCCGCGCCCGCGCAGCCCACCTAGGATCTGTGCCTGCGCATCGCGGAAGGAAGGCCACCGCCTGCCGGGCATGCCAGCCCTTCCGCCAACCGAACTCGCGCGAGGCATAGGCCAGGCTACTGTCCGGCCGCGAGCAGCTCGCCTATGACCGTCGCGCCCGTTCGCAGCACGGGCCGCAGCTCCTTCCGGTACACGAGTTCCGTGGTCCGCGTGGTCGAGTGCCCAGCAAGCGCAGCAATCTCCTCGATTGGCACGCCTGCCTCACTGGCGATGCTCACGAATGTGTGACGCAGTTCGCGTGGCGTCCACGACTCACCCAACCCGGCTGCCTTGGTGAGTCGGCGCATGGAACGCCTGATGTTGTGCGAGTCCAGCTCGGTGCCGATGGACGTGGTGAACACGAGGCCGGTCTCATGCCAGAGTTCGCGAGCCTGCACGCGGTCGCGCTCCAGCTGCGTCTGACGACGCCGTAGCGCCTCGACGACCTGGGACGCGATCTCCAGTGTCCTCCGGGACTTGACGGTCTTCACGTCCCCGTGAGCCCGCGTGGACCGCCAGACGTGAATCGTGGCAGCGTCAAGGTCTACATGGTCCCAGCGAAGCGCCCGAGCTTCCTCCGGGCGGATGCCCGTCATAACCGAGAGGACCAGGTAGGAGCCGATGGCCGAGTCGGGACCACTTAGTAGACCCCTGGACATCGCCCATCGGGCGTTCGCGCAGCTAGATTGGGGTGGAGCTAAGGGGACTCGAACCCCTGACCCCCTGCTTGCAAAGTAGAATTGGCCTATCTGCGCCCCTCCGAATCCCTCTGCTGACCTGCTGATCTGTCCCCAGGTGTGTCCATCCCGAACCGCTGCTGTCTCGCGGTGTGTGCCACCACAAGTGCCACCATCTGCCACCAGGCAGGCCAAGCAGTTGCAACTTTTGCTCGAATCCCCGGCCGTTCTGCTAGCGGTGGTCTTGAGCGGATTTTTTTTCTGACGACATCAGGGTGAACCCTGCTGCGCCAGTTCCATCACCTGATCGCGTCCATGTGCTGGGCTGGGGTGTTCAGCCTGAATCCGGATGGAACCCTTCCGGAGGACGTTTGAACGAGCCGGGTATGACGATGCCCGTGTGCGGCGGCTCACCACACTTTCTCGGGCCTCCATCCGCTCACGATCATCTCCTTCAGTCGCGTGTCGTTAACGACGCTGTAACGCGGGATCGCAGGGTCGGTGGCTGGGCCAGCTGGTTGGAAAGAACCGTTCACGAACTTCACAAGGACCCATCCCGCTCTCCCGCGCCGACTCCGAAGCAACGGGAACTTCTGCAGGTCTGTCGGCACCGGAACCATCCCGATCGGGGTGACGATCTTGCGATGTATCGCAGCTGAGAGCGGGAAGAAGACCGGCCACCGCCAAGCCTTGATTTCTTCAACGTCCTGAAGTGTCGGCGGCTCGTCAAAAGTTGGCTCTGCTATCCAGATCAATGACCCGGTTCGCGGCACATCATGGGTGACGAGCCCGACCGCGAACCCAAGATCACACACGACGCTAAACGACAGTCCTGGCGTCGGTCGGGCCACCGTTGTTCCTCCTTAACCGCAGGCAACGCTAGTCAGGCTCGGGGCGAATGCGGTAGCCGGTGTCAGAGTGAAACGGTCGGGAGATAGTTAGCGATCAGTCCCCGCTGTCCCCGAACAGGTCGAGCTGCACCGCTCCTGATAGGTGATCCAGCACCTCGGTGACAGTTCGCTCTGTGTGCAGGCCGTCTGCATCCCTGGTCTGTCTGGTGTGAAGCCTCACTCTCAGCATGTCGTTCTTGGCGAACCGCTCGGTTCCCGCATCCACTCGTGACAGGAACCCCACGTCATGGATTGCAGCATGGAACGTCGACTCGCCATCGTTAAAGCGCCACTTGTTGCCTTCGGTGAATGCCACATTTACTGGGCGCAGGACTACTTCCGTCACTGATTCTCCGAGTCTCTCCTCCACCGTTGGCGGAACCTCGAAGGCGGGACCGTCGGTCGTCGATACAGTCTCTGCGCGGTTCTCCGTGCTCACTGTCAGGCTACTGATGCCGGTGTCTGTTACCGGCGCGATCATGGCACGCAACGACCGGCGATACTCTGCGTCCATCATGAGCCGCAATGCTTCCGGCTCGATTTCCAGCGTCGTGTTGTTGTCGAGAACGATACGCACCCGACCCGGAGACACTTGTTCTGTCGCTGTGATTCGCCTATTCCGCAGCCACCGGACGGCGCCCACCGAGCTGACGACCAGTGTGACCAAGCCTGACAAGTCGGCTGCTGCTTCTGATGGCCTCGAGACGAGCATGTCGAGCATGTTCCTGGCGACGCCGCCGCCGTCAGCAACCAGAAGATCGACGATGAATGAGCCGGGCCGCGTAGCCCGGACCTCGACCTGCGGCGCAGGCCCAGGGACGCCAAGAAAAACGTGTGCTTCGCGGATGACATCGGCTGTGGCGATCAGAGCAGGTGCAAGCTGGCGAACGTCCATGGCGCCGGACTCGACTGCCGGACCCTCGTACTGGAGGGTCATCGTCGCTTCAGCCATGCCCATAGTGAATCATTCGGCACCATCATTTCGGACTAGGCAGGACTATGCGCCACGGTTAGTTACCAGTCCGCGACCTCAAAGCGGATTCCACCAGGGGGCATAGCTGCGCCCCTCGTGCCTGATGGTGCCGGGAGGCAATGGCACATCGGCATCACAGTCACCGCAGATCCCGGCTCCGGACAATCCAGCGTCTACCTCGTCCTCCATGCACACCGGGCACAGGATGGGCACCAGACGCCACGGCGCGGGCATGTGCTGCTGCCAGTCGGCATAGTTCGCCTTCGCCTTGTCTGCGGCCTCCTGCGCCTTCTCGGCCTCGTCCTTGGCCGTGGTGATCTGCCCGGCCAGGTACTCGATGGCCTGGTGCAGTTCCATGACCTTGAAGTAGTCGTTGTGCTTCTTGGCGTCCTCCTGCTGCCGGATCAGTTCATCGACTTGCGGGCGCATCTCGGTGGCCGCCGCCTCCATCTCTGCCCGGTGCTTGTTGGCCTTGATGTAGGCCGCGTTCACCTTCGCCATCTCGCCACGGACCCGCCGACGCTCCGCCTCGTACTTGCGCTTCTCGGTGAGCATGTTGCTGTAGCCGACCATCAGTCCTCATCCTTCCTGCCGTAGTTCATCGTGTTGCCGTGCTGCTCTCGCCACCGCTTGAGCATCGATTCCATAGCTGCCGCCTGCTTCCGCCGCCGCCACACGATGACCCGGCATGACCCGCCGCAATACAGCCGGTGCCGTCCGGACCAGTTGGGCGCGAATGTGTTCCTACAGGTGGGGTTGGCGCACCGCTGCCGTGGCCCGCCTCCGTAGTACCGACTCGGTGTCAGCACGCCTCGCCTCGCTCCGCCGCCCACTCGGCGCTGCTCTTAAGCGGACCCTTGAACTTCATGTCCGGTGGTGGCGATAGCTGCTCGGGCAGCTTGCTGTTCTTGCTCTTGGTGACCTGCTGCTGCCCCGGTGCCGTGGTGGTGCTGTACCCGCCGAATCCCACGTCTGCCGTCCTCTCCGGTGAAGGTGGTGAAGGCGGTGAAGGTGCAATCGGGAGACTGACGACAGGTGCCGTTCCGGCCGCCTCGCCATCACTGTCATCCGGTGCAAGGTACGCCGCCCACATCGCTTCCAGGTCGCGCCACATGATGCGGTAGCGCCCCTTGTCTGGCCCGTGTGTGACTCGCTTGGACGCCACCCGGTAGTCGCGGAGCAGCACTTTGAGCCTGTCGTCCGTGAGCTTGTCTCTGCCCGCTGTGCCGTCCCACGGCGCACCTAGCCGCACGAGCGCATCGGCCAGCACGGTCACGGGAATGCCGGACGGGTACCTGTCCTCGTTCAGCAGATGGCTATGGCACGCGCTGTACGTGTCGGCCACGATCGCCTTCGCTGGCACCTTGGCGCCGTCGTCCTCAATGGCCATCTTCTCGATGCACTGGCGGACACGTTCCGGCCATGCGCCTCCTGCCGCCTCGGCCATTGCGACAAGAGGTGTCCAGGTGTCGGCCGTCCGTGCGTCCATCGCGTCCGCGTAGGGGACTTCGGCGAACGGGTCCAGCTTGAGCTTCCGCTTACTGTCGCCGCCTGTCGTCCACGCCCACAGGTCAGCCCTGGCGCCATCGCGCTCCTGCTCAAACTGCCTCGTGCCGATCCGCTCGGTTGGCTTGGCCTTGAGCAGCGTGGTCCTGATGCAACGGCTCTGTGTCGCCGCCTTGAGCCTTGACCAGAACGTGATGCCGACAAGCACCATCGGCCGGTACACGTCGTACTTGACCGGCTTGGCCTTCTCGCCTCCGCGCCAGACCGTGCCGCCCTTCTTGTAGCCGGTGTTGATCAGTTGCATGAGCGCCCTGGTCTGCTCGTTGCCATCGGCACTCCGCGAGACAAGCACCATGTCCAGTTCATCGAGAGCGATGGTTACCGCTTCCCGGTTGTCTCCGATGACCTGGTAGATGGATGCCGGTGTGGCGTCTGCCGTGTAGTGCAGCCCGTTGCAGATGCCGCCTAGCACGTCCTCGGCCAGCACGGACTTGCCGCTGCCTCGCTCGGGTGAGTCGATGACCAGTCTTGGCGCGTGCCGGAATCTCCAGCACTGCCAGGTGTACGCCGCGTACAGCGCATGCACCCATGCCGTCTCGTCATCGGGGTACACGAAGTACTTGCGCAGGAACGCCAGAGCGCCGTCTAGTGCCTCGCTGCTCACTTGCGACCGTCCGCTCTGGTTGCTCGGACGCTCCTGGTCCCCTTGCTGCCAGTGCCCCACATGACGGTCGGGTGCCTGTTCAGGTAGCTCAAGTCATCCGCACGCAGCCGTCCCCTGATGCTCGTGGTGATGGTTCCCCTCCTGATGAGTGCTCGTAGGTGTGTTGTCTCACACCCAAGGTGCTCGGCTGCCTCTCGCACGGTTAGCCAGTCGTACGGGCTTGCCACTACGCCGCCTCCGTCTCGCCCTTGAACAGTTCGTCAATGGCTGACGCTGGTATCAGCCGCCTGCCGCCGACCTTGATGCTGCGGAGCTTCCCGCTGCCGATCAGCTCGTACAAAAGCGAGTGCCCGATGCCCAGTAGCTGCTCCGCTTCCGCTGGCGAGTAGGCCAGTCGCTTACCTGCTGTCATGTGTTGCCTTCCTCGTGGATGTGTCTTGGTGCGTAGTTGTCTGAGGCATCGCTGTCATGGGTGAAAGTTGCTCCGCTGCCTGATCGTCCAGAGCCGCGCTCCCAATCAGGTCGGTTAGTGACTCGAAGCTGCGGTAAGCCGACATGACACCGCCTCCTTCAGGCATGCCACGCGCACCCACCGACACCTTGCGGGCTACTCGATATCTGCGCCGATGTGGTCACCGCAGGATTCGCAGGTGCCGTACGGAATCTCGCGGCTGCCCCTGCTACAGATCAGGTGCAACTCGTCACCTGGTATGGGCGAAGCTGCCAGCCATCGCGTGCTGCCGTACGGCCGGTCTCCTACGCACGGATGGCGCACCGTCGCCATGTACACCCGGCGATGTTGTCGCCCTGATGCTGTAGGTCATCCGCGAGTCGGCGCACCCTGCTTGCATCTCACGCACAGGGTGGCCCCCGGAGTTTTTCGCCCGGCTGCACGGGAAGGGTGGCGGTCGATCAGGGCATCGATGGTGCCCCGCAGCGGGCCGGGATGGCTCTGCACCAGGAACGTCTCCAGCGTGTCGTACTGCCTCACCCGGATACCTCGGGCACACAGCACGCCCGACAAGATGCCGTCACTTACGACCGCAGAGTCAGCCAGGTTCAAGACAGGCCAAGCGGTTGCTCTTGCCGCTCGGGATGCCATCGCCACACGGGACGGACGTGTTGCGCAGATTTTTGATTCCGTGGCAGCCATTAACTGCTCTGCAACCAGGCCACTACGCAGCGCGGTAGCCGGACGCCGGATGTCGCACTATTCCCGCCTCAAGACGGAGGATTCCGATAGCTGAAAAGCCTGTAGTGCACGGAGAAAATAGGCTCTGACCTGCGACAGCGCAGCCACTTAATCCGAAGGTGAAACAGCTACGTTGCCCTGCAAACCTTGTCGCCAGGCCACTAAGGCCACCAAGCCGCTCCGCATATCCGCTGGTCAGAGCGTTGCCGCCTTAGGTGCCCTGCCCGCCATTGTCGCCAGGCAACGGATTCAGTAGCCAAAAACGCGGTGCCACGAGCGCGAATCGTTAACTTTTTCGCATCTGGCAGCGGCTGCTTTTGCCTCGCCGCGCAGCAAACAGGCCACCACCGTCGCCGGTAGTGACCTGTCGCCCTGTCGCCCTGATGGCTTAGCTAAGCGCTTAGCTCCTGCCGTACCGGGAACACGCTGTCCATGACCGTCGCCCCGGTGCCGATCTGCTCGCGTAGCTCGCGGCGGTAGACCGTCTCGGTGGTCCGGCTGGTGCTGTGTCCGGCCAGTCTCGCTATCTCCTCCAGCGGCACGCCTGCCTCGCTCAGGATGCTGACGAACGTGTGGCGTAGTTCCCGCGGTGACCACTTGCGCCCGATGCCCGCGTCGTCGCACAGGTTGCGGAACTCGCGCCTCAGGTTGTGGGGGTCAAGCATGGTGCCGATGGTGGTGGTGAACACCAGGCCCGTCTCGTGCCATAGCTCGGCAGCGTTGGCGTGGTCCTGCTGCTGCTGCTCCTGCCGCCTCAGCAACGCTTGTACGGCCCGCTGCGGTATGGCCAGCGACCGCTTGGACTTGGTCGTCTTGGTGTCGCCTCCGTGCCGGTCTGATCGCCACACACGGATGGTGCCCGCGTCGAGATCAACGCTGTCCCATGCGAGCGCCCGTAGCTCCTCGGGTCGGCATCCGGTCATCGCGGCAACGATGGTGTAAGCGCCGACTGCTCCGTCCGCCTCTGCCTCTGACAGCAGCAGTTCAAGCACGCCGCGAGTCATCGCCCTACTGGGCCGCCCCTCCGTCTTGCCCGATGGCCTGTCTGCCTCCGCTGCCGGGTTGAAGCTGATCAGCCTGTGCTTGACGGCCCGCTGCAACGCACGCTCCAGACTCAGCGCCGCTATCTGCACGGTCCTGGTGCTCCTGGTGGCAGCTGCCCGCTGTAGCGCCGTCTCAACGTCACGCACGCTCAGCCTGTCCAGCTTCCTGCCACCGATCTCTGCGAGCACGGGCGCGAGTGCTTCCCGGTACGTGCTCACTGTCTTGGGCGACTTGCCGTCTAGCCCGGTGCTCAACCACTCATCGCAGCACTGCCGCACCGTGTACGTGCCGTCTGGCCTGACTCCACCGTCAAGCTCAGCCACCTTGGCCTTCAGCTTCCGTGTGGCCTCGGTCTTGGTGCTGCCGTCAACGGTGTAGCGCCGACGCTTCCCGTCCACGGTCCTGTTCACAACGCCGCGCCATCTGCCGCTGCATGACCGGTGCTGCTTGTCCCGGCACACAGTGCCCGCCTGGTGCTCGTACGCCACGTTGCCATCGCCTCGAGCCATGTCCCCTGCCTCCGCTGCTAGGTCCAACCAGGGCTTATCGTGCCACCTTTTCGGGAGAAGTGCCACCAGGAAGTGCCACCGTCGGCAGGCATGCGACATGGCCAGGGTGCGCGTTAGGGGAGTTTTTCCTGGTAGATGACGGTGGAGCTAAGGGGACTCGAACCCCTGACCCCCTGCTTGCAAAGCAGGTGCTCTTCCAGCTGAGCTATAGCCCCAGGAAACCGCAGGTCACGCGGCCAGTAGGCGATCCTAGCATTCGCGGACACCTTCAACGTGCATCCAGTTCAGGGGCTCGCGCTATAAGACGAGGTCAGCGGGCCTGCCAAGGATGCATCGTCGGGTCAGGCTGCCGGATTGGAACAGTAAGGAGGCCGCCAGCCGCGAGCTCTATTGTCCTTCCTGCCGGTATTGTCAGCCCTTGGTCCCTTCTGGCGGTCGGAGCTGTCGTGACTGATGTACCTGAGCTCATTGGCCTTCTGCAGCGGGCCGACTGGACTCGGCTGACCTTGTGAGCCGAAGTGAACGACGGGTCCAAAGTGCTCGTAGCGCCCGGAATGCGCTACCGGTACGAGTCAGCTGAGTACCTGACCGGCTGCGACGGCGGCCGCCTGTGGAAGATGGACGAGGATGAGGACGACCGGCGTAAGTCAGTCCACTGGGTTAGCGGGCCGCAAGCACCGCTGGCCCGGATGCTGTGCCCGGCTTGGCTGCTGGACGGTTCCCGGCTGGAGGTCCGGGGCAGCACTCGTTTCTGCGGGCGCGAAGCACTTCACGTCGTCATGACGAGGCGGCCGACACTGCGCACCGCGCCGGTGCCGGCCGATGAGATGGCCGAGGTCGTCGAGGTCCTTGTGGACGCCGAGTCAGGGATCCTGCTCCAGATTCCCGAACTGGACGAGGACGATCAGCCCGACGTCCGCGAATTCGTTCACGCAGACTTCGCGCCGGTCATCGACTCATCTCGATTCCAGCCGCCACCGGGTGGCCGCGTTGCCGAAGGCATAGGCGATGCCTTCAGCGGCCTGCCCCGTCCAGCCCGGCTGGCCGCCACCACTGTCGGCGGCCTGGCAGCCGGGGCCCTCGGCGCGTGGATGAGATACGCGCCACCCCGCCATACCGCTCCCTCCGATGCTGACGGCATCGACTATGGGCAGAAGATTCCACGGGACGAGCCGCCACCGGACCGCGCGCAAGCCGGGCGGCCGGTCAGTGACGACCTGCTCGGCCTGCTGCACGCGGGCGGTCCAGCCGAACTCCAGGCCACCTTGCATCAGTGGCTCGATATCGGCGCTGCGGCGGCGTCTGTACCGGGATCGGCCCGGCGGGCAGGCTTCGGCGGGCTCGGTCTGCTCATGGACGCAGTAAGCGAGAAGAGCCGGACCTCGCACATGGTCTCGGGGATTCGTTTGGCGAGGCCCGGCGTGTACCAGGTAGACCGCCGCTACCAGCAGCGTCGTCATCCCACCACAATCGCCTGCGACGGGCAGCGCTGCTGGCAGGTCTATGCCGACAAGATCACCAACAGATCTGCACAGCGACCACCTGCCGATATCGGTGCTCTACTCGACCCTTCCTGGCTGTTGCAGTCGACGCTTTCTGGCGGCGACGCCCTCACGGTCCACGGCCGTTCCGCCTATCGGATCAGTGCTGCGCGCAGGACGGGGGGCGCAGGCTCCGGACCGATGCTGTTCCCGGCGGCGATCGCGATCGTCGACGCCGAACTGGGGATCATCCTCCGCCTGACCGCCTACATCGGTGACAATCCGGTGCAGCGCTACGAGTTGCGTGACGTGACTATCAGCGTCGGCGATTTCCGGCCCCGAATCCCGGATGGCCTGCCAGTCGTGGAGCAATCCGGACGGTTCCCTATGTGAAGCACGCAATCGTCACGCCCAGCCACCGTATGTGCGCGGAGGGTCCTGAGAAACCGATTGGCGAGCAGGCGCGCCATGTTAGCCTGAGCGTCGCTTACCGGCACCGGGGAGACGTGCCGGTGAAGGCTGACACCGGGGGTCCGTCGATGGCAGCACTGATTCGCGATACGCGCGAGATGTCGTACCTCGTGCTCACCGACCGCGCGGTCCCCTACCTGCTCGCGAGATTACGCTGGCCTGACGTCGCCCAGGCGATGACCGTCAGCAGCCCGCGGTGGCTCGAGGATCCAGGCCTGTTCGATCTGCACTACGACTCCAGCGCGGTCAACGTCAGCTTCTCTCAGGCGGCCTCAGTGGCTGCGGGCTGGGGTACGCAGCTGCGCGCCGGGGCCGCCGAGGGGCCTGTTAAGAGGCGGATGTCATCGAGCCTGCTTGAGAAGTCGCGAGGGAACGGGCACGCCTGGAGCATCGAGTTCGTCGGAAGACGGCGCGGTTCATCACTTCGCGTGCCTCGCCTGCAGTCAGTCGGCGAGAGGGCCGCACCGGTGAGCGGCGTAACGCGCGGTCCTGAGAGCGCGCTTCTCGACCGCCGCCGCTTCCCGCGGCTGCGCATCGACGGCAGGGCGCACATCCGATCTGGGCCCGCGACCATTTCGGCGGCGCTAGTCGACTTGAGCCTGGGTGGTGCGCGGTTCGTGCAGCCGGAGCCACCGTCAGCTCTCGCGCCGGGTGCCACGCTCGAGGGCCCGTTCCTGTTCGAAACCGAGGGGAACGCCTCACGGATCTGCCTGGACGTTGCGGGCCGGATTGTCTGGCGTCGCAGCATCGGTGCCAGCACGCACTTCGGCGTGGCCTTCAGCGACCTAGCCGACGCCGAGAGCGAAGGGCTGCAGTTGTTCCTGGCAGCCGCACACAGCTAGCTACAGGCCCGTGGTCCGGTGCTCGGACCGTGCCTGGGCAGGCACAACCTCGGCTGGATACTCATGCGGGCCTGCTCCGTCACCCGCTGGCAGCAGCGCGGGGACATCGGCGATGCTACCGAGGATGTGAGTCGCGCCTGAGGCACGCAGCCGTGCAGCCGGGTGCGGCCCGGTGAGGACCCCAGCCACGACGCTGGCGCCCGAACGCCGACCGCTATCCACACCCGCGCCAGTGCTGTGGATGACAGCCACGTCCGCGACAGCTTCAGTGCCAGACTGCAGGACCGCTGTCAGAACCAGATCCGGCGCAGGAAAGCCCCTCGGAACGTCCTGGGCGCTAATGGCGATGTCGATGCTCCGCCACAGCCCGGCGGCGTCAAGGACCGTATTCGCGATCCGGCGTGGCAGGCTCGTGAGAACGGCAATCCGGCAGCCCGCGTCCCGAAGCTGATCCAGCACTTGGACGGCGCCGGGCACCGGCTGAATGACGACGCGGCGGAGCGCGTCGCCCAGTGCACGGTCAAAAGCGAGCTGGGCGGCCTGGGCCCGAGCCTCATTGTCGGGAAACAGCATCCGGAGCACGTCGCCAGGAGCCTGCCCGCGCGCCTGGTGAACCTGAGCCATCCGGCGCGCGAACGCGCTGGTCCCGCTGACCACTCCCTGAGTCGCGATGGCCTCCGCAAAGCAGCGTTCAATCAGGCCCTCGTCAGGCACCACGGTCCCGATCAGACCGCAGCAGGCCAGCGTTATGCCCGGCTTGTCAGTCGCGCCGTTCATTCCCAGGACGAACGCGCGGGTCAGTCATCAGCCGTCGTCGCCTCGGTCCACAGGTCAAGCTCAGCCCGGTCCGCCTGGACCTTTCGCCACAGGGCGAATGCGCTGAGCCCGAGGACAACGATCACGAGCAGCTTCTTCACGACGCTTGATACCTCCGGCTCCGGCTTCCTGAAGGCCGCTGGCGTGCCTGCGACCTCCCAAGACACCCTTGCAGCCTAGCAAGCCACGCCTTAGCGCTGCCGGGCCACGCGCGTCTCGTCCCACACTGGCTCGGGTGACTCGTAGACTGTCCCATCACCGCCAAATACCATGAACCGGTCAAAAGACCTCGCGAACCAGCGGTCATGGGTGACGGCGACGACCGTGCCCTGGTAGGGCTCGAGACCGGCCTGCAGCGCTTCGGCGCTGGCCAGGTCGAGGTTGTCGGTGGGCTCGTCAAGCAGCAGCAGCGTCGAACCGGCGAGTTCGAGCAAGAGGATCTGCAGGCGTGCCTGCTGCCCACCGGAGAGCGTCGCAAACGGCTGCCGCGCGCAGGTGGTCAGTTCATACCTTGACAACGCCGACATTGCCTCGTTGATCAGCAGCGCATGCTCGGTCATTAGGATCTCCAGTGGCGAGCGGCCTGCCAGGTCTGGCCGCGCATGCGTCTGAGCGAACATTCCCGGCACCACTCGCGCTCCGAGTCTGGCAACGCCCTTATGCGCGACGGTCTCGTCGCCACTGAGCAGGCGGAGGAAGTGGGACTTACCCGAGCCGTTGGAGCCCAGAACAGCGACTCGCTCGCCGTACCATGCCTCCAGGTCGAACGGCCGCATCAGCCCGGTCAGCTCCAGCTGCTCACAGATCACCGCGCGCTTCCCGGTTCGGGCGCCGCGCAGCCGCATCCTGACGTTCTGCTCCTTCGGCGCGAGCTCGGGCGGTCCCTCCTCTTCAAACCGGCGCAGCCGGGTCAGGGCTGCCTGGTACCTGGACGCCATGTCGGAGTTGTAGGCCGCCTTCTGCTTGTACATCAGCATGAGCTGGCGCAGCTTCTCATGCTCCTCGTCCCAGCGCCGCCTCAGCTCATCGAGCCGCTCGTTTCGCTCTCGCCGGGCCTGCGCGTAGGTGGCGAAGCCGCCGCCATGCACCCAGACGTGCCGGTCCTCGACGGTGATGATCCGCTGTGCGCAGGCAGCCAGCAGCTCGCGATCGTGGCTGACCAGCAGCACGGTCTTCGGCGTTGCCGCCAGCTGCTCCTCGAGCCATACCTTGCCCGGCACGTCGAGGTAGTTGTCCGGCTCATCCAGTAGCAGCACCTCGTCGTTGCCGCGGAACATGGACTCCAGGACCAGGCGCTTCTGCTCACCGCCCGATAGCGATGCCACCTCGCGCCACTGGCAGGCCTCATAGCCGATGCCGAGAGCCCCGACGCAGCAGGCGTCGAAGTGGACCTCGGCCTCGTAGCCGCCGGCGTCGCCCCACTCCGCCAGTGCCGTGGCATACCGCATCTGCGTCGGCTCGTCATCCCGCTCCATCATGGCCAGCTCGGCCGCGTCGAGCCGCGCGGCCGCCGTCCGCACTCGGGCCGGCGAGATCGATAGCAGTAGATCGCGCACCGTGCTGTCGTCCCTGATGCCGCCGACGAACTGCCGCATCACCCCCAGGCCTCCGCTTGAGCTGACGCTCCCGGATTGCGGAGCGAGATCGCCCGAAACGAGGCGCATGAGGGTGGTCTTGCCCGCCCCATTCGGGCCGACTAGCGCGGCCACGGCACCGTCACCGACCCGGAAGGAGACGTCATCGAGCAGCACCCGGCCATCAGGCAGGGCGTGGCTTATGTGCGCCGCCTCGACGTGACCCATCGAGTCTCCAGTTCCATTGAGCCGCAGGTATGCCTGACAATAACTGCATGGACCCCCAGGGTTTCAACGTGAATTCCCGGCTCCGGGCGTCGGACGCCGACCGCGACAGCGCAGCCGCGGTGATCAACAACGCGCTGGCTGAGGGTCGGCTAACCGTAGAGGAGCACTCTGAACGGCTTGATGCCGTCTATGCCGCCAAGACGCACGCTGACCTCGTTCCGCTGCTCGAGGACCTGCCCGGGCAGCACGCGGTCGCGCTCCAGGGCCACGCACCGTCAGAGGTAGCAGCGAGACCCGGTTACGGCGGCCGCATTGCCGCCATCTTCGGCGGAGCCACGCGCAAGGGCGCCTGGCACGCCGAGCCGGTGATCAACGTCCTGACCGTCTTCGGCGGCACGGAGCTCGACTTCCGGGAAGCGATCCTGCCGGGCAAGGAGATCATCCTGAAGGCAACCACCGTCCTGGGCGGTGTCGAGGTGATAGTGCCGCCGGAGATGCGCGTCGTCGACAACGGCATCGCCATTCTCGGTGGCAGGGAGATCACTGGTAACCCCGGTGAGGCGGCCAGCCCGGAGGCACCGGTGCTGCGGGTCGAAGGCACCTGCGTGCTGGGCGGCATCGAAGTCAAGCGCAAGTCCCGGAAGCAACCGAAAGCTCTCAAGCGCGGCAAGGGCGTGAACGTGAGCATGGAGCAACTGGGAATTCTCCCGGCCGTCAGAATCCGGCCAGCCGACCCCAAGGATTAGGCCTGCCCACAGGGGGTTAGGCAGAGACGGCCCGAATCTCCGGCCGACGGCGCACCGGATCGGCAAGCGCGGCGGCCAGCCGGCCGATCGCCTGCAGGGAGTGGCCGCTGACCACAGCATCGCAATACGGCCAGGCCGCGGCCATTCCGCCGGCCAGCGGCTGGTAGTCGGCGCTCTTAGTCCGCGGGTTCATCCAGACAATGCGGAACGCCACGAGTGACAACCGCTGCATCTCGCGCCGCACCACCTCGGGATCTCCGGTGTCCCAGCCGTCAGAAATGATCAGGACTACGGCTCCCCTTGCCATGCCCCGCCGGCCGTAGCGATCGTTGAACTCCTTCAGCGCCGCGCCGAGCTTCGTGCCGCCATGCCAGTCGGGCGCGGCCCGGCCGGCCCGGGCCAGCGCAACCGCGGGCGACGACCGGGCCAGCGCCGTCGTCAGCCGCGTTAGCCTCGTCGCGAAGCTGAATACCTCGGCGCCCGCGCCGCCAGCCGCGCAATAAAGCAACTGGATCATCGCCCTGGCGTAGGGCTCCATCGACCCGGAGATGTCACACAGCACGACCAGCCGCCGAGGCTGCTTCACCGGGACCTCACCGATCAGCCTGAACGCGTGACCGCCAGTTCGCCGGGCCTGTCGCAGCGTCGAGCGCATGTCCGTCCGCCTGCCGCCTGGCCTTGGCTTGCGCCGTCTGGACCGGCGGCTCGGCACTGCCAGCGTCAGCTGGCGCATCGCCGCGGCGAGCTCGAAAAGCTCGGCTGCGGAAAGCTCGGCAAAATCCGTGCCTGACAGTCGCTCGACCGGGCTGCCGAGGTAAGGCCGCGCTATCTCATGGTCGGACTCACCATGATCGCCCTCGGACGCATCCTGGAGGGACACGATAGTGCCGGCATGCTGCCTCGCGGCAGTGGCAGCCTCCGCGATCTGCGGAGCCGGCGGGCGCTTGCCAATTCCCGACACGATGTCAGTAAGGCCAGGCAGCTGATCGGGGGCATCTGGCGAACCGAACACCTCGGCAAAGACCGCCCGCAGCGTCGCGGCATGGTCCTTGCTAGACACCAGCGTGGCGAGCGCGCAGTCATACAGCTCACGCTTGGTCGTTGGACGGACAAGCGTCACCGCTGCCGCGAAGCGCTCGGTGCGGCCGGGACCGACGGGAAGCCCGGCCCGCCGCAGCGCCGCGCCAAACCGCGCAGCGATCTCGGCCAGATCACTTGGGCTGGACCCGTCGTACTGGTCAGCCATCACCACCGCCGTGGCCCACCACGGCCGCGAAGTCAGCGGCTCGCGCGGCCTGCAGATCCTCGGCGTACTTCAGCACCGTTCCCATGGTCTGCCGTGCGGCGTTCGCGTCCAGCTCGGCCGCGCCGAGAACCTGCAGGGCGTTCGCCCAGCTGATCGCCTCCGCCACGCCGGGCGGCTTAGCCAAGTCGAGTCCGCGCAGCCGGTGCACGCCGGCCGCGACCTGAGACGCCAGCCGATCGGTCGCCGCAGGCACCCGGCGCCGGATGATCGCGGCCACCCGCGCGGTGTCGGGATAGTCGATCCAGTGGTACAGGCAGCGCCGCTTCAGTGCGTCATGCAGGTCTCTGGTCCGGTTGGAGGTCAGTACGACGACCGGCGGGTAGGCCGCGCGCCGCGTGCCGAGCTCGGGAATCGTCACCGCTGACTCGGCAAGCAGCTCGAACAGGAATGCCTCGAATTCGTCATCGCCGCGGTCGACCTCGTCGATCAGCAGCACAGCCGGACGAGGTCCCGGATGATCAAGCGCCGCGAGCAGCGGGCGCTCCAGTAGGTAGGCATCGCTGAACAGGTCCGCCTCGCGCGGCATCTCACCCCTGGCCTCGGCCAGCCGGATGGCGAGCAGCTGGCGCGGGTAATTCCACTCATACAGTGCCTCAGCCGACGTCAGGCCCTCATAGCACTGCAGCCGGATCAGCGGTGTATCCAGCACGGCGGCCAGCGCCTTGGCTGCCTCGGTCTTGCCGACTCCGGGCTCGCCCTCCAGCAGGATGGGCTGCCCCATCCGGGCAGCCAGGAACAGCGCAGTACCCAGGGGCTCGTCCGCCAGGTAGCTGACGCCGTCCAGTTCGGCCACCAAGGTCCGGACGTCCGGCAATTGTTCGGCGAGATCGCTCATATCACCATCTTGCTTTTGTGAACGCTGTGGTTCGGTCACCTACACGCCAGTTCAGAGGCTAGCCCGTCACCCAGCCTGCCCTTGCTGGCAACAGATGGCTGCGGTCGGTGATTCCGGGACCCTTGACGGCTCCGTGACGACTCGGCGTCGGCCCGGCCCAGTCTCGCGCCCAACTGCCGCGGCCCGACGGCGAGCCAGCGGTAACTGAGCCGTCACCCACTCTCCTTTCATGCATCCGTCATTCCTTTCATGCATCCGTCATTCCGATATCAGCATAAACTGGACACCAAAGCTCGCCGCATGCATGAAAGGTGGATTGAGCGCGTTCTCACTCGTCACTTTTGCCGGAATTCCCGGCGGCCACGGCCACGGCCACGGCCACGGCGCAGCGGAACGGCGGCTTAGCTCAGCGCCAGGTCGGAGCGGACTGGCCGGCCCTGGATAGCGCGCCACACGTTAGCGGGAGTCAGCGGCATGTCGGCGTGCACAACCCCGAACGGAGCCAGCGCGTCGACGACCGAGTTCACTACGGCGGCCGGTGAGCCGACGGTCGCCGACTCGCCCACTCCCTTGGCCCCGATCGGGTGATGCGGCGACGGCGTAACGGTCTCGCCGAGCTCCGGTGAGGGACACTCCATTGACGTGGGCAGCAGGTAGTCCATGAACGACCCGGCCAGGCAGTTGCCCAGGTCGTCGAAGACGATCTGCTGCATCAGCGCCATCCCGATGCCGTCCGCCAGGCCACGGTGCACCTGGCCCTCGACAATCACCGGGTTGATGCGCACACCGCAGTCGTCGACGGCAATGAACCGGCGCACCTTCACCTCGCCGGTGGCCGGGTCGACGTCGGTGACGCAGATATAGGCACCGAACGGGAAGGTGAGGTTGGGCGGGTTGTACACCGCGCCAGCGTCCAGGTGGCCCTCGACCCCATCCGGCAGCACCAGCGAGGAGTGCGCGGCCATCGCGATCTCGGCCAGTCCGGCGCCCTGCTCCGGATCTCCGCGAACGCGCCACTTGCCGTCCAGCCACTCCAGGTCGTCGGCCGCCACCTCGAGCATCGCCGCAGCGACGAGGCGGGCCCGGTCGCGGACCTTGCGGGCGGCCATCACGGCGGCCGCGCCCGACACCGGCGTAGAGCGCGAGCCGTAGGTCCCGAGGCCGAACGGGGTGCGGTCGGTGTCGCCGTGCACCACCTCAACGTCGTCCGGGGTCAGCCCGAGTTCGTGCGCCACGATCTGCGCGAACGTAGTCTCGTGCCCCTGTCCCTGGGTCTGTGCCGAGATGGACAGCACCGCCTTGCCGGTCGGGTGCACCCGCAGGTCGGCGCCGTCGGCCATGCCGAGCCCAAGGATGTCCATGTGCTCGCGCGGACCCGCGCCCACGCCTTCGGTGAAGAAGCTGAGCCCGATGCC
>Ga0335072_10003149_pt1 | contig 24958 bp, 25 predicted proteins | sample Lox_Sample_21_FD_206725 | JGI IMG/M metagenome (GOLD analysis project Ga0335072, IMG submission 206725) | Soil microbial communities from Loxahatchee National Wildlife Refuge, Florida, United States - Lox_Sample_2.1 | ecosystem: Environmental > Terrestrial > Soil > Wetlands | place: USA... | reverse complement strand
GCCGTTCCGGTCCCGGCGGGCGCGGCTGAGCACGACTTGTGGGTGGCTCTGGTATCGCACGCCCCGCACGTGGTCGCCGCGGCGATGGCCGCCAGGCTCGAGCAGGCCCCGGCGAACGCGCTGGCTCTGGCCGGTCAGGGGCTTCGAGACGTCACCCGGATCGCGGCCTCCGGCGCGAGCATGTGGCTGCAGATCCTGACCGCCAACGCCGGGCCGGCCGGAGCGGTGCTCCGCGCTGTGGCCGAGGACCTGACGCAGGCGGCTGACGCGCTCGACTGCCTGGCAGCAGGCGATGAGGGTGCTGTGAAGCAGGTAGCCGACCTGCTGGAACGAGGAATCGACGGAGTCGGGCGCCTGCCCGGCAAGCACGGCGGGCCGCCCAGAGGTTTCGCTCCCGTGCAGGTCGTCATCCCGGACCGGCCAGGTGAACTGGCCCGGCTGTTTCAGGCGGCGGGCGTGGCGGGCATCAACATCGAGGACATCACCATTGAGCACTCGCCTGGCCTGCCGGTAGGTGTCGCGGAGTTGTGGGTCCGGCCCGAGGAAGTCGCCCGGCTGTCTGAGGCGCTGGAGGCCAGCGGCTGGCCAGTTCGCCGGTAACCTTGCCTGGTGACTGAATCAGCTGCCTGGACGATATCTACCGGTGTGGAGCAAATGCAGAGTTATGCCGGGCAGCCTGCCCCCGTGATCGCATTGGATGGCCCGGCCGGCTCTGGTAAGTCGACGGTGGCCCGCCGCGTGGCGACCGAGCTTGGCCTTCGGTACCTGGACACTGGCGCGATGTACCGGGCGCTGACCTGGTGGCTCCAGCGGAATGCAGTGGACCTCACCGACACGGCGGCAGTGCTGGCGCGGATCGCCGAGCCGCAGATCGCAATCGGGACAGATCCTGGGGCCCCGCAGGTGACGGTGGACGGGAAAGATGTCGCAGCGGACATCAGGACCCGAGAGGTGTCCAATTCGGTCAGCGCCGTGGCAGCGATCCCGCAGGTTCGCCAGCTGCTGATTGGCATGCAGCGTGACATCATCGCTGCTGCCGTCGCGGACGGCGCGGGGATCGTCGCCGAAGGCCGCGACATCGGCACCGTGGTCGCGCCGGACGCGGCAGTCAAGGTGTACCTGACGGCTACTGAGGATGTCCGCGCTCAGCGGCGCTCTGCCGACCTGGCTGCCGACCCGACGGCAACGGTGGACATGACCAGGCGTGAGCAGGCGCTGCGCGATCAGCGGGACGCCGCCCAGATGGCTATGGCGGATGACGCCGTCAGGATCGACACCAGCGGACTTGGCCAGGACGATGTCGTCAGGCGCGTGGTGGCAATGGCCAGGAAGCGACAGGCAGTGCCGCATGGCTGAGCCTGAGGAGAGCCAGCTGGCCGCAGAGGTAGCCGCGCCGGTCCTCGCTGTCGTCGGCAGGCCGAACGTCGGCAAGTCCACCCTGGTCAACAGGATTCTGGGCAGCAGGCAAGCGGTAGTGGAGGACACGCCGGGCGTTACCAGGGACCGGGTCACCTATGACGCGACGTGGCGCGGCCGCGCGTTCACGCTGGTGGACACCGGTGGCTGGGAGCCGTCGGTCGAAGGTACGCCGGCACTCGCCGCACGGGTGGCGGCACAGGCGCGGATTGCCGTCGACGCTGCGGACGCCGTGCTGTTCGTCGTCGACGCAGTCGTTGGCGTCACAGACGCCGACGCGGCGGTAGCCGCGGTGCTACGGCGGTCAAAGAAGCCAGTCGTGCTTGCCGCCAACAAGGTCGATGACGCACCCGGAGAGCCCGATGTTCACGGGCTCTGGTCGCTCGGCCTGGGTGAGCCGATACCGGTGAGCGCTCTGCACGGCCGCGGTAGCGGCGACCTGCTTGACTCGGTTCTGAGCGCGCTGCCCGAGGCTCCCGCCGAGCAGTACGAGGCCCAGGGCGGCCCGCGGCGGATCGCGCTCATCGGCAGGCCGAACGTGGGCAAGTCGAGCTTGCTCAACAAACTCGCCGGGTCGGAACGAGTGCTCGTCGATGACGTGGCGGGAACGACCAGGGACCCGGTCGATGAACTCGTCGAACTCGGCGGCAAGACCTGGCGGTTCGTCGACACCGCCGGCATCAGGCGACGGGTGCGGGAGAGCCAGGGCGCCGACTTCTTCGCCGCGCTGCGGACCGAGCGGGCGCTGGAGCGGGCCGAGGTGGCTGTCGTGCTCGTCGACGCCAGCCAGCCGCTCGCTGAGCAGGACCTGCGGATCATCTCGATGGTGATCGAGGCTGGCCGGGCATTGGTCATCGCCTACAACAAGTGGGACCTGGTCGATGCCGATCGCAGAGAGCTCCTGGATAAGGAGATCGACCGGCAGCTGCACAACGCCCGGTGGGCGCCGCGAGTCAACCTCTCGGCAAAGACCGGCTGGCACGTAGACCGCCTGGTGCCGGCTCTGGAACAGGCACTTGACGGCTGGGAGACCAGGGTCCAGACCGGACGGCTGAACGCCTGGCTGACGGCGCTGATCGCGGCGACACCCCCGCCGGTTCGCGGCGGCAAGCAGCCGAAAGTCATGTTCGCGACGCAGGCAGGCATCAGGCCACCGCATTTCGTGCTGTTCACGAGCGGCTTCCTGCAAGCCGGCTACCGGCGGTTCGTCGAGCGCAAGCTGCGGGAGGAGTTCGGCTTCGCCGGCACGCCCGTGCACGTGACGATGCGCCTCAGGGAGAAAAGACACGGCCGCAGCGACACTGCGCGGCACCCGGCCGAAAGCCGTCGGGGCACCGGGCGCCGCGGGCCCGGCCGCGGCTAGCCAGACCCAGGGTAAGCGGGCCGAACCTAAGCAGTAGTGACTGGGCTGGCAGGTTTGCCGGTGCCGAGCCAGAACCAGACCGTCGTGCCGTTGTCGTCTCGCAGGTAACCCCACTGGTCGGAGAGCGTTTGCACAAGGAACAGCCCGTGACCGTCGGATGCGTAGACATCACCGCGGACGACGGGAGCACTGAGATCTGATCCCGCATCGGCTACTTCGACCCGCACGCCGCCCGCTGACTCAGAGATGCGCACGGTGACAGTGCCGCCCGGGCAATGCGATGCGCTGTGCATGACCGCGTTAGTGACCAGCTCGGAGGTGAGCAGCACCGCGTCCGCGAGGCTGGGGTGTAAATCTCCGAGGGCCTTAGCGACAAACGCGCGTGCCTCCCGGACGTGCTCCGCGCGACCAGGGATCGTGAGACTGCCCAGGACTGCCGCCACTGCCATCCCGGCCGCTCCCTCCCGCACGGCGTCCGGAACTTCTAACCTAAGAACGCCGTATCAGCCATTTTGCAACATTGGCGGGCGACCCCCGGCAGAAGCAAGGCGGCGCGGCCAACGCGCCTTGGAACTCAATCATGATGTGACGATGCATGGCACGCAAGTGCATAGCACAAATAGCTGTCGCGAAATCTCACGTGGGATCTCACCGGCGCCACCGATCCGTGTATCGTGATCACTTGAGCACTGCGACAGCCAGCCAATCTGCATTCTCGTGCGGGCTGCGCTACGGGCTTTTCCGCCGAGGGGGCGAGTGCCAGTGTCAGTCGGCCCGACAGTGAGGCGCCGTCGGCTCGGCAGCGAGTTAAGGCGGCTGCGTGAGTCGCAGTCCATCAAGCTCGAAGAAGTGGCTGAACGGCTAGGCGTGGCGCCGTCGACCCTTTCGCGGATCGAGACAGGGAAGGCGCCGACGCGGACTGCCTATCTCAACGCCATGCTGGAACTCTATGGCGTTGACGATCCCGGTCAGCGCCATGTGCTGCTGGAGATGGCCAGAGAGGGCCATCGCAAGGGCTGGTGGGCCGTGTGGGACGGTGTGCTGCCCACCGGCTTTGGCATCTATGTCGGTCTGGAGGCGGAGGCCGCGTCCCTTCGCGTCTACGAGGCGCAGGTGGTCCACGGCCTGCTGCAGACCGAGGATTATGCCCGCGCGGTGATGTCCACGGTCCGGCGGCGGCAGAGTCCAGAGGAGATCGACCGGCTGGTCAAGCTGCGCATGCAGCGGCAGGACGTATTGCGGCGCCCGGATCCGCTGGAACTGTGGATCATTCTTGATGAATCGGTGCTGCGGCGGATGGCCGGCTCTTCTAAAGTCATGCACGAGCAACTTGACTATCTCTACGAAGCGAGCCAATGGCCCAACGTAACCTTGCAGGTACTGGCATTCGGCAGTGGCCTGCACCCCGGCCTCGGTGGTTCATTCGCCATTATTGAGTTTCCGGAGCGTTTTGACCCGGATGTTGTCTACACCGAAGGGGTAACAGGTCAGGCTTACATCGAGGAGCATGACCGGGAGGTGCGAGCTCGTGCTGAAGCATTCGACCTGCTCCGGGCAGCTGCCTTGCCGCCAGGTGACTCGGCGCTACTCATCCGAGCCATTTGTGAGGGAGCAGAAGAATCCACCTGAAAGGAATCCCCGCATGTCCGATTACGACCTGTCCAGTGCAGCGTGGATAACGAGTCGCGCCTGCAACAACTCGGCCTGTGTCCAGGTAGCGCACCTGCCGGGCGGCATGGTGGCTCTCCGGGACGGTAAGGACGTTGCCAAGCCGGCTCACGTCTTCGACAGCGACGAGTGGGCGGCGTTCGTCACTGGCGTCAAGTCCGGCGAGTTCGACTTGCCGGTGAGCTAACCCGGGCGGGGCAGAGAAGCGGCTTGGCGGGGCTGTCTATCAGCCCCGCCAAGCCGCAAGTTGTGCCGGCCGGGATCTGGTGAGGCGTCAGTGGTCGGCTTGCGGGGACTCGACGGCACCTGGATCGGCGATGCCTGGATCAATGAGCGGCTGAGCGAACACATGTCCGAGCGGTTCGGGCCCGACGTATTGCTGACAACGGCAGTTCTCCTCGGCGCACGAGCCGCTGCGCGGATTGTGAAAGCTCAGGTGGTGGCCGCAGCCGCAAATCGGCTGCGGCTCGGGCGGTGCCTTGAGCGCCGCGCTCCGCCTCTCCGCCAGGTCGGCCTTAGCGGCAATGATCTTCAGGCGCCGGGCGTGATGGCGCTGCAACGCACCACCCGCCATCGGGCCGACAATGAAGATGAGCCACCAGTAGTTGGACAGGAACCCCCACATGTCGCTATCTTCCCGCAATCGCGCGGGCAGCGGCAAACCATCGCAGGCAGCTGACCTTCACATTGTTCGGGGAACGCCGAACTCGCCGTCGCGTGCGCCGCCAAGGAATGCGTCCCATTCGGCCCTCGTGAAGATCAGCGCCGGGCCGCTGGGGTCACGGGAGTTCCGCATCGCAACCTCGCCATCGGCCAGGAACGCAATCTCGACACAGTTGCCGCCGGTCGGGCCGCTGTGGCTGCTCTTGATCCAGGGCCCGGTGATTCCGCGCGCAGTGGTGCTGCCGATGAGGCCGTTCACTTCGCTCCCTCCAGTTCCGCGAGCATCGCATTGATGAAATTGGTGGTTTGATCTGGCGTGCAGGCGGACGCGCTGATGCGGTCCATAGCTTCCATATAGCGCTCGACGTCGTGCCGTTTATCCAGGTACAGCGCACTAGTGAGCTGCTCGACGTACACGACGTCAGACAGGTCATCTGCAGCGAACCGGAGGATGCTGAAGCTGCCCGGCGCCGCGTACGAGGCGCCGGTGAGGAAGGGCGATATCTGGACTGTGAGTCCCGGCCGTTTCGAGATCTCAAGCAAGTACTGAAGCTGCTGGCGCATCATGCCGGGACAGCCCACCGGGCGCCGCAGTGCGACCTCGTCGATGATGGCCCACAGCTGCAGGCTGCCGGCCGCGAATCGCCGCTGCCGCTCCGTGCGCAGGAAGACCAGGCGGTCGGTTTCCTCGCGCGAGTACTGGGCGAGCCTGATAACCGCGGCGGCGTAGTCCTCGGTCTGCAGCAGGCCGGGCACGAACTGGCTGTCGAAGCTCCGGATGGACTCAGCGGATTCCTCCAGCCCGAGGTAGGACTGAAACCAGGTGGGCAGCACATCCTGGTACCGGTGCCACCAGCCCGGCTGGTTGGCCTGGCTGGCTAACGTCAGCAGCTGCTCGCGCTCGGCCGGATCGGTGATCCCGTAGAGATTCAGCAGATCGGCGATGTCGAGTTCGCGCACCGCGTTGCGGCCGAGTTCGATCCGGCTGATCTTCGACTCCGAGCCGCGGATAGCGCGGGCCGCTTCCTGCGCGGTGATATTGCGCGACTCGCGAAGTCGCCTGAGCTGTGTGCCGAGCAAGATCCGGAGCACAGTAGGGGCGGCAGCTCCGTCAATGCGGCCCGCTACAGGGTCCGCGCTGCCAGGCTTCACGTCGCCAGCCATCAGCCGCGCTCCCTCTCGATATGCCGCATGGGACCTTACTACCATGGCGCGTTCACACGGAGGTGCCATAACGCTTCAAGCACGAGCATCCTTTTCCCGCAGGAATTTTAAAGGCAGCACGTAATGGACTTGCTCGCCAAATGGCACTTACTTCATCGTATCGTGAGTGCGATTTCTTACCACCATGGGATAGGCCATCGTCACCACTGGCACGCTCTCGGGCTGATACACCACCAGGCCCCCGGCCGACCGGGCAGGGCCCGGTAGCACCACGCCGACTGCCGGGCGGGCAATCCTGGCTGCAGGCAGCACCGATACGATCCGGAACGGGTAATCACATTCGTCTCGCGTTAGGCAGGGTGCATGCGTTACAGGCCACTCGGTAACTCCGGGCTCGAGGTCTCCGTCGTCGGCCTTGGTTGCAATAACTTCGGCCGTCGGCTGGACGTTGAGCAGACCAGGGACGTCGTCGACGCGGCCATCGACTCCGGCGTGACGCTGCTGGACACGGCGGAGACCTATGGTGGCCGCGGACGCTCAGAGGAGATCCTCGGCGAGGTGCTGGCTGGCCGCCGGGATCAGGTCGTACTTGCCACTAAGTTCGGCTCCCAGGGCTCGGATCTGGGTTACGGCCCGGCCGCTGGCGCCAAAGGCGGCCGCGCCTATATCAGGCGCGCAGTGGAGAACTCGCTCCGCCGGTTGCAGACCGACTACATCGATCTGTACCAGATTCACACGCCGGATCCGGTGACGCCGATCGAAGAGACGCTCAGCGCGCTCACGGAGCTAGTGCAGGCCGGCCTGGTCCGGTACATCGGGCACTCGAATTTCTCCGCGGTTCAGATCGCCACGGCAGCCGCCGCCGCTCGTGAGCTGGGCGCAGTGCCGTTCATCTCCGCGCAGAATCACTGGTCGCTGCTCGAGCGCTCGGCCGAGCTGGAGGTGGTGCCCGCTGCCATGCAGTCCGGCCTCGGCGTTCTGCCGTACTTCCCGCTTGCCAATGGTCTGCTGACCGGCAAGATCCGGCGCGGCAACCCGCCGGCGCAGGGCACCCGGCTGGCGGACCGGTCCGAGTACATCACCGAGGAGAAGCTGGACAAGGTCGAGGCTCTGGCGAACTGGGCGGAGCAGAACGGCAGGACGATGCTCGAGGTCGCGATCGGCGGCCTGGCGGCGCTGCCTGGCTGTACCTCAGTCATCGCGGGCGCTACCTCTGCCGAGCAAGTGCGGGCAAACGCGGCCGCTGGCGACTGGCAGCCAACCGAGGCTCAGCTATCAGAGCTCGACAAGATCGTGCCCGTAACTGGCTGACGGCAGGGGGTCATCAGCAATGCGAATGACTGCGGCGCTGTACGAGGGACACGGACCTGCGGCGGACGTGCTCAAGGTGGTCGAGGTCGACAGGCCCGAGCCAGGGCCCGGACTGGTGCGCGTCAGGATGGAGCTGTCCGGCATCAACCCGACGGACTGGAAGTCACGGGCTGGCATGACTCCACGACCCATGGACGGCTTCCAGATCCCGCACCATGACGGCGCCGGCCTCATCGACGCCGTCGGTGATGGCGTGGATCAGGCCCGCATCGGGCAGCGAGTCTGGACCTGGCTGGCAGCTGCTGGCAGCCCGTGGGGCACCGCTGCGCAATGGTGCGTGCTGCCGGCCAGGCAGGCTGTGCCGCTGCCGGACGGCGCATCGGCCGAGCTCGGTGCGTGCCTCGGCGTGCCGGCGATGACAGCGCACCGCTGCCTGTTCGCGGACGGGCCCGTCGATGGCAAGAACGTCCTGGTTGCCGGAGGAGCCGGAGCCGTCGGACACTTCGCGATCGAACTCGCCAAATTCGGGAACGCCCGCGTGGTGACCACTGTCAGCGGCCCGCAGAAGGCCGAACTAGCCCGCAGGGCAGGGGCCGATAGCGTGGTCAACTACCGCGACGCTGACGCAGCCAGCCAGCTCCGGGCGTTCGCGCCGCAGATGGACCGCATCGTCGAGCTGGCACTCGGCGCGAATCTTGACCTCGACCTCGCGGTGTCCGGGCCGCAGACACATATCGTCGACTACGCGGCCGAGCCGGATGATCCACTTCTGCCAGTGCGCACGTGCATGACCGCCAACGTGACCATCCGGTTCGTCCTGCTCTACAACTTTCCTGCTACGGCTCTCGATCAGGCGGCCACCGACATCGACGCGGCGCTCGCAGCGGGCGCGCTGACTGCGCTGCCGGTAACCAGGTTCCCGCTGGCCGAGGTCGCCAGGGCGCACGACGCCGTCGAAGCAGGCGCCGTCGGCAAGGTAGTGCTCGAGATCCCGTGACGGTATCTGCTGGTGACCGGTCGGGCCGGATGGCTACTCGATGGCGTCCGCCGAGCGCGCCCGGTCACGCAGGATGTTCTTCTGGATCTTGCCGGTGGAGGTCTTCGGCAGTAGACAGAAAACAACGCTCCGCGGGGCCTTGAAATGCGGCAGGCTCGCCCGGCAGAACTCGATCAGCTCGGCCTCGGTGACCTCGACGTCCGGCTTCAGCTCGACGTAGGCGCGGGGGCTCTCGCCCCAGGTCGGATCGGGCACGGCGACCACGCCGGCCAGGGCGACTGCCGGGTGCCGGTAGAGGACGTCCTCGATTTCTAGCGAGGAGATGTTCTCGCCGCCGGAGATGATGACGTCCTTGGCCCGGTCCCTGATCTTCACGTAACCGTCCGGTTCCAAGGTGGCCAGATCGCCGGAGTGGAACCAGCCGCCGTCGAACGCGTCGCTGGTGGCGGCCGGGTTCTTCAGGTAGCCGCGCATGGTGATGTTGCCGCGGAACACGATCTCGCCGATGGTCTGGCCGTCGGCAGGAACCGGACTGCCGGTCTTCTGGTCGAGTACGGTCATCCCGTCCTGGAGCAGGTACCGCACGCCCTGACGGCCGCCCAGCTGGGACCTCGATTCGATGTCAAGCTCGTCCCACGCCTCATGTTTGGCGCAGACCGCGGCCGGTCCGTAGGTTTCGGTCAGCCCGTAGACGTGCGTCAGGTCGAATCCGAGCCGTTCCATCCCCTCGATCATCGCGGCGGGCGGCGCAGCGGCGGCCACCATGGCGCAGACCCGTCCTACGCCGGACCGGAGTTCCGGCGGTGCCTGGATCAGCATGTTGTGCACTACCGGAGCCCCGCAGTAGTGGGTGACGCCCTCGTCGCGCATGAGGCGGAACACCGAAGCCGCGTCCACTCGGCGCAGGCAGACGTTCGTGCCGACGTTGGCGGCGATCGTCCACGGGAAGCACCAGCCGTTGCAGTGGAACATCGGCAGCGTCCAGAGGTAGACGCTGTGCCGCGGCATGTTCCAGGTCAGGATGTTGCCGACGGCGTTGAGGTGCGCGCCGCGATGGTGGTACACGACGCCCTTGGGGCTGCCAGTCGTGCCTGAGGTGTAATTCAGCGAGATCGCCTGCCACTCGTCCGTCGGCTCGATCCGCTGGTAGTCAGGGCCCGCGTCGGCGAGCAGCGACTCATAGCCGTGATCTCCGATCAGCTCTCCCGGCCCGTCGTACTCGGGGTCGTCGATGTTGATCACCAGTGGTCTGACCTGGCACTGCCGCAGGGCTCCGGACACGGCGGGGAAGAACTCCCGGTCGGTGATCAGCACCTTGGTCTCCGCGTGGTCAAGGATGAACGCGATCGTCGCCGCGTCTAGCCGGGTGTTGATCGTGTTCAGGACTGCTCCGGTCATTGGCACGCCGAAGTGCGCGTCGATCATCTCCGGAGTGTTCGCAGCGACCACCGACACCGTGTCGCCCCGCCCGACGCCGTGCGCGGTGAGCGCGGAAGCGAGACGGCGGCTGCGCTCGCGCGCCTGCGCCCAGCTGAATCGCCGCTCGCCGTGAACGATCGCCAGCCGGTCCGGGTAGACATCGGCGCACCAGTCCAGGAACACCAGAGGCGTCAGCGGCGCGTAGTTGGCCGCATTGGGCTCCAGCCCGATCCGATACCCCTCGTTCATGGCGTCCTCCCTACTCGCTGCATAGTCCACGTACCCGGCTGGCGCAACCGGCGCAGCCGGTGGCGAAGGACTTGCCACCGGGCAGGCTAACCGTTAGGTTCTAGCTAACCGTTATCTGGATAGCCGTTAGGTGGTGAGGGCCCGTGCAGCAGGAAGTCGTCCTTGCGCTCCTCGCTAAGGAGCCGTCACACGGCTACCAGTTGCGGGCGCGGCTGCGCGATGCACTCGGGCCGCTTGGCGATGCGATGAACGGCGGGCAGATCTACGTCACGCTGGGCCGGCTGGAGAAGACGGGCCAGGTGGTGGTCGAGCGCGCGGCAGGTATGCCGGACCGGCCCGATCGCAAGATGTATGCGCTCACCGCAGCCGGTCAGCGCCGCGTGGCCGACTGGCTGGCGGAAGTGAACTGGCCGAAGCCGGACCTGGCTGAGTTTCACCTGAAGCTGCTGGCGGCCGCTGCAGCGCATCTCGCGGATCCGGTGGCGATCGTGGACGCTCAGCGGCGCGAGCTACTGCGCCGGCTGCGCGACGCGCAGCGTGCCGCGATGGCCGAGCCGCGCGAGTCGGAGGCCGCGCTGCTTCTGGAGGGAATCGTGCTCCGGCTGCAGGCAGACCTGCGCTGGCTCGAGGCATGTGAGCGGACTTGGACAAAGCCGAAGGCTAGCACTCGGGGAGAGCGATGAGCGAGACCATGAACCAGTCGATGCTGCGCGCACGCGGGCTGCGTAAGGAGTATGGCCGGGAGGCCAGCCTGGTACGCGCCGTTGACGGGGTGGACGTTGACGTGCCGGCCGGCGAGACCCTGGCGGTGATGGGGCCGAGCGGGTGCGGCAAGTCGACACTGCTGCACTTGCTCGGCGGCCTGGACCGGCCGTCGGCGGGCGAGATCTGGCTCGACGGCCAGCGGATCGATCAGATGAGCGAGCGCGGGATGGCCGCGCTGCGCCGCGATGCGGTCGGATTCGTGTTCCAGGCATTCCACCTGATGGACGAGCTGACGGCGGTGGAGAACATCGAATTGCCTGCCCTGCTCGCTGGTCGCTCGCCGCGGGCGGCCAGGCGCCGGGCCACCGAGCTGCTCGATCAGGTCGGGCTTGCCGACCGCGCAAGGCATCTGCCCGCGCAGCTTTCCGGCGGGCAGCGGCAGCGGGTGGCGATCGCGCGTGCGCTGGCCAACTCGCCTCGCGTCGTGCTCGCCGACGAGCCGACCGGCAACCTGGACAGTGAGGCGACTCTTGACGTGCTCCAGCTATTCGAGAGCCTGCACGAGGCTGGCCAGACGCTCGTCATCGTGACGCACGACGCACGGATAGCAGCGACGGCGGACCGGCTGATCTCCATGCGGGACGGTGCGTTCGTCGACAATACCCGCCTGACCGGCGGGACTGCTGGCAATCTCGGCGCCCTTGTCGGCCTGGACGGCTAGGTTTCGGAGGATCGGTCCCATGAGTCGCGCTCTTCTCATCAGCCGCCTGGTGGCTCGCGACCTGAGCCGCCGCCCGGCGCAGGCCGTCCTCATGGTGCTGGCCATCACCGCCGCGAGCACCGTGCTCAGCCTGGCACTCGCGCTGCACGGGGTTACGAGCCAGCCCTACCAGCACACCAGGGCCGCGACCCGCGGTCCGGACGTGGTGGCCCAGCTGGGCGGCCCGGTGGGGAGCGTGCACATCCCCGGCCACCCGTCGCGGAACATTGGAGTCCCGCCACTGTCGGTAGTCCAGGCCGAGGTCAGGTCGCTGATCAAAGCGGCGGGTGTCACCGGTCACGGCGGGCCCTACCCGGTGGCCTCGGCGATCCTCCGGCTGGGCCACGTCGCCGCTCCGGTGGAGGCGGAAGGGCGCGGCGAGGCGCCCGCGGCGCTCGACCAGCCGTACCTAACTGGCGGAAGCTGGGTGCGGCCGGGCGGCATCGTGCTGGAGCGCACGTTCGCTGAGGCACTCGGCGCCAGCGTGGGCGATCGGGTCACGCTAGACGGCCGTCCGTACACGGTGGCCGGCATCGCGGTTACCGCGGCCAGCGCGCCCTATCCCAACATGTGCTTCCCGCCCGGCGGCGAGTGCGGTTTCGACGCTCCGACCAGCTCCGCACTGTCGGCCGTCAACATCGGGCTGGCCTGGGTCACCGAGCCGGACGCTCGCTCCCTGGCCTCCGCCGCTGCGCCCCTGTCGTATTTCCTGGATCTGAAACTCAAGGACCCGGCCACCGCTCAGCAGTTCGCCAGCCACTACGTCGCCAGCCACTACGACGCCGCACATCCGTTTCCTGGCGCGGGCGGGCTCACCGCCTGGCAGAGCATCGCCTACAACGACGGCCTGCTCGTGCAGGACGAGCAGCAGGTCCTGACGCCCGGCGCCTGGCTGCTCGGATTGCTGGCGCTGGGCAGCGTAGCCGTCCTGGCCGGCGGCCGGATGTCCGAGCAGGCAACCAGGGTCGGGCTGCTCAAGGCCGTCGGTGCCACGCCGGGGCTGGTCGCCCGGGTACTGCTAGCGGAGAACGTGGTGCTGGCGCTTGTCGCGGCGGCCGTCGGCCTGCTCGCCGGCTGGCTGGCCGCTCCTATGATCACCAGCCCCGGTGCCGGACTTGTCGGTGCGCCGGGCGCGCCGTCGATCACCGCCGCGGATGCGGGGCTTGTCGCCGCGGTTGCGCTCGTCGTCGCGCTGGCCGCGACCCTCGCCCCCGGCATCAGGGCCGCCAGGGTCAGTACCGTGACGGCGCTGGCGGAGCAGGTCCGTCGGCCGCGGCGATGGGGCGCGCTGATCCGGATCTCCCGCCGGCTACCCGCGCCGCTGCTGCTTGGAGTGCGCGTGATCGCACGTCGGCCCCGCCGTGCAGTGCTGACCGCCGCGAGCGTCGCGGTCACGGTGACCGGGCTTATCGCCGTCCTGGCATTCCATGCCACGGCTGACGCGCGGTACAACCCGGCGTCGACCGGACTCGGTGATCCTGTGGTCGACCGGGATGAGCAGATGCTTGTGGTGCTCACCGTCGCGCTCGTCGGGCTGGCGGTGCTGAATGCGATCGTCACCGCGTGGGCGACCGTGCTGGAGACGAGGCGCTCGTCGGCGCTGACGCGCGCGCTCGGCGCGTCACCGCGGCAGCTCACCTCGGGCCTCCTGGCAGCGCAACTGCTGCCGGCGCTGCCCGGCGCGGTGCTCGGCATCCCGCTCGGTCTCGGACTGTTCGCGCTGGCAAACGGCGGGGGAGCGCGGACGACGACTATTCCGTCGGCCTGGTGGCTGATCGCCGCGATGCTCGGGACCATGCTCGCGGTCGCCGTGCTGACGGCGTTGCCGGCTCGCATCGGCGCACGGCGGCCGATCGCTGCCGTGCTAACCGCAGCCTGATCCGATGGCCAATCCATGACCACGTAAGATCCTCCGCGCTATAGCGCGGAGGATCTTACGTCGGGAAGATTCAGGGACTGAGCCGGTGCAGGTCGCGCGGGAACAGTGTCACCTGCCGCACGTTCGCCGCGCCGGTCAGTCGCGCGGTAAAGCGCTCGAGCCCGATCGCGAACCCGCCATGCGGCGGCATGCCGTGCTCGAATACCTGCAGGAAGCCGGCGAACGGCGCCGGGTCCATGCCGCGTGCTGCCAGCGCCTTGAGGTAGTCGTCGTGCCGGTGCAACCGCTGCCCGCCAGTAACGATCTCGCCGCCGCGAAAGAGCAAGTCGAAACCGTAAGAGGAACGCGGCCGCTCCGGGTCCGGGTAGGTATAGAACGGCTTGCTGTGCAGCGGGTAACCGGTGATGAAGACTAGCTCGCTGCCATGCTCCCGCTCGGCCCACTCGCCCAGCCAGCGCTCGTGCGCCGGCGCCAGGTCCGGCTCGTCGCGGACGTCCTCGCCGGTCGCCGCCGAGATGAGTTCCATGGCGTCACTGAAATGCAGGTACGGGATCTGCGCTGGCACCTCAGGCAGCGTCGCAGAAAGCTGCTGCATGGCCGAGCTGGCGCGTTCCCTGACAGAATCGATCATGCCCGCGACTGCGTCCCGGCACACGGCCATCACGTCGAAGTGGTCGGTGATGAAGCCGAACTCGGCGTCCAGGCTGACGTATTCCGCCAGGTGCCGCGCCGTGTCGTGCGGCTCCGCCCGGAAGACCGGCCCGACCTCGTAGACCCGCTCGAAGACACCGACCATGGCCTGCTTGTAGAACTGCGGCGACTGAGCAAGGTAGGCAGGCCGGCCGAAGTAGTCGACGCTGAACACGTTGGCGCCACCCTCGGTGGCCGAACCGACGATCTTCGGGGTGAAGATCTCGGTGAAGCCTGCCCGGTCCAGCGTGCTGCGGAAGCCAGCCGCGCTGGCCGCGGACACCTCGAACCCGGCACGGAGCTGCGGATGGCGCAGCGTGGCGGGCGCGTGGTCGAGAATGGTCGGCAGCGCGGCGGTCAGGGCCGGCCGGTACAGGTCGAACGGCGGCGGTTGCGCCGGGCCGGACAGCTGCGTAACCACCGGCTCGGTCAGCTCGGCACCGCCTGGCGCCTGCGGGCTCGCGACGACCAGCCCCTCGACTTGCAGCACTGTCTCCTCGTCCGGGAGCTCAGGCCCGGCGGGCTGGGCGACGGAGGGCTGGGCGACGGAGGGCTGGGCCGCACCGGGCAGCACCACCTGGGCCAGCCCGGATCGGTCCCGGATGACGAGGAAGGTAACCGACTTCAGGTCCCGGCGGCGGTGCAGCCAGCCAGCGATGGTGACCCGCTCGCCGATGTGCTCGGCCAGGTCAGCGGATAGTACGCGGGATATCATCACAGCTCCCTTAGGGACTTGTGGCGATCCCTTGGGAGTGCGGGCGATAAGGGAACTCGCGGTGCCACCGCACTTTCGCCGGTCCTGACCGCTGCCTTTGCGGCCGGACCGACCTCAATGGGCCCGATGACGGGGGCGGGCCGGCGGGGCTTTGGGTCATGCCGCTGGCGGCGGCTGCCGTCCTCCCCGCACTCGGGAGTGTCTTCACGGCCGGGCGCGAGGCCGCCTTCTCAGCTCCCGGCGACTCTCTGCTGCCCCGCGGGCCTGGGTCGGCCTGCAGGGCAGGTACTCGCGTGGACCGGCGCTACTTGTCTCCGTCAGCGCGTTGCGCATCAGCATAGGCGGCCGGGTGAGCTGCCGGAAACCGCATTTCCCGGCGCGGCGTTTACCCTTGTGGCATGTATCTGCCACGGCATTTCCGGCAAACCAACATGGCGCAGATCGCCGCATTCGTCGACGCGGCGCAGTCCGCCGACCTGGTCACGTTCGACGGCACGAAGCCGGTCAGCACGTTGCTGCCCGTCGTCTGGGAGCGGCCAGCCTGGCTCACCGCGGAGCCAGGCGACGTCGACGGCCAGGAAGACAGCGGGGGAGAGCCCGACTACGGCCGGCTGCTCGGCCACATCGCGATCGCCAACGATCAGTGGAAGACGGCGCTGCCGGGCGCGCAGGCGCTGGCAATCGTGCACGGTCCGCAGGCCTACATCTCGCCTGGCTGGTACGAGAGCAAGATGCGGCACGGCCGGGTCGTACCGACCTGGAACTACGAAGCAGTCCACCTGACCGGAACGCTTGCCTTCCATCATGGTCCTGAGTGGCTGCGGGCGTTCGTGACCAGGCTGACGAGCACCCATGAGAGTGGCCGCGCGCATCCGTGGGCAGTGACTGACGCGCCGCCCGAGTACATCGACGGACAGCTACGCGCGATCGTCGGTGTCGAGCTGACAGTCCTCTCGGTTGAGGCCAAGCAGAAGCTGAGCCAGAACCGGAGCGAGCTGGACCGTGAGGGCGTCGTCGCGGGGCTGCGCGAAGAGCAGCGACCGGGGCCTGCCGCGATCGCCGACGAGATGGCCAGGCAGCTTGCCGCTGCCGGTGACTGAGACGTTCCGGCGACTGTCCGGCGACTTCTCTCAGCGGACGATTCGCACCTTTTGTTCCTGGCGGAGTCGGCTTAGCATCGATTCCTGCTGTTGCAGATCAGACGTACCAGCCGATAGCGCCACGCAGGAACGCTCGAATCGATGCTAAGACGTGGGGATCGCGGCGGGGCGTTCTGCCTCCAGCTCGCTGTCGCAGGCGGTCGCGCAGCCGCCTAGCCCGTCGGCCAGCCCGCCCTCGCCAGGCGGCGCGCCAGTCAGGATCGCCTCGCTGATATCAGCAAGCTGGGAGACCTGGTCGCTGGTCAGCCGATCAAACAAGGAGCGCCTGACCTGTTCAGCGTGGCCTGGCGCGGCGGCCTCCAGCGCTGCGTAGCCGAGGTCGGTCAGCCGGGCGACCTGGCCGCGCCGGTCGGTCGGACAATCGATCCGCTCCACCCAGCCACGTTCCTCGAGCCGCGCGACGGCATGCGAGAGCCGGCTCTTGCTAGAGGTCGAGGCTTCGGCCAGCTGGTTCATGCGCAGTGCGTGATCGTCGGCTTCAGATAGCCGCACCAGAATTTCGTAATAACCATGAGTTATGTCCGAATCCCGCTGCAGCTGGCCTTCCAGGGCGGAGAACAGGATGTGGTTGGCGGTCAGGAACAATCGCCATGCCCGCTGCTCTTCGCTCGTCAGCCACCTCGGGGAGTGTGCCATGCCACTATCTTAGGGCATGTAGTTGAGCGTTTGACAACCCCCGGAGCAGCGTGATACTCATTGAGGGCTCAACTGTATAGCAATCAATCACCTGTTCATCGGGAGTGATGGAGTATGACCGCAGCAAGCACGGAGACGTCGATCCCGGGCTACCAGGCCGCTACCTGGAACATCGACCCGGTTCATTCGGAGGTCGGGTTCTCGGTCCGGCACATGATGGTCAGCAAGGTTCGCGGGAGGTTTACCAGCTTCAGCGGGCAGCTGGTGACCGCGGATGACCCGCTGCAGTCGTCAGTCACCGCTGAGATCGAGCTCAGCTCGATCAACACCGGCCAGGAGCAGCGCGATGAGCACATCCGCTCCGCCGACTTCTTCGAGGTAGAGACCTACCCGACCATGACCTACAAGTCGACCGGCGTACGGGTCGAGGACGGCGAGTACGTCATTGACGGTGACCTGACTCTCAAGGGCGTGACCAGGAGCGTGCCGCTGCGCCTCGAACTGCAGGGTTTCGGCCCGGACGCGTACGGCGGCTACCGGGCCGGGTTCACCGCGACCGGTGAGATCAACCGCAGCGACTTCAACGTCAGCTTCAACGCGCCGCTTCAGAACGGCGGCGTTGTGGTGGGCGAGAAGATCCAGCTCCAGCTGGAGATCGAGGCCGTCAAGGCCTGACCAGTCGTTCGGACTGGTCCTCTCGGGGCCGGCAGCAAGTACCAGAGCGGGGTCTGCTGCCGGCCCCGATCAGCGTTTGCCTGCGCTAGGCGCGAGCAGCCGCCAGAAGTCAGGCCCCGGCCAACTGCTCCAGCAGTTCCGCCTCGCGATCGGCGGAGATGCCAACGCCGGGCCGGCTCGCGCCGGGTGCCCGGTCTTCAGCATGGATGTCGGCGACGGTCTGGCGCAGCGGCCGAGGCGTGAGGCCAGCGGCGAATGCAGCTGCCGGGCTCGCCGTCATCATGTTCGCGGCCTCGGCGTCCCCCTCCCCCCACAGCGGCAGCGCCGCGCCGTCCACGCCTGCGTTGCGGAGGAAGTCGCTGGCTGCCCAGGTCAGCCGGGTTCCGGCAGGTGCCACCTCAGCAGCGATCGCTGCCAGCATGTCGCCGAAGCCGAACGGCGGCACCGAGCCCACGGCGTGGAACGTCCCGGTGACCGACCGCTCCAGGAGCGACACTATCCAGTCGCCCTGATCCCGCGCGTCGATGAGCTGAACAGGGTCCGCCGGATCGCCGGGAGCGAGGACAGTGCCGCCGCGCCCGATCCGGTCTACCCACCAGGTGAACCGGTAGCTCCGGTCATACGGCCCGATCACGTACGTCGGCCTGATGATCGTGGTCTCCGGTCCGAACAGTTCAGTGCTCGCTTGCTCGCACGCGACCTTCAGGCCGCCGTAGTTCGCGTCGGTGATCTCGGTCGCGTCCGGGTCGCCGATCTCGGCCAGCGGGGCACTCTCGTCGAATCCGGCCGGCACTGACGGGCTGTAAGCCGAGACGCTCGAGATGAACACGTACCGGCCGCCGCGCCCGCGCAGCGCCGCGGCAAGTGAGCGGACCTGGCGCGGGAAATAAGCGCACACGTCGATCGTGGCGTCCCAGCTGCCGGCCGAAAGCGCCGACAGATCCGCGTCGCGGTCGCCGCTGAGATGCGTCGCCTGCGGGAACAACTCCGACCCGGTCTTGCCGCGGTGGAAGAGTGTGAGGTCGTGGCCGCGGCCGGCAGCCGCCTGCGCGATATGCCGGCCGACAAACGCGGTGCCGCCGATGATCAGGATGCGCATCAGCTGGCCGCCGGGAGTGCGGCGAGTTGGGCGGAGATGGTCTCGGCCGGGGGGAAAGTCAGCCCCACCAGAGTGACGTGCTTCCAGCGGAGTACTCCGCCCGCGTCGATGACGAAGACCGATCGGCGCAGCCCGGCGCCGCCCAGCGTGATGCCGTACTGGCGGCTCACGGCGAGGCCCTCGTCAGCCAGCAGCGGGAAGGCCAGGCTGTACTTGCGGGCGAACTGCTCGTGGCTGGCGATTCCCTGCGGGCTGATCGCCCAGACGGTGGCGCCGAAACCAGTGAAGCTTTCCAGACCCGAGGTGTACGAGCACAGCTGGCGGGTGCACACGGCGGTGTTATCGCCCGGGTAGAACGCCAGCACAATCGGCTTGCCGCGCTGCGCCAAGAGCGTGTACTCACCATGCCTGACCTCGTCGCCCGCGAGTTCGATGCCGGGCAGGGTGAAGTCAGGGGGTTCCTGACCGGTCTGCGGTGTCTTGGCCACGCGGAGTCCTCCTGGCTTCTCACGACTGCCTGCAGCCCCTCTGGTAAGGCTATGCGGTAAATGCGGCACTCCGTCGGCGACACTGGCCAAGCGGCAGGCCGGCCAGCCTGCGCCGATGGGCGATCATGGAAGCGTGACTAGCGCGGGGGATGGCTATGGCCTCTATGAGGACCTGGCCAGCTGGTGGCCGCTGATCTCGCCGGCAGCTGAGTACGCCGCCGATGCCGAGATGATCAGTGCGGTGTTCGCTTCGGCGGCAGTTCCGGTACGGACGGTGCTCGACCTCGGCAGTGGCGGCGGTCATGTGGCCATGCACCTGAAGGCTGGCAGGTCGATGACGCTGGTAGACGCGTCGGCGCAGATGCTGGCAGTGTCCCGGCGGCTGAATCCGGACTGTACGCACGTCCAGGGCGACATGCGCACCGTGCGCATCGGCGAGTCTTTCGACGCCGTGCTTGTGCATGACGCAGTGGACTACGTCACCAGCGCCGGGGATCTGCAACTGGTCATCGAGACCGCGTTCGCGCATTGCCGGCCAGGAGGGCTCGCGGTGTTCGCGCCTGACCATACTGCCGAGACCTTCCGGGCCAGCACCGGGGGAGGAGGCGGCGGGGACGACGGTTCCGGCCGTCAGGCCAGCTTCCGGGAGCGAACGTCAGATCCGGACCCTGACGATGACTGGATACTGGCGGAGTACGAGTTCACCTTGCGCGAGGCGGACGGCACGGTTCGGGTGGTGCCGGAAGCGCATCGGCTCGGCTCGTTCAGGCGCGATACCTGGCTACGGCTGCTGACGGCAGCCGGGTTCACCGCGCAGGCGCTGCAGGGTATTTCTGCCGGGAACGGGCGCCAGCCACGGAATGTTGTCTTTGCAGGCCGCCGCCCAGCCGGTTGAACGCGCGCAAGCAGTTCGCCTGCAGCCTGACTAACCGCTGCCGGGCGCGAGCTGGAAGTGCCAGAAGATCAGGAGCGGGGCGCCGTTCGTAGCGGCCTGCGTGGCGACCGGGCACCAGTCCTGAAGCGTCCACATGTCCGAGGGGTGCTCGGGCAGAATCCGGACCGGCGGTGGCGCGTCGTCCGGATCGCTCCACGCGGCCCGCAGTTCCTCGCAATGGCGGACCTGGAAGCCAAGCGGGAGCGCTGCTACGAGGTACTCGCTGGTGAACCGGTTGTAGTGCGGCAAGTACCCGTAGCCGCCGCCGGGCAGCGCCTGGACAATACGGTACTTCATCCGCGAGTCGGAGATCACCAGGTGCCCGCCGGGCCGCAGCACGCGAGCGAACTGGGCGAGGACCGGGCTGAGGTCCGGAATGTGGGTGAGCGCAAGCGCGCACACGATCAGGTCGATGCTCTGGTCGGCCACCGGGAGCTGGTGCAGGTCGCCCTCACGGAAGTCCGCGCCAGCGACCTTTGCCCGTGCCATGTCCAGCATCTGCGGGCAGCTGTCGACGCCGATCACCGCATGACCGAGCGAGCTGAGGTAGGCCGCGTAACGCCCGGTCCCGCAGGCCGCGTCCAGCGCGGTCCCGGCCGGCAGCTCGTCGAGGAGCTGCCGGATCACCGGCTGCTCCAAGTCGATCAGGTCGTTGGGCTCGTCGTAGGCCGGGGACCACGCGGCGTAGCCCTCCGCCGTCGTGACGGGCCGGGTCTCGACGCCGTCGCCGAACTGGTCAGCCGAGTCCAGCAGTGCCCTGATCTCGGCGATGCGGGCGCGGGTGAACTCCGCGTCGTAGTCGCCGTCGAAAGCGCGCATCAGGGCGATTCCCTCAAGGCCGAGGAGGAACGCCAGAGGATGCTGATAGATCACCGCTCGATGCTAGAAGCGCTCAAACGGCGCGCGCCAGCGAATATCCGGGCACGTGAGCAGCTGCGCGCGGCTGGCAGCCGACCTTGGTATCGCACACCTGGTTAAAGACCAGAACGGCCGGTTGTCAGTGTTACCGGATAGCTTGCCAGCATGCCGAAGACCCAGTACTTCACCGCCGCCAGCCTCGATGGCTTCATTGCTGATTCGGGCAACTCGCTGGACTGGTTGTTCCTGGCCGAAGCTACAGCGAACGCTGAGTCGGCATCCGGTGATCTGTACCAGGACTTCTACGCCCAGGTCGGCGCGCTGGCTATGGGCGCGACCACCTACGGGTGGCTACTCGGGCACGAGAAACTTCTGGACAATCCAGGCCGCTGGCCCTATAGCGGGCTTCGCTGCTGGGTCTTCAGCCACCGCCAGCTACCCGCCGTGCCTGATGCCGACATTTGCTTCGTGTCTGGCGACGTGCGTGCCGTCCACGAGCAGATGCAGGCTGCGGCAGGCGGGCGCAATATCTGGCTGGTCGGTGGCGGCCATCTTGTTGGCCAGTTCGCCGACCATGGCCTGCTAGACGAGATGATCATCAGCATCGCGCCAGCCACGCTGGGCAGTGGCGCGCCACTGCTGCCCCGCAGGCTCTTGCCGGGGGAGCTGACGCTGACCAGCTGCGCAGACGACGGCACGTTCGTACACCTGAGTTACGCGGTCAGCTCAGATCCTGCGCGCTAGCTCGTGCCCCGCGCAGCCGGCCGATCTGCTCATCTAACCTGCCGCGCTAGCTAAGGCGTGCCCGATCCGGCACTACGGTGATGTTTGATGCCGATCGCTCGCCTTAGTGTCGTCCAGAATCTCGGCGATTCCGCTGCCCACCGGGTGGCCTTGCCGAGGCCGGTTACGATCTCGCATCCGGTTGTCTGCGCGGTCACCGCGGGCAGCACGCCGCGAGCGCTGTGGTAGCGCAACCGGTATGAGATGCCGAGATCGGCCGGGCAGTGGTAGATGCCTTTTGGCTGCTTCGGCAATGCGCACAGCGCGCGCTGAACCGTGCGCATCTTGGTGACGCTCCTGACGGTCCAGCGGCGAGTTGAGTGGCGCGGCATGTTCGCGGGAATCGTGGCGTGCAGAGTGACCACGAGGCGGCGTAGCTTGATGCGGCTGGCTTTCCGGCCGTGGCACAGTGCATGCGGACGAGTCGCGTCGCGCGCGGCCTGGCTGCCGATGACCGACTGCGTTGCCGCGGCGCAGCCAGCCGTCAGCACGGCAGCAGCGGCCAGCGCGGCGAAGCAGGCGCCCGCGCGGACAGCGCGGCCGCGAGGCTTCACATGGCGTGATCCGTTGTCCGACATGAGCCGTCCCCTCGGCCTCGCACCGGCTGGTGCGGTTCGGCAATTGGACGCTGACGCTCGCGGAACGGTTTCAGCCAAATGCGCGAGCCTGGCGAGGGCGGCGGGTGCGTGGTGCGGAAGCGGGCGTAACCGTCGTCGGCTGTCGGCAGCGTCCTGCCCGCACCGGGTCGGCTTCCGGAAGTAAGCAATGAACTCGTGCCAGCCCGAGGAGCACCGCGCAACTGGCGCCCGACCGCGGCTGCGCCCGACCGCAACTGGCGCCCGACCGCGGCTGCGCCCGACTGCGGCTGCGCGAACGCGGCTCGGTATGGCGCTTAAGCGGTGTCGGGCGCCGCCAGGGGAAGCCAGACACGGAACCGGGTGTCGCCGGGCACTGACTCGACCCGCAGGTCACCGTGATGCCGGGTGGCCACGATCCGGTAGGAGATGTCGAGTCCGAGCCCGGTGCCCTGGCCGACTGGCTTGGTACTGAAGAACGGCTCGAAAATCCGGTCCCGGATCTCGGGCGGCACGCCCGGACCGGTATCCCCGAACTCAACCAGCAACCGATCCCGGTCAAGCGCGGTGCGGATGGTGAGCCTGCCGGATCCGCCCATGGCTGATACGGCATTGTCGATCAGGTTCGTCCATACCTGATTCAGCTCACCAGGGAACGCCGGGATCCTGGGCAGGCTGCGGTCGTACTCGCGGACGACCGTCACGCCGTCCCCGATCTTTGCGGACAGCATGGTGAGTGTGCTGTCGAGCAGCTCGTGGATGTCCACGACTTGATAGGGCGCACGATCCAGCTGGGAGTACTGCTTTGCCGCCGCGACCAGGGACGAGATGCGGGCGACCGAGTCGGTGATCTCGGTGAGCATGAGCTCGGTATCGACCGTGTCAGCGAGCCAGCGCAGAACGCCAGTCAGGTCCGCGCCATCGCCGGTGCCGGCCTCTGCGACGGCGGCCGCGATCTTGTCGAGCTTGTCGGTGCCGATATTGGCTGCGACGATCGGGGGAGCGAGCTCCCAGCTGTTGCCGACGCTATGGTCGTCCAGCCAGTCAGTGACGGCGTCCTCCAGATCCGCGGTCTCCAGCGGCCCGAGCTCGGGCGCGGTCGCGACCCGGTCCGTGGCGTCATCGAGCAGCTTGACCAGCAACGTGAGCAGAGCGCCGTCATGCCGGCCGCTCGCTATCGCCGGAAGCTTCTGCCGCAGCTTGACGATGTTCTCGCGCAGTCCGGCAGTGGCGCGGACTGCGGCGGCTGCCGGATTGTTCAGCTCGTGGGTCAGCCCGGCCGACAGGGCACCGAGCGCCAGCAGCCGCTCGCGCTGGCCGATCGCCTCCTGAGTGTTCTTGGTGCCGAAGAAGAAGCCCTCAAGCAGGTGCACTGCCATCGGGAACCAGCTAGTCATCAGCTTGGCGAACTTGGCGGCATCGAGCACGAAGAAGCGCGAGCGTTCCGTCACCCGCATCGAGTTGTTGTAGACCTGCGGTGCCCGGTCACCGAGGTAAGCGAAAAACGCGCCGGCATAAACTCCCGGAGTCGATGCTCTGGTCGTCTCGACGTCGTCGGCGCCGATCCGCCGGTAGAGCACCACCGTTCCGGAGAGCAGCACATAGAACAGCGTGGCAGGCTCACCTTCGGCGTAGACCAGGCCGGGCTCGGCGACCACCACGCGCCCCTCGCGGCACAGCCAGGCGAGTTGTTCGTCGGTGAGCTTCTCGAACAGGAACAGGGTGCGCAGTTCAGCAGTGCTGCACAAGGCCGGCGATGTCTGCGCGGGGTCGGTCGCGGTCACAGCTTCTCCAGGTAGCGATGCACGAGCATGACCGCCATAGCGCCTTCGCCGACCGCTGACGCGACTCGCTTGGCGGACTCGGCCCGCACGTCGCCGGCCACGAACACGCCAGGCACACTGCTCTCGAGGTGGTAGGGCGGCCGGTCCAGCGGCCAGCCGGGCGGCGGCTGCCCCTCGACCAGCAGGTCAGGTCCGGTCATGACGAAGCCGTGGTCGTCGCGGACCACCACGCCGTCGAGCCAGTCGGTCAGCGGCGCCGCGCCGATGAAGACGAACAGGTACTGGGCTGCCACCTCACGCGTCTCACCGGTGTTGCTGTCGCGCAGTGTCAGGCGCTCCAGATGGTTTGTTCCGTGCGCGCCGACGACCTCGGTGCACGTGAGGACATTGATCGAAGGGTTGTTCGCCACCTGCTCGATGAGGTAATGCGACATCGACTTCCGTAGCGAGTTGGCGCGGACCAGGAGATTGACCGACCGCGCGCTCTTGGCGAGGTAGACCGCAGCCTGGCCTGCCGAGTTCGCCCCGCCGACGATGTAGATGTCCTCGTCGATGCAGCTAGTCGCCTCGGTGAGCGCCGATCCGTAGTAGACGCCCCGGCCGGTGAGCTCGGTCAGGCCTGGCGCTGTGAGCTGACGGTAGGCAACCCCGGTTGCCAGGATGACCGTGTGGGCGCTGATGGAGGTCCCGTCGGCGAAATGAATCGTTCGTGCCGAGCCGGTGACATCCATGCCGACCACCTCGCGGGCAGTGAGCACCTCCGCGCCGAACTTATGAGCCTGGCGCCTGGCCCGGTCGGTCAGCTGCGCGCCGGAAACGCCGTCGGGGAAGCCCAGGTAGTTCTCGATCCGAGAGCTCTGCCCGGCTTGGCCGCCGGTCGCTGTGCGCTCCACTAGCACGGTCCGCAGGCCCTCGGATGCGCCGTACACGGCGGCGCCCAGGCCTGCTGGCCCGCCGCCGATGACGA
>Ga0335072_10003148_pt1 | contig 24970 bp, 26 predicted proteins | sample Lox_Sample_21_FD_206725 | JGI IMG/M metagenome (GOLD analysis project Ga0335072, IMG submission 206725) | Soil microbial communities from Loxahatchee National Wildlife Refuge, Florida, United States - Lox_Sample_2.1 | ecosystem: Environmental > Terrestrial > Soil > Wetlands | place: USA... | reverse complement strand
ATACGGCGGCTATTTCGCCGGCATTGAGAACGGCAGCTTCAGCAAGTTCGGCATCGAGCCGACCTTCGTATCCGGCGGTCCGAACATCGATCCCATCGGCAATGTCGCGAGCGGCCAGTCGCAGCTCGGCGACCGTCCGATCGGCTCGCTGTTGATCGCGCGCGAAAAAGGCATCCCCATCAAGGTGATCGGCACGGTATTTCAGAAAAGCCCATATGCCGTGATCAGCCTCGCCGAAAAGCCGATCAAGACGGCGCAGGAACTCAAAGGCAAGACGATTGCGGTTTCGACATCGGGCGTGACGTTGGTGCGCCACATGATTGCCGATGCCGGACTGTCGCCCGACGACGTCAAAATGGTTCCCGCATCGCCAGATCCGGCTGCACTCGTGTCCGGTCAGATCGACGGCTATTGCGGCTACGTCACCAACCAGGGCGTCATGCTCGAAACCCGCGGCGTCAAGATCTATGCGCTCAACGCTCAGGACCTCGGCATCCCGGAAACAACCGGCACAATCTACGCCCGCGAAGACTTCCTCCAGAACAACAAGGACGTCGTCGTCAATTTTCTCAAAGGTGCGATACAGGGGTGGCGCTGGGCGCTTGATAATCCGGAGCCGACGGCCAAGCTGATGGTCGATAAATACGGCGCGCCGGGGCTGAACTACCAGGCGCAGCTCACCGAAATCAAGGCCAGCAAGCCCTATATCGACGCAGGCGCCGGCAAGACCAAGGGTCTCCTCGCCATCGACGTGGCGCTCTATGGCAGGATCATCGATGTCTATCGCAAGGCCGGGCTCGTCAAATCAGCCATGACGGCGGAAGAGCTGTGCGATCCGACCTTCATCGACACGGCACTCAGCGCCTGATTCGATGCTCGATCCCCGCGTGTCGCGCGATATCCGGGTCCAGGACGTCACCATGGTCTACCACAGCCATGGCGACAGCGTTATTGCGCTCGAACGAGTCAATATGCATGTGCCCACGGGGCAGTTCGCGTCCATCATCGGACCGAGCGGTTGTGGAAAGTCGACGCTGCTGCGGCTGATCGCCGACATCCTGCAACCGCATTCGGGTCAAGTGACGCTGGGAAGCGATACGCCGCGTGCCGCGCGCCACGACCATGCGCTGGGCTTCGTATTCCAGAGCCCGACATTGTTGCCATGGCGCACCGTCCGCCAGAATGTGGAGCTGCCGCTCGATGTCGCCGGCCGCGACAGCACGCGGCGTTCGGCGCGCTCCACCGACGAGCTGATCGAGCTTGTCGGACTGAAGGGTTTCGAGAAAGCCCTGCCGCATCAGCTCTCCGGCGGCATGCAGCAACGCGTCGCAATTGCCCGGGCGCTGGTGCTGACGCCGGACGTGCTGCTGCTCGACGAGCCTTTCGGCGCGCTCGACGAAATCACCCGCCAGCGCATGAACATCGAAATGCTCCGCATCTGGGCGGAATCCGGAACGACAGCTCTGCTTGTCACCCACTCGATCGGCGAAGCGATCTTCATGTCCGACCAAGTCTATGTGATGAGCGCCCGCCCCGGCCGCATCGTCTCGGTTGTTGACGTGCCGCTGCCGCGGCCGCGAACGCTGGATATGATGCGCAGCCACGTGTTCTTCGACTGTGTCAACCGTGTGCGCGACGGCCTTTTCGGCAAAGAGGAAAGCACCAGCGCGATGAGCCGGCCGCAAGCGGCCGAGGCCTATTAATGCCGGCCGCCATGCCCAGTATCGGCAGCAGGCTCGCCGCCGTGGCGCGCCCGACCGCCACGTTGATCGCGTTGTTGGTCGGTCTCGAACTGCTCAAGCGCGGCGGCCTGCTGCCGGTTTTCGTGCCGGCGCCCTCGCAAGTGTTCAACGAGATTATCGCTTCGCCGCGCCTCGTCACGGCCAATCTCGGGCCCACCGCTTTCAAGGCGACCGTCGGCTTTTTTATCGCGATGGGCATTTCGGTGAGCGCCGGCTCGCTCGCCGTGCTGCTGCGCGGAGCTTATGCGCCAATCTATAATACCAGCGTCACTCTCAACAGCATTCCGATCATCGCCACGGCGCCGCTGCTGGCGCTCTGGATCGGCACCGGCCCGCAGGTGCAAATCGTGATCGCGACCCTCGCCTGCCAATTCTCCATGCTGGTCGGCACCGTGCAGGGGCTGCGGGCAACTGATGCCCGGCAACGCGAGCTGATGCATGTGCTCTCCGCCTCACAATTCCAGACGCTGCGTTACCTGCTGCTACCAAGCGCCATTCCGTATCTTTTCGCCGGCTTCAAGATCGCCGCACCCGCGGCCGTCCTCGGCGCCGTCACTGCGGAATGGGCCGGCGCCGAGCGCGGGCTCGGCGCGATGATGCTCTACGCGCTGTTTTCCTACGACACGCCGAAAGTCTGGCTTTCCGTATTGCTCACTTGCCTGCTCGCGGCCGGCGGCTATGGCATCGTCGCATTGGCCGAAAGGCTCGTCGTCCGTCACGGACGCGAAGTGGAGCTGGCGGACTGAGATGAGCAGACCGGTCGCCACCGTGTTCGCCAGACGCGTTATCATCATCGCCGCGGTCGTTGCCGCGCTCGGCTTGTTTTGGCAGATCGCCGTTACGGGCTTCGGCATCCCGCCCTATATCGTGCCGCGGCCGGTGGCTGTTCTCGATGCTTTCGCCAACGGCTGGTGGCGTATCGCGCGGCATGCCGGCTTCACGCTGAGCGCCGCAGCGCTCGGACTCCTGTCGAGCAGCCTGTTGGCCACGGCGATCGCGATCGGCTTCTCGCTCAGGCCGACATTGGAGCAGGCTTCCATGCCGCTCGTGCTGATCTTCCGCTCGACGCCGGTCGCCGCCGTCGCGCCCATCATGACACTCGTTATCGGACGCGGCATCGGCACGAGTATCGCGGTCGTCACCATTATTTCGTTCTTCCCGATCCTGGTGAATCTTTCGCGCGGCATCGCGGCGACCGATCCAAACGCCGCCGAGCTGCTGCATGTCTATGGCGCAACGCCGCTGCAACAGATGCGGCTCGTACGTTTGCGCTTCGCGCTGCCCTATCTGTTCACCGGGCTTCGAATTTCAGGCTCGAGCGCACTGCTCGGCGCCATGCTGTCGGAATGGATCACCGGCTCGGAAGGTTTAGGCAAGATGATCCTCGACAACAGCGAGATGCGGGAGACCGAGCTGCTTTGGGCAACCGTGCTCACTTCCGTCGTCCTCGGGTTATGCATCTTCTGGTCGACATCGGCGGTCGAGCAACGGTTGCTGCGCTGGAAGGCCTGACGAGCGACAGCCCATGCGCCTTCTCAGCGAACAGGACGTCGAGCGGCTGGTCGATCCGGCTTTGGCTGTCGCCAGCGCCGCCGAGGCCTATCGGCGGCAGTCGAGCGGCGCGCAACCGCCCCCTGGCCGGCTCGATCTGTCGCGGCAGGCGCCGACCGGCAGCGTGCTGGTGCTCGCCGGCCATGGACCCGACGGTCTGTTCTGTTCGAAGAATAATGTACACGTCTATCCGGATGCCGAATCCCGCCAGCGCAACGCTTCGAGCGTGCTGGCGCTGTGGGATACGATCCGGTGCCAGCCGCTCGCGTTGCTTGCGAGCAATGGATTCAATAATCACCGCACGGCCGCGGGGCTCGCCGCCGCCGCCGACAAACTTGCCTCCCCGGCAGCAAAGACGCTTACAATTTTCGGCGCCGGCAAGATCGCTCCCGCCGCGATCCGCTATTTGCACGCCGTGCGTCCATTCGAACGCATCCTGATCATCGGCCGCGGCCCTGCGCGCGCAACCGCTCTTGCGGAAACACTGAAGCGCGAGCCTGCGCTTGCGCAGGTCGACATTGGCGCCGGAAGCAACACCGCAGAGGCGACGCGTGCCGCGGATATCATCGTGACGCTCACCTCCGCCCATGAGCCGGTCTTTTCCGGCCGTGACGTCAAGCGCGGCGCGTTTGTCGTTCTCGCCGGCGCCAACACACCGCGGGCGCGCGAGGCCGACGATGCGCTGATCGCCCGCAGCACGATCCATGTCGACCACCGCGACGGCTGTCTGACGCGCGCCGGCGATCTCGCGATTCCTCTGGCCTCCGGCGTGCTCAAGCCCGAACAGATCGCGGGCGAGATCGGGTTGGTCTTCTGCGCCGCCGCGCCGACGCGCCCGGCGAACGACATTACCGTCTTCAAATCGATCGGCATCATCGCACAGGACATCGCGCTGGCATACGCGCTCTACCAACGCGCGCTGGAGCGCGGCGTCGGCCACGATTTCGACCCGGTCACGGGAGAGATTTCTGCGCGTACCGCCATGCAGTCGGCGGTGTCATGAGCACGCTCCTCCTCGAGAACGGCACGATCCTGACGCTCGATCGGGATGAGCGCATCATCGACAACGGCCATGTCTTCGTTCGCGACAACCGGATCGTCGCGGTCGACGCCGGTCCGTGGCGCGGCGAAGCACCGGAACGGCGCATCGACTGCCGCAACCGGCTGATCGCGCCCGGCCTCGTCAACGCGCATGCTCATTCGCAGTCGAGCACCATGGCGGGCTTCGGCGACAAGCTGAGCCATCCCGCCTTCATGTGGTTGACGCAGGCCCATACATCGCGCCGGACGCCGGATGAAATCCGGCTTGCCGTGCTGCTCACCGCCTATGGGGCGATTACCAGCGGCACGACCGCGATCATCGACCACTTTCCCGGCCAGCGTTTCACCCGCGCCGACATGGAGGCCGTGCTGACGGCCTGGCAGGAAACCGGCATGCGGGTCGTGCTTGGTGCGCGCTTCTTTGACGGCACTTTCGCCGACATCTTTCCGCCAGCGCCGTTTCCGGACGATGTCGCCGTGCACGCCGAGGATTTGCTGAAGCCGCAGCAGCTCGATGAGCTCAGGGACCTGCTCGTCGACATTATTACTGTCTGGGACGGCAAGCCGCGTCTGTCGGTGTTTCCCGCTCCGTCGAACCCCGAGCGGTGCACCAAGGCGGCTTTGGCGTTGTGTGCGGAACTCGCCGAGCGCTTCGACACCGGCATACACACCCACCTCCTTGAGACACGCAAGCAAGCTGACCTTGCGCAGCAGCGCTTCGGCACGACGATCGTGCAGCAACTGGCAAAAATGGGCTTGCTCAGCGATCGCTGGTCATGCGCGCACAGCATCTGGCTGACCGAAGCCGACATCGCCTTAATGGCCGAGAAGCAGGTCACGGCCGTGCTCAATCCCGAGAGTAACGCGCGGCTGGGAACCGGGCTTGCCGATATTCCGGCGCTGCTCCGCGCCGGCGTACCGCTTGCGCTCGGCAGCGACGGCGCCAGCGCCAACGACAATCTGGTGCTGCACGAAGCGATGCGCGCGGTCGCCATGGCTCATCGCGCACAAGAACCGGACCGTTCGACCTGGATCGGTGCGCGCGAGACACTGCGCATGGCGACCACCGGCGGCGCGCGCGCCATGCGGCTGACGGATCTCGGCACGATCGCCGCGGGACAATTCGCCGACGTCACGATCTACCGGCTGGACAAACCTTGGTGGCTGCCGATCAACGACATCGTCTGCCAGCTCGTCTTCGCCGAGACCGGGGCAAGCGTCGATACGGTCATCGTCGACGGCAAGCTCATTATGGACGGCGGCGCCATCAAGACCTTCGATGTCGACGTAATGGCACGCGAAGTGAAGGCCATGGCGGCGTCGCTACGCCGGCGCAATAGCGACCTTTTTACGATCGCTGACAAAATAACAACGACACTGCCGTGAGATGAAGATGCTGGGCTTGCCGCGGCTGTGCATATCACGACACTCACCCGCTCTCGCGCTCCGACCATGGCGTTTCTGCCGTGCGCAGATAGGAAACCCTCAAGGCCGGCTCGAGCTCGGCCGTGTTCTGGAATTGCCTCCTGACGCGCGCGTCCATTTCTTCGCGAATCCGGTTCGCCTTGGCATAGACGACGTCCTCGTCGATCGTGACAAGCCTGCCGTGCTGCAGCACCCATCGGCCGTCGATCATCACATCGGTCAGCGATACGCCGTTCTCGCAATAGACGAGTTGCTTGATCACATCGTTGAGCGGCACGAAGGGATAAGAGTCCATATTCAGGAAAGCGAGATCGGCGGCTTGGCCGGCCTCAATGGCGCCAAGCTTGCCGGCCAGCCCCAGCGCACGGGCGCTTTGCGACGTCGCCGCATGCAGGATCTGCTGCGGCGACGGCCAGGATTCGTAGTCGCGGTCGCTGCGGTTGTGCAAAACGCCGGCGACGCGCATCGTCTCAAACATGTTCTGAGTGTCGTTGCTGCCATTGCCGTCGGTGCCGAGGCCGACGCAGACGCCGCGGCGCAGCATGTCGTCGAAGCGCATGCGCCCCGAGCCGAGCTTGCCGTTGCTCACCGGGTTGTGGATCACGATGGCGCCCCTGTCGGCGACACGGCCGATGTCCTCGTCGGTGAGCCAGACGCAATGCGCCATCGACAGCCGCTCATTGAGCGCGCCGATGCGGTCGAGGTGGGCGACGGGAGAACAGCCGAAGAGCTTGTGGCCTTGCAGGAACTGGCCCTTGGTTTCGCATACATGCATGTGCACCATGATATCGAGCTCGCGGGCCAGTTCGGCACAGCGCTGAAGCTGGGCCACCGAGCAGCGGTGCGGCGCCGACGGGCCGACGATCGGCGTAACCAGATGCGTGCGCTGACGCACGGCAGCGGCAAAAGCGACGAAGTCGTCGAGCGATTCCTTGCCTTCGAGCGCGCTGATGCGCGCGACCTCCTCGCGCGCGCTTGGCGACAAGGTATTGGTGTCGAGGCCGACCGTCGTGTCGTATTGCTGGTCCGACAGCGTCAGCGCCAGCCCGCCGCGCATGCCGGCATCCGCCATCGCGCTCACGGCCTGCAGCGCGCCCATATGCGGACTCGGCGAGCCAGTGTAAAAATGGTCCATCACGCCGGTGCAACCGGTGCGGATCATTTCGATGACGCCAAGCTGCGCGCTCACATAGACGGCTTCATCGGAATATTCGCGCCAGCCGGCGCGGATATATTGGCGCCAGATTTCCAGCGGCAATTGCGCCCACAGGCCCTTGAGCAGGTTCGACGGCGAATGCGCGTGGCCGTTGACCAGGCCGGGCATGACGATGCCACGCGGAAATGCCCGCGTCTCATCGAAACTGCCGTCCGGTCCGCGGCCCGGACCGGCTTCGACAATCGCTCCGTCCTGGACGATCAGATAGCCGGGCTGCCACACATCCATGCGGCCATTGGCGGTCACGACGATTGCGGCCGAAATCTTGATTCTCATGCGTCCCTTCGTTCAAAGAATTATCCGGATCACCGGACTCGAATATCGCAAGTTTTATCGGGAAGACAATGCAAACCTCCGGGCCGCGCATTTCGTGGTCGCCATTGTCGGCCGCAAATCCGAAATCCACTCGCCGGCGCGATCTTCACGACGCGAGCGAGTGCGACATGATCGTCATACCCGCAGAGGAGATTGCCTGAGAGTGTCCGCCAAAAGCACAACAACAGCCGCGCGCATCGCCGATCAGCTTGCATCATGCGGTGTCCGGCTCGTCGCCAGCCTTCCCGACAACTGGGTGATGGACGTCATCAAGACGATCGACCAGGACGATCGCTTCGTCCACGTCGCCGTCAATCGCGAAGAATCCGCGATCGGGCTCTGTTCCGGCGCCTATATGGGCGCGATGGGATCGGCCGCGCTGATGGGCGCGTCGGGCCTCATGACCATCATCTACGCCGTGACCAAGATCAACTACACCTACGAAATTCCGCTATTCCTGATGGCGACCTTGCGCGGCCAGGCGGGCGACCACCACAAGCACCACGTCTCTAACGGACTTTATTTGCTGCCGGTGTTGAACGCGATCAACATGCCGTATCAGATCATAGACAAGCCCGAAGAGATCGACCTCATTTCGCGATCGTACCGCCACACGCGAACCTATGCGCGGCCGATGACCGTCCTGTTCACACGGGATCTGCTGCGGGGGGCGCACTGATGCAATATGTCGAATGCTTCCGCGCGCTGGCACGACATCGCACGAATGAGATCGTGGTCGCATCGGCGGGCAATTCGTGCCAGGCCTGGTGGGCGGCAACGCACGACATTGATGCAAGTTTCTATCTCGATGCCTCGATGTCGCTCTCCACGATGTTTGCCTCGGGCCTCGCGCTGGCGCAGCCCGGCCTGAAATTCTGGGCCTTCATGGGCGACGGCGCCTTCGTCATGAATCCCGGAATGTTAATGGTGGAGCGGCAGATGAACCTGCAAAACCTCACGCATTTTGTGGTTTCGAACCGCGCTTACGGTGGCACCTCGAACGCCGACCTGCCTAACCGAGGGGATATCGATTACGCCGCGCTCGCGCGTTCCATGGGACTCGAACGGATCTTCGAGTTCTCGACGATTGAAGCGCTGGAGCGTGATTTTCCGGCGCTGAAGGCTTCCAATGCGCCGGGACATACCTTTGTCGTCCTCGAGGTCGAGCCGTTTTCGGAGCAAGATCAGCAACAACTCGAATCGCCGCCGTTCGACGGTCCCGAGCTGAAATTCCGCTTTGGCCGCCATCTCGAGAGTCTCACCGGCGCCGATATTTTCGGCTATCGGATCTGATGCGCAGAATCCCGAAATATGAACGAGAGGTGGGCGATGCCGAAAACCGTCGATCTCGTCATTAGGGGCGGCGCCGTCGTCTCTCCGCGGCAAATTCAGGACGAATCGATCGCGGTCGATCAAGGCCGCATCGTCGCGGTTGGCGACGACTCCGAAATGCCGCCCGCGCGCGAGACCGTCGACGCGTCCGGTCTGCACGTGATTCCGGGCGCCATAGATGTGCATGTGCATTTTCGCGAGCCGGGCTTCGCGCACAAGGAGACATGGGCGACCGCCACTCAGGCGGCCGCTGTCGGCGGCATCACGACCGTCTTCGACATGCCCAATACCAATCCGCCGACAGCCAGCGTCTCGGCAGTCGAACAAAAACTTGCAATCGCCGCGCGGCAGGCGATCGTCGATTTCGGTGTGTATGGCGTTCTCGCCGATCACAATCTTGATCAGCTGCGCGCCATGAAAGATGCCGGCGCGGTCTCGTTCAAGCTCTATATGGGAAGCGAAAACCCGCTTGTTCCCTGCCCGCACGACGGCGCAATTCTGGAAGCGTTCGACATTCTCGCGGATCTCGGTCTTCGTTGCACCGTGCATGCGGAGAGCACGCCGATCTTGACCTGGCGCGGCGCGAAGCTGATGCGCTCTGGCCGGACTGATGCCGCAGCGCACCTCGAACAACACAGCGACATCGCTGCCGTCGAGGCGGTAAGCCGGACGGGCATTTTTGCGGAGTGGACCGGCTGCAAAGTACACATTGCGCACGAAAGCACACGTTATTCACTTCCGCACATTCGCTTCGCCAAAAGCCGCGGCGTGGACATGACCGTCGAGACCTGTCCCCACTATTTGTTGCTGACAACGGATGACGGGAAACGATTGGGCGATAACTTTCTCCGCGTGAAACCTCCGGTGCGCGAACCTGGCCATCAAAAGGCGCTATGGGACGCGTTGATGGACGGAACCATCGATATCATCTCGACGGACCACGCTCCGCATTTGCCGAAAGAGAAAAGTAGCGAAAAAATTTGGGATTGCGCACCCGGCTTCCCCGGTGTCGAGACTTCAATGCGACTGATGCTGACGCAGATAGCGTGCGGGCGCATGACCCTCTGCGATTACGTGCGAATGGCATGTTTTATGCCGGCAAAAGCTTTCGGCCTCTATCCGCGCAAGGGTACGTTGGCTGTCGATGCCGATGCCGACATCGTGCTGATCGACATGCAACAACGCGGAATCATACGCTGCGCAGATTTGCACTCGATCGGTAATGCGACCCCTTTCGAGGGCTTCGTCACTGTCGGCTCGCCTGTCAGAACGATCGTGCGCGGCCGCACTGTTGCAATTGACGGCCGCCCGGTAGGCGTGCCCGGCTGGGGCCGCAACGTCGTGCAAATATCATGATCGTGATCGCCAAAACGGCCGCCGCGCCTGCTGTCGCCGTCACCGACCGGCGAGACGTTCAGATGAAAGGCGGCGCCAATCTCAAGTTTTCTCTCGCCGGCGCCTTCATGCAAGAGCCCCCGCGCATATTTTGAATGAGACGTTGCGCCGATCACACGATCAGCATTTTTCAAAGGTAGTCCCGCGAGCGGCGGCCGATAGCGGGACCGCCTCTAATCGGATCAATTGTGCTCGCTGGGACCCATGATCACGATGCCCTCGGTCGCCTCGATGTGCCGGACGAAAACATATTTGTCTTCGCGGCCGTCGGAATGCTTGCGCTTGACGTCGCGGCGGCTCGATGCATCGACTTTGGCAACAATGATGAAAGGCTCATCCGCGGCAAGACCCCGCTGGCAGAGCGCGTCGAATTGTTCCAGTGTGCGCGCGGTAAAAGCGCAATCGATGCCCGCGCCGCGGGCAATTTTTTCGAGATCGACGCGGCCCGCGGTATGGGTCGGCGGGCCGCCGATCGATTGATAGCATTGATTGTCCCAGATCACGACCAGAAGGTTCTTGGGCTGCTCGTTCGCAAGCGTCGCCATAATGCCGAGGTTGAACATCATGCCGCCGTCGGTATCCAACGATACGACGCGGCGATGCGGCAGGCCGACGGCGAGGCCGAACGCCTGCGGCGTCACGCAGCCGAGCTGCTGCTGGAACAGGCTCGCCTCGCGCATGTGGGGCGCGGCGTTGTACCATTCGTCGACGCTGGCCCCGAGCGAGAGGATGACCAACTCGTTCTTGAGTTTCCTGGCAAAAGCCTGCATGCACTCGAAGCGGGTCATCAGCGCACCAAGTTGCCTGTCAGCGCGACGGCGGAGTGATAATAAGAGGCATAGGACAGCGAAAACGCGCCCGCGATGGCCTCATTGATTTTTTTCGTTTCGTCAACCACGCGGTAGGGAACACGCATCGCCTGCAACAAGGGCTCCATGGTCATGGCGTGCGGCACGGCCCACCAGTTGTTCTCGCCGAAGTCGCCGCGATAGCTCATCAACATCACAACAGGGATGCCGGCGCCCATGCCCATGCGGGCAAGCGGTTCTATAGCGGCGCGCAGGCCGGAGTTCTCCATCACCAGCACGGCGCGCTTGCCCGACAGAAAGAGGCCACCGCATATCGCAGCCCCTTCGCCCTCGTTGGTCACGCGGATGGTGCGCAGATCCGAATCGGCATCGAGCGCGGGGTACAGCTCCTTGAACAAGGAGTCCGGCAGGTAGCACACGACGCTGACCCCGGCCGACTTCAGCGCCGCGATGACCGCATCAACCGCTTCTTGCTTCATGTGAACCTCGATGGCCTAACGGGTCAGCTCGACGGCGGCGGTGGTGTATAGCGAAATGCACTCCGGCCCCAGCACACCATCGATCACCTGAAGGTCCCAGCCGACCATTTCCGCGAATTTCTCGACCGTATAGTCCTTGAAGTTGAAGGCGAGCTTCGCGGTCTTGTTGATGTCCTTGTTGCGGGCGCCGATGACCATCGTCTTGATGCCGGAATTGAGAACGGCCCCGCAGCACATCGGGCACGGCTCGCAGGTGCAGTAGAATACGGCTTCCGGGATATAACGGCGCCCGAGCTTCTGTGTCGCCAGGCCGATAGCCAATGTCTCGGAGTGCGCCGTCGTGTTGCACAGGCCGACCTTCAGGCTTCGGGTGCTCACGACCACTTTGCCGTCGACGACGACTGCGGCCCCAAAAGGCTGCTCGCCGAGCGCGGCGCCCGCCTTCGCCTCGTCAATGGCTATCCGCATGAAGGCTTCGTGTTGAGCTGACATTTGTAGCTCCATTGCTTGAGCGAGGATCCCGCCGGGTACAGGGACAGAGCCGCCCTTCGTCGGTCGACCGGCGCCATATTTGGCAGAGGACGCGGGATGCGCACAGTGGCTGATTTGAGATTGGCTTGTTGCCGTCCCGGCAACAAGCTTCGGTCGGTTCGGACGGCTATTGCCCGTCCAGGGCCAGGATGGCATTCGCGAGCATAGCGGAGAAAGCTGCCGGCGCCGCCGGCAAATGCGCCTTGGCGCGCGTGACCACAAGCAATTTACGTGCGCGCAACAGGGGATCGGTCAGCGGCACGAAGACCAGCTTTTTTCGTTCGACCTCGACCTGCACGCCGACCCGCGTCTGGAAGCTCACGCCGAGCCCGCGCGCGGCGAATTCGGCCATCAGTTGAATGGAGTTGGTCGTCGACGCAGGCCGCAGTTGCGTCGACCCCTGCGCCAGCGCGGCTTCAAGCGACGACCCGAGCGTCAGGCTGCCGTCCGACAGGATGACCCGGTCGCTCGCAAAATCCGCCAACCGCGCGGTACGTTTGCCGGCCATGGGATGTGCCGGATTGACCACTGCGCCCAGGTTGACGGTGGCGCTTGCCTGCCGCCGCACCGCTTTCGGCACCGGCCCGTCGAAGCCCACGGCCACGTCGCATTCGGCGCGTGCGACGGTGTCGAAGGCAGCCCGCGAGTCCGTTATCGATATCGCGATCGTGATGTCCGGATGCAGCTTCCAGAATTTCGCAGCGACATCCGGCAGCAGGCCCCGTGCAATGCTTTCCACGGCGGCAATCCGCACCGCGCCCCGGCGCAGACCTTTGAGATCGTCGATGAAGGCTTTTGCGCGCTCGAGTTCGGATACGCTGGTGCCGGCATGATAGACGAGGATTTCGCCGGCGCTCGTTAGCTTCAGCCGCTGCTTGGCGCGTTCGAACAGGGGCGCGCCGAGCTCATCCTCCAGGTGCTGAATGGTGCGGCTGATCGCCGACGGCGCGGTGTTGAGCGCTTGCGCCGCGCGCCGAATTGAACCGAACCGCGCCACCATCTGAAAGTAGTGCAGACGCGTCGATACTAGCCCTAGTCGTTGCAGCGTCATCCGCGCCCCGCGCGATGTCCTTGCTCAGGAATGCTCCAGAAACGCGCGCGTTTGTGCGCCATCGAGCGTCCATATCAGAATGTGCAGCAGATTTGTTGCTATTAAGGCAACACCATGGGCGCAAATTGCCGCTATCGCATCGATAGTGCGTTTGGCATCCTGATTTTGACGAACCTGTCGGCGGAGGTCACGGGCATATTGGCAGGAGAAGGATTTGTCTCAGGAAGTCGCACGCATTTCGCCGGACAAGCTCCCCATCATCGACATTGGCGGCCTCTCCAGCAGCGACCTCGCGGACCGGAAAGCCGTCGCCGAAAAGCTGAACGCGGCGTGTCGCGACAAGGGCTTCTTCTACATCGTCAACCACGGCATCGAGCCGGCATTGATGGCGTCGGTTTTCCGCGAGGCCGAAATCTTCTTCGCTTTAAGTGAGACCGAAAAGCTCGACATCGCCATGGCCAAGTCGAAGGCCAATCGCGGTTACGAGCCGCTCAAGGCGCAGACCCTGGAGCCCGGCTCGCCGCCTGATCTCAAAGAGGGCTTCTATATCGGCCCCGAGCATAAACCGGACGACCCCCGCGTCCTGCGCGGCATGTTCAATCACGGGCCGAACCAGTGGCCCGCCAGCCTGCCGAGCTTCCGCAAGACGATGGAAGACTATTACAGCGCGATGCGTTCGCTCGGGGTGCGGCTGATGCGCGGCATGGCGCTGTCCCTCAACGTCGCTGAGGACTATTTCGATAGGTATTGTTACGACCCTATGGCGCAGCTACGTCTGCTGCATTACCCGCCCCAGCCAGCAAGCGGACCAGCAGGACAAAAAGGTGCGGGCGCGCATACTGACTTTGGGGGGATCACCCTTCTGAAGCAGAGCGATGTCGGTGGGCTGCAGGTGTGGGACAACTCGCGCGACGGCTGGCTTCATGCCGACCCCGTTCCCGAGAGCTATGTCGTCAATCTCGGAGACATGATGGCGCGCTGGACCAACGGTCTTTATCGATCCACCCGCCATCGCGTCATCAACGCTTCCGGCCGCGAGCGCTATTCGGTGCCGTTCTTTTTCAGCGGCAACTATGCGCACCTCGTCGCGTGCATTCCGTCGTGCCTGGCGCCCGGCGAGACGCCGAAATATCCACCGATCACGGTCGAGGAGCACTTCCGGTCCATGTACGCCAAGACTTACGCCAAAACCGCATAACCTGTTCCCGGTGACGATGTGAGTGTCCTTGCAACAGCGCCGAAACATCGTCTCGCAGCGGCATGGATGCGAACCGGTCGCGCCCCTTTCGAAACCCCACCAACGACACGCGCTTCCATCATCGGAAACGGAGATTCAAAATGTCCCTGAACACCTTCTGGCGCGGCACCGCTGCTGCAGCGTTTGTCGCCGCCGCCACGCTTGTCGCGCCGACGGCGGCCTTTTCCGCCGAGAAGGTGACCTTCCTGGTCAGCTGGCTGCCGGGCGGCGATGAAGCGCTGGCCTATGTCGCCGCGCAGAAAGGTTTGTTCGCCGCGGAGGGGCTGGACGTCACCATCATGAGTGCGAGAGGTTCTTCCGACGTCGTGACCAAGCTCGCGAGCGGCGTCGCGGATATCGGCGAAGGCGGCCTCGCGGGTCTGCTCCAGGCGCGCGCCAAGTCCGACGTTCCGGTGAAGGCGGTCATGTCGATCTTCACCAAGCAGCCTGACTCGATCTTCACGACCGAAGGATCTGGCATCAAATCGTTGCAGGATCTGGTCGGCAAGCAGGTCGCAACCGCAACCTTCACCTCTTCGAACGTGGTGTGGCCGCTGATCCTGAAGAAAAACGGCATCGACCCCGACAAGATCACCCTCACCAAAGTCGATCCGGGCGCGCTCGCGCCGATGCTGGCCACCGGCAAAGCGGACGCCACCATCAATTGGTCGACGGTCGCTCCTCTCTTCGACAAAGCGCTGTCGGAAAGCAGCAAGAAGCTGGTCATCCTGCCCTGGTCAAAATACGGCTTCGAAGGTTACGGTCTTTCCATCTTCGCCTCGGATAAGACGATCAAGGAACGGCCGGAGGTTCTGCGGAAATTCCTGAAGGCCTACGTCGAGGCCGCAGAGATGGCGGCCAAGGATCCCAAGATCGCGGCGACGTCGATCAAGGCGATGGTGCCGGAACTGAACGCCGACGTGGCGGAACAGCAGTTCGCGGCGACACTGCCTTTGACCTTCAACGAGATCAGCAAAAAAGACGGCTTGGGCCATTTCGACAACGCGCTCCTCGCCAAAACCTGGGAATGGACGGCCAAGTCGCAGAACCTGCCGTTGGACAAGATTGACCCGGAAAATGCCGTGGATCGCTCGTTTTATCCGCAATAGACGAAACGACCCGCGGTGAGCGTGAGCGGTGCGCGCCTGACGGCGTCGTTCCTCAGATGGTGTATATGACCGGCCCCGTCATCCGACTGAACGATGTTTCCCAGGTTTTCGGAAAGCATAACGGCGCCGTCACGGCCCTCGCCGGTGTCAGTTTCGAAATCGGCCGGCATGAATTTGTCGCCATCGTCGGCCCGTCGGGATGCGGCAAGTCGACATTGCTGCGGTTGATCGCCGGCCTGGTCAAGCCGACATCGGGCAACGTCGAAATCTACGGCATGCCGGTGACCGAACCGCGTGACGAAATCGGCATCGTCTTCCAGCGTCCGACGCTGCTGCCCTGGTTCGACGTTCTCGGCAACGTCACGTTTCCGCTGCGCCATAAATATGGTCGCGTATCCGAGAGCGAGCGCGAGCAGGCGAAGGACCTGTTGAGCCTCGTCGGTCTCGCCGACTTCGCGCATAACCGCGTCGACGAGCTGTCCGGCGGCATGCAGCAACGCGTGGCGATCGCCCGCGCGTTGCTGCACGACCCCGACATTCTTCTGATGGACGAGCCGTTCTCGGCGCTCGACGCGCTGACGCGCGACCAGATGAGCTTCGATCTGCTGCGGATCTGGAGCGAGAGGCCCAAGACGGTGATTTTCATCACGCATTCAATCCAGGAGGCGCTGCTGTTGTCCGATCGAGCCATCATCATGTCGAAACGTCCCGGCAGCGTGCGGGAAATCAAAGACGTCGATCTGCCGCGCCCGCGCACCGTGGCGACGCTGTCGGACCCGCATTTCGCCGCCATGTCGAACCATCTCCGCAGTCAGCTGCTCGAAATCAATGCCTTCTAGCGCCTCCAATTCCGTCTGGCGGCGCGTCCTGTCGTTTATGGATAAGTTGACGCCTGCTCTCACCTTCGTGGCGGTCATCGCGGTCTGGGAGATCGCCTGCCGCGTTTTCAGGATACCGGTCTTCCTGCTGCCGGCGCCGAGCGTCATCGTCAATGCGGCTTTCGATCAACAAGCCGGCATATGGCTCGGCAATATCTGGGCGACGCTGCGCGTGGCAATCGCGGGCTATGTCGTGGCCATCGCCGTCTCGATTCCGCTTGCTGTCGCGCTCGTGTCCTACCGTTTTCTCTCGCGCACGCTCTATCCGGCGCTTGTGGTCATCCAGACCACGCCGATCGTCGCGATCGCGCCGATCATCGTGGTCACGCTTGGATCGTCGGACCTGCCTCGCGTCGTCATCACGTTTCTGATCACGTTTTTCCCCATTGTCGTTTCGACCGCGACGGGCCTTGAAGCGACGCCGCCCGAACTGATCGAATTGTCGCGTTCGCTCAAGGCGGGTCGCGTGCGCGAGATGCTGCACATCCGCCTGCCTTACGCGGTGCCGTACATCTTCAGCTCTTTGAAAATTGCGACGACCCTTTCCGTAATCGGCGCCGTCATTGCCGAATTTGTGGCGGCAGAACGCGGCCTCGGATTCTACATCATGTTCTCGACCTCGCTGTTCGAGATGCCGAAGGCCTTTGCCGGCCTCGTCGTGCTCGTGACGCTCAGCATGCTGTTTTTCTGCGTCCCGAAAGCGGTCCAGGCGTGGCTGTTTCCCTGGTCCCTGCCGAAATCGAACCGGTGAAGGCGGCGATGTGCATGAACCGGGAACACGATGAGACGACGACAATAGGTGCGACTGGCCGCCGCCAATGTTCCGCCTGGCAAATTTGAACAGGTCAGCGGATCGTTCGCACAAGAAGTGGCGGCAGATCGATGAGCGCGATCATCACGTCGTCATTCGTGACCAGACCAGACGGGACGCGCCGCTTCTGCGCTTATTCGCGAAACATCTGTTCTGCAGTGCGGCGGCCTGTGCTTGCTGGAGCGGAGAACTTGGCCTCATGGTGTGCGCCATACTGTCGGCCATATTCCTTACGGACGTCATCGGGCAGACTTCCTTGCGGACGTCATGGGGCAGACGCTTCCGCGCACTGTAGTTGCCCCGGCTATCCCGACGTAACGTGACCATCCGCAAAACGCGCTTGTGGGTCGCCTTGTGTACTTGGCGGCTTCTTAATTGATGAGCGTCTGCAGAAAGGCGCGGTATTTCCGCACGCCCTTGGAGGGGCTGGTCGGAGTGGCAGGATTTGAACCTGCGACCCCCTCGTCCCGAACGAGGTGCTCTACCAGGCTGAGCCACACTCCGACACTGCCCCTTGGAGCATGATCTGTTTCCGAACCGGGATCGCTCTCGGATCACGTCCGAGGGCTCTTCGGGATCATGCTCGCACGACAGGCGCGGCTTATACCGAGCCCTTTCCGGGGCTGCAAGCATAGGCTGATGCCTATATTGCTCGAGCATGATCTTTTCCGGAAACTGGATCCCGCTTTTCGGGATCATGCTCTATCCGCTTGCGCCGGCTCGTTATTTAGGCACTGTTTCGGCCCCATGACAGCCCCCATGACAGCCCCCGGGACAGCCCCTTTGATACCACGCCTGGCGCCGCCCTGCGCCGCCACGACCGCGGAAGCGGCGCGTATTTTGGCGGCCGGCGGGCTTGTCGCCTTCCCGACCGAGACCGTCTATGGGCTCGGCGCCGATGCCACCAACGGCGCCGCGGTGGCGCGGCTTTACGAGGCCAAGGGCCGGCCGTCGTTCAATCCATTGATTGCTCACGTGACGGATGCGGCAGCGGCGCGGCGGCTCGCGCGTTTCGGCGCCGATGCGGCGCGGCTCGCGGACGCGTTCTGGCCGGGGCCGCTGACCCTGGTGCTGCCGAAGGCGGACGGCTGCACCGTGAGCGAGCTTGCGACCGCGGGCCTCGATACGATCGCGGTGCGGGTGCCGCGCCATGCCGTGGCGCAGGATCTGCTGAACGCGTTCGGCCGGCCGATCGTCGCGCCATCGGCAAACCGTTCGGGACATGTCTCGCCGACCACGGCGGCGCATGTGCTTGCCGACCTGTCCGGCCGCATCGATCTCATTGTCGACGGCGGCGCCACCGCGGTCGGCGTCGAATCCACCATCGTCGCCTGTCTTGACGGGTCTTTTGGCGAGCCGTCGCTGCTGCGCCCCGGCGGCGTGCCGCGCGACGACATCGAGCGGGTGCTGGAGCGTCCGCTCGCGGAAGCCGCAGCCGGGATCGCGGTCGAGGATGCGCCGCTGGCGCCGGGCATGCTCGCCTCGCATTACGCGCCGCATACCCGCATGCGGCTCAATGCGCGGAACCTCGAGGCGGGCGAAGCGCTGCTCGCATTCGGGCCTGTCTCGGTGAAGGGCGCGCAGAATGCAGTGAAGATATTGAATCTCTCCGCGCGCGGCGACCTCATCGAGGCGGCGGCCAACCTGTTCTCGCATCTGCGGGCGCTGGATGCGGCCAAGGCGGCGATGATCGCAGTGATGCCGCTGCCGCAGGACGGCCTGGGTGAAGCGATCAATGACCGCCTGCAGCGCGCCGCGGCTCCACGCTGACGGATGCCGCGCCGATTATGTCGCCTTCCTGAAGCCGAATTGATCGACTACATTCTTGTCCGTGGGAGCATGATCTTTTCGAAAACCGGTTCCCGCGTTTCGGGATCATGCTTATTCGTGGGAGCATGATCTTTTCCGAAAACCGGTTCCCGCTTTTCGGGATCATGCTCTGAAAGCAAATCCGCAAACGGAAACGCCCCATGCTCGACAGGCCGGACAACACGCCCGCGAAAACCATCAGCCCCGAACTGCTCGCCCGCTTCGCGGCGATCGTCGGCGAGAAATTCGCCATCACCGATCGAGAGGCGCAGGCGCCCTATCTTGTCGAGATGCGCGACCTGTTCCGCGGCCATACGCCCGTCGTGCTGCGGCCGGGCTCGGTCGCCGAAGTCGCGGCGATCCTCAAGCTCGCCAACGAGACCAAGACCGCGATCGTGCCGCAGGGCGGCAATACCGGCCTCGTCGGCGGACAGATTCCGCATCACAACGAGATCGTGCTGTCGGTGAACCGGCTCGACCGTATCCGCGAAGTCGATCCGACCTCGAACACCATCACGGTGGAAGCCGGCGTCACCCTGCAGCGCACGCGCGAGGCCGCGGCCGAGGCCGACCGGCTCTATCCGCAATTGCTGCCGTCTGAAGGCACCTGCACCATCGGCGGCAACCTTTCGACCAATGCGGGAGGCACGGCGGCGCTGGCGCACGGCATCGCGCGCTCGCACGCGCTCGGGCTCGAAGTTGTGCTCGCCGATGGCCGCGTGCTCAACAATCTCAACAAGCTGAAAAAGGACAATACCGGCTACGACCTGAAGAACCTGTTCATCGGCGCCGAAGGCACGCTCGGCATCATCACCGCCGCCGTGCTGCGGCTGGTGCCGCGGCCGCGCGCCATCGAAACCGCCTTTCTCGGCGTGGCTTCGCCGGAAGCCGCGCTCGAGCTCCTCAATCTCGCGCAGACGCGCGCCGGCAGCGAGATCACCAGCTTCGAGATCATGACCCGGCGCGGCGTCGAGCTCGTGCTCGCCAACGACTCGGTCAGCCGCGATCCGCTTGCCGCCAAACATGATTGGTATGTGCTGATCGAGCTTTCGTCGCTGCGGGCCGAAGGGGCGCGCCTGGTGCTCGAGGAAATCCTCGAACAGGGCATGGAGCGCGGGCTGGTCGCCGACGCCGTGCTTGCCGACAGCCTCGAACAGGCCAAGGCGTTCTGGCGCATCCGCGAAATGTTCGGCGAGGTGCAGCGCCATGCCGGCGGCTCGATCAAGCACGACGTCTCGGTGCCGGTCGCCGCGGTGCCGGCGTTCATCGCCGAAGCCAATGCCGCCGTCACCAAGCTCATCCCCGGCGCGCGGCCCCTGCCCTTCGGCCATCTCGGCGACGGCAACATCCATTATAATGTCACCCAGCCCGAGGGCGCCGACAAAGCCGAATATCTCAAGCGCTGGGACGAGGTGAACGCCGTCGTCTTCGCGGTGGTGAAGAAGTACGGCGGCTCGATCTCGGCCGAGCACGGCATCGGCGTGATGAAGCGCGATCTATTGCCTTCGGTGAAGGATCCGGTCGCGATCGAGGTGATGCGCGGCATCAAGCAGCTGCTCGATCCGAACGGTATTCTCAATCCCGGGAAAGTGCTCTAAGCAGGTAGCTCGGCGCTATTTTTCCTGGGAATCTCACGGTTGGCGGTTGGCGAGCGGGTTTTCATTGCGGGGGCCGGTCCGGTCGGGCTGGTTGCGGCGGCGCATCTGGCGCGTGCCGGCGTCCCGGTCACGGTATTCGAGGCGGGGTCCGGTCTCTCCGAGGAATCGCGCGCCTCGACGTTTCATCCCCCCACCCTCGACATGCTGCATGCGCTCGGCGCGGCGGCGCCGATGATCGCGCAGGGGCTGATAGCGCCGGCCTTCCAATATCGCAGCAAGAAGCACGGCATCCTTGGCCGGTTCGAATTCGGCGCGATCAGCGACGTCACCGCGCATCCCTACCGGCTGCAATGCGAACAATCCAAGCTGACGCGCATCCTCGCCGACCTGATGCGCGGCGATCCCAATTTCGAATTGCAATTCGACAGCGAGGTCGTGGCGGTCGAGCAGGACGCGGCCGGCGTGGCGGTCGCTGTCGCGCACGACGGCAAAGAGCAAAGGTATCGCGGCCACTATCTGATCGGCGCCGACGGCGCGAGCAGCGCGGTCCGCCGTGCGCTCGGCATCGACTTCGAGGGCTTCACCTGGCCGGACCGCCTCCTCGTGGTGAGCACGCCGTTCGATTTCACCTCCGTCATCCCCGGTCTCGATTCGGTGAGCTATGTCGCCGATCCGCAGCGCTGGCATTTTCTCCTGCAGATTCCGGGATTGTGGCGGGTGATGTTCCTGGTCAATGAAGAGGCCAGCGACGAGCGGGTGCAGACCCGCCAATTCGCGCAGTCGCTGATGGCCGGCGTCGTGCCCGGCATCACCGATTACGAGATCGACCACATCACGCTCTACAAGGTGCATCAGCGCGTCGCCAGGACGTTCCGGCACGGCCGCGCCTTCCTCATCGGCGATGCCGCCCACATCAATAATCCGCTGGGCGGCATGGGCATGAACGGCGGCATCCATGATGCGGTCAATCTCGCCGCACGGCTTGCCGCGGTGTGGCACGGACAAGCGCCCGATTCGGAACTCGATCGTTTCGAGAAGCAGCGGCGGCTGGTGACGCTCGAATACATCCAGAAATACACGATCCAGAACAAGAAGAACCTGGAATCGTCGGGCGACGAGTTCGGCCGGACGCTCAAGGCCATTGCCGCCGATCCGCAAAAGACGCGCGATTATCTCCTGCGGACGTCGATGATTGCGAGCCTGACGCGTGCCGGGGAACTCGGCTGACGCACTCGGCCGTCGCGGCGAAACCGACGACGCGCGGCGCGAAGGCACAGTTCCATTTTCGCCGGCAGTTCCAGCGTCCGATCTTCCAACGCGAAACCGCCAAAATTGCGCCTAACGACTCAGCTCAACCTGCGCTGGCAGGAAGGGAGGCGTATCGAGCGTAGCAAAGTAGGGGGAGACCGATGGGACAGCCAGATTTGCACCGTCGGAACGGTAAGTGTTCGCCGATCCGGCGCGATAATGAAGAAACAAATGCCGACGGAGCCGACATCGTCGCAATCATGAAAGAGAATGCCGAGCTTCGACAACTCGTAATTCAGCTCTCCAAGCTCGTGATCAAGAACGCCATGCTGCAACGATGAGGGGCACTTGAGGCCGCGTTGACCGCGCGGCCTCTCTTCGCACTTCGCGCACCGAAACTGCACCGAGGGCCGGCGAGGCCGCGGTCCTCAGGCGGATTGTGCGCGCCTTCACGTGTCGGTCGACCAGCCTTGCGCCGCGCAGCATGGCCGACGAGTTCCGCCCGCGGAGCCGCAGCGGCGATGCAACAACAGCGGGATTATTACGTCGGCGTGCCGGCAACGGTGGCGAACGTGCACCAAACAAAGGGGCCGGTGCACGCTCATCGCATCATTTCATCGCCAGCGCCGGGCTGATGAAGGTCTTGTCGACAAAGGTCGCATAGTCGGGCTGCGCCGTGAGATTGCCGAGCGAGATCTGGGTGTTCATGGCGATCTTCAGCGCGTCGGCCGAGATATCGACGCTGGTCGGATAGACGCTGTCCGCAATCATGCGCTTGACCGCGGCTTCGACCACCGCCGGATCGAGATTGGGAAATTCCGATTTGGCGATCTCGATCGTGCGCGCTTCGTTGGCCGGAATGAACCGCATGGCCATTTCCAGCCCCTTGACCAGCCGCTGCGCGCTGTCGGGGTCGACATCGTTGCGCGCGGCGATGGCCGAGAACGCATAGGGACCGTAAAGCTTCGGAAAGCCGAGCACGACCTTCATGCCCTTGGCGACGACCTGGTCGAGCCCCGGCTCGTACATCACCGCGACCTTGGCCTGATGCGCCATGAACGGGCCGGGCTCGGTGCCGATCGGCACCTGGATCATCTCGACGTCCTTACTCGCGTCCATGCCGTTCTCTTTGAGCAGCTTGATGAACAGCGACGTCGACGTCGTCGGCATGGTGCCGGTGACGATCTTTTCGCCCTTCAAGTCCTTGACGCTGCCGAACTTGAAGTCCGGCTCGGCCGCGATCCAGACCGCGGCGCCGTTGACGACGTTGGCGATGATGTGCACCGGCGCGCCCTTGCTGGCGGCGATCGCGGCCCATTCCGGACCGTGCAGCGAAAAATCGGCGCTCTTCGAAATCACCGCGTTGAGCGCCACCGTCGGCGAGCCTGCCGTCTGCTTTTCGAGGTCGAGGCCCTGCTGCGCGAAGAAGCCCTGGTCCATCGCCACGTAGAGCGGCAGATAGAGCATCGACTGGAAGGCCTGCGATATCACGGCCTTCTTGCCCGCGGCAAAGACCGGCGAGGCTGCAGCGAGCGCCGCGCAGATCATGACGGCGCGGACGGCGTGGCGGAACAAACGCATTTCACACTCTCCGTTTTGAAACGAAACTGGGCTTGCTGACCCGGACTTGCCGACTCGAAATCAGACCTGCACCTGATGGGTAACGGTGACGACCTTCCACGGAATCAGCATCCGCTCGATCAGGTCGATGACGTAATAGAGGGCAAAGCCCACCAGCATCAGCGCGAACAGGCCGACCCACACGGTGTTGAGGTCGTAGAAGCTCGAGGCGTTGTAGATGAGATGGCCAAGCCCATGCTGCGACGAGATGAATTCGCCGACCACCGCGCCGACCAGGCCGAAGCCGATATTGATGCGGAAGGTGGCGATGATCGACGGAATGGTCGACGGCACCACCGCCTTGTAGAAAATCTGATGCTTGTTCGCGCCCATCGAGATCAACAGCGCCTGCAGATCGGTGTCGGCGTCCTTGGCGGCCTGATAGGCCGCGATCAGCGCGACCAGCGCCGTGAGCGACACCGCGAGCGCGACCTTGGAGACCAGGCCGGTGCCGAACCACAGAATGATGATCGGGGCGAGCGCGATCTTCGGCACGCTGTTGATGGCGACGATGAACGGCTCGACCAGCCGCGCCACGAAGATCGAATACCACAGCGCCAGTCCGGCGATCGAGCCGAAGAACGTGCCGATGACAAAGCCGAGGATCGCCTCGAACAGGGTATAGCCGGTGTCGGAGAGAAGCTCGCCCGAGCCTGCCATGCGCATGAACGTCGCGTAGATGCCGGCGGGGGCGCCGAACAGGAAATCGGAAATCACGCCGAACCGCACACCGGCCTGCCACAGCACCAGCAGCGCGGCGACCGCCAAGGCTTGCAGGAATGCGCGTCCGATCGTGGTGTTGAAGAGCGAACGCTTGCGCTTATCGGGACGCCGGCGCCGGCTTTGGAGCCCTTGCGGTTTTTCCGCCGTGATCACGCTCATGATGCCACCGCCTCCGTCGGCCCGGCCGGCGCAAACCTGGTTGCGGACTCTGCTGCAGATTTGGTCTCGGTCTGGATATCGAGCTCGTTGCACAGCGTGCGGAAGTAGCCGGCGAAGCGATGATCGCTGCGCGCGGCGATCGGCGAATGCTCGGCGATCTCGATATCGTGCACGGCCTTGACGCGCGCCGGCCGGCCGCTCAGCACGACGACGCGCTTCGACAGCGCAACCGCCTCGTCGATGTCGTGCGTCACCAGCACCACGGTCTTGTGGAACTTCTCCACCGCCTGCTTGAGCACGCCTTCAAGATAAAGCCGCGTTTGATAATCAAGCGCGGAGAACGGCTCGTCGAGCAGGAGAATTCCGGGATCCATCACCAAAGTGCGGATCAGCGCGACGCGCTGGCGCATGCCGCCGGACAGCGTTTTGGGATAGGCGTTCTCAAAACCGCCAAGCCCGAAGGCTTCGAGATGCTCGCGCGCGCGCTCGACCGCGGCGCGATAAGAAACGCCGCGCATTTCGAGCCCGAGCAGCACATTGCCGAGCACGGTGCGCCAGGGAAACAACAAATCCTTCTGCATCATGTAGCCGACGCGGCCGCGCAGGCTCGCGACCTCTTCGCCGCGATAGACGAGACGCCCTTCGTCCGGCTCGATCAGGCCGGCGATGATGTTGAAGATGGTCGATTTGCCGCAGCCGCTCGGCCCGATGATGCTGACGAAATCCTGTTCATGGATGTCGAAATTCAAGCCGTCGAGCACGCGCACGCCGGCGCCCTTGCCGGTGAAGGATTTGTGAATATTGCGGACACTGAGCTGAACCGCAGCCGAAGCCGAAGCCGAACCGGGGGACATGCAGAGAACCCTTTCTTGGCGCAGTTTTATGCAAGCG
>Ga0335072_10003147_pt1 | contig 24983 bp, 21 predicted proteins | sample Lox_Sample_21_FD_206725 | JGI IMG/M metagenome (GOLD analysis project Ga0335072, IMG submission 206725) | Soil microbial communities from Loxahatchee National Wildlife Refuge, Florida, United States - Lox_Sample_2.1 | ecosystem: Environmental > Terrestrial > Soil > Wetlands | place: USA... | reverse complement strand
GCCGATGAACAAGCTGCCGTCGGGTTTCGGAATGCGGGGATTAGGATCCTCCAGAACCCGCTGGAACGCCTCGTAATCGAAGACGCCACCAACGAATCCCGTCTCTTTCGGCGTGGCTGGAGCCGGAGCGGGAGCCGGGGCGGACGATCCCGCCGCGCCCCTCGCCCTGCCGCGACCGCGATTGGCCATCGGCAGGTCGCCCAGGTATTCGCCTTTCGGCACACCGGGAATTTCCGGGGTCTTATCCAGCCCGTCGTGCCAGAACAGTTTCACTGGAGGCATATTGCCGCGCGCCGGAAAGTCGTAGCGGATGACGGACTTCTTGGGGAACATGAAATCGCTGGTTCCCTCTTTGCTGACCACTTCCACGCTGGTCGGATTGCCCAACTTGAGCGCCAGATTCGGCGCGCCCAGAATGTGGCATGCCATATCGCCCAGAGCGCCGCAGCCGAAATCGTAGAAACCGCGCCAGTTGAACGGCTGGTAAAAGTAACCGCCCCACTCATTGGGGTAACCCGCGCCACCGGTAGTGTACGGCCGCGCATTGGAGATTCCCTGCCACAAATCCCAATCCAGGCCTTCCACGACGGGGGTGGGCGCCGGGATGCTGGTCAGCCCCTGCGGCCACAACGGCCGGTCGGTCCAGGCATGCACTTCGGTAACATTGCCGATTTCACCCGCCCAGATCATCTCCGCACATTGCCGGGTGCCTTCGTTCGAATAGCCCTGGTTGCCCATCTGGGTGGCGACTTTATACTTGTTGGCCATCTCGCGCATCTGGCGCGCTTCCCAGACCGTCCGGACCAGCGGTTTCTGCACGTAGACGTGCTTGCCGCGCTCCATGGCCCAGATGGCGGCGGTAGCGTGCATAAAATCCGGAATCGTGACAATCACAGCGTCGATGCCCTTCTCCTGATCGAGCATCTTGCGGAAATCTTTGTATTTCGTCGCCTTGTCCCACTTACCGTAGGCACGCGCCGCGCTCTTGTCGTCCACGTCGCAAAGCGCCACTATATTTTCCGACTCGGCGCAACCGGCAATATCGGAGTAAGCCTTGCCGCCGGCGCCGATGGAAGCGATGTTGAGCTTCTCGTTAGGCGATTTGTAACCCAGCCGCGGCAATGATCCGGAACTTCCCCATCCCGCATTCGGCACCGCTCCAGCCAGCAAGGAACCGAAAAAGAAATAACGCCTTGTGAATGCCATAGCAACCTCGCGTCCATCATAACGCCGGGCACGCCCAATTGCACAATTTCCCAACACTTTTTAGCGCTTCGGAACTGAAATTCGGATATTTCGAAACCGTAGGCCCCCGGTATGGTCGCCCTGGATATAGATCGGCCCCGGTTCGCCTTCGTTGGCATCGAGCGCGCCGCCCGTAATGCCGGGGATTTCCTTATGGTCGATGGTCAAAATACCGTCGTGAATGACGGTAACCGTCCGGCCTACCAGCGTGACGTCGAAGCTTTCCCAGGTTCCCGGCCTGCGCGGCACGGGCGCCGGCGTGAGGAAGCCATAGATGGATCCGATCCGGCGCTCGGGCGGATTATCACGGAGCGGTTCGTATTCAATCTGCACCTCGTACCGGCCACGCAGGTAAACGCCGCTATTGCCATCGTTCGGGCAATTGAATTCGATATGCAGTTGGAAATCATCGAATTTGCGCGTGCCGCGCAAATTCGCGCCATGACTGGTGTTCACCAGATCCCCGTTCTCCACCGTCCAGTGGTTGTGGGCCGGATCGGTGGGTTCCCATCCAGTGAGATCTTGGCCATTGAAAAGCGGCTCGGGATCGCTCCACGCGGCGGGCGGATGGCGGTCGAGCGCCGGCGCGCGCACTCCAGTCAATGGAATGGACGCGGAGCCGCGCTTTTGGATGCCGGTCAACTTCCCGCCGGCGGCATCCAATTCCCAATCCATGCCCGGATTCCTGGCACTCGGGCGGTCAATATGGAGCGTCAAGTGGGCGCCTTCGGCCTTGAAGTCCATGATCTTCCGCACGTTCCCGCCGGTGGGCTGGAACCAGATTTCGAGGGCGCCGGCTTTCTCGGTGACGCCGAGCCAGTTGGCCTGCCCGGGGGCGGTGTTGAAGTCCCACCTTCCGGTGAAGGGCGATTGGGCCTCGAGCGGCATACAGACGCTCGCCGCGAGCAGAAAAGCAACGAAGGTTTTCATATCGCTTAGTGTGTCACAGTGGCAGCTACTGGAGGAGTGAGATGAGGAAAACCGTGCAACCACACATGAACGTGGGTGAACGCCGATAAGTGCCCGGTTGAATCCGGGTTTACCGGCGCCCACCAATGGCGAGCTGTCTTACCGATTCCGGTTGTACAATGCGGTATCTATGCGCAAAGTGAAGTGGGGTATCCTGGGAGCCGCTAAGATCGCCCGCGAGCGCGTCATCCCGGCCATGCAATTGAGCGATCTCTGCGAGGTGACCGCCATCGCGTCCCGCGATGCCGCCAAGGCGGAAGCCGCGGCAGCCAGGCTCGGCATTCCGAAAGCCTACGGCTCGTACGAAGAGATGCTCGCCGATCCCGAAGTCGAGGCCGTTTATAACCCGCTACCCAACCATTTGCACGTGCCGTGGTCCGTCCGCGCGGCCGAAACCGGAAAGCACGTTCTGTGCGAGAAGCCTATCGGCATGAACGCCGCGGAAGTGCGCCAACTGATCGCCGTCCGCGACCGCACCGGAGTCGTGATGGGCGAAGCCTTCATGGTGCAAACCCACCCGCAGTGGGTGCGCATCGTCGAACTGGTCCGCGGCGGGCGGATCGGTCAACTCCGCAGCGCCATCGGAGCGTTCGGCTATTTCAACACCGATCCCGCTAATGTTCGCAACGTTCTGGCTTACGGCGGCGGAGGGCTGATGGACATCGGGTGCTATCCCATCAAGACGTCACGCATGGTTTTCGGCGAGGAGCCGGTGCGCGTGTCCGGCACCATGCGGCGCGACGCCAGCCTCGGAGGCGTGGATGTTCTTAGTTCCGCAATTCTGGAGTACCCTTCGGGCACATGCATTTTCACTTGCAGCATGCAGCTGGCCGCGCACCAGATGATGCGCTTCTACGGCACCAAAGGATTCATCGCTCCCGAGATTCCATTCAACGCCACTCCCGGCGGAACATCGCGCATCACCATCGATGACGGGCGCGATCTGAAGGGAGGCGGCGCGGTGACCGAAGAATTCGGTGCCTGTGATCACTACACTCTGCAAGGCGAGCGATTCTCCCGCGCCATTCGCGAAGGCGGCCAACCGCCGGTGCCGCTCGAAGATTCACTCTGTAACATGGCCGTCATCGATGCCATCTTTCGCTCCGCCGAAACGGGAGCGTGGGTCCGGCCGGAAATCGGAGAGCCGGGCACAGCCGCTTAGCTGGGGCATTCCCGGCCGGCCGTGTGGCCGTTCGCACCGCCGCGCGCGGATTTGGCCGGTTTAAGAGATTGGTTTGCAATTGCGGGCGACCGGCCAGGAGTTTGCAACGCCGGTGGAGTGCGGGTGCTCGTCGTCACTCTGACTGGCTTGCTGGTCTTTCCGGTCCAGGCGGCATGGCCGCAGAATCTTGCGCTCGGCGGCATGGCCGGCGCGAACCTCACGCCGAACTTTCAGCCCTTCTCCAACGCTGGCGCCGCCTACACCAACACGCACACTCTGCTCGCCGGAATCGGCGCCGAGTGGACCTTCACCGGGTCCATTGCCATCGAGGCCGACGGACTGTACCGGCGCCTGCACGAGCTCGCCGCTCCGCCGGAGACCGTCGTTCCGTCTTCTGCAAGACGTCTACGGGGCGGAGCCGTATGGCATCGGCGCCGGAGCGGGAGTGGAAACGCACGCGGGACGCCTCAAAGTCTCGCCGGGCGTGCGGTTCACGCATTGGGCACGGCCCAACTCCGCGGACCCCGCGAACCCCCGGAGGGGCGAACTCGCGCTCCTGACAGAGTTCTCGTTCTGAGCGAGCGGTTAAGCGATCTTCGGGATCTCGAAGCCTTTGCGGTAACCGCGATCCGCTTCGCGCAGCATGCGATTGGCCTCGGCATCGTTGATCACTTCTTCCTTCGCCGGGTCAAAATTCAGCGAGCGGCCAAGCCGGTACGACACGTTCGCAAGGTGCACCAGGGTGCAGGAGATGTGGCCTTCCTCGACCGGTGCGTTGAGCTCTTCCTTCTTACGGCTGCGCACGCAGTCGATGAAGTTGGCGAAGTGATTCTCTTTACCCTTGCCTTCCGGACCGGGGGTGTTGTGATCACCCAGCCAGGACTTGTACGTCTCGTATTCCTGGATTGCCAGGAACCCTTTCGGTCCGTAATAGATGTTGCCGATGGTACCCGGCTTTCCGCCTACGGGACCGGAGGACGGATCGACCTTCGCGGCCTTTTCGGGCGCAGCGTTCAAGCCCGCCGGGGGGAGCGTGCTGCGGCCCCAAGTGCCGATTTCGGCCTCGTGATTGGTCATCCAGTGGCGGACTTCGAACTCCATCAGGCGCCGCGGCGCATTGGGCGAGTTGAACTCGTACGCGACGTTAAGAATGTTCGGCGTCTCCTGGTCGTCGTCGAACATCACGTGTCCGCCGATGGCCGAGACCTTCGTCGGGAATCCGACGCCCAAACCCCAGCGCGCGGTATCCACTTCGTGAATCCCCTGGTTGCCTAGGTCGCCATTGCCAGTGTCCCAGAACCAGTGCCAGGTGTAATGGAAGCGATTCTTGCTGAATCCGCGATCCGGCGCGGGGCCGAGCCACAGATCGTAATTCACGCCCGCGGGCACCGCCGATTTCGGCGTCCGGCCGATGGTATCGCGCCACTTGTAGCACAATCCGCGCGCCAGGTAAACGTCGCCGACGAGTCCCGTGCGCAGGTGCTGGATGGCTTCCCTGGCGCCGGCGCTCGACCGGCTCTGCGTGCCGTGCTGCACGATGCGGTTGTACTTATTCGCCGCGGCCACCAGTTGCTTGCCCTCATACCAGTTGTGCGAGCAGGGCTTTTCGACGTAGACATCCTTCCCGGCCTGGCAGGCCCAGATCGCGATCAGCGAGTGCCAGTGGTTCGGCGTGGCGATAGTGACTGCGTCGATCGATTTGTCCTCGAGCAGTTTGCGCACGTCGCCGAACGTCTGCGGCTTGGGCATGCCCAGCTTTTCGATGGTGCCCAGCCGCATGTTGAGCACATTTTCATCGACGTCGCAGACGGCAGCCAGTTCCACGTTCGGAGTGTTGTGGATCGATTTAATGTGGTCGTTGCCGCGGCCGCGCAGGCCGATGGTGGCTATGCGGACGCGATCGTTTGCGCCCAGAACGTTCTTGGCCTGAAACGCGGCGACGGCGGCGGCGCCGGTCTTCAGGAAATCTCTACGGTCGATCTCGATTGACATAAAAACTCCTAGATAACTTTGAGTAAACCTTCCAGGGATTCGCGGGTGCTCTCGACTTTATTGCCGTCGGGCCGGCGGTAATGCGTCTCCAGCGACATCGTGCCGGAGTAGTGATCCTGATGCAGGGCGGCGAACTGGCCTTTGAAATCGATGACCCCGCCGCCGACGGGCGCCCACACATACTTGCCGGTAGCCGGGTTCTTGCGGGCATCCTTGATGTGCATGTGCGGAAACAAGCCCTTGACTGCTTCGTACCCATCGGGGAACGGCGTCTCGCCCAACAGGATCGCGTTCCCAGGATCCCAGACACCGCGCAGGGCGGGCGAATTGACGTCGCGCAGGATGCGGCCGAGTTCCTTGCCCGTGCCGACGTTACATTCGAACTCGTTTTCGAGACACAGCACAATTTCGTTCTTTTCGGCGAGTTTTGCGGCCTGGGCCAGACGATCGCGCACCTGCGGATAAACCTTATCGGGATCGGCGACGCGCCAATAGCTGAAGATGCGCACCTTCCTGGTACCGAAGAAGCGCGCCAGTTCGAAAGATTTCAGCAACGTTTTATCGGAATCCTCCTCGGTGAACCGGCCGAGTGCGAAATCGTGCTTCTCGTTCTTCCTGGTGGCATCGCCGGGGATGTTCCATTTGAAAATCGGGCTGCCGATGTCGCTCACCGTGAGGTTGTGCGCGGCCAGCACCTTCTTGGCGCGGTCGAGATCCTCCTGCGGCGCGATCATGAGGTTCTTGCCCCAGATCTCGCGCAGTTCGGCGTGGTGGAGATGATAGCTGCTGATGAAGTCCGCCGCTTCATCGAGGTTGGTGGAGATTTCGTCCGTGATGATGCCCAGGTTGAAGCCATGCGCCGGGTCGGGCTCGCCGGCGGCGAGGCTGGCAAGAGCGCCTGTGGCCGCCGCGCCCTTGAGAAGGTTTCGTCGAGTCAGTTGCATTGCCGCTGCCCCCATTTGATTCTTGGATAAAAGGCCGTACACCAGAATACTCCAGCCATCTCGCCTCTTACGGATAAGAGGTTCGGCTGCGCGATCAATCGGTACGCCCGTATCGGGTTTCCCCATTCTGGCTCCTGACTTCAGGCTTCTGGCTCCGAAATTCCGGAGGGATTTCCAAGGCGAAGCCCTTGGTAAGAGTTTATCTCAGGGAAAGCTGAGGTGGGAAACGGGAACGCTAAAGTTGGGCCAACGGAGCATTTTTCGTCGAGGGCGGCTGCCTTTCGTGTAGACGGGGTAGCAGTGCGCTTCGCCGGCGCGAACCCGAAAAGCACGCGCGGCGGTGGAAAAGCTTTCGGCGCGGTGGGAAAGACGAGGCCGCCTAGCCCGCCTATCGGATTGCCGTGTCCGGAAGAACGGAATGATCGCGGCTTGACGCACCGCGCGCCGGGTTGTCAATCTGGATCTATGCCGACACGAAGAGCCTTTATGACGGCGGCTAGTCTGGCCGCTGCTGCCTCTGTCGATGCGCGGTCCGCCGGTAGGGCGGAAGAGGTCCGCGCCGTCGTCTCTCCCGACGGCAGCGGCGGCTTCCCGACGATCCAACGGGCGGTAGACCATGTGTTCGATCGTGCGCCGGACGCCGCTTCGCGGGCGGTTCTCGAGATTCGTCCCGGAGTCTACCGCGAACGGGTCAAAGTCCCGCGCGACAGCCGGCATTTCACTTTTGAAGGCCGGGATGCCGCCTCCACGATCATTTCGTCGTCTATGAGCGCGGCGGCGGCCGGCGGTACATTCTTCAGTTCGATCGTAGAAGTGAACGGCGATGGATTCGAGGCCAGCAACATCACGTTCGAAAACACGTTCGGCGTCGGCTCTCAGGCCGTGGCGCTCTCAATCCACTCCGACCGGGCGGTGTTCCGCAACTGCCGCTTCAGCGGATGGCAGGACACTCTGTACGCCGCCTGGGGGCGTCAATATTTCCGCGGATGCTATATCCAGGGCCACGTCGATTTCATCTTTGGCGATGCCGCCGCGGTGTTCGACCACTGCGAGGTCCACAGCCGCGGCAGCGGGTACATCGCGGCGGTGAGCCGCACTTCGCCGGGCGAGCCCACCGGCTTTATCTTCCGTGACTGCCGGCTCACCGGTGAGCCCGGCCTATTCCGCGGAAATCGAAAAGAGGCGGACGGGGCCGAGACGCCGTTCCCTGCCCGTGATTCCGGCAAAGGCGTTTTCCTCGGCCGCCCCTGGCGCGACTACGCCCGCACGGTATACCTCAACTGCTGGATGGGCGACCACATACGTCCCGAAGGGTGGGACAACTGGGGCATTCCCGCGCGCGAAAAGACCGCATGGTTCGGCGAACTCGGCTCATCGGGACCGGGAGCCAACCCGGCGGCGCGGGTGGCGTGGGCGAGGAATGTGACTCCGGAGATGGCCGCCGCCTTCGCCCCGGAAGTATTCCTGAAGGGCCACGACGGCTGGAATCCGCTCCACTAGACTCGACGCGGTCGCCGGCTTGCGAGTCTGACCTCTGATTTACTGCCCGATTTCCGATGCCTTAATTTCCTTCGTGGAACCGTTCGTAGCCCATTTCAGAAAGCCGATGATATCCGCCAATTCCTGGGTCGAGTAATCCGCGGTAGCCGGCGGATGTTTCCACTTCTCGTCCCGATTCATGGAGACGATCTCTTTCGATGTGAGTTGGCGCAGCACCGGAGGCGTGACACTCAGATCCCAGATTTCGAAGTTGTCGCCCTGTTTATCCTTTTGGATGCCAGGGAACGCACCACTGGCAGTCTTGACCTGCTGAACATTCTCGGTCATTTGCATCTGGATGGCTGCCACCAAACCAGGTGGCGTCGCCAGACTGGTTAGATTCTTGAGATTCGGACCCACCGCCGTGCCAAGCCCAGCCATCGAATGGCAGGTGGCACAAGCAGTTCCTTTGGGCGACTTGAGGAAGAGGTCGCGCCCGCGCTTCGTCTGCGCCGTGGGCGGCTCCTTTTCCTGGGCGGGCAAGACAAGCCCTGAGAGCACCGCCAACGCGAGACATACTGCCCGCGATTTCATAGCTGTTCTCCGTTTTCCGGCTGGAGGCACGATCACCTCCAACTCAACCAAGAGTGTAATCCCGCGCAGGCAGAAATGTTACCTCAGACAACAAAGATATTTCCCATCCACGCCGCGATTGCGTCCCGGTCAGGCCAAGACATGTCACGTCTTCAAAATCTCGCCGCCCTGAAAACTCGCTTTTTTACTTCCCGTCCACCGAAAATGCGAGGAACACATTGCCGGGGGCTCCTCCGAACTGGTTGTAGCCGGAGTTGACAAACACGATCCCACTCACCACCGCCGGGCCGGCAGCATCGATGGAACCGCCGTGCGCCGGCTTGCCGTTCACCGTGGTGAATTCGCGCTCCGTGTCGAAGTCCCACAGGACTTCTCCCGTGGAGGCGGAGTAGGCGCGCAAATGCCCGTCCATGGCACCGGAAAACACCACGCCGGGAATTGCCGTCACAGCCGCCGATTGCGCCGGAGAACAGTCAGTTCTGGTTGGCCCGCACGGTATTCCTTTGGCGCTCCAATCCACCTTGCCGGTCTGGAGATCGAGCGCGTAAAGTCCGCCACCCTTCTTGGGATCCAATACGATCCGAAATCCCCCGGGCGATTTCGGGTCTGGCGCCCCGCCGAGACCGATATCGGAAACTGCCACGTAGATTCTTTGCGAATCGGCGGCCGATCCCCACTGGCTGCCACCTAACGGCCCTCCCTGGCCAACGCGCGTCTGCCAGAGAAGTTTTCCCTTCTGGTCGGGGTCGAGCGCGTGCACCATGCCGGATTTCTGGCCGATGACCAGCGCCCGTTTGCCGCCGCCCAACTCCACCAGGATCGGCGGCTGGCCGAAATCGTAGTCCGGGCCTTTGGAGTCCGGACAATTCGGACCGCCCGAGCCGCAGGCGTTGTTATAAGCGTCGCCCTGCGTCATCTGTTTCGACCAAAGCAGTTCTCCGGTCTTCAGATCCATCGCGAGAACCGCGTCGCTGGTATCGGTGGGAGGGTCCGAATAATTGTCTCCGGTAGCGACATAGAGTACGCCGCGCTGCTCATCGATGGTGGGCGTTGACCAGACGCCGGCGCCCGAAGGGCCGTACATTTGTTTCTGCGCGCTGTTCTTGTGCGTGGGTTGGGCGGGGCCGGCGATGGTGAACGTCTGCCAGAGCTTCTCGCCGGTCGCGGCGTCGAGTGCCACCACGCTTCCGCGAAACGTGCAACATTGAAAATTCGGCGCCGGTCCCATGGCCTCTTCGAAAGAGGAGTAAGGCTGATAGATCACGCCCTTGTAATAGCGCGGGGTCGCCGTAGCCATGGCCGAAAAATGGTCGGTGGCTTTGGTGATCCAGATCCGGTCGCCGGTGTCTGCGTTCAGGGCATATACGTTCGGCCCGACGCCGAAGAAGACCGCCGGCTTTCCGCCGGCATCGCCGAACGCCACGCCGGCGCGAATCGCCCCGCCGGGGTTCGCCACCCATCGGGTGCAGCCCGACTCGGCATCCAGGGCATATACGGCGCCCGCTTGAGAGGTCACGAAAACGCGGCCTCCGATTACCACCGGCTGCCCGCGCGCGATGGTCACGTCGCCCAGGTTGAAAGCCCACTTGAGCTTCAGCCGGGGAACGGCCACCGCGTCGAGCCCTGCCGCCGCTTTGTCCTGAAATCGCGAGTTGGTGAGGCTGGGGCTCCAGCCGTTCCATTGCGGCGACTCCCCGCCGGGATGAAATGCCGCCGGAGTCTGGCACGTGGGCTTGGTGGAGGCCGGTTGTGCGCCGCCGGTGGGAGCGATGTAGCCAATCAGCGCCATGACGCCGGCGGTGGACAGACCCTCGGCGCGGCTCTTCATCACTCCGCTGGTCAGCGATGCATAGATCGCTTCACCGCTCATCTGTTTAATGGCGGAGATCGGGGGAGTATGTCCCGCCGGAGCGTCGTGGCAGGATGCGCAGCGTTCTTTGTAAATTGCCGCGCCATCCTGCGCCGGCAAAACAGACGGAATCAGGGCCAGAAGACAGACGTATCGCATAACATCTCCTTTCGTGCGGAAAACCACCGCGCGTGCGCTAAACGAAATCGCGCTTTCGCGATTGCAAAAAGTACGTGAGCCCCAGAATCAATACAATCGACACGAATTCGCCGCCCAGGATGTTCAGCGTTGTGGAATCCCAAACCGGCGATGGTCCCCTCGCGTGGTTCATCAGGACCGGGTTGCGAGCCAGAAAATACCAGAACAGCCCGTATGCGGAATTGCAAAACACGTTCGCGGCGATCCCCCACCCCTCCGACTCGCCGACCAGCGCCGCTCCGGTAACCAGGCTCATCCCGACGAATGGGGCCAGGGCAAGAATCAGCGTGAAGGGAATGATTCCGTGAGGCAACATGGCGCGAACTTCGATGAGCACGACCGCCGATGCCACCAACGCCGCCCAGGGAATGAAGAACATTCCGACCGTCGCGATCAGCTTGGCGGTTGTGTACTGGAAAAACGATCCCGGGAGGCTCATCACGAAGGTCAGGTTGTGGTTCTTCCTTTCGTTCACAATTCCGGCCATCGGCAGCATGTGGCCGACCAGGATCAGGGTGATAAAAAACAACACCGCGCCAACCACCACCGGAATTTCGCCACCCACCTGCACCAGAACCAGCGCCGCCGCTCCGGCGAGGGTGTTCACCAGGATCGGCACGCGAAACAGCCGGCAATCTTTCAGGATCAGCTGCCCGACAATCGACTGGTTCATACCTCCACCTCCTCGCGGCTGCGTTCGACATTGGCCACGAAAATCTCCTCCAGAGTCATGCTCTCGATGCGCTGAACGCGGGCGCCGGTGGACTCATAAGCATTGGCCAGCTCCGGAACGAACGCGTTCGCGGTAGCGACGGCCAACCGGCCTTCCTGGCGAATACCGATGATTCCCGGCAACGCCGGCAGCGCGACTCCGTGCGGCACCTCCAACCGCAGACGGCGCCACCGTTCGAGATACATCTCCTTGTCCATGGAATCGATGATGCGGCCGCGATCGATGAACGTAATCCGGTCGGAGATCTGTTCCACGTCCTGCGTATTGTGCGACGAGAACAGGATGCTGCGGCCCTCGTCGGTCATCACGCCAGTCAGTTCGCGCAGGATCTCGTGCCGCGCCACGGGATCGAGCCCGGTGGTGGGCTCATCGAGAACCAGCAGTTTGGGCCGCCGCGCGAGCACCAGCAGCAGTACGGATTTCACGCGCTGTCCGTGGGAGAAGCCCTTCAGCTTTTGGTCCGCGCGCAATCCGAAGCGCTTGAGAAGGAGCCGCGCGTAGCTGCCGTCCCAGCCGGGGTAAATCGATTGCATCCATTGAATGTGCCAACCCAGCGTCATCGATTCGTAAAGCCGCATGTCTTCGGAAGCGAACCCGATATCACGCTTGGCGGCGGTCTGCTCGCCCGGCATGCGATGGCCGAGCACCCGCACGTCGCCGCCATCCTGGTGTACCAAGCCCATGAGAATACGGATGGTCGTGGATTTGCCGGCTCCATTGGGCCCGATCAGGCCCATGATCTCTCCCTCGGGCAATTTCAGATCGATGTCCTCGAGCGAGAAAAAGCGATATGTTTTCCGAACGCTGCTAAGATCGATAGCGAGTTCGCTCATATAGTCTCCTTCTCGGCGATACGGTCGCCGGTTTCCCGCAGGCGTTCTTCGAGTTCGCGCTGCTCGATGCCGAGCTGAAGCGCAAGGCGCGCAGCCTGTTCGAGGTGCTGCTGCAATTCCTGCTCGCGCAGTCTGGCGCCAAGCCCGGGAGTGGGAGCCACGTGCGAACCCCTGCCATGCTGCGTCACAATGACGCCCTCGCGTTCCAGCTCCAAATAGGCGCGCTTGACGGTGATGACGCTCACCTGGAGATCGGCCGCAAGCTGGCGAATGGAGGGGATCGACTGTCGTTCGGCCCAGTTGCCGACGGCGATGCGCTGCTTGATCTGCTCCATGATTTGGAGGTACATGGGCCGCTTGTCGGACTGGGAAATGGAGAAAGGCCCCCTCATCTGAATATACTCAGTATACACAGTATGAGCAGTGTGTCAAGAACGAAAGGGGGAGAAGAGGGGAAGAGAAAGAATCTACCGGGCGGCCCACTTGGCGAAGAACGCGTCCGATGCCAGTTCCTCGAGCTCGCGGGTTTCGGCATAGGTGTATTCGGCCAGCCGCCGCTCGCGCAGTTTCTCCACCAGGCGCACACGCCGTTCGGCTGCCCTTAGCTTGAGGCGCTGCGCTTCCACCTCCGCCTCGCAGCGCTCGCGGGCGGCGTTCAGCTCTATCTCGCGCTTCCGCACACCGATGCGGTACAGCCCAAGGGCCGCGAAATCACGCGCCGGAATCGCCTTGCGCGACAGCACGTCGCGTTCTACTGCCAGGCGCTCGGCGAGCAGCGCGGCGATGGCCGCCTTGGCATCGGTGAGCGCGGCCAGGCAGGCGGTGAGACGCCGTTCCTCCAGTTCGTATTGCCGGGTGTACCACTCGAGCACTCTGGCGAGACGGAAGCGGAAGGCTTGCATGGCCGGCTACAATCTCGACGCGATGGCCTGCGCCTTGGCGATGCTGTCGGTGAGCGGGGCGTCCTCGGCGGTGTCCTGGCGGAGGAACGCGGCGATTTCGGGCTGCATGCGCACCGCGGCGTCCAGCCGCGGATTGCTGCCGGGAGCGTACGCGCCGAGCTCAATGAGGTCCTTCGAATCTTCATAGGTGGAGAGCGCCTCGCGAATTTTGCGCGCGGCTCCCAGTTGCTCGGGGGTCGACAGTTGCGTAGTGAGACGGCTGACGGAGTGCAATACGTCGATCGCGGGGTAATGACCGGTGGCGGCGAGACGGCGCGAAAGGATGATGTGCCCGTCGAGGATGGCGCGGACCGCGTCGCAGATCGGCTCGTTGAAGTCATCGCCTTCCACGAGAACCGTGAAGAACCCGGTGATGGAACCCTTCTGGAAATTGCCGGCGCGCTCCAGAATCTTGGGCAACAGGTTGAACACCGACGGCGTGTAGCCTTTTTGGCTGGGCGGCTCCCCCGCGGCCAGGCCGATTTCGCGCTGCGCCATCGCCAAGCGGGTTACCGAATCCATGATGAAGAGAACGTTGGCGCCCTGATCGCGAAAATACTCGGCGATTGCCAGGGCCACGAAACAGGCGCGCACACGCAGGGGGGCGGGACGGTCGGAAGTCGCGCAGACTACCACCGAACGCTTGCTGCCCTCGGGACCCATCTCGTGTTCCAGAAACGCGCGCACCTCGCGATTGCGCTCGCCGATGAGCGCGATGACCGTCACGTCGGCGGAATTGTGACGCGACATGGCGCCGAGCAGCGTGCTCTTGCCCACGCCGCTGCCGCCGAAAATCCCCATGCGTTGTCCTTTGCCCACGGGCGTGATCGTGTCGATGGCGCGGATTCCGGTGGCGATCCGCTGGTCGATATGTTCCCGGTCGAGCGGGCTCCCGGGCGGACTATAGAGCCGGTAATGCGCGGCGGCGCGGATGGGCGGTTTGCGATCGATGGGGCGGCCGAAGCCGTCCAGAACGCGATTGAGCAGGTCAGGACCGACGGCCACCTGTGCATCTTCCTGTCGTGCGATGACGCGATCGCGCAGCTGAATGCCGTCGATCTCCTCGAGAGGCATGGAAAGCACATGGCCATCGCGGAAACCGATCACCTGAACCCGCACGCGCCGGCCGCTGGAGGTGATTACCTCGCAGAAATCGCCTACCGCGGCAGCCGGCCCGTTGGACGCCACCAGCATTCCCACCAACTCCACCACTTCGCCGGTCCACGGCAGAAGCGGAGTGCCGCGCACCTGCTTGATATACGAACTCAGGGCGCCAACCGGCGCGGGTGCGGGAGTGGGTGCGCTCATGAGCGATTCCCCAGGCGGTCGGTGAGGCCGCGGACGATTTCGTCGAGTTGCGTGCCGACGGAGGCGTCGAGGGCGCCACGCCCGATGTCGAAGAGGATGCCGCCGGGCGGTTGCGCCGGATCGGCGATGATTTCGATGCCGTGTCCCCTGCCGCTTTCCTGCAGGCTCGCGCGCACCACCGCTTCCTGATCGGGATGGACGCGCACGCGATGAATCTCCTGCGACTGCAGCTTCTGAAGGGCGGCCCTGGTGAGCGCCAGGAGCGCATTGGCGTCCACCGTCAGTTCGCGATGCAAAACGCGGCGGGCGATCTCGATGGCCAGGCGGACGGTATCGGCTTCGGCGCGCTGAATGACCTCGGCGCGGGCGCCGGAGACATCGGCGACAGTGGCGGCCAGACGATCGACCACCGCGCGGACTTCCGCTTCGAGCGCTTTGCGGGCGGCCGTTTCGCCGCTGCGCACGCCGGCTTCGTAGGCCTGGCGGGCCTGCTGTTCAGCGGCGGCGTGCAATTCCGTGACGCGGGCGCGAAGGTGCTGAATATCGTCGGGAGCGTTCGCGGGCACCGGCTGCGCGGCTGCGGTGGCCACGGCCGGGCCTCGCCGCCACGCCACCGGCTGGACATTCGCGGCATCTTCGGAGAGAACTTTAGAAAGCATGGGGAAAAGCTTTCGTCCGCAAGGGCGCAGAGCGCGCGGAGAAATTCAGGCCGGCGCAGAAGACCGCTTGCCCTTTGCGACTTTGCGGCCTGGCGGCAAATTCTGGCAGGTTGCTACACCACATATTCGTCGCCGCCGCCGCGGCTGCTGGCGATGGCGCCCTGTTGCTGTAATTGCCGAACCACCGCAACCACTTGTGCCTGCGCGGCCTGGACGTCCCGGATGCGCACCGGCCCCAGAGCGTCCATATCTTCCACCATCATGTCGGCCGCGCGCTGCGACATGCATTGCGTGAAGTGCTCGCGAATCTTCGCCGAGGTCCCCTTGAGCGCCGTGGTCAGCACCTTGCGATCGCATTTCGCCAGCAGCGCTTTCATTCCCTCCTTGTCGATGGTCAGGATGTCGTCGAAGACGAACATCATTTCGCGAACCGAGCTGGCCGCGGTCTGATTCTCTTCCTCCACCTGGCTCAAAATCGTGTCCACCATCGTGGGATCCACGTGATTCAGCAGGCTGGCCAAACCCTTAATGCCATCGGAACGGCTGACCTCGCGCACGGCTTTCAGTTTGCTGCCAATCACCTCGGTGATGCGGCGCAGGACTTCCGGCGAGATGCGGTCGAGCGAGGCCATGCGCGCCGCCACTTTCGGTTGCAGCTCCAGGGGCAGCAGGGATATGAGCGCGCCAGCCTGGTCCGCCGGCAGATTCGAAAGCACCAGCGCAATGGTCTGCGGATTCTCCTCGCGCAACAGTACCGCCAGTTGCTGCGGTCCGGTCTGCTGCAGAATTTGCAACTCCGCGGCCTCGGTTTCCACCTGCGGCGGTGGAGCGTCGAGGAGCTTCTGCGCCGATTCCGGCCCCAGCGCCTGTTCCACCAGGCGGCGGGCGCAATCGGCGCCGCCTTTGGCGAAGAACCGGCTGGACCCGCTGAGCGTCTCGAATTCGCGGAATACGTTCAACATGGCGTCGGGCGCCACCGAGGGTAGCTGCGAGATTTCCGCGCTGATGCGGCGGATTTCATCCGGATCGAGCTGGCGCAACAGTTCCGCTCCCAAAGGCCCGCCGAGCCCCATCACGAAGATGGCGGCTTTGCGGGCGCCTGAGACCGGGGAATCGGATTGCGGAGAGGGGGTCATATGGTCGGGTTAACTCTGCTGGTCTTGCAGCCACATGCGCAGGACGTTGGCGGTGGCGGCGGGGTCCCGCTTGGCCACGGCGCGAATGCGCTCGGCTAACTGGTCGCGCTCGGCGTCTGAAATCTGCGGCCCGGCGGCCAGTTGTTGGGCGTGAGGCGAAAGGTCGAGGCGCGCCGCCGCGCCTTCGGCGCCGGGCAGGGCCGCAAGCCCGCGATGATTTGAACCGGGCGGCAATTCCAATTCGGGATTCTCCACCTTGCCAGGCGCGTGCTTCGGTTTGCGGATGGTATGGAACACGAACCAGCCCAGCGCCGCCAGCACAATTGCGCCAAGGGCCGCGGGCAGCGTAAGGTCGCGATATTTGTTATAGAACTCGACAATCGGCGGCTGCTTGACGGGTTTGGCGCCGACCGGCTTCGCCGCCGGCGGTTGCGCATTCAGGCTGGATTCGAAGGGCAGGCTCTCGACAATGAGCTGATCGCCGCGCTGTTCGTCGAATCCGGTAACGCCGGCCACCAGGTCGCGAATCGTTTTGAGCGTTTCGGGCGTGGGCGGCACCAGCACCTTCTTTCGCGCGGCGCCTTCACCTTCCCACTGGACGTTCTGGTCCACCAGCACGGCCAATGACATGCGCCGCACCACGCCCTGTGGAATATGCGTGGTGCGCACCGTGCGGCTGGTCTGATAGGTGATATTCTCGGTGCGGCGGGAGACGCCCGTGGAGGTTTTGTTCTGACCGTTGTTGGGAGGGTTCGGCAGATTGGAAGCCGTGCCTGGAATGCCGCCGGAAACCGGCCGGTCTGCCCCTTCTTCGGTCTTCTGGGAGCTGAGCATCACCGACTTCGAGGGGTCGAGGGTTTCTTCCTGCTGGTCGCCGCTGGTCAGGTCGCAATCCACGGAAGCGCCGGCGCGGAAGCGGTTGGCTCCCAGCAGCGGTTCGAGCGTGGCGCTGATCTTGGTAACCAGGGCTTTTTCGATTTGCTGCCGCACTTCAAGCGATTCAGCGGTGATTTCAGAGCCGTCTTTGGCTCCGGCGCGATGCGGTTTGCTGAGGAGGTTGCCGTCCATGTCGACCAGGGACACGGCTTCCGGCGTGAGCCCCTCTACGGCGCTGGCCACCAGATTGGTGACAGCCGTGACATTCTGCGGCGACATCGGTACGCCATCGCGAAGTTTCACCATCACGCTGGCCTTAGCGGGTTCCTGCTGATCGAGGAAGACCGATTCCTTGGGCAAGGTGAGGTGTACGCGCGCCTGCTCCACTTCGGCCAGGCTCATCACCGTACGCTCCAGTTCGCCTTCGAGAGCGCGCTTGTAGTTGATGTGCTCCACGAATTCGGTGGCGCCGAAATTATTCTTGTCGAAGAGCTCGAACCCGATGCGCCCGCTCTTCGGCAGCCCCGCGGCCGCCAGCGCCAGCCGCGACTCCGAGAGTTTGGCGGAGGGAACCAGCACGGTCGCGCCGTTATCGCCGAGCCGGTACTCGACAGCCGATTCCTTTAGTTTCTGCACCACCAAGGAAGCGTCTTCCGGAGCCATGCCGGTATATAAAGGATGAAAATCGCCTTCGTGACGGTAATGCGAGAACGTCATGAGCCCGGCGACCACGAGCCCAGCCACGGCCAGGATAGAGATCCGCTGAATGAGCGAAAGGCCCGAGATGAGTTTGCGGAGTTGGTCCATGAGCGGGTCGGAGCTACATCTGCATCTTCATGATTTCCTGATACGCGTCCACTACCTTATTGCGAACCTGCAAGCCGAGTTGAAAGGCGAGGTCCGCTTTCTCGGTGGCGAGGATGGTGGTGTGCAGTTCCTCATCGTCTCCGCGCAGGAATTTCTGCACCGAGTCCGTCGCGCTGTTGTTCAACGATTCCACCTGGTTGATGGCGCCGGTGAGAATCTTCTGGAACTCGCCCGGCTGGCTCGTGGACGTGGATGCCGGAGTCAGTTGCGGCAGGGTCAGTGGCTGGATGTTGGCAATCGAGTTCACGATTTTCTCCTATCGCAGCAGATCGATGGATTTCTGAATCATGTCTTTTACCGCCGACATGGCGGCCACATTCGCCTGGTAGCTGCGATTGGCCCCCACCAGGTCCACCATGTCTTCCGCCGGATTGACGCGCGGCATGGCGACGTAGCCGTTGGCGTCGGCATCGGGATGTCCGGGCATGTAGCGCTTTTCGGGATCGCGCGTATCGACGCTGATGCCGGCGACACTCACGCCGGAAAGGGTCGAGTCCGAGAGCTGCGCGTCCATCTCGGAGCCGAAGGCCGAACCGACATCTTGCGTGGTGAAGATAGCGTCCTTTCTGCGATACGGGCCGCCTTCCGGAGTGCGCGTGGTTTCGGAATTGGCGATGTTCTCCACCAGCAGGGCGGCGCGCGTGCGCTGCGCTTCCATGCCGGTGGCGCTGACGGTGAGAGCCGAAAACAGGCTCATGAGCTCTTCCCTCCGAGGTTGATCGCTTCCTTCACCTGGCTAATGGCGGTGTGCATCAGGTTGGAGGCCACGCTGAATCGCATGGCATTTTCCGCCAGCAGCCGGGCTTCGCGGTCGAGGTCCACGTTGTTGCCGTCGTTCCGGGTCTGGAGCCCGGTAACCTGAACGGCCTCCGCGGTGCCGCCATCCAGGGCGGAGCGGAATGCGGCCTGAAAGTCCAGATCCTGCGTTTTATAGCCGGGGGTGTCGGCGTTGGCTATATTGGACGCCACCAACTTCTGCCGCAGGCTGACCAGATCCATGTACTGCTCGAGGCTGTCGGTAAGGCTGTCGATCACGGCAAAAGGCAAGATGCAAGCGAGGGGCCAGACGAAAATCTCTAGCGGGACTTGCGGGGCAGGGAATCGTGGGCGCTTACAAATTAGCCGTTTCGCAAACCAAGGCACCGCTCCGGCGCGGCGCTTTCGCGTCAACCCCATGACAGCGTCAGTAGTTTGACGGCCCGGCTACAGCGCCAGCTTCACGCGTGCCGCGCGGCGATCCGGCGCGGGCATGTAGCGTCTGAGGAAGGCGATGCGCCGGAGTTCCGCGGCCTGGGAAGCACGCGCAATACGCAGCAGAATCTCGGTGCGGTCGAACAGGTCTTTGAGCCACTCCGCGATCTCGCAGATACCGGGATCGCCGGACGGGAGGGCCCGAACCTCCGCGGCGGCAGCCGAACCGGCCCGGCGCGCCAGGTGTTCCACATCGCGGTAAGCCCGGCGCGAAGCGGCGCGCCGCAGTTCTTCGCTCAGCGTTAACAGCGCCGGAGAGATCATCGGCTTCCCGGATACCTGACCGCGTGAAAATCATCGCCATCGCCATCCTGAGGCAAAGCCTTGCAGGGGCAATGCTTCGAAACGCGAGGAAACCGATCGTGCGCTCGCGGCATTATCCCAGCCCCGCAAAGTTGTTGGCGTTCTCGGTCTGCATCAGGTTGGCGTAGTAAGTATTCTGCTCCTGTAGCACCGCGATGGCTGCGTCCGCGGCCGATAACTGCTGCTGGAGGTTCGTCTCTATGGTGTTCACCAGGTTCTGGTCGTTGGAAACCTGGCCCTGATCGGTGGTGATTTCGCTCGCGACGTTGTTAAACTCCGTAGTCAGCATGCCGGTTTGCTGGCCGGCGATGCTGGATAGTACGTTGTTGGCCGTCTGCAAAAATCCGCCCGAAGTGAGACCGCCGAGAAATTGCTGGATTCCCGTCGCGCTGAGACTGTCGAATTGCGACTGGTCGAACGTGAGCGTGCCGGTATCACTCAAATCCAGGCCCAGATCGCTCAGGCTTTGGACCGAGCCGGTAGGGGTAATGAATTGCGCGATCTGGCTCAGAGCATCCTGAAGTTCGTAAACCACGCTCTGGCCGGCCAGCGCGCCGCCGTTCTGTCCGGTCTCGCTGGTGACGGCGCTGACGGCGGAATTATAGGCAGTCGCGAAACTGGAAAGCGCGCTCGCGAGGTTGCTCTCGCTGGCCGCCACGGTGATCGTCACGTTTTGCCCGGGAGCGGAGTTCAACAGGGTTGCGGTCAGGCCCGGCGCCAGCGTGACCTGGTCGGAATTGCTGGTCAATACGGTGCTGTTACCGTTCACGGTGTACTGGGCATCGGCCCCGGTTTGCACCGTGGAGAGAAGATCGCTTGTCCCATCGTTCAACTGAATGGTGTCCGGGCCGAGCTCTGTGCTGGTGAGAGTCAGGCGGTAATCCGGACTGTTATTCGACCCCAGGTTCACGATCGTCGCCGAGACTCCGGTGCTGGAATCGTTGATGGCGTTGGCCAGATCGTCGAGGGTGTCGCCCGACGGCGTAATGGTAGTGGCGACTCCGTTGACCGTGAGGGTGAAACTGGAAGATGCGCTGATATTTTGTGAACTCGGATCGGTCACCGCCGGCGAGCCGGCGTTACTGATCGTCGTAGTCGACGATCCGATATTGGAGACCTGAATGGAATAAGTTCCGGGCAGCGTGGTGGATTGGGCCGAGACCGAGACGACGGACGAATCGGACGACGTGGCGGAAATGTCGCCGGTCATCGCGGAAGAAATCGACTGAACCGCGCTTTGCAGCGAACTGAAGGTCGACTGCATATTACTGAGATCCGTTTGCTGGTTCTCCAAAGTGCCGATCTCGCCTTCCAACTGCTGCATGGGAAGGGAGGCGATCGAGACGGCCCGCTGCAAGACCTGCTGAAACGAACTCGAATATGTGCTCTGGCCGGTGAAGGTAATGGGGTTAGAAAGAGAACTGGCGGCGCTGCTCGTGCTACCCATAAATGACTACCTCTGCAACCTTGGGGCCGAACCCTTGCGGATTCGGCCCTGATTAGCTCCTCCGATTACACACCAAAAAGGAAAAACCAAGCCGCGATCTTCGCGCCAGCTGAGCTGTCTGCCGGCGCTCCGATCGCGGCTTGGTGTTACTGGATGGCGATAGTCACACCCGCCTGACTGGTATAGCCAGTAGCGGAGGGGGTGATGGTGACAGTCACCGGCACGGCGCTTCCGGTGGTTACTCCACCCGGTATCGTGACGTTGATCTGATAGAGGCCCGCGATCGAGCCCGCGGCGAATCCGGCCCACGTCACGCCGCCATTCGCTACGCTGGCGGTCTTGGCGCTGCTGCCCGTGCCGAAGGTAACGACGATCGGGTCGACCATGCACGGCGCCAGGATGTTTGACTTGAGCAGCTCACCCTGGATCACGGCACCATCGATGCTGGTCCACGCTGTCGATGGCGCGGTCCAACCTGCGATGGTAGCCTTAGCCGTGTTGCCCACCTGCATGTATCCCGGCGAGTTCGCGCTGGTAGTCAAGCTGATAGCGGAGCAATCGGTCGGGAACGCCGGCGTGTCGGCAGCGGTGAGGGCCACATCGGGATGCGTACTGTCGGGAACGCCGAGGCCGGTCATGTAGATGGCAACGGCCTGGCCGGCAGTCGTTTTGTTGCTGGCGGAATTGACCGTCAGCGCGCCGGTCGACGAGTTGACGTTGAGAATGGCGCCCGGTCCGGTGCCGTCGGAGGCAACGGTGAAAATGCCGGGGTCGTTGCCAACGATGCCGACCGTGTAAAGTCCATCGCTCACGTTGGTGCTGGCGCCGGAGGTTACGATCACGCTGACCGTGTGGCCGACCGTCAGGTTAGATGGAACGATGGCATTGATTTGGTTCTGATTGGCGAACAAGATGGGCGCCGCATAGGTGACGGCCGTCTTGCCGGTTGCGTCCTTGAAGGTGACGCTCAGATAGGTGGATTTTGCGCTGGTGCCGGTGCCGGTGGTGGTGATCAGCAGCGAAGTGGGCACCTGGTCCTGGGCGTTCACGCTGGCGGTTTGGAAATTCGGATTCAAAGTGCTGTAGCCGAAGTTGTCGCCGAAGATGCTGACCAGCTCGAACGGAGCGAGACTGGGAGCCACTCCCAGACCGGGGTTGTTATAGCTGGCCGTGCTGGTAATGGCATAGATAACGGGTGCGTTCGTCACTACCAGGTTGGTCGAAACCTTCGCCTGGCTCGGGACCGTAGCGCCAGTCTGGTTGGCGACGCCGATCGCCAGGTTGACGCTTGATTTGCCGGTGCCGATGGTGGGGAAGGAAGTCTGCGGAATGGTGAGCATGATCTGGTTGGAACTCACCACCGTGACCTGGCTGCTGGAGACCGGCGTATTCGAGCCGGCCAGGAAGACCAGGGTCGGCGAAACCACGTCGCCCACAATGCTCTGCGGCCCGACAAAGTTGCTGCCGTTCAACAACACCACCATGGAGGTGCCGGCGACGGTCTGCTGCGCCACTGAAGTCGGGACCACCGCGCTGGAGGTCGCGAACGTCGGATCCGGCATCACGGCGGTGTACTGATAGGCCAGAGTCAAGGGCGTGTTGCTGGCGCCGCCGGTCGGGGTGACCGTCACGGTTACCGTGACGATTGTGCCGACGGGGAACGCGAAGAGAGCTTGATCGAGGGTGACCGCCAAAGGATAACCCCAGGTGTAGGCAACGCCCGTCAGGGGAGATCCGAGGGTAGCCGAGCCCCCGTTCAACTGGCACGAGGTGGCCGTGGGGGTGTAAGTGCTGTTTTGCACACCCACCGCGCAACTCGCCGTGAACGGTAAAGGTTCGTCGCTGGAGTACGGCGTAACCGTGGGAGCCGGCTGAGTAGCACCCATCGCATAATAGCCGATTACCGTGTTGCCGCTGGCGCCTTCCTTTATTGACATTGTCGCCCCGGCATTCGAGATCCCGAGGCTCACCGCAACAACGAGGTCGGCGTATCCGGTCGCCTGGAAGTGGACGGAAGCATTGTAATTGCCCACTGCCATAGTCGCTGTCACCGCCGTGTTCAGCGCGAACGACACCGCCGTATTACTGGCAGTTGCCGTACCGCCGCTGGGACTTAGGGTGAGCCAGCCAGGAACTGTGGCCACGTTCGCCGCGAACGCCAGACCACCCACGATAGTAGACGTGATGTTGGTGGACCCGCTGTTCGTTCCGCCGCCGCCCTTGGTATAGGTCAGGGCGATCGAGGACGCACTCGACGAGAGCGCCACCCCGACGACGTTCAAACTGGAGAACGTCACCGTCGCGAAAGCAACACCCTGATATTTGAGAGCCACGGTGCAGGTGGTAACAGGAGTGACCGGCAAGCCCAGACTGCCGGCCGCCGAGGTAATCGCCATGGTCAAAGTGTCGGAAGCGCTCGAACTGGCACTCCCGCTGGCCGACGTGGCGCTGAACCAGGCCGGGCAGCCCGCGCTCTTGGTTAGCGTATAGCTATCCGCGGTGGCGTCGGAACTGGTAACCGCAAGCACGTACTGCGCTGCCGGTTGAGAGCCGTTCCCAGTCCCCTGGGAGTAAGTAAGCGATAGCGTGGGCGAAGATGCGGACAGCGGCGATCCCACGGTCACTTTCACGTAAACCGTAGTCGTCGAGGTGTCGACATCGGTAAGCAGAACCGTCGCCGTGTAGGCGCCGGCGGCTGTACTCGCCAGTGCCGACGGAACGACGGCGAGCGTCAGTGTGTCGCCGTCCGCTATGCCGGTGCCGGAGGTCGCGGTTAGCCAGCCAGTGGGTCCGCTGCCATATGAAGGAGTCCCGACGGTATAGGTGTTTGTACTGGTGGCGGCGTCCTCCACCGTGACAGTCTGGTTGGCCGTCGTGCTCCCTTTCGTAAAGTTGAAAGAGACAGGCGAGTTGGAGCTCGTGCCGCCATTCGCGCCGATGGGGAGGATGCTGACCGTCAGGTTGACTGCAATAGTAGCAGTCGAGCTGTCGTTACTATCGGTAAGTGTTACGGTCGCTGCATACGAACCGGCGCTGAGCGACCCGGCTGCCCCGGTGTTGACGTTGAGCGTCAGGCTGCTGGGGATGGCGCAGCTAGTGGTGCAGCCGAGCGTGAGCCAACTGCTGCCCGTCGGATTGTAAACTACTCCGACACCGAACGTGTCGCCGGTGCCGGAGTCGCTGATGGCTGAGGTTTGTTGCGCCGGCGCCGCTAGCCCTTTCGAATAGGCGAAGTTGATCGTGGTAGTGCCGGCAACTATGGTTTGAGCGCTTGCGGTCCCGGTCAACAGGGCCAGAGCCAGCGCGCAGAGGACGAACGTCCTTAAAGTGTAGCTTCGCGACATGAGATTCCTCGTTTCAAATTAAATCTGCCGATAGAAACATTACGCGCTCTTCAACAGGGACAGAATTACCTGAGGAGCGGAATTGGCTTGGGCCATGGCGGCTACAGAAGCCTGTTCCAAAACCTGGGCTTTTGTCAGGTTGGCCGCTTCCGTGGCGACATCGGCATCGCGGATGCCGGATTCGGCGCCCGAAAAATTGGTGATCTGCGAGTTCGCCAAGCCGATGGCGTAATTCAGATCGTTCTCGCCGGCGCCAACGGTACCTTGCACGTTGCCGAGCAACTGGACCGCGGTCGTGACAGCGATGATAGCCGCTGCGGCGCCGCCGTTTCCAGTGCCAGAGGTATAATTCCCGACGGTGCTGGTCGCGCCGGCGTTAGCCGTGGCAGTGAACTGGCCCGTGCCCTGCAAACTGAAGGTATGGGCAGTGCCGGTGGCAACCGCTACCACATCGGTGATCCCTTGCGCCGCCAATTCCGTGTTGATCTGCTGAAGAGCCTGGGTGTCGGTGGAGCCCGTGGTGATGTTCAGGGTTGCAGTGGTCGCGCCCTCGGTGACCGTAAATGGAGCGGCCTGGTCAGCGTTGTTGTAAACCAGCGTCTGATTGTTGAGCGCGGAATTTACCGCACCCGCGGCTGCAATGCCGCCGCTCAGAGAGGTGGTGCCGGAGTCGGTCACACTGAATGCGGACGTCGAACTGAAAGCCAGGGTGCCGGTGCTGTCGAGGCTGGCGGTAATACCCACTGTGGCCAACTGATTGTTGAGGCGCGCCAACTGAGAGGCGACGGTATCGCCGGTTTGACCGGTCACGGCGATGGTCGAGGTGCCGGACGCCGTACTCACATTGAACGTC
>Ga0335072_10003146_pt1 | contig 24984 bp, 18 predicted proteins | sample Lox_Sample_21_FD_206725 | JGI IMG/M metagenome (GOLD analysis project Ga0335072, IMG submission 206725) | Soil microbial communities from Loxahatchee National Wildlife Refuge, Florida, United States - Lox_Sample_2.1 | ecosystem: Environmental > Terrestrial > Soil > Wetlands | place: USA... | reverse complement strand
TCCGGGCCGGAGACCGTCATGTCCTTGAGCGTCGGCAGCGTCTGGACCTTCTCAGCCAGGCAGTAGTTGATGCTCTCCATCGCGGCCTGCGCGGTGACCGGGGTGCCGTCCTGGAATTTGTAGCCGGAGCGGAGGTGGACGACGAACGTGAGGTTGTCCGTCCCGGTGAAATCCCAGGACGAAGCCAGGCCGGGCGCCAGCTTGTTGGTCGACGGGACCGCGTAGATCAGCGGCGAGTAGAGCAGGTCGAGGAACGGGATCGACGCTCCGCCGCCGTTGGCGCACGGGTCAAATGAGTTCGGGCCCTGCGGTGTCGCTGCGGTGAGCGTAGCGCCGGCGCTGGAAGTCGCCGTCGTTGATGGCGACGACGAGCCGCATGCGGTGAGCAGCAGGGCGGCCGGCACGGCGGCAAGGGCCGCCCGGCGGACTACGGTTCCAGTCCTGGGTGGCGCGCTGATGCGCTGGTGGCGGAGTCGGAGGCGCTCTCTGCCTGACTTGATAGTCAACATGGCTCCCTGCCTGTCTTCGATCGGGATATGGCGTGGTCCCCGGCTGACTGCCGCGGCCGCGCGGGCGGAACCTCTGGGATCTCCTGCCATCGGTGGCAGGCAACCTGGTGGTCGCCGGTGTGCAGGGCTGCCTCACCCAGCCCCGGCTCCTCGATGGCGCAGCGCTCGACAGCGAAAGCGCAACGTGTCCGGAACCGGCAGCCGGACGGCGGGTTCCGGAGGTCGGGCGGCTCGCCCTGGATGACCGGCCGCGCGTCGGAGCCCGGCTCGGCAGAGATGAGCGGCACCGCCGCGATCAGCGCGCGAGTGTAAGGATGACGAGGCCGGGTGAGCACCTCCTCCGCCGGTCCGACCTCGACGAGCTTGGCCGCGTACATGACGCCGACCCGGTTCGCAAGCCGCCCGACAGCGGTGACATCGTGCGAGACGATGACGTAGGTGAGGCCGCGGTCGCGCTGCAACGTAGTCAGCAGCCGCAGGATGCTCGCCTGCAAGGAGACGTCCTGGGCCGACACGGGCTCGTCGAGCAGCACCAGTGACGTGCCGGAGGCCATCGCGCGGGCGATCGTCACCCGCTGGCGCTGACCGCCCGACAGCTCGTGCGGCTTGCGGTCGCCGACCTCCGCGCTCAGCCCGACCTCGCCCAGCAACTCGCAGGCGTGGTCGCGCAGCCCGGCGGGTATCCGCAGCCGGCGGGGAACCAGCGGCTCGGCGACGCTCTTCCACACCGGCTGCCGCGGATTGAGCGCGAGGTCGGGGTCCTGGAACACGATCTGCACAGGACCGGGACTGCCCGGGCCCGCCGGGCGCGGGGCGGCGGCTTGCACGTCGACGGTGCCGGCGGACGGCGAAACGAGCCCGGCGATTGCCTTGAGCAGGGTTGACTTGCCCGACCCCGACTCGCCGATGACCGCGAAGGTCTCACCAGCGGCGACGTCCAGGGTGACGTTGTCGACGGCCCGGACGGCGGGGCGCTGGCCGTCGTAGGAGACCGTGAGCGCGCGCACGGAAACCACAACCGGCCGGCTGGCGGCGGTCGCGGTGTCCGGCTGCCGGGCGCTCACCGGGCTGCCGCTTCCAGGACCAGCTCCGGGTAGCGCAGGCAGCGAGTTTGCCCGCCGTCGGCCGCGACAAGACCTGGAACGGTGTTTGCGCACCTGGGCTCGGCGAACGGGCACCGCGGGTGGAACCGGCAGCCGGCCGGCGGACTCACCGGGCTGGCGGGCTGCCCGGTCAGCTCGGCCGGGTCCCGGAATCCGGCCGAGGCCAGTTCCGGGCGCCCGGCCGACAGCAGAGCCCAGGTATACGGATGCGACGGTGCCGTCACGACCGCGCGGGTGGAATCAGCGTTGACGATCTGGCCGCAGTACATCGTGATGATCCGGTCGCAGACCTGCGTGACGACGGCGAGGTTGTGGGTGATCAGGAGCACCGCGAGCCCGCGCTCATCGGCAATCGACCGGAGCAGCGCGATGATCTGTGCCTGTACGGTCACGTCGAGTGCCGTCGTGGGCTCGTCGGCGATCAGCAGGCTGGGGCCGCAGGCGAGCGCCATGGCGATCATGGCCCGCTGGCACATGCCGCCAGACAGCTCGTGCGGATAGGCCGCGAAGGTAGTGCGGGGGCTGGGCAGACCGACCCGTCCGAGAAGCGAGATGGCGGCAACAGTGGCCTGTCGGCGGCTGGCGCTGCGGTGCGCCCGGATCACGTCGGCGATCTGCCGTCCGATCGGCATGGCCGGGTTCAGCGAGGAGCGCGGCTCCTGGAAGATCATGCTGACCTCGCCGCCCCGCATCGCGCGCAAGACATCGCGCGGCGCGCTGGTCAGCTCAGTGCCCGACACCGTGACCCGGCCGGCCAGCCGGGCGCCGGGCGGCACCAGCCCGAGGACGCTCAGGCCGGTCAGGGTCTTCCCGCTGCCGCTCTCCCCTACCAAGCCGACGACTTCGCCCCGATCGACGGTGAACGTGATGTCGTTCAGCAGCGCGGCCGCTCCAATGCTCAGGCAGAGCCCGTCGACCGTCAGCAACGGGCCAGGGTTGCCGGCTTGGGCAAGCGGCGTCGCCATCAGTGACCGCCCAGCTTGCCCTGCTCGAACAGGTCCAGCGCGCCGGTGACGCCGACTTCGCGGATCGCCCTGCTAGTGGGCTCGCCAGTCCGGGCGAAGTGATGCAAGGCATCCATCTCGATTCCGGCGGTCGCCGCCTGCCAGAAGCCCTGGAGGGCTGCGACTTTGTTGAGCGAGGCCTTCTGCCCGGCCAGGACCTCAGCTGGCGAACGGGCGATCCGCCGCGCGAGCGCGCTGACCGCCTCGGTCAGTTGCTCAGGGTCGACGCAGATGTTCGCCCAGCCCCACGCCTCGGCTGTCGGACCGTCCATGGTCGATCCGATGTCATAGGCCAGTAGCCGGGCCCTCCGGACGCCCACCGTCAGCGCGAGCAGCGGCGGCGTCAGGCCAGCGCCCATCGGGAGCTTGGGCAGCCCGATCTGAGCGTCCGAGCTGACCGCGACCAGGTCGCAGCATGCGCACAGTTGCGTGGCGGCGCCCACGCAGTACCCGTGCACGCTCGCGATGACCGGCTTGGGCAGTGACCAGATCCGCTCCAGCGTGGCGAACGTCCGGTGCATCCGGGCGAGCACCGACATGACGTCGTCCGGCCCCCGGTCGCGGCCGAGCTCGTGGCCTGCGCAGAACCCCCGGCCGCTGCCGCGAATGATGAGGACCTTGATAGCGCGGTCCGCGGCCACCAGGGCGAGGACTTCATCGATCTCGTCCAGGACATGCGGATTGAGTGCGTTCCCCTTGCCCGGCCGGTCGAGCGTGAGCCAGGCCAGCGGAGCGTCGTTCTCGAACCGCACGGTGTCGAACGGCGCACCCGCGTCACGGCTGGCCGGCTCCGCCGGCTCCCCGCGTCTGTCCACGTAGAGCCCTCGTTTCGCTGGCTGAGACCGGCAGCAGCGGCCCTCGGGCTCTGTTGCCATCACGTTAAATCGTCTACTGAGGGGACGATATAATCGGGCTCGCGGCACGGTCAACCCCCGGATAAGGGGGGAGCCTTATCGAGTTGGTAACGGACGCGCGACTCCGGGCGCCGTCGCACGGCGAGGCCGGGCGAATTCAGGGCGCGGGTCGCTGGCCGCTGGCCGCGGCGTGCGCGCAGACGTTGCGGCTGACCGACTCAGTGACTGATGCTGGAGCGCTCTAGTGTCCAGCGGGCGATGGCTCGCAAGTGCTTGTCCATCCGCCGCTGGGCAAGCGCCGTATCGCGTGCGACGATCGCGTCGACGATCGCCTTATGCGCGTGCCGGACGGCCTGCGGAGGCTCTGTCACCCGGCGCGGGTCGCCTGAGTGCAGGCGTTCTGCAGTCAGCTGCATCACGATGGACTGCAGCAGGGCCAGCGTGCGGTTCCCGCTCAGTTCAGCGATAACGGCGTGCAGATCGTGTGACACCGCCGGGAAGTCCTCGTCTGGCCAGGTGCGCTCGAGCTCCAGTACGCCATTCAGCCGCCGGACGCCGTCGTCAGTGAGGCGGTCGATGGTCATGCGCAGCGTGGCCGCCTCAGTTCCTCACGCAGGTCCCGGATGTGGGCGCTGTTCATGCCCTTGTAGGTCAGGTACAGGGTCACCACCCGGACGACCGCGCGCCCGTCTGGCGCGGCCACCAGCATGCCGCCCGCGCTTCCGCGCTGCATGCGCACGACAGAGTGGTTCTCCAGGATACGGACGGCCTCCCGGAACTGGGCCCGGCCGATGCCGTACCTGGCCAGCAGGTCGGCTTCGAAACCGAGGCTCTCGCCGACCGGCCAGCCGCGGTCGATGATGTCACGGCGGATACGGGCAGCGACCATGTCGGCCGGCCGCGGCAGCGTTTTCCCGGCGGTCGGGACAGTAGCCGCGGCAATGTCCGATCCAGCCACGCTGGGCCCGGCCCGCAGCCGTCTGCTCGCCTTGCGCACGGCGGCCATGTCAGCGTGCATCTGTTCCCTGGCCAGGGCGGCGTCCCCAGCGGCGACCGCCGCGATGATCGCGGTATGACGGCGCTGGATGGCAGCCGGCGAACGCGCGCCTGGGCCGGCGTCTGCCGTCCCGGTCCCCAGCCGGTCGCTGAGCGACGCGATGACCTGGATGAACAGCGACAACGCGGCGTTACCTGTGGCGTCGGCCACGAGCTGGTGGAGCATGCTCGTGCCTGGACCCGCATCCGCGGCCGCGCCAGCCCGTGGCTGCCGGGCAGCCTCCCGCAGCGTACGCAACCGGTCCTCGTTCAGGTGAGCATCGGCGGCAGCCGCAGCTGAATACGCTTCGAGTACTGACCGGGCCTCAAGCAGGTCGTCGATATCGGCGCGGGTGTACTCAAGGAAGATCGCCAGGGACTCGGTGACCGCGGAGGCGTCCGGCTCGACGACGGCAAGCCCGCCGCTGCGCCCCCGGCGCATCCGCACCACCTGCCGGTGCTCGGCCAGCCTGATGGCTTCCCTGATCACGGCCCTGCCGACGCCGTAGCGGACGGCCAGCTGATCTTCCGACCCGATCAGCTTGCCCACAGGCCAGCCCTCTCTCAGCACGTCAGCCTCGATCGCCGCAGCGATGCGCTCGGCCAGCTTCGGATCCCGCGCCCCGGGTACCGGGCTCAGGGCGGTGGGAGCGGGCGCGATCGGCCAGGGCGGCCGCGAGGGAGAAGCAACGGCTGCGCCGGTCATGCGGTCAGACATGACCGAACCATAATCTGATCCGGCAGCCGGAAGCGACATCGGCGCCCAGCGCTGCCGCCAGACCTCCGGTGACAGCCGACGGCCCGAGCGCCGTCGATGGCGAGCATGCCTCTATGGTGCCAAACACGGCCGCCTGGTCCGTCGCTGGCGCCGAAACGAGATGGCCACGCGGGCCTCAGCGGCCGGTGAATACCGGCGGCCGCCGCTCCGCGAAGCTCTGGATCGCTTCCCGCCGGTCATCAGGCGCCAGGGCGGCCAGCTTGAGCCCCGCCTTCTCGTAAAGAAGCGCCTCCGGCAGCGTGCAGTCGAGATTGTGCTGCAAGACTCGCTTTGACGCTCGCAAGGCGAGCGGGGGCCACCGGGCAATCTGCTCGGCCAGCTCGACTGCCGCAGGCAAGACGTCGGCGTCCGCGACGACCCGGTTGAGCAGGCCGAGCTGCAGCGCCTCCTCCGCCTGAACTGTCCGGCTGGTGAACACGAGGTCCGCCGCCCGGCTGTAGCCGACGATTCTGGTGAGGAAGTAGGTCAGGCCGGCGTCCGGGCTGAGGCTTCGTTCGATAAACACGGACCGGAACGCCGTCTGAGCACCGCCGACCCGCAAGTCACAGGCCAGGGCAAGACTCATGCCAGCTCCGGCCGCGATCCCGTTGACTGCCGCGACGGTCGGCTTGTCCAGGCCGGACACCGCCAGTGCCTGCCGGCCGACCCACCCCAGCTCGTCGAGCCGCACGTTCTGCGGTTGATCCTCCGCCGCGGACCGGATGCCCCTGACGTCGGCGCCCGAACAGAAGCCCCGCCCTGCGCCGACGACAACCGCCGCGCGGATGGCGTCGTCCTCCCGGACCTCAGCCATCGCGTCCACGACGGCGTCTTGCAGTTCCCGGTTCAGCGCATTCAGCCGCTCAGGCCGGTTCAGCGTGACAATCGCCACGGCCCCTTGCCGTTCCAGCTTCAGCACCCGCAAAGCACCGGTCTCAGCGTCCACTGCGCAACTCCTCTTTCTCAACGCGGCCGGGAGCCCTGCTCACTGGCCGGCCCCGGGGTGCCCGTTCCCGCCCGTAGCCTCCCGGGGAAGCCGGAGGACGCGCTCGGCCATGATGTTGCGCTGGATCTCGCTAGTGCCGGAGTAGATGGTCCCGGCGCGGCTGGAGAGGAAAACCTCCTGCCACCGGCTGAGGGCATAACCGTCGCCGTCCGGGCGGATCAGGCCGGCGGCCCCCCTCAGGTTCAGCGCGATCTCGCCGAAGCGGCGATGGTACTCAGTCCGGAAGGCCTTCACGATCGACGCCTCGGGTCCGGACTCGCCTCCGGCGAGCATCCGGGCGGCAAGGCGCAGGCCGTGCACGCGCATGAGGGTTACCTGGGTGTAGGCCCAGGACAGCTGCTGGCGGACCAGAGGGTCGCCGGTGCGGCCTGCCTTCTCCAGCTCGCGAACGAGATCCCAGAACTCCAGCTCGAAGCCGAGGTAGACGATGGTGGCCGTGCCGCCCCGCTCGAATCCGAGCGTCGTCATGGCGGGCCGCCACCCGTTGTTGACGCCGCCGATCACGTTGAACAGCGGCGCCCGCGTTCCGTCGAAGAAGTCCTGGCAGAAGTTGGCCTCGCCGGTGAGCTGCCGGACCGGCTGCCAGCTGACGCCGTTGTCGGAGGCGAACCGGGCGAGCACGTAGCTGAGCCCGCGGTGCCGGGGCGCGGCCGGATCGGTACGGCACAGGATGAAGATCATGTTGGCCCGCTGGGCGCCGGAGGTCCACAGCTTCTGGCCGCGGATGACGATCTCATCGCCGTCGACCTCGCCCCTGGTCTCGACTGCAGCCAGGTCGGATCCGTGGTCCGGCTCGGAGTAGCCCTGGCAGTAGACGTCCTCGCCCGTGACGATCCTCGGCAGGAAGTAGTCCATCTGTTCCGGCGTGCCGTGTGCCAGGATGGCCGGGCCGACAAGGCGTTCCCCCATCCCCCGCTCGACCCTCGGAATCCCGGCCCGGACGCATTCCTCGGCGAAGACCAGCATCTGCACTGGCGTGAGCGCGCTGCCGCCGTAGCGAGCCGGCCAGTTCGGGCAGATCAGGTGCGCATCCAGCAGGCACCGTTCCCATTGGCGGTATTCGCGGCTTCGCACCGCCCGCGCGCGGCCGTCCCCCCGGTTACCCGGCAGGTTCCAGCGCGCCAGCCCCGCCAGCCCCGGCGGCGCGTTGGCCGAGATCCACTGCCGGATTTGTGCGCGGAACTCGCTGGCTTCCTCGCCTAGATCGAGCGCGCCGATCCGGGCGAGCGCGTCGGCGGCCGTCATCCGCAGGCGGGCAAGTCGTCGTACCGGGGCGAGGACTGCTTCATCTGCCGGAGCATCATCCGCATCTGCGCGACCGCGCTGCCGTCGTCGTCGAGCGCCCGGCTGTCGAACCACAAGACCTCGGTCTTCGGGGTCTGGCTGAGCGCTGCCACCTCACCCGTGACCCGGTAGCTGCGGTCGAGGAACACCGGGCCGCGCCGGAACCGGACCTCGATCGCGCCGAACAGGCCGACGTGCGCGCCCATGGTCTCCTTGGCATTCGCCAGCAGGCGGGTGTACAGCAGTCCCACGACCGCCGAGGGCGAGGCGATCGGGCCGCCCCACGGCGACGCCGCGGTGTACCAGTCCAGGGGCTCGGTCATCGCGTCCTGGCGGATAGCTGACAACTGGCGCTCAGCGTCGACCCTGAGGCGGTAATCGCCGAGCACGTCGCCCGGTTTCATCGCGCTGAGAATGCGCAGGTCGCCGGGCTCGGCGGGCCTCAGATCCCGGTTGTGCAGAACAGATGCGGCAGCCGGACTCCCGACGCTAGCCGTTCCCTCGGCGATGAGGGTGTCCTCGCCGGTGGTTGCCCAGGCCCGCACCTGAGCGTCCGGTTCGTCAAGCTCCGGCCGCTCCAGGAATGCCTGCACGGGTTCGCGGTCAGTGGTGGCGTGCCGGAAGTACAGCGACAACCCGCCCGTCTCGAACCACCGCTCGCCGAATGCCTCGAGCAGCAGCGGCGGGAACTGATCCATGTGGATGCTGCCGGCCACCGTCCCGCCGCGGAACCCGAGGGCCGCGGCTGTGGTGTCGTCGTGAATGCTGCCCGTGATGCTGGCTGCCAGATTGCGCGGGCTGCGGACCGGACCGGTGATCGTGTCGATAGGCCTCGTCATTGCTGCTGCTCCTCGTCCTCGCGGTTCGCCGCCCTCACCGGTACCCCGCTACGGCGGCAATGACCATTGAATCTCCGGCGCGCACGACGCCATTTTCAATCAAGCTCCCGATCTCCTGCTCGTCCGTCCCTGCCTCTCGCAGAAGCTGGACGGTGTGCGGGACCGAGAGGTAGACAAGTCGCGGATTACGCGCTGTCGCCTGCTCGCGGTCGTAAGCCGCACAGAAAATCGTCTACTGAGGCGACTATTATTAGCACGGTATACCCGGTCCCGAATCATGGTCAATGCCTTCTGAGCTCACGGTCGAGCAGACGCACACCCACCGGCTACCGCCGCGGTTCGTCCCGCTGGGTTCGCCCTGCCATTACCGCCCTTCCGTTTGCGGGCGGCGGGGTCCTAAGCTGTTCCCGGCTGGGAGGGGCATCCCAATATGACGACGACTGACCGCTGTAGGTCGCGCTGGCCAGCCGGGCGATTGCGGCTGCCTGCGCTCGGAACTGGCATGCGCTGATGGAGCAGTGCAGCCAGTGTGGGGCACGGCTCGATGCGGGTGGCAGGTTCTGCGGGCGGTGCGGTGCGGCAGTGGGAGAATGTCCCTCGTGTAATGCGCCGGTCGTTGCGGGCAATCGGTTCTGCACGTCGTGCGGGCGTCGGCTAGCGGACTCAGCGGCGCTGCAACGGCCCGTTGGCCCTCTGGTACTCTCCCCGCCAGCCGCCTTCTCCGCTGGCGACGGCTCAGAGCCGGTCGCCGAGCGGAGGCTGTGCTCGGTGCTGTTCTGTGACTTCGTCGGGTTCACGCCGTTGTCGGAAACGCGCGATCCGGAGGCGGTGCGGGAACTCCTGTCCCGCTATTTCGAGATCGCACGCACGGTGGTCGGCCGGTACGGCGGGGTGGTCGAGAAGTTCATTGGCGATGCCGTGGTTGCGGTGTGGGGTACGCCGGTAGCCGGGGAGGGCGATGCAGAGCGTGCGGTGCGCGCGGCGCTCGACCTCGTTGCCGCGGTCGTCCCGCTCGGCGATGAGGCTGGGGTTCCCGGGCTGGCGGCACGCGCTGGCGTTGTCACCGGGGAGGTGGCCGTGACCTTCAGCGCGCCCGGCGAGGGCATGGTCGCTGGAGACACGGTTAACACTGCGTCGCGTGTCCAGACGATCGCGGAGCCGGGCGGGGTCTTCGTGGACGCGGCGACCCAGCGACTGGCAGGCCGCGGCGTCGGTTTTGAGGACGTCGGCGAGCACTTGCTGAAGGGCAAGGCCGAACCGGTGGCGCTATGGCGGGCTACCAGAGTCCTGTCGTCTGTCGGAGGGGTGCAGCGGGTCGACGGACTCGAGGCGCCGCTGGTCGGTCGTGACGCCGAGCTGCGGACGGTGCGTGAGCTATTCCACGCCGCCGCCGAGCGCAGGATGCCGCGCCTGGTCCTGGTTTCGGGACCGGCCGGTGTCGGCAAGTCGCGCCTCGGCTGGGAATTCGAGAAGTACCTCGACGGGCTGGCCGGCACGGTGTGGTGGCACCGCGGCCGCTGCTTTTCCTACGGCGATGCGGTGGCGTTCTGGGCCCTGGCGGAAATTGTCCGCCAGCGATTGGGCATCGCCGAAGAGGAGTCCGCGAGCAGCGGCGCCGCCAAGCTCGCGGCCGGGCTGGACCGCTTCATCCGCGACCCGTCCGAGCGGGCGTACATCGGCCCTCGGCTGGGCCGGCTGCTCGGTGTGACCGTCGCCGATGACAGCGGCGCGCAGCTGTCCAGGGAGGAGCTGTTCGCCGGCTGGCGGCTGTTCTTCGAGCGGCTCGCGGCGGACGCTCCGGTGGTGCTGGTTGTGGAGGACGGCCAGCACGCCGACGCCGGACTGCTGGACTTCCTCGACAACCTCATCGACTGGACCCGCGACCTGCCGGTCTACGTGCTCGTGCTGGCCCGCCCGGAACTTGATCTCAACCGGCCAGGCTTCGGCACCGGCCGGAACCGAACCACGCTGACCCTGGACCCGCTGGACGCGGCGTCGATGGACAAGCTGGTGGACGCGCTTGTGCCCGGCATGCCGCCGGCCGCTCGCGCCAAGGTGACCAGCCAGGCGCAGGGCATCCCGCTGTTCGCGGTCGAGACTGTCCGCTCGCTGATAGACCGGGATATCGTCCAGCCATCCGGTGGGGTGTACCGGCTGGCCGGTGACGTCGGCGAGCTCGCCGTGCCTGACAGCCTGCACGCCCTGCTAGCGGCTCGGTTGGACGCACTAGATCCGGCGGCGCGTCGGCTGGTAACTGAAGCCGCCTTTCTAGGCACGTCGTTTTCCGCCGAGGCGCTGATCGCAGTATCTGGCCGCGACGAGCTGGCCGTTCGCTCGGCGCTTTCCGAGCTCGTCCGCCGAGAGGTTCTGTCGGTGTCGGCTGACCCGCTGTCGCCAGAACAGGGTAGCTACCGGTTCGCCCAGCAGATGCTGCGTCAGGTCGCCTACGACACACTGTCCCGGCGTGACCGCAAGACCCGCCACCTGGTCGTCGCAGCCCACCTGCGCGCGACGTTCGCCGGCGATGGAGAGGAAGTCACCGACGTCATTGCCAGGCACTACCTGGACGCACTCGTTGCCATTCCCGGGGACCTGGACACCGGCCAGATCCGCGACCTAGCCGCCGCCACACTCGTCCGGGCTGCGCAGCGGGCCACCCGGACCGGTGCCCCCGCGGTGGCCGCTGCGAACTACGCCGCCGCTGCAGAATTGCACGTTGACAATACGGCTGACGAAGTCGGTGACGCGGCGCCGGACGCCGGGACGCTGTGGGAGCGAGCGGCTGAAGCGGCCCGCGACAGCGGCGACTACGCTGTCGCGATTGACCATGCCCGGCAGGCCGGCACCTGGTTCTCCCGGTACGGTCAAACCCGTGCAGCGGCGGGCGCCCGGCTGGTGGCCGGGAACAGCTTGTACCGGCTGGGCCGGCACGCTGAGGCGCGCGAGGAGCTCACTGCCGCGCTTGAGGTACTGCGCGCCGAGCCGGATGTCCGCACCGCCCAGGCGCTGGCCGAGCTGGCGCTGCTGGCGGTCTTCTCTGGCTCGCCGGATGCCGACCGGCTGTCGACCGAGGCGCTCATCCTCGGTCAGGCACTCGACGCCGACGTCAGTACGCTCACCACGCTGTTCTTGACCAGGGCTATCTTCATGGCAACCCAAGACCGGCGCGCTCAGCAGGTCGCCTACCTGCGGGAGACCGTCCGGCTGGCTACTAAGGCCGGGGACAACGTGGCGCTCGGCCGGGCGTTGCTGAATCTGGCCGATGCAGAAATGCCAACAGACCCGGCGGCTGCCGCCGAGGATGCCCGTGCGGCCGCGGACCACCTGCGGCGGGCCGGTGCGAGCTCGATGCTCGAAGCCGCGATAGCGAACGTGGTACACGCGCTGCTCATGCTCGGCGACTGGGACGGCGCGGAAGCGGAACTCAGTGACGCGGACGCCAACGTCCTGTCGGGCGGGCTTGACTACGTCACCGCCCTGCGTGGGCTGATCGCGGCTTTGCGCGGCGATGCGGAGGCTGCGCGAGCCGGTCTGGACTCGCTCGCGCTCCTGCGCGCGAGCGATGACGTGCAGGACAAGAGCATGGTCGGCGTCCTTTCTGCGTTCACCGCGGCTGCGGAGGGTCAGCCAGAGCAGGCCCTCGAGCAGGCAATGGCGACGATCACGCACGTCGGTGCGCTCGGGACGACCCATGAAGCGGTGCGCTGGGCGTGGCCACTGGCCGCCCGCGTTGCCTGGCAGCTAGGCGACCGCTTGGCGACAACGAAGCTGCTGGATCTGGTCGAGGGGCGCCAGCCCGGTCAGCTCGGGCCGCTGCTTCGGGCCGAGCGAGACCTCTCCCGTGCCCGCCTCACTGCGCGGGATCACGCCGAAGCCGCAGACGACGCATTTGGGCTCGCGATCCGCGGTTTGCGTGAGCGTGGCACGCCCTACCACCTCGCCCACGGGCTACTTGACCACGCCGAGTACCTCGCCAGCCAGGGCAGAGGAGACACCGCCGCCGCAGCGATCGGCGAGGCCCGCGATATCGCGACCGCGTTGCGATGCCAGCCGCTGCTCGACAGAGCGGCCGATCTCATCCGCGCCCGCCCGCACGTCCCCGCATGACCCGCCGCGCGAGCGGGAGGTACCGGAGCTGATGGCCGAGGGCCGGTCCAACGCGGCGATCGCGCAGCGGATGGTGATCGCCGAGCAGGCTGTGGCGAAGCCACTTCGTCCATCTTCACCAAGCTGGGCCTGCACCCTCCGACGACGACAGCCGCCGCGTCCACGCCGTCCTCGCCTACCTCGGCCGCGCCGCAGCTACCCGGTCACGGTGATCGTTACCGTGGCGGTGACACCGCCGGACTCGACGGTAATCGTCGCGATGCCCGGCGACACGGCATGCACCTCGCCGCTCTGCGGGTTGACGGTGACTACCCGGGGGTTACTGCTGCTCCACTCGTGCGAGGCGGGGTCGGCGACCGGCACCTGCAGCGGAGCCAGGTTGTCCCCGGTCGGCGTGGTCCCGGTCGCGGTCAGCTGCTCGCTGCTCCGAGCCGCGAGGCTTGCCTCCGGCGCGGTGACGGTGATCGAGGCCAGCACCGGCTGGACCGCGAACTGGACTGTGCCGTCGGGCTGGAAGTGGAACAGCACGTAGTTGTAGAACCCGCCCTGGCTGGTGGTCGCGTATGGCGTCACCCCGGCGTCGGATACGTCGAAGTTCGGCAGGCCGCGCGGGCCGGTCTCGCCGTCCGGGTTGATCACCTGCTCGTAGTACCCGCGTGCCTGGCCGGACAGCAAGATCACATGCGTCCACGGATGCGACGCCTGGTAGTCGGCCAGCAGCTGCTCATACATCTGGGCTTCGTACCGGTCGGCGAACTGGCTGTTCTGCACAGGCTGCGGATCGTAGGGCGAGGCGTGCGTCACCACGACGATGTCCTTTGAGGTGCTCGCGTCCAGCTGCGACACGAGCCAGGCGTACTGCTCCTCATCGGGTACCTGGTAGGGGTCGGACGCCGTAAGTCCCTCCCACGAGCTGTCGGTCACGAGGAACTCGGCCGGGCCGTCGGTGTAGCTGTAATGCGTCGGGCCGAACACCGATGTCCAGTTAGTGTTCTCCGGCGTGGCGCCCTGGCCGATGTCCGAGTCGCCGACTGCGGTGTGGAAGGGGATGCCGAACGACTGCATCACCTGCTGGGCGTAGTCCAGGTCCGCCACCGATCCCGGGTCGGCTAGGTTGCCGTCCACCTGCACCATGTTGGGCGTGGCGTTGGCAGGCAGCGCCGCGAGCGCTGAGCCGATGTCGCCAGTGACGACCGCCCCGGTGCTGCCCTCGTCGGTGGAGCTCAGGTGCGAGTCGCCGAAGGCCGCCACCGTCACGCCGCCCTTGGCGAACTGCGCCGGGTTCTCGTCAAACTGCAGCCAGGAGGGGTTGTCCGGCACGGCCGTGTACACGTACGGCGCGGGCGGGCGCGGCGAGTACAGGCCTTCCAGGTCGGCTACGTACAGGTCGCCGGTCGTCGTCGACGACGGGTTGATCACCAGGAAGTCGAGGAAACTCAGCGTCAGCGGGAACGCCGTCCCGGCGGGCAGCGCCGCCGTGATCAGCTGCCACCCGTTGTAGGTGACAGTGGTGGGATAAAACACGTCGTCCTCGCCGTTGACCTGCGCCCACGCCTCGGCAAACGTCAGCTCGTTGTTCGCCAGCGGCGTGCCTGGCGTGCCGCCAATGCCCTTGACCCACACGCCGACCGCGGTAGGTTCCTGGCCTGCGGAGTTCTTCCCGAGCGTCACGCTGTAGTTGCCCGCCGGGTCGAACACCACCTGCGATACGCCGCTGGCCTTCGGGATCGTGTAATGCACGTCCATCGACCCGGTATCGCCTGCCTGCGCGATCTGGCTGGTCGACTCCGACAAGCTCGCGGTTGCGCCGTTGGTCGTATTGACCGCCCAGTTGCTCACATCGGTCATCGGGTCGAGGATTACCGAGTCGCTTCCTACTGCCACCGAGGCCGTGGCGCTGACCCCGTCCGCGGCCGCGGTGACGGTGGCCAGGCCACTGCCGGCGGTGGCCGCGGTGAACAGGCCGGAGGGGCTGACGCTGCCAAGCGAGGACGGCGACACGCCCCACGTCACGTCCTGGTTGCCGAGCGACAGCGTCCCGCCGCCACGCGCGGTCCCGGTCACCGTGAACTGCTGGGTCGCGCCGTTCGCCAGGTCCGGCTCGGCAGGCGTGATGGTCAAACTGGCCGGGCTGGCGGTCACGCTGAGCGGCACCCGCGACGTCGCGTTCCCCGCTTGCACGATCAGCCACCCCGAGCCCGGCCGGGATCCGGCGGTCACGCTCGAGCCGCTCACGGTAGCCAGGGACGGGGGCTGTACCGACAGGCTCACCGCGTCCGAAGCCGGATTGTCCTCGGCGTCCAGCGCATATGCGCTGACCGGCTCGGTCGTTCCGGGCAGCATCGAGACCGGCTGGCCGCCGTTGACCACCGCCTTCACCGCCGTACCGGGCGAGGCCTCGGTCGTGTAGATGAACAGGCCATTCGCGACCGGGCGCTCCTGCCCGTCGGCAGGGGTATTGAGCACGCTGACCTGCTGGTCGCCCGGCAGCCTGGCGACCATCTCGGCCGAGCCCCCGGAGTCGAATTCGATTGCGTTGTAGATGCCGTGCGCCATGAACCACTGGGCCTGCTGCGGCCTGGTCAGACCAACTGCGACGCTCTCGCTCTCCCGCCCGTTGAACACGACCGCGATCGCGTGCTTGCCGTTCTTCGTCACGCCGATCCCGACCACCGGGTAGTCGACGTTATTCTCACCGCCGCCTTCCGCCGGAACTGCCATCTGGCCGTTCTGCACCAGAAACGCAGCGCCGCTCACCGCGGTCTGCACGTCGGTCGGCGCGCTGCCGATGCCGTACGGAGCGAGGCTGTAGGACAGCGTCACGTTGTCGCCGGGGTGCAGGCCCTGCAGCCAGAGCGAGTCCTGCGTGCCGCGCCGGGCGATCAGGTCCTCCTGGCCGTCGGGGACCTGCGGTAGTGATGTCTGGCTAGTCTTCACGGAGTTGACGGTCAGGGACCCGTCGCTGTTGACCGTCAGGTTCGCGATCGTCGACTCGCCGAGGGTCACGGCGCCCAGGTACGGCGTCACCGCGGTGAGATCGTCCTGGTCGATGCGGTTGACCGCGGCCAGCGGGTCGCTACTGCCGGTGGTGGTGTCCTCGGCCGTGCCGGTGAAGGTCTCGGTGGTGAACTCGAACTGTCCGTTGTTCAGCACCTCGACCTCGGCCGGCCAGGACGCCACCGGGCTCGCTTCCAGCACGCCGTTCTGCACCACCATGCCCATCGGCTGGCCCGTCGTGTTTATCGCGAACTCGTCGGAGTTGACGCCCGCAACCGCTCCGGTACGGTTTGCCATCGACGAGATCACCTCGTCCGACGGGTCGACCAGCTTGTTCCCGGCCTCGACCATGCCGAAGCGAAGGTTCGGGTCAGTCAGGTTGATGTCCATGACCTGGGCATTCTGCGCGCCGCTTACGGTCTGGTAGGTCTCGGTGTACTCCTGCACGCCGTGCGTGACCGTCACCGGCCTTGTCGACTGTTCGCCGACCACTTGCGGCCAGTACTCCGGTGTCGGGGGTACCCAGCTTCGGTCTTTCAGGGCGGAGTGCTGCGCTGTCGCCGGGGCCGCCGACGCCGTTCCGGCTGACATCGCTCCGAGCGCCAGTGCGCCCGCCGCAAACAGCGCTGCCAGCGCCTTGCCTGGTACCCGCATGCCTACCTCCCGTGCCATCGCCTTTCCGGCCCGGTCAAATCACAGCAAGACAAGGCAAATAGCGTCCCCCTCTCTGGTGTCTGGGAACTTATCTTTCGCGGGCCGTCAGGCCGACGCGCCCGTTGCGCGCCAACGTCGGGCGCTTACTCGGCCGCCGATCCGTGGTCGGCGGGGACCCGGAATCAAGTACGCGTATGCAGCTTGAAGAACGCGCCGCCGGGTAGCTGGGAGCGGAAGATGGGAGAACGCATGAGGGCGGCCTGTGCGAGAGTGTCGGGTGTCAGGTGTCGCGTCGGCCTGATGCCGGTCTCAGGCCATCCATGGCGGCGACAGGATTGAAGCCGCCACCGCGGCTAATCCGCAGGGCCATCATCGACCCGTTGTGGATTCCCATCGCAGTCGCGCTGATGGTGATGTTCGCGCTGGTGGCCGCCCTCGCCGCGCTGGCCTGGCCCTTGAAACGCCGTCGCGCGCTCCGCCTGGCGCTCTTCGCGCTGCTGTACATATTCGCCGACGTGAGCCTCGTGGTAGCGGCCGCCGTTCTCTGGCTTTCCCGGCCGGCGACCGCGCGCCAGGACCAGGAGCGATGGAAGAGCTCCAACGCGAACCTACTGCGCTGGGCTTTCTCGCTGATCATGTCTTCTGCCGGGCCGCTCTTCGGCTTCACGGTTGAGCTCGAGGAACCGCCAGATACCGAGCTGCTGCAGGACCGGAGCGTTATGGTGATCGCGCGGCACGGCGGTCCGGGAGACTCCTTCGCGCTCGTTAACTTGCTATTGAGGCGCTATCATCGCCGACCTTGCATCGTGCTGAAAGAAAGCCTGCAATGGGATCCTGGACTGGACATCGTGGTGAACCGGCTCCCGTCCTGCTTCCTTCCATCCCGAAGCGGCGCAGGCGATGATCTTCCAGGCCGCATCGCCGCCGTCGCGCGTCATCTGAGCGGCAGCGATGCAATGCTGATCTTTCCTGAAGGCGGGAACTGGACACCGCACCGCCACCGGCGGGTCATCGCTCGATTGCGCCGGCGCGGCCATGTGCAGGCCGCCGCCGACGCGGCTGACAACCCGCATGTCCTGCCGCCCCGGCCAGGTGGAGTGCTGGCATGCCTGGACGCACGGCCGGATCTCGACGTGGTCGTGGTGGCGCACACCGGCCTCGATGAACTCGTCAGCCCGGCTGAGGTGTGGAAGGCGCTGCCCCTCTCGGGCAGGCCGATGATCATACGGTGGTGGCATCAGCCCGCCGGGGATATGCCAGCCGACGCAGAGCAGCGTCAGCAATGGCTGCAGATCCAGTGGACGATCATCGACTCATGGATCGACGCACGCCGGATGCGACAACATGAAGTTCCCGCCCCCAAGGACATCGCTGAGCCGGTCCGTTGAGAAGCGCAGAACCTCGCCCTAGTTGCAGCCGTCGCGGCGGACCGCTGACGTCAGAGCTCGCCCGGCCGACCGGTCGGGTCCGGTTGCGGGGAAGCCGTGGCTGCAGCCGCCGGGACGTTCTGGCTGGCGGCATCGGCGTGGCGATGCCGACGAGCGGTGATCCGCAGCTGGATGATGCGTGCGGTGCCGGGGATGACGACGAGCAGGATGCCGGACACGGCGGCAAGCAGGATCGAGACGCCCAGCGGGAGGTGACCATGGGCGCCGAAGTAGCTGATGTCGACCCGCTGGCCGTTCTCCAGGATGAAGATCAGCAGCAGTACCAGTACGACCGCGAACAGCACTGACGCCACCCACACCCCGCCCACACGGGTCCGCTTCACCACGTGCTGCGGCGGCAGCGCCCCGGTGTCTGCTCCGGTGGACTGGCCGGAGGCCTGGCTGCTGGCGGGCAGGTGGTTTCCTGATGGTGCGCTCATCTGCGATCACATCCCTGGCGGCAGTTACCCAGGCGGCCGCTGCTAAACGCAAGTCGCATTACCGCTCGCCATTCCGCGGTGAACGGTGGCGGTGTTACGACCGTGGGCGCCCGGCCATCGACCCCCCATCAATGCTGATCTCGGCGCCGGTGAGCCATGAAGACTCCTCACTGGCCAGGAACAGGTGCAGGCTGGCGATGTCTGCCGCCGTTCCGTAGCGGCCCAGCGGCACTGGCGCGGCTACGCCGGGGCCGCGGGAAAGACCGAGGCTCGCCGTCATCGGCGTGTCGACACCGCCGGGGTGGATGCAGTTCACCCGTACCCCCCACGGACCCAGTTCGACGGCCGCGACTTTGGTGATTCCGCGGACGCCCCATTTGGCTGCGCAGTAGGCGCTCATCTCTGCCAGGCCGGTCAACCCGGCGGTCGATGACGTGTTGACGATAGAGCCGCCGCCGCGCGCCCGCATGTGCGGCGCGACGGCGCGCATACCAAGGAACACTCCGCGCAGGTTCACGGCGATGATCTCGTCGAACCCATCGGCGGTCTGCTCGATCAGCGGCGCGGTCCGCCAGATCCCGGCGTTATTGATCAGGATGTCGATACCACCGAAGGCAGCGACCGTGGTATCGACAACCGCCTGCCAGCTGTCTTCGCTGCTCACATCGTGCGGCGCGAACAGTGCAGCAGTGCGCAGCCCCGCTGCGGTGGCCTTGCCCTCAGTCTCCCGCACGTCGGTGAGCGCGACCCTCGCGCCCTCGCTCACGAACCGCCTGGCCACCTCCAAGCCCATGCCTCGGGCGGCACCAGTGACGATCGCGACCTTACCGTCCAGCTGCTTTGCGGCCATCGGCAATCCCGCTTAGCTAGTCAGTTAACTAGACACAGCGACTACTGAATGAGCGCTGCGCTTACAAAGTAACCAAGCCGCCGGACCGTGTCTAGCCTCACCGACAGGCGGCCGGCGTGTGGACGCTCGCGCCCTAGTCCGACTGCGCCTGGCCGATCACGGCCATCCACGAGGCCGCCATTGCGTCCAGCACCCGGCGGTGGTCAAACCGATCGCCGCGCAGGTATAGCTGGAAGTAGTAGCTCAGCGGAGCCAGCAGGATGCTGGCGTACACCTCAGCGTCCCGCGGCTTCAGCGCCGGTGCCCCGGCACGCAGCGCGTCGGCCAGCTCGGCGATCTGCTCATTGTCTCGCCGGACCAGAATCTCGTGGACCTCTGGCTCGAGGATCGCGGCCTCGTGTACCGGCCGGGCTAGGTCCGCGATCGCCTTCCACTCGAGCATTGCAGTCGCGAGCCACCTGCGAACGCTCTCATACGTGGGAGCGCGCGCAATTGGGCCCAGGTCACGATAGACGCCGTGGAAGTGGCCCGCTCCCCGGTCCATCAGGTCGAGCAGCAAGTCGCTCTTGGCCTTGAAATGCAGATAGAAAGTGGCTCTAGTGGCACCGGCTCGCTCCACGATCTCGTCGACTGTCGTCCGGGCGTAGCCGCGCTCGGCGAACACAGACACCGCAGCGTCCACGAGCCGGGTTCTGGTGAACTCGCGCTGCGCCACGCGCATGCGCCCGCGCGGCGGCGGCTTTGCGCCGCCGTCCGCCTTACCGGCATGTTCGGCAGCCGCCCGCTCAGAGGTCTCGGCCATCGCATCAAGGTACCGGCGCCGCCGGTCCCGCTCCTTACATTGACTAGTCAGTGGACGGATCGTCTAATCATTGCATGGCGCGGCCTGGGCTCGCCCGCTTGCTCTGACGGCCGCCAGGACTGGAGGTTACCTGTGAGCTACCAGTACGACTCTGAGCTGCTGCCCATCGTCGCGGTCATCCCGGCGCTCGACATCACCGACATTCCTGCCGCCCGCGAGCTGATGGCGGCGGCCCGTGCGCAGCTGCCGCCGTTCGTCGTGCCTGATTCACTGGAGATCACCAGGCATGTCGTACCGGGGCCGCCCGGTGAACCTGACATCGAGGTCTGCGTCTTCAGCCCGCGCGAGCTGGCGGCGACAGCCCCCGGGCTGTACTGGATCCACGGCGGCGGGTTCGTCCTCGGCGATGTCAGCAGTGACATGGAGGCGCCTGCCCACATTGCGGACACGCTGGGCGCAGTCGTCGTCTCGGTCGAGTACCGGCTCGCGCCCGAGCATCCGTTCCCAGCGCCGGTCGAGGATTGCTATGCCGGGCTGGTCTGGACGGCCAAGCACGTGGACGAGCTCGGCATCGACCCGGACCGCCTGGCAATCGGCGGCGTGAGCGCCGGCGGCGGGCTCGCCGCGGCCGTCACGCTGATGGCGCGGGACCGGGGCGGCCCCGGACTGTGCTTCCAGGTGCTGGACATCCCCGAGGTCGACGACCGGCTGAGTACACCATCTGTCCGGCAATTCACCGACACTCCGCTGTGGAACTACCCGAACGCAGTCCTGAGCTGGAGGGCATACCTCGGATCCCGCCAAGGCGGGGAGACATCGCCGTATGCCGCGCCGGCGCGGGCCCGAGACCTCAGTGGCCTTCCGCCTGCATACGTGGTCACCTGCGAGTTCGACCCACTCCGCGACGAAGGCATTGAGTACGCCCAGCGGCTGATGCAGGCAGGCGTGCCGACGGAGCTGCATCACTACCCGGGCACATTCCACGGTGCCTCCGGCGCGGGCGCCGGAACGGCCATCGCGACCCGCATGGTCGACGACCGTACCGCAGCGCTCGGCCGCGCATTCGCAAATCTGCCCTCATAGCGTCCAGTTGGTTGACACTCTGTCTTGTTACGAGTCATCCTGCTTAGGAGATCCGCTAGCGAGGGAGCGAGCCGTGCCCTTCATCGGGGAAACATTGCAGGTCGCGACTCAGACGCCTACGCACACCAGCGACATCCACGCAGATTTCACCAGGACTCCGACCGAGGAGTTCGACATCGTGGTCATCGGGGCAGGCTTTGGCGGCCTGTACGCGCTGTACCGGTTCCGCCGTCTCGGGCTACGGCTGAAGGGATACGAGACCGGCAGCGGCCCCGGCGGCACCTGGTACTGGAATCGTTACCCGGGCGCCCGCGTCGATCTGGAGAGCATGGTCTACTCATACTCCTTTGACGAGGACCTCCAGCAGGAGTGGCACTGGCCCGAGCACTTCTCGCCGCAGGAGGACCTCGAGACGTACGCCAATCACGTCGCGGACCGCTTCGGCATCCGAGAGCAGATCCAGTTCGACACGACTGTGACGAGACTCAGCTTCGACGAGGCGGAGAACAAGTGGCACGTCTTCACTGACCGGGGCGACCACGCGATAACGCGGTTCGTGGTGGCCGCGACCGGAAGCCTGAATGCCACGAACATCCCGGACTTCGCCGGCGTCGAGACCTTTAGCGGCCAGTGGTATCACACATCGAAATGGCCTAAAGAGGGCGTCGACTTCACCGGCAAGCGTGTCGGCATTATTGGCACCGGCTCCAGCGGCATTCAGGTGATCCCGGTCGTGGCACAGGAGGCCATGCACCTGACTGTGTTCCAGCGGACTGCCAATTTCTCCATTCCGAGCCGGAACCGTGTGCTCGACCCGGAGTACGAGCGGGACTACAAGGCGAACTACCCGAGATACCGCGAGATGATGAAGAGCACGAAGACGGCCGCTATCCTGCAAGGCCAGCAGTACCGGTCAGTCTTCGACGTGACGGATACCGAACGCGAGCAGATACTCAATGAGGCATGGCGGTCGCGCAACGGGTTCCGCTTCATGGCCACCTTCATCGATATCCGCACCAGCCTCGCTGCCAACGAGGTGGTCGCTGAGTTCATCCGCGGGAAAATCCGCGAGACGGTGCACAACCCCGAGGTCGCCGAGCTGCTGTGCCCGAAGACGCACCCGCTCGGCACCAAGCGACTCTGCCTGGACTCCGGGTATTACGAGACCTTCAACCGCGACAACGTCACGCTTGTCGACGTCCGCGCCAACCCGATCCAGGAGATCACGCCGACCGGCCTGCGGACTACCGCTGCTGAGTACGAGCTCGACGCGCTCATCTTCGCGACCGGATTCGACGCGATGACCGGCTCGATGACCCGGATGAACATCACCGGCATCGGCGGTGTTGACCTGCGCGAGAAGTGGCAGCACGGCCCCACGAATTACCTGGGCTATTCGGTGGCCGGCTTCCCCAATCTCTTCATGATCCACGGTCCCGGCAGCCCGTCTGTGCTGGCGCAGATGATCATGGGCGCGGAGTTCCAGGTCGAGTGGCTCTGCGATCTGCTTGAGCACGCGACAGCGCATGGCTACCACCGAGTCGACACCACGGCTGAGTGGGAGGACTCATGGGGCCGTGAGGTCGAGGCGGCAGCCGAGGCCACCTTGTTCAAGAAGGCCGACTCCTGGTACCTCGGCGCTAACATCCCGGGCAAGCCCAGGGTGTTCATGGTTTACATCGGCGGCTTCGACGTCTATTGCGGACGCTGCCGTGATGCCTCCGCGGCTGGATACGAGGGCTTCGTGCTCACCAGGCTCCAGGGCTGAGCACCGTCAGCATCACCGCGGGTACATCCTCGTCGTTACGCAACCATTGCAGCTGGCCGCTCCGGACCGTGTAAGCGTCGCCCGGGTTGACCTCGAAGACTCTTTCCTCGATCTGCACTATGACGTGCCCCTCAAGCAGGTGGTCGCAGTACATCCCGCGGTAGTACTCAGGACGGCTGAACTCGCTCTGATAAAACCGCGCGGGGATAAGGCCGCGCATGACGGTGAATTCGCGCGTGCCGGGCGGTGTGAGGATCTCCCAGGTAAGCCGCTCCTTCGGCCAGGTAAGCCGGCGCCGCTCGTCGGAACGGACGATGTAGCTTTGCTGTGTCCGCTCCCGCTGACCGCCACCGAAGAGCTCGCTGATGGGCAGGTTCAGCGCGGCAGTAATGCGCAACAGTGTCTGGAACGACGGGTTGCCGATCCCCCGTTCGATCTGACTCAGCAAACCGGCGCTAACCCCGGATCGCGCGGCGAGTGATTCAAGGGAGTACTTATCGCCGCGAGCCGCGCGCAGTATCCGGCCGAGTCGCTCGACCTCCTGGCGCAGGTCCTCAGCGTCACTCGCCTCCGGCGATTCCTCGGCCGGGTCTCGCGCGGTCATCGGACGCCCCGCCCGCTGGTGATCAGGACAGTGATAAGCGCCTCGGCGGTAAGCGCAACTCCGCTAATCGTCACTGTCATAACTGGCCTATTCGGAGTAACGCGCACTGACGGCTCACTGTAGCTTGACTGCGGAGCTCTGGTTCCGCCATTCGGACACCTTTCGTTATACGGGCAGGCCAGGAAACGATGCGGCGCTTGCACCAACGTCGCTGGTCCACCTCAACGGTAAGTTAGCTGATCGCGCCCCAGGCAATGGCACTGCCGCGGGCGGCTGGCAGGCAGCTCCCGCGGCAGCACTGGCACGAACCGCACGATCGCGGCTCCCGACGAGCTGCGGCGACCCTTAGTCCGCAAGCACCTCCAAAGCCCGTCCGCTCTGGCTCTTGCCGAAGATCCAGAGCAGCAAAGCCGGGGCGAGGCACCCCGGGATAAGGATGTACAGGAACCAGCCGTAGTTGCCGGACAGCGCGGTAGCGGTGAACAGCGGGCCTGCGACGAGCGGAGACAGCGTCGAGCCGCAGTGGCCGATGCCGTCAGTCCACCCGGTCCCGGCAGAACGGAGCCGGGTCGGATAGCTCAGTGCGGTGTAGGAGTACAGGTTCATGAAGAACAGGTCCAGACCGACGGACATCACCAGGTAGAGGGTGAACGCGCCGCCGAAGCCGTGCACGAGCGCCAGCGGGACGCCGCCCACGATGAACAGCACGCAGCCCGAGATCACCAGGTACTTCCGCTCGACTCGTTCACCTAGGTAGGAGACCAGCAGGAAAACGACCGCTGCAGCGACTCCGACCACCAGCGTCGCCGCGAAGAGCTGGTGCGCAGTGAAGTGATCAGTCGCCACCAGGTACAGCGCGGAGAACGAGGCGAACGCGTACACCATGCCGCCATAGGCGAGGAACCAGACCACCGCGAGCAGTGTGGTGCGGCGGCCGTACTCGCCGCGGAACAACTCGGTCCACGACACCTTGTTAGTGACCTTAGCCTCAGTGACGTGCGGCTCGGGCAGCGCGGCACGCCGGGCGGCTCGAGCTTCCCACTTGCGCACGATCGCATCGGCCTTGCTGAACATGCCGTGCGAAGCCAGCCATCGCGGCGACTCGGGCACCAGGAACAGCACCAGCGGAACAAGGATCGCGACCGGCAGGATCGCGTCCAGGAACAGGACTTGCTGATAGTCCGCAGGGATCCAGAAATAGGCCGGGATGCTTCCGGCCACTGCCGAGAGCAGGATCGCGATCAGCTGGGTCCGCAGCGCAAGCTGGCCCCGCTTAGGCAGCGGCGCTATCTCGTGCATGTAGACGTTGCAGACCGCGAGAGTGCCACCGACTCCCAAGGCGTACAGCGTGTTCCAGACCAGCAGGGCTCCGAACGAGTTGCTGAAGGCGATCTCCCAGATGAAGCCACCAGCCAGCAGCGCGGAGATGATCAGCACTGGCTTGCGGCCGATTCGGTCCGCGACGAGGCCGAGGCCGTACTCCCCGATCAGGATCCCGACGCCGGTGTTGAACACCAGCAGAACATCGAACTCGAAGGAGGTCACATCGTGGTTGGGTCCCCAGATGAACGGGTAGATGCGAGCGAACACAAGGTCCAGGGCGACCACCAGGCCCCAGGCGATCTGCATGATCGAAGCGAGGATGTACTGCGTCGGCCCGAGCGGAATGCGGTCAATCCTGGCCGCGATCAGCCCGTGGGTCGCCTCGGGGTCTTCGGCCAGGTCGACCCCGGCAAGTAGCGGTTCTTCGGGCGGGATGCCGTGGCCGAGCTGGGAGTCGCCCAGGCCAGCACTTTCGGCGTGTGCCATCGCTGCTCTCCTATCGCTTAGCGGAGCTGTCGCGCGGCACGCACCTGGCGCG
>Ga0335072_10003145_pt1 | contig 24991 bp, 21 predicted proteins | sample Lox_Sample_21_FD_206725 | JGI IMG/M metagenome (GOLD analysis project Ga0335072, IMG submission 206725) | Soil microbial communities from Loxahatchee National Wildlife Refuge, Florida, United States - Lox_Sample_2.1 | ecosystem: Environmental > Terrestrial > Soil > Wetlands | place: USA... | reverse complement strand
ACGAGGCGCACGCGCGCGTTTGTTCGGCGCGTGGGAGATGAACTGGATGGCGTACAACTTCGCGCACGATGTGGCCCTACCGGGGTCGAGCGGGCGTACCGTGCCGTTTTTGATGTACCCACAGGCGGAGACAGCCGAGGGACGCATCGACAGCCTGGATGCGGATGCGTTCCGGTACGAAATCACGTCGCAAGAGATCGCCGGGTGACGGAATACGACCGGATTCCTTACCCCACCGCACCACAACCGCAGACGCATCCCGACCGGCTGGCGGCCGTCGGCAAGCTCTTCGGAATGGAGCCGGCGCCGGTGGAACGGTGCCGCGTGCTCGAAATCGCGTGCGGCGACGGTGGAAACCTGGTGCCGATGGCCTGCAATCTCCCCGGCAGCCGTTTCGTGGGCGTGGATCTCGCCGCGAGTGCGATTGCCGCGGCGCGGGAGATGGCCGACGACCTCGAACTGAAGAACGTTGAACTGCACGCGTGCGATCTGCGCGAGATCGGTTCCGGCTGGGGCGAGTTCGACTACATCGTGGCGCACGGCTTGTACTCGTGGGTACCAGCGGATGTTCGCGAGAGCCTGCTGACGGTGTGCCGCGAGCGTCTGGCCGGCGAAGGAATCGCATTGGTCAGCTACAACGCTTATCCGGGGGGATATGCGCGGCAAATGCTGCGCGAAATGATGTTGTACCTTGTGCGCGATGTGGCGGACGGGAGAGAGAAGGCCGGCCGGGCGCGCGAGTTTCTGCAAACGCTGTGCGACTCGAGCCTGAGTGCGGTTTCCGAAGAAGCGAAACTGCTGCTCGATCGTGAGGATGGCGCGCTCTACCACGACGAACTGGCCGCCTGCAACGATCGCTTCTACTTCCACGAATTCGCCGCGGCAGCCTGCCGGCACGGCCTGCAGTACCTGGGCGAAGCCGAACCGCACCAGATGTTCGACCCCAACCGTAATTTGCCGGGAGACATCATCGAGCGCGAGCAGTACATGGACTTTCTGAAAGGACGGCGATTCCGGCAGACGCTTCTTTGCCGCGCGGAAAGAGGTTTGCGGCGAGAAACTTCGGCGGGACAAATGGCGGGGTTTCGGTTCTCCGCGAGCGCGCAGGGAGTCCGCATGGGGACGGGCAACGAAGCGGCGGCCGCGGTGGCGATGGCGCTGGGGGAAGTTTACCCGCTGCCGCTGGCCTTCGAGGATCTCGTGCCTTATGCCGGCAGCGGCGGGACGCTCGCTGCGATTCTCTACAGCATGACGATGGCCGGCTTCGTGGATTTGCACGTGTACGATTTCCCGTGCGAGGAGGGCGTCACCGAGCATCCGCGCGCCACCCGGCTGGCGCGCTATCAGGCAACGCGCTCGCATGAAGCGACGAGCGTGTGCCATATCAATGTGGAACTCGACGAACCCGGCCGGCGGCTGGTGATACTGCTCGATGGGACGCGCACGCACGAGGATCTGGCGGCGGCCTTGGGACTCGATTTTGAGGAGCTTCAGTCCCGCCTGGAGTGGCTGGCGTCGCGCGGTCTGCTCGAAGCTTAGCGGATTACCCGGCGCAGTCCTCCGCCTTGTGTGGCGCGAAGTGAGGTTTCGGCTGACGCGCGTAGGGACGTTCGCAGTCAGGTCTTTTTGCGCCAGGATGCGGGCCGATGTTCGAAAGTTTGGCCAATTTCTGTACGGTCGCGGAACGGGGCTCAAGAGAGTATCTGGCCTCCGACGGTTGGTAGCATAGATTTAGCTCGGCATCCGTCGTGATTACTGAAGCCGCAATGATCCTTGGAGATACCCGCGTGAAATTCAGAGCATTTGTGGCCTTGCTGTCCGTTTCGGTTATCGCGTCCCACCTGTCGGGGCAATCCGGCCCGAGGGTTCCATCCGAGCGGCGCGTCGATTCGGGCCTTTATAGATGGAGGAATGTTGCGATCGTGGGCGGCGGCTATGTTCCGGCGATCTTCTTTCATCCTGAAAAGCGGGGTCTGGCGTTCGCGCGTACCGATATCGGGGGCGCCTACCGGCGCGATCCGGCAACGAACCTCTGGGTGCCGCTCATGGACTGGGTCAATCCCTCACCGAACTGGTGGTATGGGAGCCCGGAAGCGATCGGCGTGGATCCGAAGGATCCGAATCGAGTTTACCTCGCGGTGGGGTATTATGCTTCTCCCGTCACCGGGAGTATCAACTGGGACGGCAACGGAGCCATGATGGTGTCATCCGATGGCGGGAAGACCTTCGCGACGGTTCCTCTGCCGTTCAAGAACGGCTCGAACGACATCGGGCGCGGCGGCGGCGAGCGCATCGCCGTGGACCCGAGTCACGGCTCGGACATATACTTCGGAACGCGGAATGCGGGTGTATACCTATCGACGGATTACGGCGCGAACTGGCAGCCCATGTCAGGATTCCCGACCTCGGCGACGATTAGCAATACCAGCCGATCCAGCGACGCAGGCGTGGTGGTGGTTATTCCGTATGTGGTGAATGGCTCGACGGCCGCGGTATATGCGGGCGTTTCGGCAACCGGTGCCGGCTCCGACGCCATGGGTTTGTATGTCACGACTGAGCCTGGCAATCTCGGCGCCGCCTGGACGGCGGTGAGCGGACAGCCGACCGGGATGCTCGTCCAGCACGTTGTTGTGGGGCCGAACAAGAAGCTGTACATCGATTACACGGATCGTGAAGGTCCAGTCGGAATCAGCAGTAGCCAGCTTTGGGAGTTTACGCCGGGGTCCAGCTACAGATCGGGGCAATGGCGAGAGGTTACATTGCCGGGCGGACCGATCGGTGGCCTAGCATTGTCGCAGAGCCGGAGCGGACTGATGTTGGTTTCGACAGTGGACCGCTCGTCTCCATCGGATACGCGCTGGATCTCGGGCGACTACGGCAAGAACTGGCACGAAGTGGGCGTAAATGGGGCGTCGTATGACAGCAGCAGATCGCCTTTCGTCGACAACGGCTCGCAGAACTGGGAAAGCGGGATCGCGATTGATCCATTCAACGCGGCGCATGCGATCTACGGCACAGGCGGTACGGTATACGAGACATACAACCTGACCGAGGGTTTGAAGGGCGGCATCGTGAAGTGGTCGACCAAGGGCGCGCTCGGAATCGAAGAAACCTCAATCGTCACCCTCGTGGCTCCTCCGTCGGGCAGAACTTTGCTCGTCGCCGGTTTGGGCGACTGGGGCGGATTTGCGTTTACGGATTTGACGAATTCCCCCTCCCAGGGAAATTTCAAATCGTTAAGCCCTGCCCTTCCCTCGGGCCTGGATTTCGTGCAAAACAAGCCAACTACAATCGTCGCCTCGATCGCGCAGGGTTGGAAAGCATATTCCGGCCCGATGGCCCAGATCTCGACCGATGGCGGCATGACGTGGGCCGGCTTTGCGGGCAGCGTGAACACCCAGGGGCGCGGAACGATTGCGGCTTCGGCGGATGGCAGTTCGTTCGTTTGGGCTCCGGGCGACACTGGCGTTCAGCATAGGAGTAATGGCAGCTGGTCTCCTTCCTTAGGCATTCCAGGTCAGGCGCAGATAGCAAGCGATCGCATCATGGCCGGCGTCTTTTACGGGTTCAGCGGAGGCACACTCTACATCAGCACCAACGGTGGCAGGAGCTTTTCGGCCGCCCAATCCGGCCTTCCCGCCGATGGTCGGCTGTATGTACGCCCGGGCGTCTCGCCTGACGTATGGCTCGCATCGCCTGGGACGGGCATCTACCACAACACGAGCCGCGCGGCCAACATCGAGCTCACGAAATTAGACAGCGCAAGCGGCGCCACTGTACTTGCGTTCGGCGCCCCACCGAGTGGCTCGACGGCGCCGACCATCTTTCTTTGGGGCAACATCAACGACAGCCCTCTCCAGCTATTCCGATCGACCGACAATGGTGCGACCTTCACCCGCATTAATGATGACTTGCATCAGTGGCCCGTCGGCGTGAAGGTGATGGCTGGCGACATGCGCCGGTTCGGCGTTGTGTACATCGGCACAAACGGAAGAGGCATCATCGTAGGCAGCCCGGTCACGGTAGGTGCCCCCTTATCGGCTGCGCCGCGGTTGCGGATCCTGCCGTAGATCGCCGGACATTCCGAGTTCGAGCGAACGAACTGTGCGAGAGTACGGATGTCTTTTCGAGATGATGACGGCCAGACACCGCTCGTTGCGGCTTCAGCTTGGTGTGGTCGAGCCGCAGCACTTGAGCCGTGCGAAAGACGCCGTGTTGCCGACCCATCGCGGCAGCCAATGCCCAGAGTGTTTCCGGAAGCGGCTTACGGCCGGACTGTGAACTCCGCCATTCCTCAAAGCACTGCTGCGCTTCCCGCATCTCTGCCGGTATCTCGTACTGCACGCGCTGACGCATGGTCGGCCCTCCTCGCCTTTGTATGGCGTACCGACGTTATCAGCTATTTACCAGCGAATTCGTGCACCTCTACCGAAAGCTCTCGAAGCTTAGCGGATTACCCGGCGCAGTCCTCCGCCTTGCGTGGCGCGAATCATCTTGCCCCACAATGCGGCGGAAAGATCCTCTGCGTCGTCGGGATCGACGGGAACCACCGCGATATGCAAGCCGGCCATCTCGTCCGTGGAAGACGGTCCCCAAACCACACGCCGGGGAGGGTGCGACGGATTGCGCGGATTGCCGGCCGAGTTGTCGTAAGTGAATTCCATGACCACGTCGGTGCCGGCTGGAAGGCGGACAGGCGCCGCATACGTGTACTGCTGCTGCCAGTTGAAGTTCCAGTCGGGAATGTGAAGGAGCGTGCGGCGAGTACCGTCGGGCAGGAGCGCATACCCGTACATGTCCTTGCAGATATAGTGGGCATGCGGATTGATCCCGATGGCGTCTACGTCTACCGGAAGAGTGAAATGGTCCGTGACTTTGTAAGCTCGGTCGCCCGCCGGAATGTCGATGCGGTTCGAGCCCAGCGGGATGTCCATGGCGTGGCGCGCGGATTTGCGATTGGTGAAGTAGAGTGCGAGGCTGGTGCGATCGAATAGAGCGCGCCCATTGGGATGGTAGTGGACCTGGAGAACGAGATCCGCGTGCGCATGCAGGAGTTCCGGCATATCGGACGGCGCCTGATAGGGAAGAGAGCCGGGAGTCCAGCCGGAAAGTCCGCGGGCAGGCAGAAATCCCGGCGTGCCGAAGCAGTCGTATCCCGAGCCGGTATCGCGCCTGCGGGCGGTGCCGCTGATGTCTTCGAAGAGAATGGCGTGATGGACCACCTGGGGATTTCCCGGCCGCATATCGACGGCGCGGATCCAGTGATCCTGCGCGATATTGACGGGGACCACGAAACAGCGATAGAGGTCGTTGCCATCCGCCGGCACGGGAAAATCGACGGCCATTTTGGCTTCCAGATCGGGCTTGCCGAGTTGCCAGCCATCGGGAAAATGCGGCGGAGCAGGCGCGGTGGAAAGGTTTCCCGCGGGCGCGCCCGCGGCGGCCCATTTGGCGAGCGCGGCGATCTCGGCGTCGCTCAGGCGGCGCTCATTGCGAAAACGCGGTTCGGAGGGCAGCCAGGGAGGCATCACGCGCTTGCCGGTGATGGTGGCGATTAACGGCGCGCGCTTGGCGGCATCGTTGTAGGTCAGCAGGCTGAATGGCGCGACACCTCCGGGGCGATGGCAGGCGGCGCACTGCCGGTACAGGATCGGCGCCACGTCGTGCGCGAATGTGGGCGCGCCGGAAACGGCGGCGAAGAAGGCGGCCAGGAACGACGCCAATGGCACGCTCTTATTATCCGCCACCGCCCGGCGTTCACTCTACCGGTCGTTCCGGTAAATCCGTCCGTGCTTCATCACGAAGACGACTTTCCGCACGTTGGTGATGTCATCGAGCGGATTCCCGTCCGTGGCCACCAGATCCGCTTCCATTCCCGGCGCGAGAGAGCCGATCCGATCCCCGAGGCCCAACGATTCCGCCGCCATCGACGTGCCGCTGATGAGCGCGTTCATGGGGGTGTCGCCGCCGTCTTTCACACGGTAAATAAATTCCTCGGCGTTGCGCCCGTGAGCTCCGGCGACGGCGTCGGTGCCCAGGATGATTTTCAAGCCCAGTTTACGGGCGCGTTTGTAGACATCGGCCACCAGCGGGAGGCCCTTCTCCATGTAAATGAAGCCCTCTTCGTTGTAATTGCCGATCCCAAGAAACTTCTCCTTGTTATCGAGGTAGTTGTGCAGCACCAGAAAGTTCGGATCGAAGTAGACCCCGTGGTCCTTCATTAATTGCAACGTGGCGTTGTCCAGAAACGTGCCGTGTTCGATGGATGTGCAGCCCGCCATCACCGCGGCCCGGGCGCCATCCGAGGCGTGGGCGTGCACGATCGTCCGCAGCCCCTGCGCCTTCGCCTCGCCGCACGCGGCATTGATCTGGTCGACGGTTGCCGTCATTTTGCCGCCATCGCGAATGCTCGCGGTGGCGAATAGTTTCACCAGGTCCGCGCCCTCGGCCTTGTATTGGTCCACCAAGGCGCGGATGTGTTCGGGGGTGCCGGAATTCTCGGTGATCTGGTGCAGCGACGTCAGGATTCGCGGACCCGGAATGGTCCCGGCCGCGATCATGTCGCGCAGATCCTTGTCTTGCGGCGCACCCGGGCATTGGATGGTGGTGAAGCCACCCATCAAAGTTGCCCAGGCGTTGCCTTCGGCATAGAGCGTTGCCTGCGCCGGAGTGGTCTTGCCTCCACGACCGGGCCCCTGCTCCAAACGGGCATCTTTGTTGAAGTACCAGGTGATGTGAACGTGGGTGTCGATCCAGCCGGGCATCACGGTCATGCCGCTCAGGTCCACGGTGGGCTTCTGTCTGGCGGGACCAATACCGGTGATCTTGCCGGCCTCGATCACAATCTCCCGATTCTTCAGGACGCGGCCTTTGCCGTCGATCAGCGTGCCGGTCTTGATGACGATGGGCTGGGCTACGGCAAGCATGGCAAACAGGGGAAAAGCAACGCAGTGGCGAAACATGGCATTTTCTCGTTGAACCAGCTTATCGCGTCCGGAACACGAAGGCGTAACACTTTTCGCTCCGGCAGCGGCTTAGAATAGTAGAATCCATGCGCCTCACCTGCCAACTTGCCGCCGCAGTCTGCCTGCTGGTTCTTTCGGCCGGCTGCTCCATCAAGAAGATGGCCGTGAACAAGGTTGGGGACATGCTCTCGTCCAGCGGCAGCACGTTCGAAAGCGACGAAGATCCGGACCTGGTGGCCGCGGCGATTCCATTCGGACTGAAGCTCTACGAGGGCCTGTTGGCGGAGTCGCCCAGGCATACCGGCCTTCTGCTCGCCGCGGCGTCGGGATTCACGGAGTATTCCTACGCATTTGTCGATTTGCCGTCGGAGCAGGTCAAGGAAGAGAGCGTCGACAAGGCGAACGACATGGAAGAGCGGGCTCGCAAGTTATATCTGAGGGCTCACGGCTACGCCGTCCGAGGGCTAGAAGTGAAATACCCCGGTTTCGGCGCCGCTCTAGACAACGACGCCGAGGCCGCCCTGAAGCGCGCCCGAAAGACCGACGTCCCCTTCCTCTATTGGACGGCGGCCTCGCTGGGGCTGGCCATCTCGACGTCCAAAGGCAACCCCGAGATGATCGGCCAGTTGCCACTGGTGGAAATGATCGTGAACCGGATCGTGGAACTCGACGAGACATTCGGTAACGGCGCGGTCCCGGAATTTCAAATCACCCTCGAAGGCGCCAAGAGCGGCACCAAGCTGGAAGACATGGAAGCCGCCATGCGCAAGCACTTCGACCGCGCCATCGAAATCTCCAAGGGCAAGCGCGCCGGCACTTACGTTTCCTTTGCCGAGAATGCCGACGAGCCGGCGCAAAACGCCGCCGAGTTCAAGTCGATGCTCGAAAAAGCGCTGGCCCTCGACGTGGATGCCGATCCCGCCACGCGCCTCGCCAATGTCATCGCGCAGCGGCGCGCTCGCTGGCTCCTGGCGCACGAGAACGACCTGTTCGTAGAAGCCGCACCGAAAGGACAAGACGAATGAAATCGGGGATCGTATCCTCTGCGATGCTGCTCTGCGGCCTGGCAATGGGCGCGCACGCCCAGACCATCGAAATCAAGATGGCCACACTCGCGCCCAAGGATTCGCCGTGGTGCGATGTACTCGTTCGCATGGGCGAGCGCTGGAAAAACATCAGCCACGGCAACGTCAAGCTTACGCTGTACGCCGGCGGCGTGATGGGCGACGAGCCCGACACCGTCAACAAACTCCGCGTGAAGCTCATCCAGGCGGTGGCGCTCACCGGCGCCGGAATGGGCGAAATCGAAAAAGGCGTCGCCGCGCTGCAAATCCCCATGATGTTCGACTCTTATGACGAGTTGGATTACGTGCGCGACCGCATGGCGCCGCAACTCGAAAAACGGATCGAAGCGAACGGCTACATCGTGCTCAATTGGGGCGACGCGGGCTGGGTCTATTTCTTCGCCGACAAGCCCATGCCGCGCCTCGACGATTTGCGGAAAATGAAGATGTTCAGCTGGGCCGGTTCCAACGATGAGCTCGAACAGTGGAAGGCCAATGGATTTCACCCTGTGGCGCTCGCCGCTACCGATATCCAGATGGGACTCAAGACTGGCCTGATCGATGTTATTCCTACCACCCCTTTGTATGCTCTGTGGAACCAGTGCTTCACGCTCGCGAAGTACATGACCGACATCAAATGGGCGCCGCTGGTGGGCGCCACGCTGGTCTCGAAGGCGGTATGGGAGAAGATTCCCGAGGCGCAGCGCGGTCCCATGCTGCAAGCCGCGCGCGACTCCGGCCAGCAATTGCGCAGCGGTATCCGCGAGATGGGCGATAAGGCCATCGGCGTGATGACCGGCGGACTTCCGGGCAAGAAGATGGACAAGCTCGCCATTATTCACGCCGACGATGCCACGGTGGCCGATTGGCGCCGGCAGACCGAAGCCGCGTACCCAGCCATGCGCGGCAAAATCATCCCCGCCGATCTGTTCGACGAAGCTCGGCGGCTGCACGAGGAATATCGCGCCAAAAAGGGCGCGCATCAGTGACGCTGGCGCGCGCCTTCCGCGCCACCGAAAACGGCGTCGCGATCGCGGCCATGTCTTTGATGGCGCTTTTGCCCGTGGCCGAGTTGACCGCGCGCAACATCGGCCTCAGCGGAGTTCCGGGTTCGACCGTTTTCGTTCAGCACCTGACTCTTTGGGTGGCGTTTCTGGGCGCCGCCCTTGCGGCGGCTTCGGACCGGTTGTTAGCTCTCTCGGCCAACACATTCCTGCCGGAAAAATGGGCCGCGCCGGTTCGCGTGGCCACTTCCGGCATCACCGCCGCGATCGCGGCCGGCCTGGCTTGGGCCAGCTATCAGTTTGTGCTCTCACAAAAGGAAGGCGGCGAGATCCTGGCCCTGGGAATCGCCAAGTGGGTGGCGCAGATTGTGATGCCTTATGGCTTCGTGATGATCGCCCTGCGAGCCGTCTGGAGTGCCGGACCGCGCATTGCTCCCCGCGCGATTGCGGCGCTGTTCCTGCTGGTTCCCCTGGCGCTGTATTTCGCGCCGCAGCCTCAGGGTTCGACGCTCCTGTGGACCGGCATCCCGGTAATTCTCGCTTCCGCTGTCCTGGGCCTGCCGATTTTCGCCACTCTGGGCGGTATCGCGCTGCTGCTCTTCTGGAACGCGGGATTGCCGGTGGCGTCTGTGCCGGTAGAAACCTACCGCCTGGTCGCCTCGCCGGTGCTGCCGTCGTTGCCGCTCTTCACGCTCGCCGGTTATCTGCTGGTCGAAGGCGGCGCGGCGGCGCGGTTGCTGCGCGTCTACACTTCGCTGTTCGGCTGGCTTCCCGGAGGGCTCGCCATTAGCACGGCGGTGGGCTGCGCCATCTTCACGTGGGCGGGCTCCGGAGTCACGATCCTTTCCATGGGCGGTCTGCTGCTCCCGATGCTAATGAAGGCGCGCTACGGCGAGAAATTCTCCGTCGGGCTAATCAACGGATCGGGCTCGCTGGGATTGCTCTTCCCGCCGAGCCTTCCCGTGATTCTGTACGGAATTTATGCCAAAACGGCGATCAACACGCTGTTCGTCGCCGGATTCGTCCCCGGACTCATGATGGTGACCATGGTTTCCATCTGGGGCGTGGCGAGAGCCGTGCGCTGCGGCGCCGAACGCGCAAAATTCTCATTCGCCGAAGCCCGCAAAGCCATCTGGGACGCCAAATGGGAAATCGCCGTTCCCTTCATCGTTCTCGTCGGATTGTTCGGCGGATTCGGCACGCTGGTGGAAGCCGGCGCGATCACGGTGATCTACGTCTTCGTGGTGGAGTGGCTGATATCCCCGGAATTCAAAATCCGGCGCGATTTCCCGCGCGTCACCCTGGAATGCGTGACGGTGGTCGGCGGCGTCCTGATGATCATCGGCGTCGCCGTAGGATTTACCAGCTACCTGGTCACCGCCGACGTGCCGACGGCGCTGTTCGGCTGGGTCGATGCGCACATTCAATCCAGGTACGTATTTCTGCTGCTGCTCAACCTGGCGCTCTTGGTAAGCGGGACGTTCATGGACGTCTTTTCAGCGATCATCGTGCTTGTGCCGCTGATCACGCCGGTGGCAGCGCGTTTCAACATCGATCCGGTGCAGCTCGGCATCATCTTCCTCGCGAACCTGGAGTTGGGCTATCTGACGCCGCCGATCGGGATGAACCTTTGCCTCTCGGCCTATCGATTCAAACAGCCCATGACGGCTGTCTACCGGGCCACGCTTCCAGTGTATTTAATTCTGCTTCTCGGAGTCCTGTTGATTACTTACGTGCCGCAGTTGACGCTGTTGCCGGTGAAGTGGCTGGGCTTGTAAGGCCCTTTCGAGCTCGGGCTGTTCCAAACCTTCGACCGCCACTACTTTCGTCCGTGAAGCCGCCCCGCTGACAATTCGTACCCGCGAGCGGGGCACATTCACCAGCTCCGCGAAGAACCGCACGCACGCTTCGTTGGCCTTGCCTTCGACAGGGGGCGCCGCCAGGTCCAGCTTCCAGGCATCGCCCACCCTGCCGGCAATCCCAGACCGCCTGGCCCGCGGGTGCACCCTCACCGTGACATGCGCCATTGGACCTTCGCCCTGAGGTTTGCCACCCCCGCCGCCACACGCGTGTCCACGACGTCGAACGCAATGGCGTCGTCCAGCCAGTCGTGGCTCGATCCGTCGGAGTTCTGCGTCGCCACCGTAAGGGTGTACGACTGCGGAGTCAGCCAGCATTCAATCGCAAAATCGACTTCGAGTTCGTCGCCGGCCTGAAAATCGCCGAGCGCGGCGTGCTCGATGCGCGTATTGGTGCCGTAAACGTCCATGCCGATGCGCGTGCGGATCAGGATGCCGACCATGGGATCGGTGCGCGCCTGATGGAAGCGCGAGCGCACCCGTACGGTGACGGGCTCGCCGCTCGCCACCGACAGCACCGGCTCGCCGCGCGAATTGAGCAGCTCCACGTCGAGGATCTCGCTGGCGCCGTCGCCGTGCCGGAAACTGGCGCGGATGCGATCCTGTTTGCGCTCGCCGGGGTCCTGTTTTTCGAGCACCAGCCCGATATAGCGATTGATCACGTCGCTCGGCTTGCCCTGTGCCTCGATGCGGCCCCCGTACAGCAGGATCGCGCGGTCCGAAAGCTGCTTGACGAGGCCGAGATCGTGGGACACAAACAGCACCGTGACCTTCCGCTCGCGCAGTTCCTGGAATTTGCGCACGCAGCGGTTGGCGAACACCGCGTCGCCGACTGCCAGCGCCTCGTCCACAATGAGAATCTCGGGGTCGACGTGAATCGCGGTAGAAAACGCCAGCCGCACGTACATGCCGCTGGAGTATTCCTTTACCGGGCGCTCGATGAACTCACCGATTTCCGCGAACGCCTCGATCGATGGCATCGACTTGTCGATTTCGGCGCGGCTCAAGCCGAGCAATTCGCCATTCAGGTAGACGTTCTCGCGTCCCGTGAATTCCGGGTTAAATCCGGCACCCAGTTCGAGCAATGCCGCGATGCGCCCACGCGTTACCACGCGGCCGGTGGTCGGTTGCAGGATGCCGCTCACAATTTGCAGCAGCGTGCTCTTGCCGCACCCGTTCGGCCCCACCAGGCCGAGCATCTCGCCGCTGGCGACTTCGAAACTGATGTCCTGGAGGGCCCAGAAATCGGTATGGCGCGGCCTCGCTCGCGGCAGCATTTCGTGCAGCCGGTCCACGGGGCGCCGGTAAAGCCGATAGAGCTTGGAAACGTTCTGTACCAGGACCAAATTTGATGATATAACGCCGTCCGGCCGAGTCCTCACCCCAAGAACGCGAGCTTCTGCGAACCGAAGTTGGCGAAATTCGGAAAGATGGTGGACAGCGCGGAATCCGGGATACCGAACCACGACGCCAGCGTGGCTCCGTACTGATCGATTGCCGTGGTAGGAATCCAGCGCCCGCGCGTGTCGGTGTCGTTCGGGCCACCGAGTTCGAAGGCCGGGAAAGCGCCGAAAATCTGCCCGCCGGCGACCGCTCCTCCGATGACCATGTGATGGCCGCCCCAGGCGTGATCGCTGCCGTTGGTGGTGGCGGGCTGGAACGTGCGATTGAAATCGGACTCGGTGAAGGTCGTGACGCTATCCGCCATCCCCAGTTCTTGCGTCGCCGAGTAGAACGCCGAAATCGCCTGGCTTACCTGCGGATAAAGCGCGTCGTGGGTCTCCAGTTCGCCGCCATGCGTGTCGAACCCACCGGCGGAGCAGAAGAAGATCTGCCGATTCATTCCCAGGTAGCCGGCCACCTGGATGATCTGCGCCACCTGCTGCAACTGCTGCCCGAGCGTGGTGTCCGGGAAGGCGGTGGTGAGGTTCGTGCCCTTCGCCAGCGCGTTGGAGAGGTTCGTAGCGTCGTTGATGCTGTTGGCCAGGATGTTATTGGCGGCTTGGGCCAGCGAGAGGCCGGAGTCGGTAGTCAGAAGGCTCGTAAGGCTGTCGTAGCGGGCCTGCTGCGCGGGCGTGGAATTGAACCCGAGGAGGTTCAGGCTGCCCCCGGGCGCGACCGCGACCGGCTGCGTGGTGGCGCCGGTGCCCAGCAGCGCGTTTCCGGCAACCGAGAAGAACACCGGAAACGTGGAGGAGTTCATCTTCTGCGCCTCCACGTAATCGGCCACGCGCCCCGCCCAACCGGTAGAGCCGTTGCCCTGGGCGATCGAAGTCTGCCATTGCGCCTGCTGGTCCGAATGCGAGAAAAGGTTTACGGGCACGGGCACCTGCGCGGCCTGATACTGCGCGCGCGTCAGCGGCTGCACCAGCGATCCGACATTCGCGACCACAGCGAGCTCTTTCGAAGAAAACAGGCTGGCCAGTTCGGGCAGCTTGCCGTGGAAGGCGTAAGGCGCGTTCGATGTGCTGTACACCGTCTGCGTCAGGTCCGCGGCGGTCAGCGCCAGGCTGCCGCGGATGGACGTGTAGGCCTTAAAGCTGCTGTCATCCATGGGAATGATGGTGTTGTTCGAATCGTTGCCGCCGAACATGAATACACACACCAGGGCACGATAATTGGAGGCGCTTTGCGCCATCGCCGGAAGCAGTCCGAAGGGCCGGAGCGCCAGCGATCCGACCGAAGCCGAAGCAACTCGAATGAATCCTCGACGTGTAAACATGGCATGCCTCCTTAGTGGATCACCTGGCACTCGCTGGATGTCAGCACCACGTAGAGCGCGGCTTGCGCTTTTGCCAGGGGTGTCGATTGGGCCGCGGCGGCGGCGGTCGCCGCCTGGGTCAGGACGGCCGACATCCCGCTGTGGACGAAAATGTAGCCGATGTAATTCACCAGATTGCCGACGTTCCCGGCGAGGTCCACGAATGGTGTTAAGTTCAGGGTCGTCGTCTTGTCGAGCGTTCCGTATAATGCGGCGCTGACGATGTTTGCCCGGTCGGCCGAGGTTTGCGTCGAATGAATTTGAAATTCCGGTCCCAGCAGTCCGCCCTCGATCTGGTATTGGGGCGAAAAATAACTGAAGACGCTGGGCGCAACGAAAAGATTCTGGCCCAACTCCTGAGAGTAACCGTTGAGCGTGTTGGCCGGTCCGACCGACGCGTTCAGTCCGCGCAACATGCTTGCGAGGAACAGGACCGGCTCGCGCAGATGGCCGAAACCGGGGCTCACCGCCGCGCCGGCAACGTCGCCCGCGCGCGCTTCCGGATCGGTAAGGATGGCGGCAACCACTGGCCGCAACGCGCCGTGCATGCTCGAAAAGACTTCCGACACGCGCTGGATGTAGGCCGGGCTGGGATTGCTGGTCACCAGGTGCTGAATCAACTGCTGGCTGACGAAAGGCGCCATGGTGGGCTGGGCCATGAGGTCGTCGATGAGGGTGTCGAGGTCCTGGTCCGCGGTTTGTCCGGCGGGGATCGTCAGGCCGTTGAAAATGGCTTTTGAAGTGGTATCGTGTTCGGCTTCGACCGCGTACATCTGGCCGAAATAATAAGCCGGGTTGTTGTTCTTCGCGGCGGTACCGGGCGTGACGGGATAAGTCCACCCGGTCAGGACCTTCGCCATGTTGGTGACGACTGCCTGATTGTAAGTTGGGACCGGACTATGGCTGGAATCGAGCACCGGACTCCCGTCGGGGTTCAATTCGGTCAGGCCGAGCGTGAAAAGCTGCATCAGTTCGCGGGCATAATTCTCGTTGGCGGCGGTTCCTTTAGCCGGGTTCGCCTTGTTGTTATTCGCCATGTTGAGGTACTTGCCCATGGCGGGACTCAGGGTCACGGCTTTGATGACGTCGCGGTAATTCTTGAAGGCGTTGTCGCGGAAGATGCGCCAGTACGGCGGAAAGGCGTAGGCCGACGGCACCGTGGTCTGAGACACCACCCAGATCTCGGAAAGAGCGAACGCCACGCGCTGCCGCAACTGGTCGGGCCCATTTACGGCGTTTTGAAAAAACGCGGCGGTAACGGGTGCCAGGTTTTGGTTGGTTTTCCCGGCGGAATCGAGCAGCGGCTGATCGGGAAGGTCGGAGAGTTTGGCCCCGTATTGCTCTTCGAGCCAGTCTGTAATTCCTTTTTTCTCGAGCACGTCGATGGCTTGCGGGGTCGGTCCCCAGGTTGCCTGATCCAGAAAGCGCGCCGCGGCGCGGCCGGTCATTTGCTGGCTGAACGCGCAGAACGAGAGCACCAGCAGGCAGAGAATCGGTCTCATGGCCCCTCCGAAAAGTTCCCAAATTTTTGAACACCGAATTTTGGGGAAAGTGTCGGAGAATTTTTTCGGGGCCCGGAAGGCGCAGCCTTAGCGTTTTTCAATAAAACGCATCCAATCGTCGATGCCGGCGCCGGTGGTGCTCGAAACCTGCAAGATTTGTATGCCCGGCTGAATACTCCGCGCATTGGCGATGGCGTCTTCGAGGCGGAACGGGACGTACGGCAGCAGATCCACCTTCGTGAGCACCATCAGCCTGGATTTGAAAAAGATGCCGGGGTATTTGAGCGGCTTCTCTTCGCCTTCGGGAACGCTGAGGAGGACCACTTTGGCGGCCTCACCCAAGTCGTAGCTCGTGGGGCAGACCAGATTGCCCACATTTTCGATGAATAGCGTATCGAGGGATGCCAGATCCCACCCTTCGAGCGCCCGAACGACCATTCTGGCGTCCAGATGGCAGGCGCCGGCAGTCGTGATCTGCCGCACGGGAAATCCATACCGGGCCAGGCGCCGCGCGTCGGCATCGGTCTGAATATCGCCGGTCAGCACCGCAACACGCTGGTCCTTGGGAAACGACGCCAGCGTCCGTTCGAGCAGCGCCGTCTTGCCGGACCCCGGGCTCGAAATCAGATTCAGGCAGAAAATGCCGTGGCGGGCGAATTCGGAGCGCAACTCCGCCGCCAGGCGGTCGTTCTCGTTCAAGACTTTGCGCTCCAGGTTTACGGTTGTCGTGGTTCCGCTCATGGTTCTTCCAACTCCAGACGGCTCAATTCCAATTCGTCAGCCGGGGTGTCTTCGATGGACAGCGTCAAGCCCTCGAACAGGGTTCCGCGCGTGATCGCCTGGAAGCAGAAGGAGAGAGAATCGCGGTCCACTCCCGACATCGCCCCCACCTTGACGACGACTTTGACGGGCCGGGTATCGTTATAGGGACGCATCTCGGTCCTCACGGCTTCCACAATCGAAGCGGCTATTCCAATCTCGTGCATCAGCAGATCCTCGGCAGTTGATCGCCGGCCAGCATGTCCACGATGCGCGAGGTGCCGAAAAGTGTGCGCATAGTCACCATTCCGGGACGATCGCCGGCGACGCGCCCAATCACCCCCGCGCCGGCGCCCAACGGGTGGCGGCGCATGGCGTCTACGATGGTCTCCGCCGATTCGCGGGCCACAATGGCTACCAGCTTGCCTTCATTGGCGACGTACAACGGATCGAGCCCCAGCAATTCGCACGCTCCGCGCACCGCGCTATGGATGACGATGGCGCGCTCGTCGATTTCAATTCCCACCGCGGATTGCTCCGCGATCTCGTTCAAAGTACTGGCGACACCGCCGCGTGTGGGGTCGCGCATGGCGCGGATGGCCTGTGCGCCTGCCGCCGCGAACATCGCGTCGACCAGAGTGTTTAGCGCGGCGGAATCGCTGGCGATATCGGTCTCGAGTTCCAGCCCCTCGCGTTGGGACAGGATGGCGATGCCGTGGTCGCCGATGCTGCCGCTGAGGATGACCGCATCTCCGGGTTGCGCCAGCCCGGCCGAAAGCCGCACTCCTTCCCGCAGGAGACCGATGCCGGCGGTGTTGATGTAGACGCCATCGCCCGAGCCGCGTTCCACCACTTTGGTATCGCCGGTCACGATGGTCACGCCGGCCCTGGCCGCGGCCGCCGCCATCGACCCGGCGATGCGCCGCAGGCCGGCGACAGGGAATCCTTCTTCCAAAATGAAGGCGGCGCTGAGGAACCGGGGGATGGCGCCGCCGACGGCGAGGTCGTTGACGGTGCCGTGGACGGCTAAAGACCCAATGTCGCCGCCGCGGAAAAAGAGCGGCTTGACGACGAAGGAGTCGGTCGTAAACGCGAGGCGTGTGCCGCCAATCTCGAGGGAGGCTTGATCCTCCAGCTTCGCCAGCACCGGATTGGCGAATGCCGGCAGAAAAACATCGCGCAGGAGCTCGGCGCTCAGCTTGCCGCCGCTGCCGTGGCCCAGCAAGATCGTGTCGCGCGTGGCGATCGGCGCAGGGCAGACCGGCGAAATCATCGCACCGCCTCCCGCGGCGCCGCATCGTGCCGGCGGTAGGCATAATATGCCGCGCACACGCCCTCGCTCGATACCATCGGCGCGCCCAATGGACGCTCGGGCGTACACAGAGTGCCGAAAGCGGCGCAATCCAGCGGCTTTTTCTGTCCCTGCAACACCAGCGCGCTGATGCATTCCTTGGGCTCGTCGGCGGTGATTTCGCCGGTGCCATAGACCAGTTCGGCATCGTATTCCGCGTATTCCGGCCGCAGTTTGTACCCGCTCATGGGAATCGGACCGATGCCGCGCCATTGCCGGCCGCTCACTTCGTAGACCTGCTCGAGGATCCGCTGCGCCGCGCGGTTGCCCTCCCGCGAGACCGAGCGCGCATACTGATTCTCCAGTCCGGCCCGGCCTTCTTCGAGTTGGGCCACCAGCATCCGCACGGCTTCCAACAGGTCCACCGGCTCGAAGCCTCCGATGACCACCGGAAGGTGAAAATCGCGGCTGAGATCCTCGTATTCGCGCGTGCCCATGACCGTGCAGACATGCCCCGGCGCAATCAGACCCTGCACGCGGTTCGCGGGCGAGGCCAGAATGGCGCGCATCGCCGGCGGCACCAGCACGTGCGCCGCCAGCAGCGAAAAGTTCGTCAAGCCCTCCTGCTTTGCCTGCCAGACCGACATGGCATTCGCCGGGGCGGTTGTCTCAAACCCGATCCCGAAGAAAACCACTTGCCGTGACGGATTTTCACGCGCCAGTTTCACTGCGTCCATCGGCGAGTAGGCGATGCGCACGTCGCCGCCGGCGGCCTTTACGCGGAACAGGTCGGAATGCGATCCGGGCACTCGCAGCATGTCGCCATACGAGACGAAGATCACTCCTGGACGCGCCGCGATATCCAGTGCCTTGTCGATGATTTCGAGCGGCGCCACGCAGACCGGGCATCCCGGACCGTGCACCAGTTCGATTTCGGGCGGCAGCAGCTCATCCAACCCGTAGCGCATGATGGTGTGGGTCTGGCCGCCGCAGATTTCCATCAGCACCCACGGGCGCGTGACGCGCTCGCGCACCGCCCGCGCGATTGCCCGCGCGATCGCGGCATCGCGATACTCGTCGATGTATTTCACGGCTGCTCTTCGTCCTCTTCGAGCACAGCGCCCATCTCCGCCAACAGTTCGTACGTCCGCTTGGCTTCGGCCTCATCCAGTTTGCTGATGGCGAACCCGACGTGCACCATGACGTAATCGCCAACCTGCGCCTCCGGGACAAAGTCGAGGTACACCTGGCGGGTGACACCGCCGAACCCGACCTTCGCGATGCGATTAGGACCTACGTCGTGCGATTCCAGCACCTTCCCCGGCACGGCCAAACACATTGTGGTGATTTCCTACGATGAGCATATCAGAAAATCGGAGTCAAAGATCAAAAAATGCTTAAGAACCCAACAAAAATGGGTGAATGTGGGGCATATTGCCCACGGATACCCCCAAATGTGTCGCTATTTTTGTCAGTGCATAGGCCGGATACCCCTGTTTGTGGAAAAACTCAACGTTTTCGGACCCATTGAGAGGTATTTCGGACATGGTTATCTTTTTGCATACGCCTTCCTCGAAAGAAACCTCTTAGATGTCTTCGGTCTCGAACGTGAACCGCCGCAGTTTCCTGCGCACCATCGCCACCGCTGCCGCCGCCGTCGGGCTATCGGCAGTGACCGCAAAACGGATGGCCGCCGCCGTTGCCAAGGGCCAGCGCCCATCCGTAATTTGGCTTCATTATCAAGAGTGCACGGGGTGCACCGAATCGCTCCTGCGGACTTCCCACCCAGGGTTGGCCGAACTCGTCCTGGATCTGATCTCGCTCGATTACCATGAAACCCTGATGGCAGCAGCCGGGCATCAGGCTGAAGCTGCGCTCCAGTCGGCCATCGCCAGGAATGCCGGGAAATACATTCTGATCGTGGAGGGCGCTATCCCCCTGGCGATGCATGGCAATTACATGCGGATTGCGGGGCGAACGGGGATCGATGCGGTTACCGAAGCGGCAAAATCCGCGGCATTGACCATTGCCATCGGGTCCTGCGCTTCGTGGGGAGGGTTGCCATCGGCCGATCCGAACCCCACGGGCGCGGTGGGCGTGCAGGAAGTCCTGAAAGGGACCAAGGTCATCAAACTGCCCGGCTGCCCGGCCAATCCTTATATCCTTCTGGGTGTAGCCCTGCAGTTCGCCACCATGGGCAAATTGCCGGCTCTCGACGACCAGGGCCGTCCGTTGTTCGCCTACGGCCGGACCATTCATGAGCACTGCCCGCGGCGTCCGCACTTCGATGCCGGCCGCTTCGCCGTACGCTTCGGAGACGAAGGCCACCGCCAGGGATACTGCCTGTACAAGCTCGGCTGCAAGGGACCGGCTACTCACGCCAGTTGCTCCACCAACCAATTCTGCGAAGTGGTGGATGCCTGGCCTATCGGCCTCGGAGCGCCGTGCTTCGGCTGCACCGAGCAGAAGCTGGCTTTCCGTGTCCCGATGTACCAGACGGTGGAAATCGAGCGGCTCCAGCCGCCGGCCACTTATCCGGGGATCACGGCGGAGCGCGGGTCGGTTGGCGCGGTAGCGACCGGACTGGCCGGCCTGACTGCGGGCGCCATCCTCGGGGTCAGTTCCAAAGTCGCGAAGATGCTGAAAGATCAAAAGCCCAAGGACGGCGGCACCGGAGAAACCAAGTCATGAACGTGGACCGCCGTACGCTCTTCAAGATGGCCGCGGCCGGGTGTGTGGGAGTCGCCGGAGTCCGCAAGGCCCATGCCCTGGCAATGCAGTCCACCGACGACAAGTTCGGCCTGCTTTACGATGCCACCCGCTGCATCGGCTGCAAGGCCTGCGTGACCGCCTGCACGGCGGCCAACGGCCTGGCGCCGGAACCGGGTCCGTCGGCCGGCCTGTATCAGGCTCCCGAAGCTCTCAGCGCTCACACCAAGAACATCATCAAACTCTACCGCTCCGCCGACGGTTCCGAGTGGTCCTACATGAAGCAGCAGTGCATGCACTGCGCCGACCCCGCCTGCGTGCTCGCCTGCCCCTTATCGGCGCTTACCAAAGGCGATTTCGGCATCGTACAGTGGAACGGCACCACCTGCCTGGGATGCCGCTGCTGCCAGATCGCCTGCCCGTTCAACATACCCAAGTTCGAATGGAGCCAGGTCAATCCCAAGGTGGTGAAATGCGAGCTGTGCCGCCACCGGCTGGCGGTGGGCAAGGACCCGGCCTGCACCGCGGTTTGCCCGCGCCAGGCGGTGATCTTCGGCAAGCGCGAAGACCTGCTGGCCGATGCGCATCGGCGCATTGCCGGCAATCCCGGTAAATATTTCCAGAACCGGGTTTACGGCGAGCACGATGGCGGCGGCACGCAGTCGCTGTACCTTTCGCACGTGGCGTTCACGAAACTCGGATTACCCGATCTTGGTAATCGTTCGCTGGCATCGGGTGTGCGCGAGGTTCAGGAGAATGTCTACCAGCACGGCATCACTCCGGTGGCGGTGTACACCGCGCTGGTGGCGATTACTCACCGCGTTTGGCACAAGCACCGGCAGCATTCCGCGCAGGAGGCGGAAGAACTCGGCCTGGAGGAGCAAATATGAGGCCACAATGGCGACGCATGCTGCAGATTTCCGAGCCGGTGCTCACCCGTCCCTTCTGGCTGATGGTGACCCTGGCAGCTCTCGGGCTGGTGTTGTGTACGGTCCGCGAGTTTGTGGGCTTACATGCCGTCACCGCGCTGAATGATGGCTATTCCTGGGGATTGTTCAAGAACTTCAACGTGACTACCCTGACCGCGCTGGGGTCGGGCGGATACGCCATGGCGTTGTTAACTTACGTTTGCAATCAGGGCAGATTCCACTCATTAATGCGGACGGCGCTGCTCACCAGCATTCTTTCATACACCGTGGGCATGCTGGCTTTGGCGGTGGATATCGGCCGTCCCTGGAACCTGTTTTTCATGGTCGATCCCTGGACCTGGAATCCCCACTCCATTCTCTGGGAAGTGGCCTTCTGCATGACGGCCTATGTCATGATTGCGCTCGATTTCGAGAATCTCGCGCCTCTGCTCGAAGGGCTGGAAGACGAAAACATGCCGAAGCTGGTGCGCGATCTGGCGGGTTATGCCAAGCGGTTCGTGAAGACGGCATACCCCTACGGCGTGGCGCTGGCCTTGGCTTTGCCAACCATGCATCAATCGTCGCTGGGATCGCTGATGCTGCTGGGCGGAACGCGCGTCCATCCACTCTGGCAAACGCATCTCCTGCCGCTGTTCTATGTGGTGATGGCGTTCATCCTGGGGATCGCATTCGTGGAACTGGTGCTGATGGCATCCTGCGCGGTCTGGCGCCGTCCCGTCGATAACCGGCTGCTGGCGTCTCTGAGCAATATCGTTTCGTGGACGACGGCCGTCTGGCTGGCAATCCGCTTCGGCGATATTGCCATGCGCGGCCAACTGGGAGCAGTCCTTCGTTTCGACTTCTACGGCATTCTCTTCCTGTCGGAAACCGCGCTGATCGCGGTGCCCGCGATGGTGTTGCGCTCCGAATCGCGGCGGCTCGACCCATCCAGGGCGTTCCCCTGGTTGTGCGTTCTGACCATCGGCGGCATGCTGTACCGCTATACTCCGACTACCATCGCCTTCCGCCCGGGAGAAGGATACCACTACTTTCCGTCGGTGCCTGAGTTATTGATCAGCACCGGATTCATCGCGCTGGCGATGATGGGATATCTTTTCACGGTGAAGCGCTTCGCCATTTTGCCGGCCACGCTCGAAATGTCCGTCCAGGCAGCAGTCACCAAGTCCATCAAGAAGGAAAAGGCAGCATGAGCAAGAGAATCGTAATCGACCCGGTGACCCGCATCGAAGGCCACCTTCGCATCGACGTGGAGGTGGATGGCGGGCGCGTTTCGCAAGCCTGGGCTTCCGGCACCATGTGGCGCGGTATTGAGACCATCCTCTTGGGACGCGATCCGCGCGAGGCTTGGGTGTTCACCCAACGCTTCTGCGGAGTGTGCACTACGGTGCACGCCATGGCGTCGGTGCGCGCCGTGGAGAGCGCCCTGGGCCTGGAAATCCCGCTGAACGCCACCTACATTCGCAACCTGATCCTGATTGCCCACGCGCTCCACGATCACATCGTGCACTTCTACCATTTGTGCGCGCTCGATTGGGTGGATGTGGTCAGCGCCTTGAAGGCCGACCCGGCGAAGACCTCCTCGCTCGCCGAATCGCTCAGCCAGTGGCCGCGCAATTCGCGCAACGATCTGAAGGCGGTGCAGGACCGCCTGAAGGGCTTCGTGGAATCCGGCCAGCTCGGCATTTTCGCCAACGGCTATTGGGGCCACCCGGCCATGAAGCTTCCACCGGAGGTGAATCTGCTGGCCGTATCGCACTACCTCCAGGCGCTCGAGTACCAGCGGAAAGCCAACCAGGCGGTGGCGATTCTCGGCAGCAAAACGCCGAATATCCAGAACCTCGCGGTGGGCGGCGTGGCCAACGCCATCAATCTGGACAACCAGGCGACGTTGAACATGGACAAGCTGTACATGGTGAAGAGCCTGCTCGACGACGTGATTCAGTTCGTGCAGCAGGTCTACCTGCCGGACACGTGCGCCGTGGCCGCGTATTATCCCGACTGGCTGAAGTACGGCTCGGGCGTTACGAATTACCTGGCCGTCCCCGACCTGCCCATCGACAGCAAAGGCACAGCGTTCGACTTGCCGGGCGGCATCATCATGGATGGCGCGCTGGCCGGCGTCCGCCCAGTAAAGGACCATCACGACGTCACTATCACGCGCGAGATCACCGAGAACGTCTCGCACGCCTGGTACAAAGGGTCGGGAACGAAGCATCCCTGGGAAGGCGAGACCAACCCCGATTTCACCGATTACGAGCCGGGAAAGAAATATTCCTGGGTGAAGGCGCCGCGGCTGGGCGGCAAGCCCATGCAAGTGGGTCCGCTGGCGCAGGTTCTCGCGGGTTATGCGCAAGGCCATCCGCTCACCAAAAAGTGGGCCGATCTCGCGCTCACCACGGCTTCTTCCATCGCCAAGACGCAGATCACACCGGCGATGCTGCATTCGACGCTCGGCCGCGACGCCGCCCGCGCCATTCGCGCCGCCATGCTTTCCGAACTCGCAATCGAGCACTGGCAGCGCCTGGTAGACAACATCGGCCGCGGCGATACCGACATTTTCGTCCAGCCCGAGTTCCCCAAGGGCGAGATTCGCGGCGTGGGCTTCCACGAAGCGCCGCGCGGCACGCTGTCGCACTGGGTCGTGATAGAGAACGGTAAGATCACCAATTACCAGGCGGTCGTCCCGACCACGTGGAACGCCAGCCCGCGCGACGAAAACGGCACGCCCGGCCCGTACGAAGCTTCGCTGGCCGGAAACCCGGTGGCCGATCCCGAAGCGCCCCTGGAAATGCTGCGCACGGTTCACTCCTTCGATCCGTGCCTGGCCTGTGCGGTCCACACACTCGATCCGGAAGGGCGCGAAATCAGCCGCATCAAGGTGCTTTAGGCCATGCGAATCTCGGTCCTGGGAATGGGCAACGTACTGATGGGGGACGACGGCGCAGGCCCTAATGCCGTGGCCACCTTCGCCGCCCAATTCGATGTCCCCGAGGAAGTCACCCTCCTGGACATCGGAACTCCCGGGCTCGACCTCGTCCCGCACCTGGCCGGGGTCGACACCCTGCTGCTGGTCGATACCGTGCGCAGCGATGCGCCTCCGGGAACGGTTCGCACCTACGACAAGGCGACGCTGCTTCGCGCCAAACTTCCGCCGCGATTGAGCCCGCACGATCCCGCCCTCGGCCAGTGCCTCGCCATGCTCGAGATCGCCGGTTGCGCGCCGCGGGAAGTGCTGCTGGTGGGAATCGTGCCGGAGGTGACGGCTTTTGGCCCAGGCCTGTCCGCGGCAGTCAAGAATGCCATTCCTGGCGTTGTGGAGCGTATTGCGATGGAGTTGCGGGCGCGGGGCGTGCACGTGGAGCAGCGCCCGGCGCCGGAAGCTCCCAATCTCTGGTGGGAAGCGAAGGTCTAGGCGATAGCCCGGTCGCGCGCCTGTTCCAGCACCATATTTTGTAGCGATTCGAGCGCCTCGACCACGCGCTCCATGAAGTCGTCGGTGCGCGCCATGGAAGTGCGAATGGATTCGATGGCGGCGGCGTGCTCTTTGACGGTAGCTCCCAGTTCCCGCATTTCGTTGATGAGTTCGCCCTGCATTTCGGCGAACTGGCTCGCCGCCTGTTCGGCGTGTTGAATGCTGCCGTGTTCGGTGACGAATTTCGATTCGAGCGAGAGGACCTGGTCCTGGATATCCGACACCGATTGGGAAATCGTTTCGAGGACGGCGCGCTGCTCTTCGGCCACCTGCTGCAAGCTGGCCACGAGCGCCGCTTTCGGTTCGACCCGTGAAGTCAGCCGCGACTCGAGATCCGATAACCCGGCAACCGCCTGTTGCGCGCTCGCCAGCGCGTCTTCCTGCTGCTCGATCCGCGCCGTCAACCGCGATTCCAGCTCCGGAACGCCCGCCAGCACGCCCTCGTGCTTCTCCATCCATTCCGGCAGCCCGCCTAGCGTCTGTTGCGCACTCGCCAGCGCGCCCTCCTGCTGCTCGATCCGCGACGACAATCGCGATTCCAGCTCCGGAACGCCCGCCAGCACGCCCCCTAGCGCCTGTTGCGCACTCGCCAGCGCGCCCTCCTGCTGCTCGATCCGCGACGACAATCGCGATTCCAGCTCCGGAACGCCCGCCAGCACGCCCTCGTGCTTCTCGA
>Ga0335072_10003144_pt1 | contig 24992 bp, 26 predicted proteins | sample Lox_Sample_21_FD_206725 | JGI IMG/M metagenome (GOLD analysis project Ga0335072, IMG submission 206725) | Soil microbial communities from Loxahatchee National Wildlife Refuge, Florida, United States - Lox_Sample_2.1 | ecosystem: Environmental > Terrestrial > Soil > Wetlands | place: USA... | reverse complement strand
CCGGGTAGAGGGCGACCGTGGGGCTAGTGTCTCGGCCCCCGGTCGCTCCATAACCCCGTAGGCTCCGCCTCCATGCGCGACGCCGTCATCTGCGAACCCCTGCGCACGCCCGTCGGGGGCTTCGGCGGCGTCTTCCGCGACGTGCCGCCGCAGTACCTCGCCGCGACCGTGATCGAAGCGCTCGTGCAGCGCACCTCGCTGCCGGCCGAGCAGATCGACGACGTGATCCTCGGCCAGGGCTACCCCAACGGGGAGGCGCCCGCCATCGGCCGCGTCGCCGCGCTCGACGCCGGCCTCGGGATCGAGGTGCCAGGCCTCCAGATCGACCGGCGTTGCGGCGCAGGCCTGCAGGCGATCATGCTCGGCTGCATGCAGGTGCAGACCGGCGCCAGCGAGCTGGTGCTCGCCGGCGGCGCCGAGAGCATGAGCCAGGCCGAGTTCTACGCCACCGGCATCCGCTGGGGCGTCAAGGGCGGCGGGGTGGAGCTGGCCGATCGCCTCGCGCGCCCGCGCACCACCGCCGGCGGGCACCGCCACCCCGTTGCGGGGGGAATGATCGAAACCGCCGAGAACGTCCGCCGCGACTACGGCATCTCGCGCGCCGACCAGGACCAGCTCGCGCTGCGCTCCCACCAGCGCGCCGTCGCCGCGCAGGAGGACGGGACCTTCGCCGAGGAGATCGTGCCCGTCCTCGTGAAGACCCGCAAGCAGGAGCTGACGATCGAGCGCGACGAGCACCCCCGCGCCGACACCACGCTCGAAAAGCTCGCCGCCCTGAAGCCGATCATGGGCCGCAGCGACCCCGACGCCACCGTCACCGCCGGCAACGCCAGCGGTCAGAACGACGGGGCCGCCGTCTGCATCGTCACCCACCCCGAGAAGGCCGCGCAGCTGGGGCTGACCCCGCTCGCGCGGCTGGTCTCCTGGTCGGTCGCCGGGGTGCCGCCCGAGACCATGGGCATCGGCCCCATCCCCGCCACGCGCCAGGCGCTCGATCGCGCCGGCCTGAAGCTCGCCGACCTCGACCTGATCGAGCTGAACGAGGCCTTCGCCGCGCAGGCGCTCGCCGTGCTCGCCGAGTGGGACCTGCCCGACGACCTGGAGCGCGTCAACGTGCACGGCTCCGGCATCTCGCTCGGGCACCCCATCGGCGCCACCGGCGGGCGGATCATGACCACGCTGCTGCGCGAGCTGCGCCGGCGCGGCGGGCGCTACGGCCTGGAGACGATGTGCATCGGCGGCGGCCAGGGGATGGCGGCCGTGTTCGAGAACCTCGCCGAGTAGGGTTCGCTCAGGCGAACTACTCGCTAAGCGACTCAGGGGGTCTGGATCGGGATGACCGGGGTTCTGTATCGGCTTGCGCACTTCAGCGTCCGGCGCCGTTTCGTGGTGCTCGGCCTGTGGCTCGTCGCGGTGATCGCGCTCGTCGCGATCTCGCACGGCCTCGGCGAAACCACCAACGACAACCTCTCGCTGCCCGGCACCGACAGCCAGCGGGCCACCGACGCGCTGAAGCAGTCCTTCCCCGACCAGGCGAACGGCTCCAGCCCGATCGTCATCCACGCCAGGAGCGGCAAGCTCACCGATCCCAAGAACGCCGAAGCCGTCGAACGGGCCACCAAGGGCGTCGCCAAGGAGCCGCACGTAGCTTCCGTCGTCAGCCCGCTCACGCCGCAGGGCGCCGCGGCGCTCAGCAAGGACAAGCAGACCGGCTACCTGTCCGTCACGCTCGGGGTCAGCCCCGGCGAACTGTCCGTCAGCGAAGCCGAAGAAATCATCGCCGGCGCCGACCCCGCGAAGGCCGCGGGCCTCGAAGTGCAGACCGGCGGCCAGCTCGGCCAGAAGGTCTCCAAGCCCGCCACCGAGTCCAGCGAGCTCATCGGGATCATCGCCGCAATGGTGATCCTCACGCTCACCTTCGGGACCGTCGTCTCGATGCTTATCCCCATCCTCAACGCGATCATCTCGCTGCTCGGCACGCTCGCGATCATCCGCATGCTCGGGCACGTCGCCAGCGTGCCCAGCGTCGCGCCCACGCTCGCGACGATGATCGGCCTCGGCGTCGGCATCGACTACGCGCTGTTCATCGTCACCCGCCACTTCCGCGGCATGCACGAAGGCCTGCCGATCCCGGAGTCGATCGCGCGCGCCGCCGCCACCTCCGGCGGGGCCGTCTTCTTCGCCGGCGGCACCGTCACCATCGCGCTCGTCTCGCTCGCCGTCGCCGGGATCCCGCTGATCACCACGATGGGGCTGATGGCCGCGATCGCCGTCGTCGTCGCCGTGCTCGGCGCGCTCACGCTGCTGCCCGCCGTGCTCGCCATCACCGGCCCGCGCATCAACTCGCTGCGCATCCACCACCCCAAACCGGAGTCGGAGGCGCACGAGGGCCTGTGGGCCAAATGGGCGCACGAGATAGCGCGCTATCCCGTCGCCGCGGGCCTCGCCGCGCTCGCGATCCTGATCCCGCTCTCGATCCCGCTGCTGTCCTTGAACCTCGGGCAGCAGGACACCGCCGCCCTCTCCACCTCCACCACCGCGCGCAAAGCCTACGACCTGCTCACCAAGAGCTTCGGCCCCGGCGTCAACGGGCCACTGATCGTCGCCGTCTCGCTCGGGAGCCCCGCCAAGGCGCCGTCCACGCCACCGCCCAGCACATCCAAGTCGACGAAGTCGACTCCCTCCTCGAAGTCCGCGTCCGCGCCCAAGTCCGCGAGCTCGGAGACCGCCGGCTCGAAGTCTCCAAGCTCGGAGCCCGCCGGGTCGAACTCCGGCGGCTCGAAGTCCGCCGCCGCCGACCCGCGCACCGGCGATCCCCGCCTCGCGACGTTGCAGAAGGACATCGCCGAAACGCCCGGCGTCGTCGCCGTGACGCCGATGCAGATCGACAAGGGCGGCACCACCGCGTACTTCAACGCCATCTCCGCGAAGGGCCCCGCCGAAGACGCCACCGCCGAACTCGTCGAAAAGCTGCGCTCCACCGTGATCCCCAAAGCCGACAAGGGCACCGACATGAAGGCCGACGTCGGCGGCAGCACCTCCGGCTACATCGATCTCGCCTCGCGCATCTCCGACAAGCTGCCCTTGCAGATCATCGTCGTCATCGCGCTCAGCTTCCTGCTGCTGATCGTCGCCTTCCGCACCGTCGTCATCCCCGCGCAGGCCGCCGTCATGAACCTGCTCTCGATCGGAGCCTCCTACGGCGTGCTCACCGCCGTCTTCCAGTACGGCTGGCTCGCCGACATCATCGGCCTCAACGGCGCCGTGCCCATCGTCGCCTACGTGCCGCTGTTCATGTTCGCCGTGCTATTCGGCCTGTCCATGGACTACGAGGTCTTCCTCGTCAGCCAGATCGAGGAACACGTCCACGCCGGTGAGGACAACCGCAGCTCCGTCGTCGGCGGGCTCGTCACCAGCGCGCGCGTCATCACCGCCGCCGCCATGATCATGGTCTTCGTCTTCGGCAGCTTCGTCCTCAACGGCGATCCCACCATCAAGCAGTTCGGCATCGGGCTCGCCGTCGCCGTCATCCTCGACGCCACCGTCGTGCGCTGCCTGCTCGTGCCCGCGCTCATGCTGCTCATGGGGCGCGTCAACTGGTGGATGCCCGGCTGGCTCGAACGGGTCGTGCCGCACATCAGCATCGAGGGCGCCGAGTTCTTCAAGGAGCGCGACGCCGCCGCGCTCGGCACCGGCGCCGCGATGCCCGCCGGGGCCGCGGGACCAGAGCGCTAGCTGCCGCCGGGCCCGCCCGGCCGGGGCCTGGTCTGCATCCGGGGCGGAGCAGGTCCTTCGGCCGAGTGACGGCCCACGGCGGCCGGTGGCCGGCTCAGGTCACGATCTGCGTGCAGATGAAGTTCGCCGCCAGGCGCTCGCCGCGAAACACCTGGACCTCCCAAACGTGCGTGCGCGAGCCGATGTGCAGCGGCTTTCCCAGCGCCGTCAGCTCGTCGCCCTCCTGCGCCGATGCCAGCACGTTGATCTTCAGCTCCACCGTCGTGAAGCCGCGGCCTTCCGGCAGGTGGCGCATCGTGCCCCACGCCGCCACCGTGTCCGCGAACGCCACCCAGGCGCCACCGTGCACATAGCGCATCGGGTGCAGGTGGCGCTTGTCCACCAGCATCCTCGCCCGCACGTGCTCGTCCGTGATCTCCGTCAGTTCGATGTCCAGGTTGCCCGGGAACGTCCCCGGCAACAGCTGCGTGCTCAGCTCCGGCGTGATCGCCTGGTTCGTCGGGTGCCGCGTGTCGGCCACGGCCCGGAGCCTAGACACCGGGGAGCGCGGATGTCCGCGCCCCCCGGTGCGCCGGGCCAGCGAAGCCGCTCCTAGAAGACGACTTCGAACGTGCTGCTTTCGTTTTTCAGCACCGTCGCGTTGCCGTTGAACATCGTTTTCGAGAGCGAGAACTTCCCCGGGATGTCGCCCGCCGCGTTGTCGGAGGCCACACGAATCCCGGCCTCGGACATGCCTTCGATCTTCGTGCTCGTGGCGCTCGACTGCGACGACAGGGTCTGGCCTTCGTACTGGAGGAGTTCGATCCCCACCTCGCCCGGGCCGTTGATCCTCAGCCCCTTCAGCACCGCGTCGCCCTGGTCCAGCGAGACGCCCTCGTAACGGTTGCCCGTGTAGACGTCCTTGCTCAGCGCCAGCTCCGGTTTCGTCGGCTGCGAGGAGCTTTCCGAGACGTAGTAGGTGCCGATGTCGTTTCCGCTCAGCGTCGAGGAGGAGACCGTCGAGCCCGGCGCCGCCCCGAAGAACAGCAGCCCCGTCGACTGCGTCTGCGAGAAGCCGTCCGGGCCGCACGCCGCGTTGTCGCACTCGTTCCCCGAGACTTTCGAGGACTTGATCGTCGCGACCGCTCCGCCGCTGACCTGGATCCCGTTCTGAGCGATCTGCGTCGTCGCGCCGGCGCCGATCACCGTCGCGTTCGTGATGCTCGCGCTCGACCCCGCGCCTGCGATCGTGATGCCGTTCTTCTGGTATTCGCTCACCGTGACGCCCTTCAGCTTCAGCCTGCCCACCTGGGCCGGCGTCGTGCGCGACGACCCCGCCTGGATGCCCACGCCGCCCTGGCAGCCGTTGATCGGCGCGGCGCCCGCGCCCGCGACCGTGACGTTCGTCGCCGTCAGCAGCCCGCCGCCCGCGACGCGAATGCCGTAGAGGCTGTCGTAGCAAGTGCCTTCAGGCCACTTCGCTTCCACCGTGATCCCCGTGATGCTGACGGGTTCGGAGGTGCAGATCGAGACCTCGTCCTGGTCCGCCTGGAAGCCCGCTTCCGTCACGGCTTTGTCGCACGCGGTCGCGCTGTTCGCCGGCGAGGCCGGGAGTTGCAGCTTCGCCGAACCAGCCGTGCCCGCGCCGACGAGTTTCGCCCCTTTCGTAATCGTCACCTGTTCGGTGTAGGTGCCGGGACAGACGATCACCTTGCTGCCGCCCTGCGCGTTCAGCGCCGCCTGCACCGAGTTGAAGCTCGGCTGCGCGCAGCTCTTGCCGCCTGCAACCACCGGCGACGGCGAGACGTAATTGGTCGCGTTGGCCGTCGCGGGGATCGCCAGTCCCGCCACCAGCGCGCACGCGGGTATGAGCGAGCGAGTCCTTGCTGAGAACACGATTCTCCTTTTGCTCGTTGACTGATGCCGTCCCCGTCCAGGACCGCATCGCGCCCTCATGGCCGGCGCCCGGGCCGAACGACGTCCGGCCCGGCGAGCATGCCGCCACCCTCCAGGTGGTCCCCCCGAGGTGCGATTCGCTGCGATCCTAACCTGCCGAACTTGCCGGAGGCAAGCTCGGTTCACAGCGCATTCACGAGAACCCCGCTTAGAAGCCCGGCAGCGCACTCAACCGCTGAAGCCCGGCAGCGGACTCAACCGCCGGCCCCAACCTTGATGTAAAGGGGGAGCGGGCTCCTCCTTTGAGACCCCCACGTGCAAGCCCAGCAGCGGACTCGAACCGCTGACCCCTTCCTTACCATGGAAGTGCTCTACCAACTGAGCTAGCTGGGCGGAAAGGGCACTGTACCGCGCGGGGCGCGGCGCCGGGAGAGCGTTCCTGCTCAGTCCTGCGGCGTCACCGTCGTGACCGGCAGCCCCGTGCCGCTGATCTTGCTCGGCAGGTCGAGCCGCAGCCAGTGCGAGAGTTTCGTCGGCAGCGTCGAGATGATGATCTCGTCGAAGCCGCGAAGGTTGATCGCGTCTTCGATCGCGGCGACCGGATCGGTGGAGCCGGCGATGCCCTCCACCGGCGATCCCGCCGCGTCGCTGAGCGCGGGCACGGCCTCGTCGATCACCCCCTGCACCGCGCCGCCGCCCTGATCCTCCGGGTCGACGACCTTGTGCAGCCCGGGGGCGGGGGTGGGGACGAGCAGCGTGAAGCTGGCGTTTCCGCGCTGGGCACGCTCGCGCACCGCGTCCAGCAGCGGCTGCGTGGCTGCGGTCTTGTACGCGACGACGAGCACCCTCGCGGGCTGTTGGGAGGCCTCCATCGTCAACTCCTTCCTCGGCACTAGCGCCGTCCGCTGAGTACGCCTGCTGAAGGCGACACCCGGCACGGATCGGCGAGCCGGGTGTCGCCACTCATTCCCTTACCCGCGATCGGCGGTTCTCTCTCGTCGCGTCCCGGTTGCCGCACGATCGCGCCCGCCCGCGCTTGGGAGACACGCCCGCCTACGCCCGGGAGATACGCCCGCCCACGCCCGGGAGATACGCCCGCCCACGCCCGGGAGATAGGCTCCCGCGCGTGCGCGTGCGGGTGACAAACGACTCCGTCGAGATCGGGCTCGCCGCTTGGGAAAAGGCGCTTGGCCTCATGAAAGACATCAGCCTGCCGCTACGCGATCTGAGCGATGTGCGGGTCCTCGAGCAGCCGATGCGCGAGGTGCGGGGAAGGGGCCTGAAAGCCGGCCTGCGCCTGCCCGGGGTCCGCTACGTCGCGCGCACGATCCGGCTCGACGAAGCGTTCCTGCTGAAGCGCGGCGAGCAGGCGGTCTCGTTCGCGGTGCGCGGCCACGAGCCGCTGCGGAGCGTGATCGTCAGCGTTCCCGACGCGCCGCGGCTCGCGAAGCAGCTGCGTCGAGGGGGCGAGGGAGGGCGATGATCGACTTCACGATCGAGATGCCGATCGAGCGCGTCCCGCAAGACGTGTTCGAGGACGTGACAGGGTGGCCGGCCCCGCTGCTTGTTCTCTACTACTCGGCCAGCTCGGGCGGAGCCGGGGCGAGCAGGTAGACGGCGACCGCCAGGCCGAACAGCAGCCCGGCCTCGTAGAGCATCACGTGCAGATCCTCGCCCACGATCAGGCCCTTGCCCGGCCCCAGGCGCTGTTCGATCGTTTCGACGATCTCGTAGATGTGAAAGCCGATCACGCCCAGGCCCGCGCCGGCCAGGCCGCACACGGCGAAGAACGCGAGGCCCCCCACTGGGCCCGCCTCCAGCGCCGGGAGCCAGCGCGCGGCAACGAACACCCCCGCGACCATGCAGCCGACGAAGATCAGGATCGGGACCGCCATGTGCATAGCCTCCTCCAGCTATCGGATGGATACGGCTGGATGAAGTTGGGTGGCGTGTGGTGCCGCTCTTCGCCGGGCTATGGCTCCCCGTGCTTCAGGCCCGTGGCGCGCATCGCCAGCGCGAAGCGCACGAAGTCCTCCTGGAAGTCGTGCAGCGTGAACGGCCGGCCGGCGCCGTCGGGCGCCGGCGAGGCGCCCGCCTCGCTACCGCGCCGCTGCGCCCGTGCCTGCACGCGCCAGGCGTCGATCTGCGCGCGCGGCTCCTCCGGTCCCGGGATGTCCGTGCGTGGGTCCTCGCCCAGCAGCTCTCCCAGGTGCCGCGCGTTCGCGACGCGCCGGCCCATCTGCTCGATCGCCCCGTCGGGGTCGGCCGCGAAGCGCAGCAGGATCGTCCTGATCAGGCTGGTGTGGTCGAACAGCGAGTGCGAGACCTGCCGCTTCACCCGTGGCCCGATCACGAGCGCCGGCACGCGCACGCCGTAGGTCTCGTACGGCGACTCGTCGTCCTGTGGCAGCGACGGAGGTGGCACGTGGTCGTAGAAGCCGCCGTGCTCGTCGTAGAGCACCACCAGCATCGTCTGCTCCCAGCTCGGGCTGTTCACCAGCGCTTCGTACACCTCCAGGACCAGCTCCTGGCCGGCCTTGACGTCCGAAGGCGGATGGTCGTCGTCGGAGTTGGGGTCGAGGACTTTGAGGTCGATGAAGTTCGGGTCGATCCACGAGACCCTCCGCAGCCGCCCGTTCGCCGCGTCGTCCAGGAAGCTGCCCGGCGTCACGATCTCCGCCTCCAGCGCTTCCGTCAGCAGGCTCACCTTCTGGCGGTCAAAGAACGCAAAGTTGTCGCGCATCGCGTGCGGGAACTCGCGGTAGCGCCCGTCGACCGCCCTGAGCGTCGCGGGGTCATGTGAGTACCAGCGCCAGTCGCCGTCCGCGAGGTGGCGCGTGAAGGCCTCGCCGTCGTAGATCGGCGCCTGCTCGACGAGCTGCCGCAGATGTTTGAAGGGGTCGAGGATGCGCTCCAGGAGCGAGAGATTCGCCTTCGGCCACTCGCGCCCGGTGAGCGCGAACTGGCGGTTTGGCCACGTGTCGCCCGGGACCGAGCTGTGCCAGGCGTCGCATACGCAGTGGTTGCGCGCCAGGAAGTCGTAGGCCGGCAGGTGCCGCGCGGCGTAGTGGCCCATCGGCAGGCGGTAGTAGCTCTCGGGAATCGGTTTCGGGCGCGACTGCACGAAGTCGAGCACGAAGCCGCCGTTTTCGTGTTCGAGCTGCTTCTTCACCCCGCCCTTGGAGTGGTCGGGGTCCAGCACCTTGCCGGAGGGGTCCTCCGCCGGATGGAAGACCGTTTCGTCCAGGCCCCATTCGAAGACCTGGTGCCGATTTCCCTCGGGGTCGAGGTTCGACTCGGTGCCGTCCAGCCCGTTCACGTCCTCGAGGCCGGGGTAGCCGGCGCGCTCGAGGTAGCCGAGCATCTGATCGAAGGAGCGGTTCTCCATCATCAGCACGACGATGTGCTCGATCGAGCGGAGTCGCTGGAGCGTGGGGTCCACTGCCATGTCCGTCCTCCTCGGGTCGATTCCAGTCTACGGGATCGGTTCGGGAGGCCGATCTCCGCGGCGAAGGGAGCGCTGCGCGGGCGGGCGACGCAAGCCGCGTCCGCTCACGACGCTCGCGCGGTCGCCCGCCGCTCGAGCATCAGCGCGAACGTCGGGCAGCTCTTCACGGCCCGTTCGGCGTGCCTGAGCGCCTCGCCGGAGAGCGGCTTGCCGTCGATCACCGGGTAGCCCCACTCGTCGAGCGAGATGCGCTCCGGCAGCAGCTCGGCGCACATCCCGTGCGCCTCGCAGGCGATGGGGTTGAGCCTCAGGCTCGTGCTCACGACAGGCTCACCCGCTCGCGGGCGACATCCTGGCGAGCCCCGCCGAGCGGCAGGTGGGGATGGCGATCGCAGTCGGGACAGCGGCCGTAGCGGGCGTGATCGGCGAGCTCCTCGGCGAAGACTTCCGCCGCGCTCAGCGCAAACCGCGCGGCGCCGTCCGGGTGCGAGCAGGCTCCTCGCCGCCGCACGAGCGAGCACAGCCGCCGTACCCGGTCGAGGTCGCCGCCCTCGCCGCCGCCCTCGGCGATCCGGCCGAAGGCTTCCGCGAGGGCGTCGAGGCCGTGCAGGCACGGGCCGCACTGGCGGGCGCTCTGCCCGGCCAGCCAGCGAGCGATTCTCGTCACCTCCGCGACGGGGCAGCTCTCCTCGCCGAGCAGCAGCACGACACCGGCTCCCAGCGAGGCGCCGTGCGCGGCGAGGTGCTCGTCCGCGAGCGCCGCCCGGTTGAGCTGCGACCCGTCGATCCAGGCTCCGGCGTAGCCGCCGAACAGCGCGGCCCGTACGGGTTCCGTCGCGCCTCCGGCGGCCGCCACCAACGAGGAAAGCTCCGCGCCGTAGGCGATCTCGTACACGCCCGGTCGAGCGACGGCGCCGCTCAACGTGACGAGCGCCGATCCCGGCTGCTCGGTGGTACCGAGCTCGCGAAACCAGCGCGCACCGTGCCGTGCGATCAGCGCGACGTGGGCGAAGGTCTCCGCGTTGCTGAGGAACGTCGGCCGGCGCCCGACGCCCTGCTCGAAGACCATCGGCGGCGTAAACGTGGGGAGCGCCGGCCCCCCGTTCAGATGCGCCACCAGCGCCGACTCCTGGCCGGCGAGGTAGCCGTGGGGGATCGTCCGCAGCGCCGTGCGCGTGCAGCTGCCGTCGAGTCGCCGCCGTTCTTCGATCGCGTCGCTCAGCGCGACCGCGCCTTCCGGTGCGGACTCGCAGACGCAGACCAGCGCGCAGTCGGCGTCGAGCGCCCTCGTCACGAGCTCGGCACCGTCGAGGATCAGGTGCGGCGCCAGCTCGCAGAGCACACGGTCCTTGCGGCTCGCGGGCTCGCCCTCGGTTGCGTTCACTACCACGACCGGGCCCCTGCGCGCCCTGGCCACTGCGCGCAGCTTGCTCGCGGTCGGGAAGCCGCCGCCGCCGCGACCGCGCAGCCCCGCCAGCTCCAGCTCTTCGACCAGCCGTGGCTCCGCGCGGCGCCGGCGACGGCGTTCGAGCGGAAGCTCACCATGCAGGGCGAGGTGGTCGTCGTAGCCGATCGCCCGCCGCTCGCCGGTGCCCGCGAGCAGTCGCGGTAGCCGTTCAGGGCCGCTCATCCGTGCCGCGCCTTCTGTGCGCCGACGACCGGCGAGCCGTGTTTCAGCAGCTTCTGCGGCGTGCCGGAGCGGCGTGCCCATTCCGCGCCCAGCGGGCCGCCGGGCAGCCACAGCGCCAGGAACAGCGAGAAGGCTCCGGCGCCGCCGAGCGCGGCGCCCCGGCGCAGCCGGCGGTGGCCCCCTGGCCAGCCCGACGTGACGCGTGCGAGGATCGCCAGCAGCACCGCGAGCAGGCAGGCGATGCTGATCACCAGCAGCCAGGCCGCCTTCACGTCGCTGCCGGTCCCGAACCCGTGCAGCAGCGCGATCGGCCAGCTCGCGTACGTCAGCCAGTGGACGGCGCGCCAGCTCGAGTAGCCGAAGCGCCTGCGCATCAGGCTCGTAAGCGTCACGGCGAGGAGCAGGTCCAGCGCGACCGCCCCGAGCCCCAGCCAGAAGGGCCGGTAGGAGCCGGCGAAGGGAAGGAAGGCGTCCAGCAGCGAGATCGGCGCGAAGCTGTCGAGCACCGCGGTCAGGACGTGCAGCGCGAGGAAGCACATCGCCAGCAGCGAGACGTTGCGGTGCAGCGAGTCGAGCACGAAGCGTGGCCAGCGCGGCGTCGAGGTGCGACGCACGTCCAGCACGCCCAGCACCACCGCGATCGTCAGCAGCAGCAGCGCGACGGCCCCCGTAGAGCGCGTCAGGAACCAGTAGGCGCTGCCGCCCGAGGCCGCGAGGGGAACGTTCACGATGGCCGCGCCTCGTCATGCTGCTCGCCGGGCCAGCCCGCGATCGTCATGACGCGACCGTCGTGTCGCTGCAGGCGGGCGGCGATCCCCAGCTCGTCGAGCCAGGTCACGGCGCGAGCGCCGCGCACGATCGCGGCGGTAGCGACGATGTTCGCCTGCGCGCAGTCGGCCGCGGCGACGCTGACCGTGCGCCACGGGCCGATCGCGGGCAGCTGCGTCGCGGGGTCGATCACGTGGTGCATCGTCTGCCCGCGATGGCTCCAGCGCCGCACGGCGGTGCTGGAGGTCGCCAGGCCGCCCGAGACGATCGAGACCGTTTGCCCGGGCGCGTCGGCGCAGCCCCGGTGATCGTCGCTGACCAGCGCCTTCCAACCGCCGACGGGCGCGGGGCCGGCCGTGGCGATGTCGCCGCCCAGGCTCACCAGCACGCCGCAGCCGAGCGCGCTCGAAACGCGTGCGGCCGCCCGGTCGGCGGCGAGCGCCTTTGCGGTGGCGCCGAGGTCGAGCGAGACGCCCAGCGGCACGCGCAGGGTCTCCCGGTCCTGGTCCAGCTCGACGGCCCGCCAACCGGCAAGCGCGAGCAGCGTCACCGCCCGCGTCGGCGGGGGCTCCGGCGGAGGCTCGCCACGATCGCGCGCGAGCAGGCTCCAGTCGCGGTCATAGCCGCTCAACGTCAACGCGCTGCCGACCGTCGGGTCGACGTCTCCGTCGGTCAGCCGGGCGGCGGCGAGCGCCAGCGCGACGGCCTCCCTCAGCACCGGCCCGACGCGCACCGCGCGGCCGTGAGCCGCGTTCACCCGCGAGATTTCCGAGTCCTCGCGAAAGCGGCTGCACGCTGCGTCGATCGCGTCGAGCTCCGCGCGCACCAGCGCGCACGCCCGCAGCAGCGCGGCACGCTCGGTCACCCGCACCACGGCGATGCTCCCCCAGACGGGCCAGCGCGCCCCGGCGATCCGCGCCGTATGGTCGACCGCCACGATCAAGAGCCTCCCGAGACGACGGGCGCGGCCGGTTCTTCGACCACCGGCGCTTGCTGCGCCGGTTCCGGCGCCGGTTCCCGCGCCGGCTGGCGCGCGGCTTCGTGGGCGAGCGCGGACTGCGCCGGTTCTTCTTCGCTGCTTTCGGGGCTACCGGCAGCTTCGCCCGAGGCCGCTTCGCTGGGCGCGGATTCCGGCGTGCTCGTGGCGGTCGGCGGCTGGGCCGCGGGCCGCAGCGCCTTGGGCGCGCTCGAATGCGTCGCGGCGTGGTTGGAGGCGTGCGTGGCGTGCCTGTGCCCGACTTTGCGAGCCGCCTGGTGGGAGCTCGCGGCGGCCCTGCTCGGAAACGCACGCGACACCACGGCTGTCAGCGCCGCGGTCAGCACGACGCTGCCGATCAGCATCCAGCGGTTGACGAGACGCAGTCTGCGCAGCGAGCCGTCGCGGGTCTGGGCTGAGGAGCGCATCGTCAGTGGTGAAGGCCGTGACCGTGCAGCCACGCTCCGAAGTCGGGCAGCGCGAGGATCGCGAGCACCAGCCCAAGGACGATCGCGCTCGCGAGCGATAGGACCCGGCCGCTGTGGCCCTCGCCGCCGGTGCGCCACTGGCCCGTCTCGCCGGCGAAGCCGAGAGCGCCCTCGCCGCGGGCGCCTTCGCCGCGGGCGCCGTAGCCGGCGCGAGGGCCGTAGTCGGCGCGCAGCGCGTGGAGCACCGTCGGCAGATGGGCGAGGACGTGGATCGCCATGAACGCGACCCAGACGAAGAAGCTGATCTTGTGGATCGGCAACAGCGTTCCGCGCGAGCTGGGCCCGATCAGCAGCAGGGCCACGCCGGTGGCGGACACGACCAGCGTGCTGAGCACCACCACGGGCGCGATCAGGCGCAGGGGAAGCCACGGGGGCCCCTTGCGCCTGTAGCGGGGGTTGGCGGTGTAGTAGCGGGCGAAGCGGTAACCGGTGCTGGCCAGCTTCAGGGCGATCGGCCCGATCAGCAGCAGACCCACGAACAGGTGAACCGAGAGCAGCTGCCCGAGCCGCAGGATCGTGACGCCGATCACCGCAAGCAGCACGATCAGGACGGCGCCGGTCGCGCCGGTCAGGCGCTCGTTGCCGCTGGTGCCGCCGCCGAGAAGGCGACGGGCGCCCACGGCGGAGCGGTCGTGGGTCGGGGCGTGGGGATCGACGACTGCCACGGCCCGAGTGTGCGATCGGGCTTTAAGCAGCCGATAACGCCGTGATGAGAATCCTCACGTAAACGTGTTTGCCCGGCAAACGAAAGAGTTTCGGTGCTTAAGCTGTCTGCGATGAAGTCGCCCGCGGGTTCCCATGGAGAGGGCGTCCCGCCGGTCGCGCCGCGTGTCCTGGTGGTCGAGGACGAGCCCGGCATCGTCGACTTCGTTCGCCGGCGGCTGGAGAGCGAGGGCTTCGACGTCGAGACGGCGCTCGACGGCGAGCGCGGCGGGCAGCTCGCGCTGGGTGGGGGTTTCGACGCGGTCGTGCTGGACCTGATGCTCCCGCTGCGGTCGGGGCTGTCGATCCTGGAGGGTCTGCGCCGGGCGCGGCCGGCGCTGCCGGTGATCGTGCTCACGGCGCGCGGCGAGGTCGAGGATCGCGTCGCGGGTCTCGAAGCCGGGGCTGTCGACTACCTGGTGAAGCCGTTCTCCGCCGACGAGCTGATCGCCCGCCTGCGCGCCCACCTGCGAGCGGTGGAGGAGGCCTCGGAGAGCGTGGTCAAGGCCGACGGGGTGGAGGTCGACCTGCTGACGCGCAGGGTCCGCTGCGACGGTCGCCAGGTCGCCCTCTCGGCTACGGAGCTGGACCTGCTGGTCCACCTTCTGCGTCATCGCGGCCAGGTCCTTTCACGCGAGCAGATCCGCGGTGCCGTGTGGGGCTATGAGCACGACACCGCGACGAACGTCGTCGACGTGTACATCGGCTACCTGCGGCGCAAGCTCGGCACACCCGAGCGGCCGGCGCCGATCCACACCGTGCGCTCCGTCGGCTATCGCTTCGGCGACGCGACGGGCTGAGCCGTGCGCGCGCGCCTCGCCTCGCTCGGGCTGCGCTGGCGCCTCGCCGGATGGGTCACGGTGGTGGTGCTGCTCTGCACGGCGATCTCGTTCGTCGCCGTGTACCGCGGCACCGGCACGCAGGTGCGGGGGCAGATAGACCGGGAGATAGGGGCCGACGTCGGCGATCTCTCTCGCGACCTCGCGCGCGCCCACGCGGGGACGGCGAAGCAGGTAGCTGCGGCGGCGGCCGCCTACGTCCACGACCAGTCCTTCTCGGTCGGATCGAGCGTGCTGTTCGTGATCGTGCCCGGCGCCGGCACGAGCACGAACCGCCCCGAGCTGTTCGATCGCGCCGCGGTCCCCGACGACGGCGAGACCGTGACGGAACAGGGCGAAGAGAACCGCCTTGCCGTGCGGCTGGCCGGCGCCAGCGACGGCTATGCGACGCTCGACCTGCCGGATGTCGGGCAGCTCCGGGTGCTGAAGCGGACGGTACGGCTTCCCGGCGGGCGGCACGTCACGGTCGGGGCGGGCGAATCGCTGGCGGCCGTCGAACACGCGCAGTCGGGCGTGGGGCATGCCTTCGTCCTCGCCGAGGTACTCGCGCTGGTCGCCGCGGCGCTCGGCGCCTTCCTGATCGGCACGCGGGTGTCGGCGCCGCTGCGGCGCATGGCGAGCGTCGCGGCCCGCGTCGACGCGGGCGACCTGCACCCCCGCATCCACGACGCGGCCGGTCAGAGCGCCGAGGTGAAGGTGCTGGCGGAGTCCTTCAACCACATGCTCGACCGTTTGACCGAGGCCTTCGCGGGCCAGCGGGCGTTCGTCGCCGACGCCTCGCACGAGCTGCGCACGCCGCTGACGGTGATCCGTGGCCAGCTGGAGCTGCTGGCCTCCCAACCCGACCCGTCGAGCGCTGAAGTGCTCAGGATCGAGACGCTGGTGCAGGCCGAGATCGATCGCATGGCGCGACTCGTCGAGGACCTGCTGCTGCTGGCCCGGTCCGAGCAGGAGGAGTTCCTGCACCCCGGCCCGATCGAGCTGGCGACGTTCGTCACCGACCTGTTCGAAGGCACGCGATTGCTGGCCGATCGGCGCTTCGAGCTCGGGCGCGTTCCCGCGGGAGTCCTGAACGCCGATCCCGACCGCCTCGCGCAGGCGCTGCGCAACCTGATCGGCAACGCGATCGAGCACACGGCCGCCGGCAGCGGCCGCGTGTGCCTGACGGTCGAGGTAGGCACCGGGGGACGCGCCCGCTTCGTGGTCGAGGACGACGGCGCCGGCATCCCGCCGGATCAGCTCGAGCGGGTCTTCGACCGCTTCCACCGCACTGACGACGCCCGCGACCGGAACTCCGGCGGGGCCGGGCTCGGGCTCGCGATCGTGCGGGCGATCGTGCACGCGCACGGAGGGCGCGTCTGGGCGGAGCTGCTGTCCGGTAGCGGCACGCGGATCGTCGCGGAGTTGCCCGGCTTTTCGCCGGGGGCGCAGCGCCACGACGGCGTGCGGCAGGTGGCACGGCTCGGGGGTGGCTAGAAGGCGGCCAAGCGACTGGTCGCGTGGGGGAGGAGGGCGATCGCGCCTCCGAATGGCGGGGGCACGACTCGTCCCGCATTGCAACTCCCGAGAATTATCGAGGCCCGCTCGCTGCCTCCGACGCTTGGCCGGAGACCTCGTTGATCCGGGAGGGGGCGGCGTCTCCGTTCACGCTCGTGGGCACGGAACGGACGTGCTCGTGGCGGCGTGCGAGCCGTCCGCAAACGCGAGCCGTGCCGAGAACGGGAAGCCGCCCCGCGGGCACCTCGTGGGTACGGCGATACCCCGAGGCTTGAACGGCACGAACTGGCCTCGAACGCGGTGAAGGTAGGTCAGGCCCGCGGGGCCGATCGATGAGCTGAAGCTGGTCACCGACACGTCGGGGCCGCCTGCCCACGCTGGCACGAGGGGGATCGCCGTGAGAATCCGGCCACCGAATCGGCTCGATTCACTTGAGAGCACGCGCCCGGCGAAAACCAGCTCCGCCGACACCGGCGATTCCGCTTCCACGTAGAACAGCACCTGCTCGACTTCGCCGGCCGGAGGGCCGAGGACAGCCGTGACCCGCGCCGCCTCCCGGATCGCTTCGCCTTCGTTTTCGATGAGGCCCAGCGCTGCGCCGCGACCGACCAGCGAGTTCGCCGGACAGCCCGACGGCCCGAACGCGAGCAGCCTGCTCGGCTCGCATTCGGCGAGTCCGAGCGTGCTCGAAGCCAGTCCCATCCCTGCGGGAAGGGACAGGTCCAGCTCCGTCAGAGCGGGGGGGACTGTGTTCGCGACGGTGTCGGAAACAACCAGCCCGAACTTGATCGTCGTCGGCACTCCGAGTCGATTCGGATCGAATCGCGCTTGCAGCTTCGCGAAGGGAAGCGCCGCCGCATCGCCCGTTCCGAAGCCGATCACGCCCACGAGCAACGCCGCCATGAGCAGGCTTCGCGCGGAGCGGGCCACTTCTGTCCCGTCTACAGGTGAACCGTGCCGTGGACGTGGACGCTCGCGCTGAGGGTTTCCCGGTTGACCTTGGCGCTGAAGCCGATGTTCGTACCGGAGGCGTGGGCGAACTTCCCGGTCCCGCCGGTGATCGTGAGCGTTCCTCCGGCGTAACCGAAAGCGCCCTTCGCTACGTAGCGCGCCGTGCCTCTGCCGCTGACGGTGCCTCCTTGCGGGATGACCGTGAAGCTCGCGGTCACGCTGCTGACTGAGACGATCCGCAGATCGACGGTGATTCTGCACCGATAGGTACCCGTCGCCTGGCCTTGCTCGTGGATGGCGTTCCCCGGATGGGGGGTGGCTTTCAGGGTCGCGTCCTCAGTCAGCGAGACGGTCCGCGCGATCGTGGCCGGCTGCTTGGCGCTGGCGCTCCCCGTCGCCAAGGCGAGCAGCAGCACGACAGCAAACCCCACACTCACGCTTCGTCGTTGCACCCTTTCCTCTCTCCCAGCACTGAGCGGCCAGTCCAACAATGCGGACAGCGAGACGTTACTCTACGGTCCGACTTTCTCGAACGAATCCTACAAGTTAGACGGGGTATGGGGCTAAGGCAAAGGCATGTCGTTCTCGGGCTCGTCGTCGAGCGCTCGGGCTACGGCTACCAAATCTCCCAGCAGGCGAGGGATCGGTTTGCGATGGGTGGAACGGGGGTCTACCAGGCCCTCGACAAACTCGTCGAACAACGCCAGGTCAAGCTCTTGGGGCCGCGTTCTGGGCCGGACTCTCCCAGGGCAGCGCCGAGGACGATGTACGAGGCGACCGACGAGGGGCGCCAGGCTCTGCACGACTGGATCATGGGCTCGTCGGTGTTCGCGTGGCCTCGGCAGGAGCTTGACGTCAAGCTCAGCTTCTCGACGCCGCTCCACTGGCCCCGGCTCATACAGCAGCTCAGAGATCAAGCCCTCTACTGTCTCGGAGAGGTCCGCGACCTTACTAAGCCCCCCCTGGTCGACCATCGAGACCCGTCCGTGACATGGCCCGAAGCCGACGAAATTCTTCAGCGCAAAGCCAAAGTCGCAGCTTTGGAAGGCAGGATCGAATGGTGTCACCACGCCGCCGAGATGTTGGAAGGGCTCTTGGCGCGTACGCCCAAACCCGTCTGAAGCTTCGCCGCCGCCCATGACTTCGCTACTGAGCTTCGACCAGGTGGCAAAGAGCCATTGGCGCGGTGCTCACGAGGTCCCGGTCCTCCGAGATGTCTCCTTCACGCTCGCCGCCGGCGAACTCGTTGCCGTCTGGGGATCGCGCGGGACTGGAAAGAGCACGCTGATGCGGCTGGCGATCGGGTCCGAGAAGCCCGACAGCGGCACCGTCAGCTTCCGCGGTCGTCCGGTGGCCTTTCCCGACGATCTGCACCGTGGTATCGGATGGGTTCGTCGCAGAGGACCGCGCACCGAAGAGCTGCATGACGTTGCTGACTTCGTGAGCATGCCGCTGATCGGCACCGAACCTCGACAGAAGGCTCGCCGGCGCGCGCTCGCAGCGCTCGGCCGGATCGGCGTAGCGGACTGCGCCGGTGCGCGCTGGCACGAGCTGAGCGACGGGCAGCGAACGCCCGTCGCCATCGCTCACGCGCTCGTTCGCGAGCCTAAGCTGCTCGTGATCGACGACCCCACGGCCTCGCTGAATGTCCTTCAGTCCGAGGAGACGATGCGCTTTCTGCGGATCGTCACTGATGAGGATCAGATCGGCGTCCTCGTCGCCATGCCGGAGATGCCCACGAGCCACGTCGATCGCCTTGGCATGCTCAGCGCCACACGCCTCGTCTTCCCCCCGCCCACGGAGCACACCGACAACGTCCTCGACTTTCCCGATCGCCAGCAGAGCGCCTAAGTGCTAGAGCTACGCCGCGTCGTCAAGCGGTATCCGGGCGGTCCTACAGGCTCGATCCTCGCCGTCGAGGATGTTTCGATGGCAATTTCAGTCGGCGAAGCAGTCGCGCTCTACGGCCCCAGCGGCTCGGGAAAGTCCACGCTCCTGCGCATCGCCGCAGCCGTGCTGAAACCCGACTCCGGCGACGTCCTGGTCGACGGGCAGAGCATCGTCTCCCTCTCAGAGACCGATGCCGCCGAATACCGCATGCGCAAGCTCGGCTTCGTTCGGCAGTCGCTCGATCTGCTGCCCGGCGCCAGCGCGCTTGACAACGCCGCATTCAAGCTCATCGGCGATCAGCCGAGGCGCGCTGCGCATCGCCAGGTCGGCCCGATCCTGGAGCGGCTGGGTCTCGGCGATCGGCTGGACCAGAAGGCGGAGCACTTGTCGATGGGCGAGCGCCAGCGGGTGCTCATCGCGCGTGCGATCTCCACCAACCCCGAGCTGCTGCTCGCCGACGAGCCTACGGGCAGCCTCGATACAGAACGCGGAACCGAAGTCCTCGAACACCTCCTTGCCTACTGCCGGGAGCGGCCTGCGGCGCTTCTTCTCGTCACGCATGATCCCAAGGCCGCCTCCATCGCTACTCGAACCTTCACCCTGCGCGATGGCCATCTGCTGGATGCCCCGCTACCGCGTGCCGCGCCCAAGCCAGACACGGGCGCGGTCTGATCGTGCGCCTGCTGGGCATCTTCAACCTGTACCGGGTTCGGGCGCGAAGGCGCCTTGTCCCTGAACTGCTCGCCGCGCTCGGCATCGCGATCGGCGTCGCCCTGCTGTTCGCATCCGAGATCGCGAACACGAGCTTGAACGGCTCGGTCCATCAATTGACCCGGGGCCTGGTTGGCAGCTCGCAGTTGCAACTGCTCTCACGCACATACAGCGGCTTTGACGAACGGCTGCTACGCGAGGCTCGCGAACTTCCCGGCGTTCGATCCGCGACGCCGGTGCTCGAAGTGCAGGCGAACGTCCTTGGGCCTCGCGGGCGCAGGGCATCCGTAGAGCTGATCGGCGCCGACCCGCGCACGGTGCATCTGGGCGGGACGCTCCTACAGCACTTCAGCGTCGCTGCACTCGCCCGGCAAAGCGCGTTTGCGCTTCCCGCGCCGATCGCGACCGAAATCGGTTCGCGATCTCTAGAACGCCTCAGGCTTCAGATCGGCGCCGAGACAACCCGGGCTTGGCTTGGCCTCGTGCTGCACGAATCGGACATCGGCGTGCTCGTGCATAGCCCCGTGGCCCTCGCGCCCCTCGCCTACGCCCAGCAGGTCGCCAAGATGCCCCACAGGATCACGCGCGTCCTCGTCAGGGCGCGACCCGGCCAGGAGGGGGCCGTCGAGCATCAGCTCGCGCAGCTCGCTGGCGGGCGCGTCAACGTCGAGACCGGCACCTACGACGCCTCGCTCTTTGATCGCGCAGCGGCTCCCACCAACCAATCCACAGCGGTCTTCGCAGCGATAAGCGCGCTCGTGGGATTTCTCCTTGCCTTCAACGCCATCCTCATCACCGTCCCCGGCCGTCGCCGGATCGTCAGCGACCTGCGCTGGGACGGCTACACGCCCGGCGCCATCAGGAAGGTCCTTCTCGTCGACGCCCTTGTCCTGGGCATCGTCGGATCGGGCCTGGGGTTGTTCCTGGGCAACGAGCTTTCCCTGCGACTCTTCCGTGCGACCCCGGGCTACCTGTCCTTCGCCTTCGCGATCGGGGAGCAGCGAATCGTCTCGTGGCAGAGCATCACGGTCGCGCTCGTCAGCGGTCTGCTCGCCGCGTGTCTCGGAATCCTCGTGCCGTTTGCCGGAGAGTTTTCGCTCGCCCGGCGGCTGCGGCGAACGCGAGGCGCGACCCGCATGGCCCGTGGCGTCTCGGCTGCGCTTCTGGCGGGAGGCACCTCGCTTGCCGGCCTGGCGTGCCTGCTCATGACGGTCTCGATCCTGCTGTTCGCACCCGGCGCCGTCATCGTCGGCATCGTCTCGCTGACCGCGGCCCTCCTCCTGCTGCTCCCGGCATTGCTTCGAGGGGTGATCTGGCTGGTCGATCGCACGAGCCTCGTGTTGACCGTGCGCGCACCGTTCGTGGCCGCATCCGAGCTTCGCGAGACCTGGCCGCGCACCGTTGCGATCGCCGCGACCGGAGCAATTGCCGTGTTCGGAATCGTCGCGATCGATGGCGCCCACGCCGATCTACAGCGTGGACTGGACCGCTCTGCAAAAGACGTGAGCAGAGCTGCGGAGGTATGGGCATTCCCGCCGGGCCTGAACAACCTTCTCGCCACTGCCACCTTTAGGGCGACGGCGGCGCCCGCGCTTGCGCGCGTCCCCGGGGTGGGCACCGTCGACCTCTACCGCGGCAGCTTCCTTGACTACGGTCAGCGCCGGGTGTGGATCAGCGCGCCCCCCAACGGGCCGGGATCGCTCGTCCCTCCGCATCAGATCGTGAAGGGCAACCTTGCGCTCGCCGATGCACGCCTTCGCCAGGGCGGGTGGGCTGTGGTCTCCGACGCGATAGCCAAAGAACACCATCTGCGGATCGGCGATCCGTTCACGCTTCCAGCCCCGGCGCCGATCCGCCTGCGCGTCGCGGCCCTCTGCACGAACATCGGATGGCCACCGGGCGCGATCGTGATGAGCGCCACCGACTACGCGAAGGCATGGGCCAGCTCGGACGCGAGCGCATACGAGGTGTTCGCGGAGCCAGGGGTCTCCAGCATCGTCTTGCGCCGCGAGGTCCAGCGCGCTCTCGGTTCATCTTCTGGGCTCGTTGTAGAGACGGCACGAGAACGCGAAGTACGCCAGCGCACCGCAAGCCGCCAGGGCCTTTCGCGCCTCACGCAGATTTCAACGCTCGTGCTGATCGCGGCGGTGCTGGCGATGGTTGCCGCGATCGGGAACATGATCTGGCTGCGCCGGCGTGCCCTGGCGGATCTGAAGCTCGATGGCGCAAAGCGCTTCGGCGTCTGGCGAATCCTGCTCTTGGAGTCGACCGTTCTCGTCGGCGCCGGGTGCTCGGTCGGCGCCGTCTTCGGGCTCTTCGGACAACTGCTCGGCAGCCACGCGATCCTCGGCGTCACCGGCTTTCCGGTCGTCTTCTCCTTCGGCTTCGCAAGCGCCGTCAAGAGCCTGCTTCTCGTGACGGCGGTCGCCGTGGCGATAACCGCTATCCCCGGCTATTTCATCGCCAAGACCCAGCCCGACGATTCAGACTGACCCGACCCCTAGAGTCGTCGCGTACCCACCCTGCGCGACACAGACCCTGCGCCTCTAACCCGAGGCCAAGCGCGGGCCGTGGCGGCTGCCGCGCTCCGCGAGCTGTCTTGGGCGTTGCGTCTCGGCGCCCAAGAGATCGCGTACTGGCGCCGCATGGCGCACGGCATCCCGGACGCCCTCATCCGGCAGGACGCGCTTCATGCCCTGGAGCGCAAGCGCACCCATGCCCACGGCGCAGCTTTCTTCTGCATCCTCCCGCGCCGGCCGAGCCCAGACCTCGTGCGCCTGCTCGTTGCCTACGAGCTGATCTGGGACCTGCTCGACAACCTGAGCGAGCGGGCAGCCGCGGCCGGCTTCATCGATGGCCGGCCCCTGCACTCGGCCATCGCGGAGGCCTTGGACCCCGACACGCCGCTCTCTGACTACTACGCCTGTACGCCCTACGGCGACGACGGCGGATACCTGCGCGCGCTCGTGAGGAGCTGCCGGTCCCGCTGCGCGTTACTGCCCTCCTTCGGCGCGGTGCGCGAGCTGGCGCTCGCCGATGCCCGTCGCGCGCAGGTGCTCGCGCTCAACCACCATCCCGACCCGCTGAAGCGCACCGCGGCCCTCCAGGCGTGGTCAGAGCACCACTTCCCCGGAAGCGAGATGCCCTGGTGGGAGCTTTCGGGTGCGGCAAGCGCGCCCCTTTCGATTCATGTCCTTCTCGCCCTCGCGGCCGAACCGGCCTGCTGCGCCGAGCGGATCGAGTCGGTACACGCTGCCTACTTCCCCTGGGTCGCCGCCGCGACGACGATGCTCGACAGCTACGTCGACCGGCACGAGGACGCCGCGTCTCGTGCTCACAGCTACGTCTCGCACTATCCGCAGGCCGGATGTCTCGTCGCGGAGCTGCGCTCGCTGCTCTCGCGCTCGGTCTATGAGGTCAGCTCGATCGATCAGGCGCCAAAGCACCTGACGATCGTCGCCGCGATGGCCGCGATGTACCTCTCGAAGGGCAGACCTACGCCCGATATTCGCCAGCTCGTCGGCGCCGGCGGCTCGCTTACGAGCGCATTGCTTCCCCTGCTGCGGGGATGGCGACTCGCCTTCGGACAAGTCGGAGCCTGACCATCTTCGCTCGCCGAGCGGTCAAAACTAGATAGTCATTTAACACTAGTCGAGGCCTTCATCCTGCGAAACGATGCCCGGCCATGTCCTCGCCCGACCACGCCGCCCTCCGCCCGTACGGCTGGGCCGCTCTCTCGAACGAAGAGACTGCGCTACTCGGTAATCGCCTCTCGGCGAACATCCGCGCCGCCCGCTTGACCGCCGGGCTTACCCAAGACCTTCTGGGTGCGCACTGCCACATTGGGCCTGACTGGATCTTGACCCTTGAGGATCAGCAGACCCCAAGCCTTCCACGGCTCGTCTCGCTGTTCGCCATTTCCCGCGCTACGAACGTCTCGCTGCAAGACCTGCTCAAGGATGCGTTGCCCGAGGGCGTTTATCTCTGCCGGGCGGCCCTTCGATGAGGGTCGTGCCACGGCATCGTCGGGCACCACTCCATCCCAAGCACCCCGCGGCCCTCTCCAAAGCGACTACCGCTGCGCCGAACGCCTACCCGCTGCCTGTCGCATGACTGGCCCGTCATCAGACGACACGACCCAGGGTCGGACCAGCGTTGCCACCGTCGAGATCGGGCATCTTCTTCGACTCGGCCTAGACGTCGTACTCCGCGATCACGCCGACCTGCACCTTCTCCCGGTCGCGCCGGCGTTCGCTGGACTGCGCTCCGCGATCACCAAGCACTCGATCGACACGGTCGTCGTTGCCGAAGAGGCCATATCCGACATCGTCCGGCTGCGCGCCGATTACCCGAGCCTCGGTATCACCGTCCTGCTCAATCGTGGGGATTCCAAGGCCCAAGAAGGCTTAGCCGCGGCCGTGACCGCGACCTGCATTTCGATCGATGCCGCGTCTTCTGAAGTTGGCGCCGCGATTCGGCTGGCAGCTTCCAGCCTTCGAGTGCGTTCCGGCCAATCTCCGAGCCCCAACCTATCTCGCGCGGACAAGGCGAGGTCGCTCTCTCCACGCGAGGATGAAGTGCTCGCGCTCGTACTAAACCGCTTGACGCGGAGCGAAATTGCAGAACGCTTGACGATCAGCAAGCACACCGTCGACGCTCATATTGGTGCAATCTTCACCAAGTTGGGCGTGAATTCTCAAGCCGAACTTCGCCGCATTTTGCCTTCGCCGCCGACGGACTTCTCGGCTCGCTGAATCCGACGCTTTCGTCGCGGGGACCGCGGTGCCGAACCACGGCCCGCCGCCCTAGCCTTTTGATCTTTACCTTACTCCGCGTCTCTTTGCCTTCAATCGATAGGCGCGCTAGCTATTTTGCCCAAAGTAGCTATTGCGCTCGATCTCCTCCGAAGATATTTCTCCAAGGCGTAGGTCCTAAATTCACGCTATCGAGGGAGTTCGGGTATGTGGCATGTGCGACGACGGGCGGGGGAGCGATCCCTTTCTATCCGGGTGGGGTCCCTGATGGTCTTCGTCGCAATCGCTGCGTTTTTCGCCTCGATGCTGCCAGGGGTCGTCGCGGCGGATGAAACCGGCCCCCAGGTCGGACCAATCCCCCCCGGCCTGGGGGCTCTGGGGGCATCGAGCCCTCTAAGCTCGCCGTTTGGCTCCGCACTGGCGGCTGTCGGCGACTCGACCACCCTCGGTGCCAGCTTGGCCGTTCCAGGCGTGCAGTTGCTCGACGGCGCCCAGCAGTTGCACGATGCTCATGAGGCCCAGCTCGCGAACCCTCAGGCCAGGGTCGAACGGGAAGCCTCTCAGCGTGCCTACCACAGCGCCGGCCGTGTCCGCGCACTGGCGCTCGCTCGCGAAGTTCTCTCCGCTCGCGCCGCCTCCGGCACGCCCTTGCCAGCGCTACCTCTCGGCGGACGAATTCGTCGCTTCACCACGGATAACTCAGCGATCGCCGAACTCCCCGGTGCAAA
>Ga0335072_10003143_pt1 | contig 24995 bp, 26 predicted proteins | sample Lox_Sample_21_FD_206725 | JGI IMG/M metagenome (GOLD analysis project Ga0335072, IMG submission 206725) | Soil microbial communities from Loxahatchee National Wildlife Refuge, Florida, United States - Lox_Sample_2.1 | ecosystem: Environmental > Terrestrial > Soil > Wetlands | place: USA... | reverse complement strand
CGCGACGTCGAGGAGGCTGCGGCCGCGGGCGCAAGCCGCGTTCTGGTGGTCGAGAACTGCGTCGTCACGCCCTCCGCGCGCGACTTCCTGCAGCAGCGCAACATCGCGCTCGAAGCCGGCGCCAAGCAAGAGGCCGGCGCCATCGAGCCTGCTGCGGCCAGCTCCGGCCGCGCACCCTCCAATCCCCGCCTCTTCTCCACGCCCGAGGCCGAAGAGATCAAGAAAGAGATTTGCGCCGTGGGCCGCAAGCTCTGGATGCGCCAATTCGTCGACGGCAACGGCGGCAACATCTCGTACCGCATCGGACCCAACGAGGTTCTTTGCACGCCCACTCTGGTCAGCAAATACGATCTCACCCCCGACATCCTCTGTCTTGTCGATCTTGAGGGCAACCAGATTGCCGGCAAGCGCCCGCGCACCAGCGAGCTGCTGCTCCATCTTGAAATCTACAAAGCCGTTCCCGAGGCCAAGTCCGTCGTTCATTGTCATCCGCCTCATGCCACGGCCTACGCCATCACGGGCAAGATCCCGCCCAACAATATCATTCCCGAGTTCGAGGTTTTTGTGGGCAAGGTTGCCATCTCGCCTTACAAGACACCGGGAACTCTTGAATTCGCGCAGACCGTTATTCCTTATGTGCGCGACCACAACACGGTGCTGCTCGCCAATCACGGCATCGTCTGCTGGGCCGACACTGTGACCCACGCCGAGTGGTATGCCGAGGTGCTTGAGACCTATTGCTGGACTCTGATGCTGGCTACGCAACTCGGCGTACCCCTCTCCTACATCTCCGAGCAGCACACGTCGGATCTGCTGGCCATCAAGAAAAAGCTCGGCCTGCCCGACGCCCGCTTCGACGCCTCGCGCATGAAGGAGTGCCAGCTTTCCGACGTCGAAGCCAACGGCGCCATCGCGCTCGATCCCTGTCCCTGCGACGGCAACAACGGCAAATTCTCCAATGCCGGATCCAACTCAGAGCCCAATGCGGAGATTGAGGCGTTGGTGCGCTCCGTAACCGATGCGGTGATGGAGGCGATCGGCAAATAGGTTCGGGAAAACGGCAGGCGCCTCGCCGTTTCTTGCGGAAAGAGGCGAGAGTTCGAGGAGATTGTGGCGATCTTCGAGCATTTTCGCTTCACTTATCAACATTGCTGCATTCTTCAAGGGGGCCTTTTCTTAAGGAAAAAGCCACTCGGCAGTACTGGTTCTGTAGGCAGTAGAAGCGAAAATGCTGTAGCCACCCAACCATGAAAGCGGCTGAACGGCAACTGAGAATCCGGCAGATTTTGGAGTCCAGGGACTTCGTGGACCTGGAGACGCTTTGCCGCGAGTTCGACGCCTCCGAGTCCAGCGTTCGCCGCGACCTCGACATCCTCGAAGAAGAAAAAGCTCTGCGCCGGGTCTACGGCGGCGCGGTCTCGCTGCAGACCCCGCCGAGCCGCGCCTTCGACTACGCCGCCGAGAGCGTGCGGCTGAGCGACGTGAAGGCGCGCATCGCGCGCGTTACGGCCGGCCTCATCGAAGATGGGCAGACGCTCATCCTCGACGGTGGTTCTACAGTTGCCGCCGTGGCCAGAGAGCTAGCCGCCAAGCGCCTCCACATCGTCACCAACTCGTTGCCCATTGCGGAGGGTCTTGAGCCGCTGCGCAACGTCGAGCTCACGCTCACCGGCGGCTATCTCGACCCGCGGCTCCGCGTCATGCTCGGACCCTTTTGCGAACAGATGATCGGCGCCATCCGCGCCGATGCGGTCATCATGGGCATCGGCGGCGTCTCCGAGGGCGGCTTCAGCAACAACAACACCCTGGTCGTCGGCTCCGAGCAGAAGATGATCGAGGTCGCCAGCAAAGTCATCATCGTTGCCGACCACACCAAGTTCGGCCGCGTCGGCATGTTCCCCATGGCCCCGCTCAGCGCCGCGCACATCGTCGTCACCGACAGCGACCTCGCGCCGGAGTACGTCCAGATGCTGCGCGCGGCCGGCATCGAAGTCTTCCTCGCCTGATCCGCTTCAACCGTCTCCTCTGCGAAAATGGACCTACGCGCGGAATGCAGCGCGAAGGAGGGCAAGATGCAAATTGGCGCCCACGACGTTCTCATCGTCGTCGATGTGCAGAACGATTTTTGCCCTGGCGGCGCGCTGGCTGTGCCCGGCGGCAATGCGGTCATCGAGCCCATCCATCGCATCGCGCCGCTTTTCGGGCGCATCCTCCTCACGCAGGACTGGCACCCGGCCAATCACTCGTCGTTCGCTACGGCGCATCCCGGAAAGCAGCCCTTCGAGTCGATCGAACTTGCCTACGGCACGCAGACGTTATGGCCGCCGCACTGTGTGCAGGGCAGCAAAGGCGCGGAGGTTCATGCGGCGCTCCAACTTCCTCAGGCCGAGCTGATCCTGCGCAAGGGCTTCCGTCCCGAAATCGACTCCTACTCCGCATTCTTCGAGAACGACCGCACTACTCCCACCGGCCTTGCCGGCTATCTCCGTGAACGCGGCCTCACGCGTGCCTTTTTCACCGGCCTGGCCTACGACTACTGCGTCGGCTACTCCGCCCTCGACGCGCGCCGGCTCGGTCTTCCCGCCTTCGTGCTCCGCGATGCCTGTCGGGCCATCGGCCTCAATGACTCAGTGGCTGCAATCGAGGCCGAATTCGCAAAGGCCGGCGTGACTGTGCTGGAGAGCTCGGAGCTTCCGGGCTGACAGCGCGTAGAATCGCATCAGTGCAGCAGGCCGCTCGCTCCCCGTCTTCCATGTCAAAGAACTTTTATATTCTCGCCGGTTCGTTTTTCGTCTTTGCACTGATCTCTGCTGGCATGGCCTTCGTGCCCTCGAGCTTTCAGCCCGGCCTGCCCGCCAACGGAACTCTCTGGCGCACCATTGCGCTTTTTTTTCTGCTGCTGGGCCTGGCTGCGGCCCTTATCGGCACCATGAGCAACCTCTTCGAGCAGGTGGACCGGCACGGCGAAGAAGCGCGCCGCGCGGCTCGCCGCAAGCGTCGGGGTTCCCGCGGATAGATCTTTGTCCGCGGGGTGAAAACGGCGCAGCGACCGCGGCCTGTAAATCTGCCGCAGACTCTAAAATAGACAACTGGGGACTCATCCCGTAGGATCGAGCAGGCGTCGCATGTACGAAGTCACCGTCGAGTCCGACTTTTCTTCCGGACACTATCTCCGCAACTACCGCGGCAAGTGCGAGAACCCGCACGGCCATAACTACAAAGTACGCGTCACGCTGGCTGGCGCCGCGCTTGACGAGGCTGGCCTGCTGCTCGACTTCAAGCTGCTGAAGCAAGTGCTGCGGCCCGTCATCGAGCGCATCGACCACCAGATGCTCAACGATCTGGAGCCCTTCACGGTCCTAAACCCGTCCGCCGAAAACATCGCCAAATTCTTTTACGACGAGACCAACGCGCAGTTGGCCCAGATGACCGCCGGTCGCGTCCGCGTCAAGGACTGTACCATCTGGGAGACAGATACGACCACGGCTACTTACTACGAGTAAGCGCCGCAACTTCGCTCCGCGCCGTCAAGCTCCTCAGTGCATCTGGCTCGACTTCGATTGCAGATATTTATCGAAGGGAATCTCGAACGAGAACAGGTCCTGCCCGTCGGCATTCTGAATTTCGCGAATGTAGAGGTGCGCGCCCACAAGCGGGTATTTGACTCCTTCGATGTCGGAATCTGCAACATCGTAAAAGAGAAAGCCCGCGTGAGTGGTGTGCGGCTCAACCACCAGCGCCTGGTACTCGAACTGGTTGAAGTCCTCCTGGATGTCTTTTAAGCTGCCCTTGGCCTTCAGATGGATCGGCGGCAGCGGGCCGGGCATGGGTAGTTTTCCGCCCTCGCGCTCCTTGCGGGTCATGGTGCGCAGTACGTCTTCGGGTTCGGCCGCCTGGATGGTCTGCCCATCCGAGGTCTCAAAGAGAATGCGCGCGTCGTTGAGCGAGATCGGCCGGTCTCCCATGTTGGTTATCGTCAGCAGCACGGGCATGATGCCGTGACTCAGGTAGTCCACGCGGAAGATGTCTTCCTTTTCCTTTGTATCGTACGGCTCGGCGGCGACCGCCACTTTTTCCTTTTGATGAATCTCGACCGCTGCGTAGGACTGCGCCGGTCGCACCGGTGGTGGCGTATGGTCGTGGGCCACGGCGGGCAGTGACAAGCCGAACAGCAGAATCGCCAGCAAGTTCCTCATCGTGCCCGACTGTATCATCTTAGGGTTAGACACCGGGAGCAAGAATTCGGCACACATGGTTCTCTTTTTCTATAATATTGCCCTGCTTGCGGCGCTTGTGGCTGGCGCGCCGTGGTGGCTGTGGCGGATGGCCACCACGCAAAAATACCGCGAGGGCCTGCTCGAGAGGCTCGGGCGCGTTCCGGACCGGATGACCGAGCCGGATTTCGAACGCAGCGACCGGCCGATTCTCTGGGTTCATGCCGTTTCGGTGGGCGAAGTGCTGGCAGTTTCACGGCTTGTCAAGACTCTCGACAAAGCATTGCCGGGCCATCGCATCGTCCTCTCCACCACCACCCGCACCGGTCAGGCCCTGGCCCGCGAGCGCTTCGGCCCCGACCGCGTCTTCTACTGCCCGCTCGATCTGCGCTGGGCCGTGCGCTCTTATCTCAATGCCGTCAAACCGCAATTGCTGGTCCTTGCCGAGACCGAGTTCTGGCCCAATCTTCTCCACGCCTGTTTTCATCGCAAGATCCCGGTCGCCGTTGTCAACGCCCGTATCTCCGACCGCTCCTGGCCGCGCTACCGCCGTATGCGTATACTGTGGCGTCCTATGCTGAGGCGCCTTACCCGCGTACTGGCGCAGACAGAGACCGATGCCGAGCGGCTTCGTGCCATTGGCTGCGCGCCGGAGCGCGTGTTCGTCGCCGGCAATCTCAAGTTCGACGTGCGCGCGGCCGGCGAATCCGAGGCAACGCGTCTTCTTCGGGTTCTGGGCGGGAATCTGCGATTCATCGTGGCCGGCAGCACCCTCGATGGTGAGGAGTCGGCGCTCCTTGAGGCCTGGCCGCGCCTGCTCGCCGCCGATGCCAACCTCGCCCTGGTCCTCGGCCCGCGTCACCCGGAGCGATTTGCCGCAGTCGCCGCGCTGTTAGCCCAATCGGGGATCCCATGGATTAAGCGCTCGGATTGGAGCCGCGACAAGCCAAGCACCGCGACTTCGCCGAATTCCAATTCGCTGGTCCCCGGCCAAGTCGTATTGCTCGACACGATCGGGGAACTCGCTTCGGTCTACGCGCTTGCTTCGGTCGCCTTCGTGGGCGGCAGCCTGGTTGCCGCGGGAGGCCACAATCCTCTCGAACCCGCACAGTTCGCGGTTCCCATTGTCATGGGCCCGCACTACGCCAACTTTCGCGCCATCGTCGACGACTTGCTGGCTCATGAAGCGCTTCGCATCGCTGGTAGAGAGAAATTGGCCTCCGCACTCATCGAGCTGCTTCGAGACCGCTCCGCCGCGGAATCGATGGGAGCCCGCGCGATCGAAGTCTTCCACCAGCAGGCCGGGGCCACAGATCGCTGCGTCGATGCTCTGTGCGCACTGTTCGGCGCTGGCGCTGGCCAGGAGTCTCCGGTATGACGGCCTCGGACGCCGCGCGCCGCTTCCTGTTGCCGCTCGCGCCCGGCTACCGGCTGGCGCTTGCACTCCGCGAGATGCGTCTGCGTGCAGGCTGGGAACCGGTGCGCAAACTGCGCTGCCCTGTCGTGAGCATCGGCAGCCTTTCCGCCGGCGGATCGGGCAAAACCCCCCTCACCATCGCGCTCGCGCAGGCTCTCATCCGCCGCGGTCGGAACGTTGACGTGCTCTCGCGCGGCTATGGCCGCACAGGTCTCCAGGCCGCTCGAGTCGATCCGGACGGCGCGGCTGAAGATTTCGGCGACGAACCGCTCCTTATTGTGCGGGCCACCGGCGTGCCCGTTTATGTGGCCGCGCAGCGCTACGAGGCCGGCCTTCTCGCCGAGTCCGCTGACCTACCCCCAGCGGCAGGCCGCATTCACCTACTCGATGACGGCTTCCAGCATCGCCAGCTTCATCGCGACGTGAATATCCTTCTCGTTGACGCCTGCGACTGGTTTGCGGAACGGCTGCTTCCCGCAGGCAATCTGCGCGAGCCGCTCCCGGCGATCCGCCGCGCCGACGTGCTCGCAATTCCCGCAGCCGACGCGCCGCAACTCGAACCCGGATTGCGTGGTCACGGATGGCAGGGCCCCATCTGGCGGCTGCAACGGCGCATGCAAGTCCCATCGATCAACGGCCCCATCGCTGCCTTTTGCGGCATCGCCCGCCCGGGGCAGTTCTTCGGCGGGCTCGAATCCGCCGGCTTGCACCTCGCTCTTCGCGCGGCTTTTCCGGATCACCACCGTTACGCTGTGCGCGAGATCGATCGCCTGGCCGCCAGCGCGCGCAGAGCAGGAGCCGCCGCTCTCGTGACCACGGAAAAAGACCACGTCCGCATGGGAAAGCTCGTCGCGATCCTCGGAGCATCCCTCCCGCTCAGCATTGCGCGCCTGCGCATCGAGATCGAGAATGAGCAAGCTGCTCTCAACTGGCTTGAAGACAAGCTGACCGCCACGTCCTGATCCTAGGCCGCTACACGTCAGCCTTCCACCGCTCTGCCAGCAACCCCGTGGCCTCATCCGTATCGATCTCCGCCAGCAGCAACCCCTCTACGCCGTAGGGCTGGTACGCGAGCAGCGTTCCATCGGGCCGCACGATGGCCGAGGTCGTCGGCGAGCCCATACCGGCGTAATTGACCGAGGCAAAATAGCAGCTATTCTCCGCGGCCCGGCACAGCATGGCCTTTTCATGAAAGGTGTTGCGCGGATCGGCGAAGGTTGCCGGCATAAAGCCGCCCGGCTCCGCCCAGTGGTAGTGGGGATGAAAGACCGCCTGTGCGCCGCGCCGGGCTGCCCAGCGCACGGTCTCCGGGTAGCGCCAGCCCTCATGGCAGATGGCAACGCCAAACCGGAGCCCGCCGGCCTCGAAGACTCTACGGCCCACACCCGGGGTGTAGATTGCGTCCTCCGATGGATCGAGCTGCACCTTGTCCTGGAATCCCGCCCGAGTTCCGTCACGCGCGATCACGAGCGCAGTCGCAAACAAAGCATCACTCTCGACGCGTTCCGTTCCCAGCACCACCGCTACCCCCGCCGCTGCCGCCGCCGCCGCCACCTGTGTCCATGCGCGTTCCAGAAATGCGGCGTCCGGCGGAGGAGTCCGCGCGTCAGGCCTGCGGTAGCCGGGAATGTAGCACTCCGGAAAGCAGAGGACGGCCGCGCTTTCGACACCGGCCTGTGCGATGGCCTCGACCGCCAGCCGCAGAGATTCCTCCGGGGACCGCGGAAAGCGGAGGTTGGCCAGTGCAACGCAGACCAAACGCATGGGTCTTTATGTTAGCAGGCCCCAGCCGAAGCGCCTGGCCGCTCGTCGCTGCTCTAGCGCATCCGCCCCAGGTCGCGCAGTTGCTTCGCTGCCGCCTCAAGGAAGGTTTCCACGCTGATACCTTCGGGCACTTCGAGACCCGACTTCGCCTGGATGGCCGCGGCGATGCGCTGCGCCAGTGCCTGCCGCGTTTCGATGCTCATGTCCAGGCGCCGGGAGAAAAACCCCTCCAGGACCTCGAGATCCGCCGGAGCGAGTTTCGTGATCCCCGTGGCCGGCAGCGTTACGCGTATCTGCGGCTCGACGCTTGTCGGTGGGGGCGCGAAGATCTGTGCCGTAAAGGTGCGCGCGCCCGAGTCGATCCACGGCGTCGCTTCCTCTTCGCGGTCCCGGACCACCAGCGTCCCCGCGGCCAGGTCGCCCAGCCGCTGGTGCTGCTTGGTCACGAACATGGCGATGACTCCCACCGCATAGAATCCCGGGAACTGGTCCACGTAGCGCACCAGGTTGCGCGCCATCGACTCGAAGAGGCCAATGGCCCGCCCCGTGCGCTGGATCACGCGAATCCGCGCCACGCGTTTGCCGGGCGTACGCCCGTTCCAGAAGGCCTCAAAGAGCGTGAAGTAGCCCCAGTTGACCAGAAAGACGAGAAGAACGGCGATGGCTACCACCCACTGCGCCGAGATTCGCGAGAAGGCCGCAATGCTCGTCACGATGGCCACAAAGAGCAGTCCCAGCAAAAAGGCCCCCGCGCCCCAGATAAGGTAATCGACCAGCAGCGCAATAAACCGGCTGCCGATGCCGGCCAGCGGCATCTCGATCGCCACCAGCTCCGGTGTGTCGATATTCAGCTGGTCTGAATCGCGCGAGACTGGGTTAAGCTGGTCTGGACCCGTATCCATGGCGCAAATTCTCTCCAACCAGTGGATTCAAAGGCGGCGTCCCTACTGGGACCGCCTCTCCGTGCTGCTGGCACAGTCGGGCGCCGCAGGCCTGGGTCGGCTCACGCGCGCCGAGCTGCGCGAGATGGCCTTGCTCTACCGGCAGGTGGCTGCCGACCTCTCTGTGCTCCGTCAGGACAACACCGCCCGCGCCTACGCTCAACATGTGAATCAATTGCTGGCTCGCGCCCACGATATCATCTATTCGGGCCGGAAGACCAGCTTGCTTACGCTCCTCCGCTTTCTCCGCGACGATTATCCCGCCATTTTCCAGAGCCAGATCGGATTTGTCTTTGCCTCCTTCGCGGTTACGGTGGCCTTCGGCATCTTGGGCGCCGTGCTGACGAACGCGCGGCCTGAGTTCATGCGCCACTTTGTCGGTCCGCAGATGATTGCCACCATGGAGCGCCACGAGATGTGGACCAAGTCCATTGTCAGCATCAAACCCATGGCGTCCAGCTTCATCATGACCAACAACCTCACCGTGGCCTTTGTCACTTTCGCCAGCGGCATCGTCTTTGGTGTAGGAACTCTCTGGTATCTCCTGTTCAACGGCCTTATGCTTGGGGTCATCGGCGCGGCCTGCCATCAGTTCGGCATGTCGGTCGAGCTCTGGAGCTTTGTTGCGCCTCACGGCTCGCTGGAGCTGCCTGCGATCCTCATCGCCGGCGGTGCCGGATTGCGCCTCGGCTACGCTATGCTCTTCCCCGGAGCGCTGCGCTGGAAGGACTCTGTGGCCCGCGGCGGCATCGAGGCTACGCGCCTGGTCTCCGGCGTCATTCCCATGCTCATCGTCGCCGGCTCGCTGGAGGGCTTCTTCTCGCCGTCGCACGCAGCCCCGTGGCTCAAGTTCACCGTCGGCGGAATGCTCTTTACGCTGCTGCTGTTGTGGCTCTTCCGGCCGGTCAAGGCCTTACCTGCAGAAGATCAATAGCTGTTTCCGCATGATGCGGCTCCAAGCAGCCCCGTTGCAAATCGCTCATGGAAGCGATAGAGGGTCTTACACCTTTACGAAAATCCTCCTGCGGTATAGCACCCACACCGCAATGAAGCAAATCGCCATGTACGAGAACGAATAGGCAAAGGCCGCCCAGCCAATATCGGGAATATGCGCGAAGATGTGGAACCGCGCCCAAATCAGCGGGCCTACCAATTTCCCGCCAGACGGAATATGAATCATGTCCAGCGCGCCGGGCAGCAGCTCGCTGATCATGTAAGCCACAATCGCGTTCGATCCGAAAACGAGCCACGGCCATGTCGCGGCCTTGCCCGGCTCCTTCTTGCCCCACCCCTTGAGCTCGATGGCCCAGAACGCCAGCGCAAATACCGCCAGCGACCACCCCGCCGAAACCAGCACATACGAACTGGTCCACATCTTCTTGTTGATCGGGAACCACACGCCCCACAGGTAGCCGACACACAGGCAGGCGGCCGCGCCCAGCACAAGCCCCAGCGCCTTCCTTCGCTTGTCAGCGTCCCCCATAAGCCCGATACCAGTCAACAATCCCAGCAGTGCCGTTCCCACCGCCGGAATATCGCTCAGCAGCCCTTCGGGGTCGCGCGCGTCGTGCAGTGGCGCGTCCTCATACAAGTGGTACGGCATCAGATGCCGGTCGGTCCACGCCACAATGTTCTGGTTCCTGTCGAGGAAGGGAATGTTGCGCCCCGGCACGCCCGCGCCCGGTACGGGCACCCACCGCACCAGCACCCAGTAGCCCACCAGCGTAACGGCCAACACCGCAATCTTGGTCCACACGCGGCGGTCCCACAGGTAGAACAGCCCCACGATCAGGTAGCAGATGGCGATCCGTTGCAGCACCCCGTAAATCCGCAGGTGCTCCAGGTGGAAGTATGGAAATCCGTTCACCACAATCCCCAGCAGGAACAGCACTGCCGCACGTTGGATCGTGTGCTTCGCCAGCTGCGCTCGCGTGGCTCCGCGCTGCAGCCGCGCCTCCACTGAGAACACGATCGAAACCCCCACCACGAACAGGAACGTCGGAAACACCAGGTCCGTCATCGTCAGCCCGTTCCAGAACGAGTGTTCCATCTGCTTCCATGCGCCCGGCCCGCCATTGTTGTTCACCATGATCATGATCGCGATGGTGAGGCCGCGCAGCACATCCAGCGACAGCAGCCGCTTTGACGGCGTAGGGGGCGATGTAGGCTTGGTCATCTGTCTCCTTGGAGCGTGCGATTGCACGGGATGCTTTCTACCCTAAGTGCCCAGCCCCTGCTTCGCCAAGCCATTTCCTCGCCGTCCTTATGTCATTCCCCCAGCCCGCGCTGCTACACTCGCAATTTCAGAGATACCGCCGCAATTTACCTCACGCTGCCCATGGAGGGGTTTAATGGCCGATTTTCAACCTTTTGTTCCGGCAACCGAACGGCCGCCGGAGTTCACCCTTCGCGCCATCCTCCTCGGCTGCTTTTTCGGCCTCATCTTCGGCGCCGTCACCGTCTACGTGGGCCTGCGCGCCGGGCTCACCGTTGCCGCTTCCATTCCCATCGCCGTGCTCTCCATCAGCATGTTGCGCTGGATCGCCGCCATCTGCCGCAGCAAGTTCGTCCAGGCGCTTCCGCTGCCGCGGTCCTTCAAGCAATGGCTCGGCTCTGAGGCTTCCATCCTCGAAAACAACATCGTCCAGACCACCGGCAACGCCGGCCAGTCCATCGCCTCGGGCGTCATCTTCACGCTGCCCGCCCTCATCTTTCTCGGCTTCGATCTCCAGTACTCCCGCATCTTCATGCTCGCGCTCATCGGCGGCTGGCTCGGCGTGCTCTTCATGATCCCCTTGCGCCGCCAGCTCATCGTGCAGGAGCACGGCGTCCTGCCCTATCCCGAAGGCACCGCCTGCGCCGATGTGCTCATCGCTGGCGAGCGCGGCGGCTCCCTCGCCAGCCGCGTCTTTCTCGGCCTCGGCCTCGGCGGCCTTTACACCTTCTTCCAGAACGAGAACCTCTTCAGCGCCTGGCCCAGCACGCCCGAATACAAACCCGACTTCGGTCCCCAGCACGTGCTCAAGGGTGCCAGCATCAACGGCGACCTTACCTCAGAATATCTGGGGGTCGGCTACATCATCGGTGCGCGCGTGGCCGGCATCCTCTTCGCCGGCGGCGTGCTCTCCTGGCTCGTCATTATGCCGCTCATCTATTTCTTCGGCAAAGACCTCGGCCATCCTGTTTATCCCGGCGAGGTCCCCATCGCGCAGATGGGCCCCGGCGACCTGTGGAGCGCCTACATCAAGCCCATGGGCGCGGGCGCCGTCGCCGCATCGGGCCTCATCACCCTCATCAAAACCGTGCCCACCATCTTCAGCGCCCTCACCGCCGGCTTCAAAACCATGCGCCCCGGCGCCGGAGGCTCCGCCAAACCCAGCCGCACGGAGAACGACCTCTCCATGGGCGTCGTCCTCATCGGCTCGCTGTTCATCGTCGTGCTCATGTTTCTCTTCCTCGAGTTCCGGCCCGTGCCAGGCGCCTTTGTCGGCTGGGGAGCCAATCTCGCGGCTTCGCTGCTGGTCGTCGTCTTCGGATTTCTTTTTGTCACCGTCAGCTCGCGCATCGTCGGCATCGTCGGCTCCTCGGCCAGCCCCGTCTCCGGCATGACCATCGCCACGCTCATGGCTACCGCCGCCGTCTTCCTCGTCGAGGGCTGGACCGCTCCGGCCTTCGGAGCCCTCGCCATCACCATTGGCGGCGTGGTCTGCATCGCAGCTTCCAACTCGGGCGACACCTCGCAGGACCTCAAGACCGGCTACATCGTAGGCTCGACGCCCCGCCTTCAGCAGATCGCCCTTATGATCGGCGTTGTCGTCTCCACGGTCGTGATCGGATTCACGCTCAATCTGATGAACACCGGCCTGGAGCGGTTCCAGTCTGAGCCCCACGCCTGGAACATCAATGCCGCGCACCCCGGCGTCTCCATCGAGAACAACGCGCAGTATCTGCCTAACGAAATCCGCGTCACCGGTCCCAACAACACCGTCACGGTCCACAGCAAGTCCGACTACATCGTCCTCAACGCCATCGGATCGACTGAGCTGTCGGACGGCAAGTACCTCTACTCGCCGGCCACGCATCGCATCGAGGTCCATTGGATCCAGGGCATCGGCAGCGCCAGCGCGCCCGCGCCCCAGGCCCGCCTCATGGCCACCGTCATCAACGGTATTCTCAGCCGCAAGCTGCCCTGGGGGCTTGTTCTGCTTGGCGTATCAATTGTCATCGCCGTCGAACTCCTCGGCATCCGTTCGCTGCCTTTCGCCGTGGGCGCCTATCTTCCCATCGGTACCACGCTGCCCATCTTCTGCGGCGGCGTCGTGCGCTGGTTCGTCGACATGGCCGCCAAGCGCGCCAACCCCGAATCCGCCGAGACCGAAAGCGAGATCTCCCCCGGCTCCCTCTACGCCAGCGGCCTCATCGCCGCCGGCGGCATCGCCGGCCTCATCGGCGTGGCGCTCAAAGCCTACGAAACATCGTTCAACAAGCCCAACATGCTCGGCTTCCCGCAGACCTTCCCCTTCACCATCTTCGACAACCAATGGGTCGCGGTTGCAGCCTTTGCCATGTTAGGCTTTTCGCTCTACTACTTCGCGCGCAAGCCCCTCAAGAAGTAGAAATCGACGGCACTCGCCGCCGTCTCAGACTGGGAATGCGGATGACTCTCACCGAGGTCGCGCAAGGCTCCATGATCGCATCGCGGCTTGCGGCGCCGGCATTGATGCCAGCCGCTGGCGTCCGGCTCACTGCGTGGGATGGTGTCCAGGAGCTCGCGCATCCCGATCAACGCGGGCTTGAGAGCGGGCAGGTCAGGCGGTAGCCCGCTGCTGGTCGAGCGGCCTGGTGCCGAAGAGACAAAGATTGTTGCGGCCCGTGTCCTTGACGGCGTACATGGCGGCGTCGGCGTTGCGCAGGAGCTCTTCGGCGGTGCGGCCATCCCGGGGAAAGACGGCGACGCCGACGCTGAGGGTCAGGCGGACGGTGCGGCCGCCGATCTGGATGGGCTGCGAGCAGTTGCGGACGATGTGCTCGCCGCAACGCTGCACGTCTTGTGCCCTGCGGAAGTCGGGCATCACGACGACAAACTCGTCACCTCCCATGCGGGCCACGGTGTCTGACTCGCGCACCGAAGAGAGCAGGCGCTGGCCGACGGCGGCGAGCAGGACGTCGCCGTCGGCGTGGCCGAGCGAGTCGTTGATCTGCTTGAAGTAGTCTATGTCGAGCAGGAAGACCGCGACCTTCTGGTTGTGACTCTGCGCCTCAAGGATCGCCTGCCGCAGACGCTCGTGGAGCAGAGTGCGGTTGGCCAGGCCGGTGAGGTGGTCGTGGTGGGCCAGGTAGGTTACGTGGTCGGAGCGGCGGCGGTGCTCGGTCACATCGCGGCTGGTGATGGCGATGCCGTTGCCCAGCCGGACCACCTGCACGTTGAGCCAGGTGGCCTTGATCATCTCGTCGTCGATGAAGACCTCGCAGGAGTACGGAATCCCGGTGCGCACGACCTCGCAGTACCGGTGGATGAGGCCGGATCGGACCATGAACGGCCGGACTTCCGTGAGGACTTTTCTGTAGAGGCTCTCGCGAGGGACACCGAGCCGGCGCTCGGCGTTGGGGTTGATGTAGCTGAAGCGGAAGTCGACGATGGCCCCGGAGGCGTCAGGGACGCCGTCGAAGATGTAGAAGTCGTCGAGGGTGCATTCGGCGGCTGCGAAGAACTGGGAGTAATCGTCCGTTGCGGCCGTCGATGCTCCGGAAACGCATCGAGGACAAGCGCCGCCGGTGAGGGCAGAGATCCCGTGACGGACACATTTCGTGTCCGGGCGGGGCGTTTTGTCTTGTTGACCTCCGACAGATGGGGACATTTGCGAAGAATTATATCGTTGCCAGACGCGGCGTTCATCCCACGGAAGGGGTATCGAGATGGTAGCGGGGCGGCAGGTGGAGGGTACGTTCCTGCTATCCCGAGCGCCGGAGGTGGACACTGCGAAAGCTGTATCCCTACGCGGTCATATACGCTTCGAGCACATCGAGGAAACGGGCGAGCCAGGCGGGGTGCGCGGTCCAGGCGGGGCCGGTGACGAGGTTGCCGTCAACGACGGCGGCGGTAAAATCGACTGCCTCGAAGGTTCCGCCAGCCAGTTCGACCTCGGGAGCGCAGGCGGGGTAGGCGTTGACGCGGCGGCCTTTGAGCACACCGGCGGCGGCCAGAAGCTGGGGGCCGTGGCAGAGAGCCGCGATGGGCTTGCCGGCCTGGTCGAAGTAGCGGACGACGTCGAGGACCTTGGGGTTGAGGCGCAGGTACTCGGGGGCCCGGCCACCGGGGATGACGAGGGCGTCGTAGTTTTCGGGATCGATCTCGTCGAAGGTTGCATTGAGGGTGAAGTTGTGGCCGCGCTTTTCGGAGTAGGTCTGGTCGCCCTCGAAGTCGTGAATCGCGGTGCGGACCTGGTCGCCTGTCTTCTTGCCGGGGCAGACGGTGTGGACGGTGTGGCCGACCATCTGGAGGGCCTGGAAGGGAACCATAATTTCGTAGTCCTCGACAAAATCGCCGGCAAGAAGCAGGAGTTTAGCGGGTTTCATGACGGATCATCCTCCGCCGACAAGTTTGGCACAGTGCGGCGGGTCCCAACGTAAAATTCATTTATGGTCCCAGACGCAGCTTTTTTGGACACGACCCTTGAGGCTCTGAATGCGAGGATCGTGGCGTGCGCGCTGTGTCCGCGGCTGCGGGCCCACAGCGCGGAGGTGGCGCGGGTGAAGCGGCGCGCTTACGCGGAGTGGGAGTACTGGGGCAGGCCGGTGCCGTCGTTCGGCGACCCGAAGGCGCGCGTGCTGGCGCTCGGACTGGCGCCGGGGGCGCATGGGTCAAACCGTACGGGACGGCCGTTCACGGGCGACGGTTCGGGGGATTTTCTGTACCCGGTGCTGCACCAGGCGGGGTTTGCTTCGCAGGCCAAGGCGGTTTCGCGGGACGACGGGATGCAGCTGCGCGGGCTGTGGATCAGCGCGGTGGTGCGTTGCGCGCCGCCTGGGAACAAGCCCACGCCGGAGGAGCAGCGCAACTGCGCGCCGTGGCTCGGCCGCGAGATGGGGCTGCTCAAGAACCTGCGCGTGGCGGTGTGCCTGGGAAGAATTGCGTTCGATGGGCTGTTGGCTTGGGCGCAGCGGGAGGGCGGTCCCGGCGCGGCAAGGCTGGCGCGATCGGAGTTTGTGTTTGCGCATGGGGCCGAGTACACGCTGCCGGGTGGGCTGGTGGCGATCGCGAGCTATCATCCCTCGCTGCAAAACACGAACACCGGGAAACTGACGCACGCCATGTTTCTGGACGTGTTCAGGCGGGCGCAGAAGGTGGCTGGGCTGACGTGAGGGCGCGCTGGCCGGAAGAATTCGGGGAGAACGAGCGATGAAGTTGCGGGAGAAAATTCTGGAGCGGGGGATTTTGAAGGACGTGTCGCCGGATGAGTTCGCTCCGCGGGCAGAGCGCACGAATCCAGTTGATCATTGGTCGCCGCCGATCCTGCTGGAGCGGGCGGCGTATCTGCGCAAGCTGGCGAAGGCCGGCGACGGATCGGCGTCGGAGACGCTGCGCGAATATCCGCAGCACTTCGCGATGCTCTCGTACCGCAGCCGCAACGGCGAGGCGGAGGTGCACGAGGAGTTTGCCGATTTATTTTACGTTCTGGCGGGCGCGGCGACGCTGGTGACTGGCGGTAACGTGACGGGCGCGCGGAGCGCGGGGCCGGGCGAGACGCGCGGCAGCGGGATCGAGGGCGGCGCGAGGCAGGAGTTACGAGCTGGCGATGTGGCGCACGTACCGGCGAGTGTGCCCCACAAGATGCTGGTTTCGAGTGAAGAGACGTTGACCTGCTTTGTGCTGAAGATTCGGCAGGCAAGCTGAAAGGGCGATCTGCAGGTGGGAGCGCCGAAGGATTGGAGCGGGAGACCGGGATCGAACCGGCGACATTCAGCTTGGGAAACTGCACGTAAATTGAAAACAAAGAACATCGCGAATTCCGGCACCTCTTTCCGGCGATTGAGTTTACGGGGAATTCGCAGTTTTCGATGGCGCGGCGCTTAATGGAGTTCAAACGGAGTTCACGGATTCTATCGTCTTGCCATTCGCAGTCGTATAGCTCGCCGACCTGCGGCGGGTTGGCGCGGAGGTTGATTACATGGTGGACAAGTGACACAGCACCGCGGTTGAGGAGAGGCGCCCGGTGCCGCTGCACCATGGGTGGAAGAAATTGCAACGCAGAGTATGAGCGTCCAGGCACCAGCGATGAGGAGTGGGGTTACCATCGCCGCGGAGATGCCCCAGTTCTTGACCGAAGTACTTCCCGCACCCGCGATGCCGGGCATAACTCCGCGCAGAGCCTGAGAGATTCCCGAATCAACCTTCGCGTGGTTCCAGTCCTTGCAAAGCCTTTCAATTGCAAAATAGGCTGCGAAAACACTCGCGAACGCGAGGATGGCGATCGCCGTTCCAATCGAAGCCAGAAGTATCGCCAGATGGAGCCGTTGCGGAAGCAGGAAGCCCGTAACATCCCCTGGCTGCCATTCGCCCATGACCCCAAATGTTGCAAACAAGAAGCCCTGAATGAGAAGATGCCAGGTCGAGCGATGATTGATGAGGTCGTCTTCATGTTTCATGTAATCGCGGTAGATCGAGTACAGCTCCTTCATGACGTTGAAATTTCCGTCTTCTGTCCATGAAACTTGCTGATCTGTCATTTCGAGCTCCCGCGGGGTACAGCTGGCGCTATTCGACCGTCATTTATTGGCTTAGACGGTTCCGGTTTTGCCCTTTTTATAACTGTGCCTGGATTCTACACCTTCTCCTCCTACCGTCCTCATTCAGCGATCCCGGCCCTTCCGTTTTTCTCGCTGGTGGGTGTTAGAGAAGTTAGAGTCTGTGTTAAGTAGTGTTACGCCCTTGACGACTCGGGCTAACACCCTGCCCCGTTTTGCGGAATCCTGAACTCCGGTACCTGAAACCACGAACTCTGGCACCTGATACCACGAATCCAGATACCTGAAACCCCGAATTTTGGCACCTGAAAGCACGAATCCGAGGTCTGGTACCTAAAAGCACGAATCTCTTGACACGGTACCTAAAACCACGAATATGTGCTCATGGCACCTGAAAGCACGAATCCGGATGAACATCTTCTGCCCGTGAAGCACAGCAACGGCGATCTGTTCATCTGCGATGTGGCGGATGCGGCGCTTAAGGACCTGATTCCGCAGATGGAGCATCCATTTTACTCCCTCTCGAAGAAGCGGGATACCGAAATTCGGAAATACGAGCATAACGGCAATTGGCTGGAGATAACGCCGAGCGTCAAGGGGCTCGCGACCATCTATGACAAAGACATCCTGATCTACTGCATCTCACAGATCATGGAAAAGCTGAAACGCAATGAGCGCGTGAGCCAGCGCGTCCGGATCACGAGCTATGACCTGCTCGTTTTCACCAACCGCGGCACGTCGGGCCGTGACTATGACGCGCTGTGCGAAGCGATCGACCGCCTCGCCGGTACCCGGATCACCACCAATATCCGTACCGGCGATGAGGAGCAGCGCGACAGCTTTGGCCTGATCGATGCGGCGTCCATCCGCCGCAAGCATGGGCTTGACGGGCGCCTGCAATGGGTCGAGATCAAGCTCTCCGACTGGGTTTTCAACGCCATTCGCGGCCAGGAAGTGCTCACCCTGCACCGGGATTATTTCCGGCTCGGGAAGCCCCTGGAACGCCGCATTTACGAGCTGGCGCGCAAACATTGCGGCCGGCAAACCACCTGGCAGATTTCTCTCGAAACACTGCTCAAAAAATCAGGCTCTCAAAGTTCGACCAAGCGCTTTCGGCAGCATGTGAAAGAGATCGCGGAGCACGATCATCTGCCCGACTACCATCTCACCTTTGATGAAAAGAGCGATATGGTGATGTTCATTAACCGCGAGAACAAATGGGTGGAGCGCCCCCTGCCCTCGGACGATGAAACCTTGCCGCCCCTGCCCGACGAAGCCTATGAGGAAGGACGCAATGCCGCGCCCGGCTACGATGTCCGCGGTCTTGAAAGCGAATGGCGCGCGTTCTGGGAAGACTCCGGCAAACCGAAGCTCGCCAATCCCGCCGCCGCCTTTGTCGGCTTTTGCCGGAGCCGGCACAAGCGCGCGCCGCTCCGGAGGACAGGCACGAATGACCGTTGAGCTCCCTTCCCTGCCCCGGAATCGAAACCGCGCCAGATGCCCGAGGATTCGTCTGGGAAATATTCTGGCCCTCCCCCGCTCGCCCAAGCATCCGAGCGCTCCTTGGGCAAATTCCCCGGCCTGGCGTCGATTGTGAAAACCGATCATCCGAAAACACCCTGTCCCACAAGGGGTTTAGTGGTACCTGTTTGGTGTCCATCAGATGCCGTAAGAGAAACCTGTCAGGTAGCTATATGGTGACCAACAGATGACATTCGGAAACCAGATAGATGACCACAGGATGCCAAATAGTCATTTTGCAGAAACCAGAACGGTTCCTCATAGATAACCACTTGTCATCGGATAGCTGACTGGTTACCATCGGACTCTCTGATTCGCGACCCCGCCGCCGTCCACCGCCGAACCCCGGGACCCGCATGCCCACCATCGCTTTTGTATCGCCCAAGGGAGGAGCGGGCAAAACCACCTCCGCCTTTCTGCTCGCGACCGCGCTTGCGCGCTTTCAGGAAGTGACCGTCATCGATGCCGATCCCAATCATCCGATCGAGACCTGGGCGAAAGGCGGCAATGCGCCGCCGAAGCTGACGGTGATCGCGGATGTTGACGAGGACACCATCATCGAGCGCATCGAAGACGCCGCCTCAAAGACACCTTTCGTGATCGTCGATCTCGAAGGCACGGCGTCGAAGATCGTCGTCTACGCGATCTCACAAGCGGATCTCGTCATCATCCCGACGCAGGGCTCGCAGCTCGATGCCAATGAAGCGGGCCGGGCGATCCGCGTCGTGATGCAGAGCCAGAAGATGACCCGGAACGAAACGCCTTATGCGGTGCTGCTGACGCGCACCAGCCCGTCCATCCGTACGCGGACGCAGACGCATATCCAGAACGGCCTGATCGGCGCCGGCATTCCGGTCTTCAATACCGAACTCAACGAGCGCGATGCCTTCCGGGCGGTGTTTTCGTTTCAGCAGACGCTGGAGGGACTCAATCCGGCCGACGTCGCCAATCTGGACAAGGCCAGGATCAATGTCTGGGCATTCGTCGAGGAAGTCGTCGAGCGTCTCAAGCCGGGGCAGGGGGGCGGCAGGGAGGAAGATAACTCCAGCGTGGCCGGTGCGGCATGAGCGGGCGTGTTGATCCCTTTGCGATTCTGAAAGAGCCCACGGCGTTCACGACCAAGCCGAAGCCGGAAAAGCGCGTCGAGGAAAACGCCATCGACGACATCGCCCGGCAGAACAATTTTCCGAGCCGCCAGGCGCCGAAGAAGACTGCGGCGCCCAAACGCGAGCAGCGCCGCTACCGCACCGGGCGCAACCGTCATCTCGGCGTGAAGGCGACGGCGGAGACCGTCGAGCGCTTCTACAAAGCCGCGGACAATCGCAACGTTCCGCTTGGCGAGGTGCTGCGCCTCGCGCTCGATGCCTTGGAACGGGCAGGGGGATCGAGTTGAATTCGAGGGGTAATGAATTCGCCATTGCTGCGTCCGGTCCCATTGTCGTCTAATGCACAGTGAGGATTGTGGGAAGCACCAATGCCCGACCTGACAAGAGAATCCGCGAGAACGTTTGCCGATCAATTTCGTTCGGCCCGCCTGACTGCGCTTGCCGATTCCGAATCCTTCGATCAAATTGTCCACGTGATTGAACGGCTCGGAAGTTACCTCACGAAAGAAGAGTACGGCGACAAGGGTGATTACGGCAGCCTCGGAAAGTATCGGTCGCGGCTGGTTGACCTTGTCAGGAGTCGAGGCCTGGCTCTTGAAAGCCGTCCCCAATTCAACCATCAGCTGACGCCCTTTGAGACGCTTTATGATCTGGTGCAGGAAGCACGGAATGACGCTCTTCATCAGGGGGCTTTTGCTCGTCATTTAACAAAACACGCGATTGAAATCGCCATTATTTTGGAGGATGTATTGAGCATCGATATGGATTCCATGGTTGCGGATTTTATGATGCGTAATCCGGTGTGTGGCGAACCGTGGCAGCCAGTTGCGTTTTTGCGTCAACAGATGTTGGCGAATTCCTATTCCTACTTACCCGTATTGAGCCGGGATAATGAATGGGGTGTCGTCTCAGACGCCGCAATCGCAATGTTCTTGGGCTCCGACCGGAAAGGAAAGGAGCGCAGGAGGCGACTCGCGATGACGCTTGAAGAGGCTGCACTGCAGAGCGAGAGGCCGGTGCGCCTGACCTCGGCGGTGTTTATCGATGAAACAGCTCCGCTCGACCGGGCGATCGAGTTGCTCAAAGGCGCACCGATTGTGCTCGTGCGAAGCCCCGTTGGAACAAGTGTCGTCGGCATATTGACGCCTTTCGACCTCCTTTGACAAAGCGGAGGCAACACAATGACGCGCCCCGAATTCGAAGATCTTCCGTTTGATAAGCGACCGGATCTCACCCCTTATCTTGTTCACCTCACGCGGAATTCGGAAGCGGAAGACGACCGTAGCGCATTCGAGAATCTTGTAAGAATCTTGAAGTCTGGGAAAATTCGTGGGAGCACGGACAAGGGGTTCATCAAGGGTCCGACGCCTGCGGCGTGCCTTATGGACGTACCTTTTGCGTCTCTGAAATATGTCTTCGGTGACAGGAACATTGGAAAGAACGGCCCGCGTTACGAGCCATTCGGGGTGTTTTTCAGCAAGAAATATGGTTACAAGAAGGGCTGCCGTCCGGTTCTGTACCTTTCGGATGAGGAATTGGAAAATCTTGAAATTCCGGACAAGGAGAAGTGGCGGGTCGTTAGATTTGAGGTCGGGGAAGAGGGATGGATCAGCTGGCTTCACGAACGGGAATGGCGCTGCCCCAATGGTCTGAAGCTTCCTTCGAGCCCCTATGGCGTCTTGGTGCGCCGCGCTTCCGATGCACGGCGTTTGGGTCGTCTGATAGAAAATTCACCGGATAAGTTTGCGGTGAAACCGCGGAGCATCATTCCACTTGAGGTGATTTGTCAGGGCTTACTGAAGTAAGCGACTTTTGGAATTGGGCCTCTGAGCCGAGAAACTTGGCGTTCAGGCTGCGCTTACGCGATCCTCAGCTAAGACCGGTCGTGCAGAGTTTGGCCATCGCGGCCTCGATCAGAGACGCACGCTTTTCGAGGAAGGCTTGGTAGTCGCCGCTGATCATCTCGTCGAACGGAATCAGATGACTCGCGAGCCGGGCTCTGACCTCGGGTTCTCCAAGGTTGTTGCCATCCCGCCTCTCCCCAAGATACCGCTCCGGTTCTTTGTCTGAAATGTTTCGATTTGTTCGCCAGGTCACCAAAGCGCAGTTGAGCGCAAGATAGACTTTGTCGTCGGCAACGCTTGCCCGTGACAAATAGGCAACCGGAAAGAGATGGTGGTACTCTCGCTTACCAAGATTCGCGCGAGTGGCGACTCCTCCGTCGGCCAAATCCAGCCCGCCTTGTCTCAGGGCGACTGCGAGAATGGCCCTGGCCAAGCGGTCTCGTCGCACCGGCCAACCCGAACCCAGAATTTCTTCCCTATGAGGTAAGGGGTGCAGGCTATCGTCGAAGATCGACGGTGTTGTAACACCGGTTCCGGCGACAAGGGGTCTAAGTTCATTGAAGTCGGTAAGCGCTCGGGAATTGGTCGATTTCTCATACCGGTTTGAGAAAAAGGCTCGCCACAGATATTTCCGCAACGTTGTTCGCGCTCGACCTTCAGCGTCCAGGCCTTTCGGTGCGATCGCCCACAGCGCAACGAGTACAGGTACGACGACATCGGTTGGCAGGCGCGCCGAGTCAAAAACACGCTCTTCTTCGAGAAAGTCCGCCGCTCGGGTAACGCCCCTTAGGAAAGTCTCCCAGTTTTCTAGAACCTGGGGTCCAAAATCCTTCGCAAGATAGGTAGCGTTCGTCGGAGCGCGGCCCTGCAGCAGAGCGCTACCGTATAAAGCGAGATCTTCTGGCGGGTAGTAGTAGGAGATGGTGGGGCAGGTTGTGCGTGTGGCCGCAACCAGATCATGAAGCGATTTGCCCATTCCGGCTTCGACCTGAGCCACAACGACGTCGTATGTAGACAGTGGGGCCGCCGAGGTATTCATTTTGATGAATACGTCCAAAGCGGTTTGCTTTTCGGTTGTAACAGGAAGTGACAAGAACGGAAGATTGAATGAAGCAAATTTCTGGCGAATGATGGCGATTTGATCGGCGATCGTGTCGCGTTCATCGGAATCTTCAATTGCTTCTTTGGCCCAATCTCGAAAGCGTTGGTTGGCACTAATATCGGGGGCGCAAAGATCGAGGGGGATCATACGGCGCTTCCACTGCTCTTTGGGTTGATTAGCCCAAAACGGCCGAGGTTCCGTGTCCTTTTCCTGCCTCCACCGCGCTATGGAGTCCACATAGTAAGGCATGGCCGTTTCTTCATCCGGCTTGAAGAAGACGAAATAGGTTCGGTCGTGATAGTTGTTGTGGAGTCCACGCCAAAGAGCTGTGAGTCGCTGTTGGCCATCAAGGAGATGCTCGTTGACTCGCTCACCAGTTGTCGGTGCGCCCTTGATGGTACGCGAGACGAACGGCTCTTCGTTCCCCACCTCCAGAACCAAAACCGCGCCAACCGGCAAATCTTGGAGAATCGTGTTGAAAAGTTGGATGACACTGGCATGGCCCCAAGCCTCGAAGCGCTGAAAGCGAGGTAGGACCGTCTGGCGGGTGCGGATTCGCGTAAACCAATCGGGCAAGGGCCTATTGCGGGCTTCGATTGGCATCAGTCATCCTTCTAAAGTTGTCTTATCAAAATCTAACACGCCCGCTGTCGCCGCAGAAGAGCACTTCAAGAAAGCCCGCGCCAGTCGCACCGGCGCGGGCGCTGCCGTCAGTATTCCGACGGCAGGAGAATCGTGTTGTCGGTGAAGTAGAGCTTGATCGCGTCGAGCGGGAAATCGGTGAATTCGAGCTCCCTGGTGAAGACGATATTGCCGTTGCCGTCGTCGCAGGCGAGCGTTGCGGTGCGGTCGGCGCGCACGGTGAGATTCCAGACCTGGAATTCCTCGGCCGCGAACGGCATCCCGGCGGCGCCAGTCGCGAGGGCATCGCGAGCGCCCTGCCGCAAAAGATGCCGATTAAGAAAAAGCAGCCTGTTTTTTCTAAACGTGGCAACGGGACCCGGGAGCCCGGATCAGGGCAGGGCGTACGAGGATCCCTTGACCGGCACCGTGGCGGAACCGATGTCATTATGCAACGGGGCTTCGGAACCGTTCTTTGAGTGAACGGCCGGCGTCACTTAACCATGTAACGGGCGCCGCGGCCTTTGCCGATTTGGCTGAGATAATGCAGCTCGGCGAGCTTTTTCAGATGAGCTTTGATGGTGTTGCGATTGGCGCCGGTTGTATCCTCGATTTCTTTGACGGTGATCTCGCCGCGCGTTCTGGCGAGTTCCAGAATCTGGCGGGAGAGGGCGGGGAGCGAAGCCCGGAGCGCGCGTTCCTCTTTCACCTTTGCGGCGAGGTTGTCTTTCTGCTTCGCCATCGTCTTGAGAAAAAACACCAGCCAGTATTCCCAGTTTTGCGGCGGTTTACGGATGGTCTGCTGCGTCCGGCGTAGGGCGAGATAATAGTTGTCCTTGTTGTGCTCGATGACGCCTTCCATCGAACTGTAGGGCACGTATCCGTAACCGGCGCGCAGCAGGAGCAGCGTGGTCAGCACGCGCGACAGCCGTCCATTGCCATCCTTGAAGGGATGGATCGCCAGGAACGTGACGATAAAAATTCCGATCAGGATCAGCGGATGGTGGCTCTCTTCCTCGATCGACCGGTTGAACCAGTCGACGAGGTCTTTCATCCAGCCGGGCGTTTCAAAGGGCGTCGCCGTCTCAAAGACGATGCCGAGACTCTTGCCGTCGGGTCCGAAGGCCTCGACATGGTTGGTCACTTTCTTGTAATGGCCGCGATGATCCTCGTCCTTGGCGCTGTATTTGAGCAGGACGCCGTGCAGCTGCTTGATGTGGTTTTCGGTGGGCGTAATGGCTTCATAGCCCTCGAAGATCATGTCCATCGCATCGGCATAGCCCGCCACTTCCTGCTCGTCGCGGCTGGCAAAGGTCCGGGTTTTGAGTCCGGACAGCAGCTTCTCGACTTCGGCATCGCTGAGTTTTGATCCCTCGATGCGCGTCGAGGATCCCACGCTCTCGATGGTGGCGATCCGCCGGAGGCCGGTCAGCTTTTCGGGAGCGAGGGTTTCAATAACGTTCCAGCGTCCCTTGAACTCATCGATATCCGCGATGAGCTTGAGAATTTCAGGCGTGATGGCGATGTTTTTGATCTCAACCATGGGCAATATCCATTCTTACCCATTTGTAGCCATTTCATATCCGAAAGCAAGTGGGGTGACCCCTTAGTTTGAGACAGTTCGAAATGGTCCCAACTGCAGTTTGCTGTTTTCAGTTTTACCAAGAGCCACGTTTTGATGGAGCATGGCCTCGGCCGGTGAAGCGGAGTCGGGCTCTGC
>Ga0335072_10003141_pt1 | contig 24999 bp, 23 predicted proteins | sample Lox_Sample_21_FD_206725 | JGI IMG/M metagenome (GOLD analysis project Ga0335072, IMG submission 206725) | Soil microbial communities from Loxahatchee National Wildlife Refuge, Florida, United States - Lox_Sample_2.1 | ecosystem: Environmental > Terrestrial > Soil > Wetlands | place: USA... | reverse complement strand
TCTTGATCAGCTCGCCGAGGGTGGAACCGGACGTCTCGACCACCTTCGCTCCCCCGGTGTAGGTGCGCAGGATGGTCGGGATGCGAACCTCGATGGCCATGAAGTACTCCTCAGTGTCCTAGTGCCGTGCTCTGCAACCGCTGAGGGCTGCGGATCATTCCGTAATCGCCACCGGCTCTTCGGTTACCTTGCCCTCAAGGATGCGATAGGAGCGGAACTCGGCGACGCCTTCCTCGCGGGTCGAGACGAGGACGTAATGCGCGTTCGGCTCGTTGGCGTAGGAGATGTCGGTGCGTGACGGATACGCCTCGGTCATCGTGTGCGAGTGGTAGATCACCACTGGCTCCTCATCCCGGTCGTCCATTTCCCGCCAGACCTTGAGGTGCTCCCTCGAGTCGAACTCGTAGAACGTTGGTGAGCGGGCCGCGTTCTCCATCGGGATGAACCGCTCCGGGCGGTCGCTGCCCAGCGGGCCGGCGATCACCCCGCACGCCTCATCCGGGTGATCCTCGCGGGCGTGCGCGAAGATCTTAGCTATCAGCTCGCGGGAGATCGTCAGCATACTGCGGAGATTATCGCGCCATCGCTCGCACGAGAGACTCCTGGACCGCGCCGAGCCAGCCGTAGACCTCGAACGCGGCGACCTTGGGGTCTTCCGGGTCGAGCGCGGCGAGCTGCTGCTCGAACTCCTCGGTGACCTCCAGCCGTACGCCGAACGCGAGGCGCACGTCGTTCAGCGCGCGCATCCAGTCACGCGCCTGGTCACCAGTCAGCCGTACCTGGCCGCCATTCTCCGGCAGCGTGTCCAGCAGCGTCTGGGCGAAGTACTTCTTGGCCTCCCGCAGGGAAGACTCCGTGTACCTGCGGAACTCACCAGCCATGTCCGGGTCATCCTGGTAGCCGTCGGGGAGCAGCCGCGCCAGCACCGGGTCGGTCGGCGTTTGCGGGTCAGGTCCCTCGCTGAACAGCTCCTCCAGCTCATCCACCACGCTGCGTCCCGGCTTGTCCATGCGGTCGCCGCCCATCAGGTCGACCATGGGCGCGACAAGGGTCCGCAATAGGGCGGCCTCGCCCGCTGACACCCACGCGCGCACTCCGCCGTCGCGGGTGTGGCGAAACATCTCCACGATCTCTGCACCCTGCCTATGCGTCCTGGCGGACCGTGGCCCACAGGCCATAGCCGTGCAGGACCTCGACGTTCCGCTCCATCGCCTCACGGGTACCGCTGTCGACTACGGCCTTGCCCTTGTGATGGACATCCAGCATGAGCTTCTCGGCCTTCGCCCGAGGGTAGCCAAAGACGTGCTCAAAGACATAGGTCACGTAGGACATCAGGTTCACCGGGTCGTTCCACACGATCGTGACCCACGGCTTGTCGCGCTCTGATTCGTCCGCAGACTTGGGAAGATCAACCTCAGCGGGTGCCACGCTCATCCGCACGCACCTCCCTTGTACGTAGTCTTCCATTCGTGACTGATTCGGTGAACAGCGGGACGGCCCTGCCTGGTGGCACTGCCCTGACAAGCACTGCCCTGACAAGCACTGCCCTGGCAAGCACTGCCCTGCTTACTGACCATTACGAACTCACCATGCTGCAGGCCGCCCTGGACAGCGGTGCGGCGAACCGTCGGGCGGTGTTCGAGGTGTTCGCCCGGCACTTGCCGCATGGCCGCAGGTACGGGGTCGTGGCCGGCACCGGGCGACTGCTCGACGCGATCGAGAAGTACCGCTTCGGGCCAGCCGAGATCGAGTTCCTCCGCGAGTCCCGGGTGGTGAACGAGGCCACGCTTAGTTACCTGGCATCCTACCGTTTCGGCGGGAACATCTGGGGATACGCGGAAGGGGACGTGTACTTTCCCGGCTCGCCGATCCTGGTGGTCGAGGGGACCTTCGGAGAGGCCGTCCTTCTCGAGACGCTCCTGCTATCGGTGCTGAATCACGACTGCGCGGTGGCATCCGCCGCGTCTCGCATGGTCACCGCCGCGGGCGGCCGGTCGCTGATCGAGATGGGGTCGCGGCGCACCCATGAGTCGGCGGCGGTCGCCGCCGCCCGCGCCGCGTACATCGCCGGGTTCGGGTCCACGTCGAACCTGGCGGCGCGGTTCGTGTACGGCGTGCCGTCCGGCGGAACCGCCGCGCACGCGTTCACGCTGGTGCACGACTCCGAGAAGGACGCGTTCCTCGCCCAGGTGTCCTCGCTCGGCCGGGCCACGACCCTGCTGGTGGACACGTTCGACGTGGCGGCGGCGGTACGCTCCGCCGTATCGGTGGCGGGGCCGTCGCTCGGCGCGGTCCGAGTCGACAGCGGAGACCTGGCCGCGGTGGCGTTCTCCGTGCGGTCACAGCTGGACTCTCTCGGGGCCACCGATACGCGGATCATCCTGACCGGGGATCTCGACGAGTACTCAATCGCCGGCCTTGGCGTCGTCCCGGTCGACGGGTACGGGGTGGGGACATCCCTCGTGACCGGTTCGGGCGCGCCAACGGCGGCGCTGGTGTACAAGCTGGTCGCGCGCTCCCCCGGCGCCTCCGATGAGCTGCAACCGGTGGCTAAGCGCTCGGTGGGCAAGCCAGGACGCGGGGGGCGCAAGTGGCCGATTCGGGAGTTTGGCCCGGATAACCTTGCCGTAACTGAGAGAATCCTCATGGATGACCCTGCTTGCGGGGATCGCAGTGCTTCGGAGGGCCACAGTGCTTCGGAGGACCACAGCAGCCGCGTGCTGCTGCGCGAGCTAGTCCGCTCCGGCTCTGTCGTGGGACGAGAATCCCTGGCGGAGGCGCGGGCGAGGCACGCAAGCGCGCTCGCTGAGTTGCCGCCGTATGCCCTGCAGCTGTCGCGCGGATACCCGGCGATCCCGACGGTTTTCGGGAGGAACGGCGAAGAAGGATAGTTCTGGAGGACCTTTGCATACCGACCTGCCGGACAGCGACGCCTCGGGTCAGAAGGTCCCGGATAAGGATGCGGCACCCGCCAGCCCGGCCGCTGGCGGGACGCGGCAGTGGTGGCGAGCACGCTGGGTGAGGTCTCGGTGGCTAAAGACCGGAGCCCTGGTCGCGGGGCTCGTCGTTGCCTTCTGGGCTAACCTCCTGCTGTCGCGGACGAACGCGACGAACTCCGACGGCGCGGCCCAGATCCTGCAGGGCTGGCAGATGCTGCACGGCCACGTGCGGCTGCACGACTGGCTCCCCGGCGATGTTAACTTCAGCACAACCGAGGTGCCCGAGTACGCGCTCGTCGAGGCGGTGCGCGGCCTCAACCCGGACGTGGTCCACGTGGCCGCGGCCCTGACCTACGTGATCTCGCTCGTGCTGGCGGCGCTGATCGCCAAGGGAGACACCCGGGGCCGTCAGGCGGTGGCCCGGTCGGCCATAGCGGTGGGCATCATGATCGCCCCGCAACTGGACGCCGGGACCTACACCATCCTCAACTCCCCTGATCACTTCGGCACGGCGGTACCGGTCCTGCTGGCCTGGCTGATCGTCGACCGGTGGCCCGCGCGCTGGTGGTCCCCGATCGCCATCGCCGCCATCCTGGCCTGGACCGGGCTCGCGGACGAGACGCTCTTGTTCATCGGCGCGCTGCCCCTGGCGGTCACCTGCGGGTACCGGGTCGTGCGGTCCCTGATAGCCCGCGGCCAGGGACCCGCGCGCTCCGATGTCGGGCTGGCCGCGGCGGGCGTAGTCGCGACGATCGTCACGCTGGCCGGGCCGCACATCCTCGCGGCCGTCGGCGGGCCGCTCGAGGCGGCACCGAGCACGCAACTGTCCCCGCTGCACATGATCTTCTGGCACAACATCACCGTCACGGGGTGGTGCCTGCTCATCCTGGCCGGGGCGGACTTCGTCGGCGTGCACCCGGCCATCCGGGCCGGCTTCGAGATGCTGCACCTAGTCGGGGCGGCCCTGGGCGCGCTCGGGATCATCGTCGCGGCCGTACGGTACCTGCGCGACCGGGACCTGGTGACGCAACTGCTGGTGGCCGGCATCATCCTTAACCTGCTGAGCTTCGCGGGCGGCACGCACGCCGTGGAGTACACGTACGCGCGGGAGATCAGCCCGGTCCTGACGCTCGGTGCCGCCCTCGCCGGGCGGGTACTCGGCCGCAGGCTCCTCGCCGAAGGCCGGCTGGCGCGGTGGCTCACCCCGGTGCTGTCCCTCGCGCTGTGCGGCTATCTGGCCGGGCTGGCCTACGAGGCGAGCCGGCCGTCGGTGCCCGCGCAGAGCCAGCAACTGGCGACCTGGCTGCAGGCCCACCACTTCCGCTACGGCCTGGCCGGCTACTGGCAGGCCAGCATCGTCACGGTGGAAACGGGCGGGCAGGTCGACGTCAGACCGATTACGCAGGTCGGGGGCAGGAGCGACAAGGTCAAGACCGTGGACAAGCAGACGCTTGAGTCCTGGTATGACCCGCGGGAGAACTACGCGAACTTCGTGGTCACCTACCCCGGCTTCAAGGGCACGGAGCCTTTCACCGGGTACACCGGCGTCGGCGCCTTCACCCAGACGAAGGACGTGCTCGCCACCTTCGGCCGGCCCGCCCGGGTCTACCACGACGGCCCGTACACGATCTACGTCTGGAACAAGAACCTGCTCACTGACATCCCCTGGGTGCAGCCCACTAACCTGCCGTAAGGCCGGCTTGGCCCACAGCAGGGAGTATCGCCACAGGAGGTGGCGACGGTAGCGGACGCCGGGCAGCACGTTCCGGGCGGCGTCCCTCGCCTGGCCCCAGGTCATGCCGGGGGCCAGGATGGGCGCGCCGGGGCTGGTCTCCCCCCTGGTCAGCTTGTAGTACAGGTTCAGCGGGATGCCGATCGCGTCGGGGAGCAGGTCGGCGGGCGAGCCATGACCCCCCAGGCCCACCACCACAAGCCGCCCGCCGGGCCGCAGGAGCCGCGCCATCTTGGCCAGGGCGGCCTCGAAGTCCATGTGGTGCAGGGCCGTGTTGGCGCAGGCGAAGTCGAAACTGCCGGCCGCGAACGGGTAGGTCATGAAGTCAGCCTCGATGAACTGGGGAGGAGGCGACATGAGCGGAGTCGTTTCGCCCGGGGAAAGTGATCTTTGCCGCACCCGCTCGCGGGCAGCGGCGATCATCGGGGCGTCCCGGTCGATGCCCGTGACGGCCGCGCAACGGCCGGCGAGCTTGCCCGCCAGCAGGCCATCGCCGCATCCGACGTCCAGCGCGGCCTGGCAGCCGGGCGGCACGGCGTTCAGGATCAACGGCTGGTAGTGGACGTTCTGGTTCCAGTAGTCCGTCACGTCGGCTTTCCTGTCCATATCGTGGCACCCCGGGGGGACCGCGTAAGGTGAGCGCCATGCGCGCGCTCATCATTGTCGATGTCCAGAATGACTTCTGTGAGGGCGGTTCGCTCGCGGTCGCCGGCGGGGCGGCGGTGGCAGCCGGCATCACCTCGCTGCTGGCCTCGGGCGATCACGGTTACGACCATGTGGTCGCCACCCAGGACTTCCACGTCGACCCGGGCAGCCACTTCTCCCCCCACCCTGACTACTCCACCACCTGGCCACCCCATTGCGTCGCCGGGTCGGCCGGGGCACAGTTCCACCCGGACCTGGACACCAGCGCGGTTGAGGCGGTCTTCCGCAAGGGCGCGCACAGCGGTGCCTATAGCGGGTTCGAGGGCGTAACGGCGGACGGAACCATGCTGGCCGGGTGGCTGCGCGCCCGTGACGTCGACTCGGTCGACGTCACCGGGATCGCCACCGACCACTGCGTCCGGGCCACTGCCGCCGACGCCGCGGCCGAGGGATTCCGCACCCGGGTCCTGCTCGCCCTGACGGCGGGGGTCGCCCCAGAGTCCACCGCCGCGGCGATCGGCGCCCTGACGCAGGCGGGGGTCGAGGTCACCCCGGCTTAGTTTGCCGGAACGGCTATGGTTGGCCGCGTGGCAGTGGACTACTCCCAATTCGCGACCGTGCTCTCCTCGCTCGGCGTCCCCGGGGAGGTGCGCGAGTTCCCCGAGGCGGTGCCGACCGCGGTGGCGGCCGCGGCGCAGCTTGGCTGCGAGGTGGGGGCCATCGCCAATAGCCTCGTATTCGCGGCCGACGGGGAGCCACTCCTGGTCATGACCAGCGGCGCGCACCGGGTGGATACCGAACTGGTCGCCGCCGCCCTCGGCCTGTCATCCGTTGAGCGAGCCAATGCGAAGTCGGTACGCGCCTGGACCGGGCAGGTGATCGGCGGCGTTGGCCCGGTGGGGCATCCCGCCCCGATCCGGACCCTGGTCGACAACTGGCTGGCCCGGTACAGCGTGGTGTGGGCGGCGGCCGGGCATCCGCACACGGTGTTCCCGACGTCGTTCGCGGAACTGCTGCGGATTACCGGCGGTACCGCGGCCGACGTGGGCGGCTGAGATGCCGGTCAGCTCCGTAGAAGCGGGTCGCCGAGTGGATAGGCGCGGCCGCCGGTCGCCTGCGACGCGGTGTTGAAGTACAGGTAAACGCCGATGGCGGCGAAGATCAGGACTACGTAGCCACCCGCCTTAAGCAGGTCCGCGGACGCCTGATTTACCCCGAGGAACACCAGCAGCAGCGCGACGTCAACGAGCGCGAACACCGCGGTGAAGGCGAGCGGGAGCCGGAGCGTCGCGAGGGTGAGCATGATCATGACCACCAGCCAGGCCACCAGGAACAGCTCCTGTGCCGCCTGAACGGATGCCGGCGCGATGCCGAACCAGTTGTGGGTCAGGCTGATCACGAGCACCGCGTAGCTGAGCCAGAATCCGGCGAAGATGCCGAACACGCTGGCCACCGCAGTCTGCCCCAGCATGGCGCTCCAGATCGTCGCCAGGAACAGGCCGATGGACGTCGCGGTGAGGATGATCGGCAGCGCCGCGCCAACGGCGCTGGCCGGGACTACGCCGACGAGGGCCAGGCCGAGCGATACCGACCCGGCGATGAAGCAGGGCAGCCCGAGCGCGGCGGGGTCGCCCAGCAGGGGGGCCGGTGCCGCGGGCGGGGCCTGCGCCGCTGGTGCCGCGGGCGTCTCGGGCGACCTCGGGGCGGGTACTTGGCTGGAAGCGGTAGCGTCAGCGCTCATCGCTTTGGCTCCTTCGACGTGTGGAGTCCCGCTCATGCAGGCTTAATGCATGCGTACGCTCCGCTCCCCGTCCTTTTGTTCTCACTTTGAATCACGCACCCGAAGAGGCGCCGCGAGATCACCCGCGCGCTCTGGCGATGACCTCTTCCTCCGTGAGCGGGCCGTCGGGATGGTAGCTCAGGCACAGCCGGGTGGCGGTCTTCACGAAACGCGAGCCGTCGGTGGCCACGTAGAACTGGCCGGGGCGCAGCCGGCCAATGTCCGGCACGTCACCGCCCCTGGCCCGGGCGACGTCTCGGGCCGCCTCGATCTGCACCGGACTATTGAGGTGCCCGTAGAACTGTGTTGTCGCATTGCCGGTGATGCGGTTGTGAATCCCCTTGGGCGCTTGCGTCGCGAACAAGAGGCCCAGCCCGTACTTGCGGGCCTGGGATACCAGCCGCAGCGTGCTCTCGGAGCATGCGGTGGCCTGGCCGGACGGCGCCAGATCCTGGGCCTCGTCCATGACAAGGAGCCCGCACAGCGGCCGGTCCCTGGCCGGGTGCCGCTTGATCCACGAGAAGAGGGACATCTGCAGCTGATTGACGAAGCTCTGTCGTTGCGAAAGTTCGGGCAAGCCGATCAGGCTGACCACGGAGACCCGTGCGCGCTTGCCTGGCGGCGGGGTGAGCAGCAGGCCAGGATCGACCGGCTCGCCTTCTCCGGCGAACAGGGGGTCATTGATCCGTGCTGCCTGTAGCCGGTCGGCGAGGTCCGACGCCGCCGCCACCGCCTTCCGCATGCTGCTGACGCCCTCGGGCAGCTCAGCGAGCAAGGCCACGAATCCGTCGAAGTCCCGGCCACCCGCCTTGGCGTAGTACCGCAGCGACTCCCGGAGCACGGCCGTCTCCTCGCTGGCCTTCTGCGGCCCCTTCCCCGCCATGAGCCGCGGCGCGATCGCCCCGACGGCCGCGTCGATCGCGGCGTCGAAGTCGTCTGGATCATCGATGACCGCGGCGAATTCCGGTAGCGGCCGGAACGTCAGCGGGCGCCCGCCTTGACGGCGTGGAGTCCAGAGCACGACATCGGTGCTGTCCAGGTACTCACGCGCCCGTTCGTGATCGCCATCGGCCCAGGATTGCGGGGGCTGCGGCCAGGCGTCGCCGAGCCGCGCGAGGTCGTTGTTCGGGTCCAAGACGATCGTCGAGACCCCCTGCAGGGCGCATTCCTCGATGATGCGGCGAAGCAGGACCGTCTTCCCCGATCCCGAGCCGGCGAACAGCACCGCGTGCCGGCGGAGCACCTTGAGGTCGAGATCAACCGGCTCGCCCGCCGGAAGCGTCGCTCCGATCCGGATGGAGCCAGCAGCCTGGGCCGTGCCCGGCGTAGCTTCCGCGGTGGTGTCGCCGGGTGCTACCCCGTCAGCCTCCGCAACGCCCGGATTGATCGGCGGTGGCTCGACTACGTCACTGAGTGCCTGGGCGAGGAGGTCAGTACCGTGCGCCGGCCTGCGCTGGGCGAGCCAGGCGTTGAGGCCGGGGTTCCGCTCGTTGAGCATCACCCGCAAAGCGGCGAAGACCTGCAGGTCCGATGTCGTCAGGGTTAGCTGGCGGCCGCCTTTGGCCGTGAAGTCCCTGACGGCTTCCGCGGTCTTCGGACCGCTTGGCCATGGATCGGCGCGCAGGATGAAGAGCTGGCGGTCGGCGCTGCCAGCGTCGAGGCCAGCCGCTTCGACGGCGCTCTTGAGCCGGCTCTGGACCGCCCGGGGATGCTCGGCGGCGATGGCCCGGAAGGCCCACCGGCGCTGGCGCTCGGTGCGCTCGTCGATGATCATGTGCAGGACCGCGTGCAGTAGCGGGTTGCGAGGCAACCGCTCCTGGACGAAAGTGCGGTCACCGGCGCCACCGCGCTCCCGCACCCAGGCCTCCAGCCCGGCCTGGAGCAGGGGCGGCACCATGGAGTCCTCGGTCCCGGTCGCCAGGGCGGCCGACACGTCCGCGCTCTTCCACAGCTCATCGAACTGGGCGTCCAGCGCATCGAGCTCTTCCGCGCCAGGCCGTGCCGGCGGGACGGACTTCCCGAGCGGCCTGCCGGGCAGTTCGTGAGCGTCATCGAGCCGGTCCAGCTCGATGATCCGCCGCTCGCGCAGGCAGGCTTCCACGTGCTCGTCGATCCGCCGCAGGAGCCGGCGCGCGGTGTAGCTGGTCGCGTCCTCGAACGCGCGCGGCCGAATCGGCCATGTCGGGTAGGACGGTTCAAACCCGGCCCGCGCGAAGTCGGCGGCGAAGCGCTTCTCGATCATCGCGCGCCCCACGTCGGCGTGGGGGATGTTCTGTATCTGGCAGGGCGACCGGAACCGGTCCTCGACCGGACCCACGGCGTGGTCCCGCAGGTAGCTCCAGCTCTGCGGAAGGCAGGAGATGATCGTGAAGGTGCGCCGGGTGATGTCCCGCAAGGTCATCAGGCCGGTCGCCACCTCGGCGACCGCGCCATCGTCCTCGTGCTTGTTGACGTGATCGATGAGGGCGTCGATCTGATCGACGGCAACGACGGCGGGTCCCGACAGCGCCAGGATCTCCGAGAGCTGGTTGATCACGTACCGTGGATCCTTCGTCCTGGACCGGAAGCCCCAGCGGCCACGTTCTTCGGCGTCCACGTCACCGCCGACGAGGTAGTAGTAGCCGGTTTCCTGGTGCTCCGTGTCCGGGGAGCCCAGCAGCACCAGCGCTCGCGCCGTATCGAGGCTGGGCGGGGAGAGGACGACGGCCAGCCTGCGCAGCGCCGTGACGAACGCGCTGACGTCGGCAGCGGTCGGCGCCTCGATTCCGGTGACCGCCTCGCGGATGCCCTTATCCAGCCCGGCCCTGTCCGAGAGATCGCCCAGCAGGCGCCCTATCTGGTTCCTGCCGCCATCAGGGAGCGGCAGCAGCTGCTGCACGAAGGTCGAGCGCGCCTCTTCCCAGAACGTCTGGCGCGTCAGGTCGCCAAGGAGGAAGAAGTACCCGCCTTCTGCGTGCACCTGCTCGCGTGCCCAGCCCAGCAGATGGGTCTTGCCCGCGCCGCGCTCGCCCAGCAGCGGCAGTCCCAGTGGCCGGTGCCCGGTGGCCGTGTCGGCCTCGCTGATGCCCCGGCGGATCAGGCGAGCCGCCAGCGGGTGGAGGCCCTCCACGTGGAACCGCGACGACGACCAGACGTCTTCCAGGGCGCTCGTCCAGTTGAACCGCAGCGCCTCAAGCGCCTTCAGCTCTGCCTCGCTCATGACTACCTAACCGAGAGCATGTGCTTGAATTCGCCCCCGACCCGAAGCGCCGACCGGCGATCAGCTTCTGTGAGGGCCTGCTGATTATCCTGCGGGACCAGGTTTATTCGCTGGGACTTATACAGCTTCTCCAGCGCGGCGTCCAGGTCCTCGCGCGACACGTCCTCGAGCTTCGCCCGCAATTCTCGAATCTTCACGAAATCTTCGGGAGCCGCGGCCAGATCGCGATATGCCGCCGCAATGAGCTCGTCGATATCACGCAACTCGGCAGGATCGGCAGAACGCGGCCGGAAGATGTCGGCCAGGCTCTTGCCCGTGTCGTCCAGATGGCGGGCGATACCAGCCAGGACGGCGTACAGTGCGCCCTCCATGCTCGTTACCTTGCCATGAAGCCCAGCGGAGAGCTCCGTAGCGCACCAGTGCCATCCCGTATCAGTGAGCTCATGCTGGTACGCGCGGCCCGCCTTCCGGCTGTCGACAAGCTTAAGGCTGTTGAGCCTGCGGCGTTCCTTCCCGTCCAGCCGGAATCCAGCGCGCTCGGCAAGCTCCGGATTCGACATCTCGCGCGCTTCCGCCATGAGGGCGAACAAGACGGCCCGCTCCTTGGCTGAAAGATCATCAGGCTGCATCATCGATGCCGTCCATTCTGGATTCTCCGGGCTTCCACTAGCGGCAGCATCACGCAACTTCACGCAACTTCACACCGTTAGAGATGGTAAGTACCTGCCAGGGAGCATTGTATGCCCATGCCTTACTGACGGCCGGGCAGATAGCCCTTTATCGGCGGGACAGCGCCCATTGGCGGATCATGTGGATGCGGGCCTGGATCTGCTCGGCGCTTGCCTGCGGGATCGCCGGGCCGCCGCAGGCGTTGCGCAGCTCGTTGTGGATGACGCCGTGCGGCTGGCCGGTGCGGTGGCTCCACGCCCCCACGAGGCCGTTGAGCTCCTTGCGAAGGATGGTCAGGCCCTCGCGGCTCACCGTCGGCTTCGCTGGCGGGGGCGTCGAGGCCGGCGTGATTCCTGAGGTGGGTGTGGCGGGAATGGTGGCTGTGGCGGGAATGGCGGGTGTGGTCGGCGTGATGGGCGTGGCTGCCTGGACTACCGTGGGAGCGGCGGCGGCCGATCGCGCGGCCAGCTGGGCGGCCTGGCGCTTGCGCAGCAGGAGCGCTACCTGGTCCGGGTCCAGCAGGCCGGGCAGGCCCAGGTAGTCCTCCTCCTCGGGCGACCCGGCCTCGGTCGCGGTGCCGAACTCGCCGCCGTCGAAGAGGACACGGTCGAACGTGGCCGACGCCTTGAGCGCCTCGAAGGCCCTCCCCTCGAGCGGGGTATCCGGCGTCTTGCGCGTCTGGTTCGCCTCGGCCAGCTCATCCTCGGCGTCCTTTTGCGTGTGCGCGACTATGTGGTCGCGCTCGGCTTCCAGCTCCGCCGCGAACCCCAGAAGGACCGGCACCGAGGGAACGAAGACGGAGGCGGTCTCACCGCGCCGCCGGGCACGGACGAAGCGCCCGACCGCCTGCGCGAAGAACAGCGCAGTGGACACGCTGGTCGCGTATACCCCGACGGCTAGCCGAGGCACGTCCACTCCCTCGGATACCATCCGCACCGCGACCATCCAGCGGTCGCCGGACGTGGCGAACTTCGCGATCTTCTTGCTCGCCGTCGGGTCGTCGGACAGCACGACGACCGGCCGGGTGCCGCTAACCCTGCGCAGCAGTGCGGCGTATGCGCGAGCCGTTTCGTGGTCGCTCGCGATGACCAGCCCGCCGGCGTCCGTGATCTCCCGCCGGACCTCGGTCAGCCGCTTGTCGGCGGCCTCAAGGACCCGCTGGATCCACTCGCCGCCCGGGTCGAGCGCGGTCCGCCACGCCTGGGCGACCTGCTCCCTCGTCATCGGCGTGCCGAGCGTCGCGGTGATTTCGTCGCCGGCCCTGGTCCGCCAGGCCATCTCGCCGGAGTAGGCCAGGAAGATCACGGGCCGGACCACGCCATCGGCCAGCGCGGGCCCGTACCCGTACACGAAGTCGGACGCCGATCGCTTGACGCCGTCCGCTTCAGGGACGTACGTGACAAAAGGGATCGGATTGGCATCTGAGCGGAACGGCGTCCCGGTCAGCGCCAGGCGGCGTCGCGCCGGATCGAACGCCTCGCGCACCGCCTCGCCCCAGGACAGCGCGTCGCCGGCGTGGTGAATCTCGTCGAAGATCACCAGCGTCCGGCGGCCCTCGGTGCGCTGCCTGTGCAGCGCAGGATGGGCTGCGACCTGGGCGTACGTGACGGCCACACCATGGAAGTCGGCGCCAACCGGCCCTTGGGAGTTGCTGTAAGCGGAATCGATCGCGATGCTGTGCCGAGCGGCCGCCTGCGCCCACTGGAATTTAAGGTGCTCGGTCGGCGTAACGATCGTGATCGACATCACCTCACGGCGGTCGAGCAACTCGCGGGCCACGGTCAAGGCATACGTTGTCTTGCCCGCGCCCGGCGTGGCGACGACCAGGAAGTCCCGCTTGTTCGCCGCAAAATACTCCGCGTACGCATGCTGCTGCCAGCCGCGAAGGCCTAGCAGTCCCGAAGGGGTAGGAAGATCAGCGCCTACCGGCGCACTCACTCCTTGCCGTCGTCGTTCGGCAGCGAGTCGTAGATCTCCTTGCACTCAGGGCAGATCGGGAACTTCTTCGGGTCCCGGCTAGGCACCCATACCTTGCCGCAGATAGCGCGGATGGGCGTGCCGAAGACCGAGCTCTCGGTGATCTGGTTGGCGTCCGCGTAGTGCGCGAAGCGCTCGTGATCGCCGTTGGACGTGTCTATCCTGAGGTCTTCGTGGACCTTAAGGTCGCCGCCTGGCACTACTTCGGTGTTGCTCACGAGGACCAGTCTACCGGTCCAGGCTCAATTCAAGCTCTGCTGGCTAAGTTCAAGCTCTGCTGGCTAAGTTCAAGCCCGGGTCGTCGGGGTAGGTGGCCAGGAAGGCCATCTCGCCCTCCTGCCGGCGGAGCACCATGCGCCACAGGGCGTCCGGCGTGGCGGCGAAGACGTCGCCCGGCTCCGCTGCCACGATGTGCCAGGCGCCCTCATCGATCTCGGCCTGAAGCTGTCCTGGCGACCATCCGGCGTACCCGGCGTAGACCCGCAGCGACGCAATCGCCGGGGCCAGCAGCCGCGGTGGGGTGTCGAGATCGAGCAGGCCGAGCCGGGCAAGGGAGGGAGCGCCGTCGAGCGCCCGCCAGCCGACGGGTTCCTCGTTGCCCGGGACAAGGGCAAGCGCGAGCGCGCTGCTTGGCGCGACCGGGCCGCCCTTGAACACTACGGAAGGATCGGTGGCCAGGCCGGTCCACTGCTCCAGGACCCGGCCCACCGGGATCTGCGTGGGCCGGTTCAGCACAACGCCGAGGGTGCCCTCGGTCTCCTCGTGCTCGACGATGAGGATGACGGTACGGCGGAAGTTCGGATCCCCGAGCAGCGGGGTGGCGACGAGAAGTCGCCCGGCCTTCGGATCCGGACCCATGAGATCCATGTAACCATCATCGGCGAGCCCGCGGGCCATCCGGCCCATGCGGGGCCGGCGAGCTAGGCCGGGCCGGCGCCCGCGTCGGCTGGCGCGTCCTGGCCACCCGGCCCGCTCTGGCTGCCCTGGCCTGCGAGGTCCCGGATCGCGGCGGCTACCCGAGACGCGACGTCAGGGTGGAAGACGGACGGGATGATGTAGTCCGGGCCGAGCTCGTCGGCCTGCACGACATCGGCCAGGGCACGGGCGGCGGCCACCAGCATCTGGTCGTCGATCTTCTTGCTCTGGGCATCGAGCAGGCCGCGGAACACGCCGGGGAAGGCGAGCACGTTGTTGATCTGGTTCGGGTAATCGCTACGGCCAGTCGCCACGACGGCCGCGTGCTCGCGCGCGTCCTCGGGATCCACCTCAGGGTCGGGATTGGCCAGCGCGAAGACGATGGCGTCGCTGTTCATCGTCTTGACGTCCTCGCCGGACAAGATGTTGGGAGCGGACACGCCGATGAACACGTCGGCGCCTTCCACGGCGCCCGCGAGGTCACCGGCGTAGCCTTCGGCGTTGGTGTTCTCGGCGATCCAGGCCAGGCTCTCGTTCAATCCCGGGCGGCCCCGGTACACGGCCCCCTCCAGGTCGCAGACGACCACGTGCCGGGCGCCCGCCACCAGGAGCAGCTTGAGCACCGCGGTGCCGGCGGCGCCCGCGCCAGCCATCGTGATCCGGACGCTGCCCAGGTCCTTGCCGACCACGCGGAGGGCGTTGGTCAGCGCGGCGAGCACGACGATCGCGGTCCCGTGCTGGTCGTCGTGGAACACCGGGATGTCCAGCATGGCGCGCAGTCGCCGCTCCACCTCGAAGCAGCGCGGCGCGGAGATGTCCTCGAGGTTGATCCCGCCGAAGCCGGGTGCTATCGCCGCGACCGTGGCCACGATCTGGTCGGTGTCCTGGGTGTCCAGGCAGATGGGCCAGGCGTCGATGCCGGCGAACCGCTTGAACAGCGCGGCCTTGCCTTCCATCACCGGCAGCGCGGCGTAGGGGCCGACATTGCCCAGGCCGAGCACCGCCGAGCCGTCCGTGACGACGGCGACGCTGTTGCGCTTGATCGTGAGGCGGCGGGCATCCTCGGGGTTCGCCGCCAGGGCCAGCGACACCCGCGCGACCCCCGGCGTGTACGCCATGGACAGGTCATCCCGGTTGCGCAGCGGCACCTTCGAGCGCATCTCGATCTTGCCGCCCAGGTGCATGAGGAAGGTCCGGTCGCTGACCTTGTGCACGGTAACGCCGGGAATCTCGCGCAGGGCCCCGACCAGCGACTCGGCGTGGGCGGTGTCGATAGCGGCGCAGGTGACGTCCACCCGGAGCTTGCCCCGGTTGCCGGAGGCGACGTCGAGCGCCGTGACCACCCCGCCGGCCTGCTCAACGGCCCGGGTGATCTCGCTGACGGCCCGGCCGTGCGACGCTACTTCGAGCCGCGCGGTAAATGAATAGGAGACGCTCGGCACCGTGGTCACTTGAGTAACCGCCTTTCCCCGATGCCCGTTCCAGGGTGTCACCCCCGCCGGGCACCACGTACCCTTCAGTCATGGCGACGGAGTCCACACTTAGCCCGGCTGCCGACGCCGACGCGATAGACGTAACGCGGCTGCGCGTTGCCATCGCCCGGCTGTCCCGGCGCCTACGCCGCCATGAACTGGCCGGCCTGACACCGACCCAGCTGGCGGCGCTGTCGACCGTCGAGCGATCGGGGCCACTTCGGCTAGGCGACCTCGCCGCTGCTGAGGGTATAGCACCCAGCACCCTGACGCGCCTAGTTACGGTCCTCGAGGACGCCGGGTACGTCACACGCCGCCCTGATCCCGCCGACGCCCGGGCGAGCACCATCGCCATCACTGAGCTCGGGCACGAGACGATGGAACGGCTGCGCGAAGACGGCACCGCCATGCTCACGCAGAGCCTGGCCCTGCTCAGCGCGGAGCAGCGGGCAACCCTCGCCGCCGCGCTGCCCTCCCTTGAGCAGCTTGCCGACTCGGACTACCCGCCGCGCGATCGCGCCTAGGCGCTGCTTGGGGTGGTGGGCGGCGATAACAGGCTCAGGCCTGCTCCCGCCGCCGGACGACCGACGCGGCGAGTGACTCCAGCGCCCCGGCGGTCATGCTCAGGTCCATGCACGCGTCCGTCACGGACTGCCCGTACGTGAGCGTGGCCGGGGCGCCCGGCTCCTGCCGTCCCGCGACGAGGAAGCTCTCCAGCATCACGCCGACCACGCCTCGCTCGCCCCCCGCCACCTGCTCAGCGAGCGACTCGCACACGGCAGGCTGCCGCGTGTAGTCCTTGCTGCTGTTGCCGTGGCTGGCATCGACCATCACCCGGCGCGGCAGCCCCACGGCGGACACGAGATCGAGGGCCTTGGTGACATGGGAGGCCGAGTAGTTCGGCCCGCTGCGGCCGCCGCGCAAGATCACGTGCGTGTCCCGGTTGCCTGCCGTGGTCACGACGGCGGCGGCCCCCGCCGGGGTGACCCCGAAGAACGTGTGCGACGTGGCCGACGCCCGGCACGCGTCAACGGCCACCTGGATGTCACCGTCGGTCCCGTTCTTGAAGCCGACCGGCATCGACAGGCCCGAGGCGAGCTGCCGGTGCACCTGGCTCTCCGTGGTCCGGGCGCCAATCGCGCCCCACGTCACGGTGTCCGCGATGTACTGCGGCGTGATCGGGTCCAGCCACTCGCAGCCCACCGGCATGCCGAGAGCAAGGATGTCAAGGAGCAAGCGGCGCGCGGTGCGCAGGCCCCGGTGGACGTCGTAGCTGCCGTCCATCGCGGGGTCGTTGATCAGGCCCTTCCACCCGGTCACCGTGCGTGGCTTCTCGAAATATACGCGCATGACGATCAGCAGGTCATCGGCGTACCGGTCGCGCAGCCCGGCGAGGCGGTGGGCGTAGTCAATCGCGGCCTTCGGATCATGGACCGAGCAAGGGCCGGTGATCAGCAGCAGCCGGTCGTCGGTGCCGTCGAGCACCGCGCGGACCTCAGCGCGCGTGCGCTCCACGATCCGCGATTCGGACTCGCCGAGCGGCTGCTCGTCAAGCAGCGCGGCCGGCGACAGCAACGGCTCGTAGCCGGCTATCCGGGTATCCCTGACGCGTGACATCGGGGTATCTCCTCCCGGGCGAGCCGCGCCCGTGCCTTGCCGGGAGCCAGCGTCGCCCTAGTTCTTACGGGGCGGCAAGCCCCGTCGTCGGCTGGCTCCAGGTGGTTGGTAAGCGCACGCGAGTACGCACGGCTCCACCCGGAGCCCGCGTAAAGCGCCAATACCACCGTGACACAACAACAGATGGTACACGCACTCCTAACGTGTCTGCCCTGAACCTCGCCGACGCGTTCGCCACGTTCTTCGCCCTGCTCGGGCCGCAGAAGGTCCTGATCCCCGTCGCCCGCATGACCAGGAGCCGCGAGCCGCGCAACGTCCGGCTCGTGGTGTCCTATGCGGCGGCCGCCGCGGCGGTCATCGGGGTGGCCTTCGAACTGACCGCGCCGTGGATCGCGACCTTTTTCCACATCACCACCGCTTCGGTGGACCTGGCGGCCGGGGTGGTGTTCTTCATCTACGCGATCGGCCTGGTCTTCGGCCTGCATTTCGGTGAGAACGGACCGCGCGATGACGAAGAGGGCGATGAGGCCAGGCACCCCGTGAGCAGCGGCTTTCGCGAGCTGCTGCTGCCACTCGTCGTCAGTCCGCTTGGCGTGGCCGCGATCCTCGAGTATTCACTCGCGGCCGACGACTGGAGCGCACGGTGGGTGGTGGCAGGCGCCTACGTGGCGGTGGTCGCCGTCGACCTCATCAGCGCGCTAACGCTCGCCCCGCTCATGCGCCGCGCGCATCCGACGTCGCTAGAGGTGCTGTCGAGGCTGCTGGGAATTCTGCTCAGTGCGGTGGGTGTGACCTTGTTCCTGCAAGGCCTATCTACGCTGGGCATTCACCTCTCCGCGGGCCACTGACCCGTCAAGATCGTTTTCGCGACGAAAACTGGACTTAACGAAAAGAAACAAGATAATTACGTCAGCCTCGTCAAGATATTGATGTCGGCTAAACCACTAGCTACCATTTCTCCTCAGGTGGCCTGTTGAGCCATCCCGACGAGAGGTGATTACGCCCATGGAACGTCGTCTCCGAAGAATTCTCCTTTCCGCGTTCGCCGTCCTTCCGGCGTTTGGCCTGTTCATCGGGGCCGGCGCCGTCGCTAACGCGAGCGCCAGCCCGGCCGCCACGAGCGGCGCGCAGGCCAGGGCCACCGCGGTCGCCTACATCAAGACGCTGAAGGTCGGCTTCCACAGCCACCCGACAGCCGGGCACGCCCGCACCGGCGTCAGCGGCCTGACTCAGGTCACGTCGACGAACTGGTCCGGCTACGCGGACACCGGCAGCGCGTTCAGCGCGGTCTCGGCGACCTGGACCGAGCCCACCCCGAGCTGCAGCGGCAGCCGCACCACGTCGCTGGCCGCGTTCTGGGTTGGCATCGACGGCTACAGCAGCAGTTCGGTGGAGCAGGACGGCACGCTCATCGAGTGCTACCGGGGCAGCACTTACCAGTACACCTGGTGGGAGATCTACCCGGAGAACGACATCCAGGTGGTCGGCGAGTCGCTGGCAGCGGGCGACGCCATTACCGCCTCGGTGACCAGGAGCGGCACTAGCTACACGCTGAAGGTCACCGACTCGACCCACACCGCCAATAGCTTCTCCACCACGCAGACCTACGCGAGCGCCGCGAACAGCAGCGCCGAGTGGATCGCCGAGGCCCCGAGCGGTTCCAGCGGCGTCGAGCCACTCGCCAAGTTCAGCACCTGGACCTCCGCGAATTCAGACGTGACCGAGGGCTCAACGTCCGGCGTGATCTCCTCTTTCACCGATGACGAGATCACCATGGACACGAGCTCGGGCGCGACCGAGGCTCAGCCGAGCGCCCTTAACAGCTCCGGCAACAGCTTCAGCGTCACCTGGGTGCGCTCCTAGCAGAAGTCCCTTAAAAAGGCAAATGCCGCGGGTTGTGCCGCGTCTATCGGCACAACCCGCGGTATTTTTATTTGTCGTTATCGCGGCGGCAGGCTGGCCAGCGAGCGGAGGGCCCCCGCGACGTCGAAGAATTTTCTGATTATGAAGACTTTTACACGTGATAACGTAGAAAACTTTACATGAAAAGAGCCTGCGGTCGGCCCAGGGGGGCGCCGAGCCACAGGAACCGCTCTTGCCACCCTCACCCCAGGGACGGTGGTCCCGCCGTGGTTTCGACGCGATAAACCCCGGTCCCTTTCGGAACCGGGGTTCGAATATCATGCTTTATGTAGCCCCGACCGGATTCGAACCGGCGTTACCGCCTTGAGAGGGCGACGTCCTAGGCCACTAGACGACGGGGCCATGCGATTTAGCCGAACATATGCTGGTCTACCTGGGGTTACGCGGAAACTCACCATCCCCGGCAGACGTTGTACACCATACCGCCTCAGGGCGAGTGGGGCCAACTCAGCGCCGGCCCGCCTCGGCCGCCAGTCGCATCGCCGCCGCCACGAGGTCGCCGTTCCCCGCCGCCACTGACCCGTCCGGCAGCACCGTCGTGTCCTCCAGGCCCACCCGGATGCCAGCGCCGGCGCCAGCCGCCCAGCGGATCACGTCCCAGGTGGCCAGTCCGTACCCATGGTGCACCTGAGGCACGGTGACACCGCGTTCCAGCAGGGCAGCGGAGATCGCCGACGCGACCGCGACCGCCTCCGGCGCCACCAGCGAGGTCGGCTCCACGAGAACCTGGAACGCGCGCGCGGCCAGCGTGGACCCGGCCAGCAAATCCACGTCGGCCAGGGTCCACACGCCCGCCTCCACAGGGATGCCCAGGGAATCGATCAGCAGGCCCGCCAGGTCGTCGATGCCCGGTTCATTGACGTTGATCGACGCGAAGTCGGGCTTGTCCGGCCCGGTCCAGCCCGTCACCAGCGCCAGTCGCCGAGCCGTGCTTTCCGGGACCGTGTCCCCGGAGACTGCCCAGATACCGGTGGTCACGCCGACCGGCAGCCCCGTGGCGGCGCGGATGGCGGCCACCGCCGGCAGCACATCTGACGGCGCCAGCGACTGCGCGCCGTCGGCCGACCTGGGATGCACGTGGATGGCCCGCGCTCCGGATGCGGCCGCCAGACGAGCCTCGGCCGCCAGTTCGCCCGGCGTAAGGGGTACGGCCGGATGCTCGGCGCGACTGGTCCCGCCGTTGAGGCACGCTATCAAGTCCCCGGACTCTGCATCCTCAAAAAATGCATGTGGCACGGAAGCAACCGTACGGCTTCCGTGCCACATAAAAAACTCTGCTACAACAAGCTGGGGTACCAGGACTCGAACCTAGACTAACAGGGCCAGAACCTGTCGGGCTGCCAATTACCCCATACCCCAAGGGTTAGCAGTCACGGCCCTTTCGGACCGCGCCCACGCAGTCTACTAGATCGCACACGCAACAGCCAACGCGAGCAAACCGGCTAGCGGAGTCAATCAGCGGGCGGGTGCCGGGGCCGTGCTGCCTCGGGCCACGAGCTCCGCGCGAGCCTCCCTGACGTCGGCGGGCCGCTCACCGTCGGCCAGCTGGCGCAGCATGCGTGCGGCGGTCGAGCCGATCCCGGCGATGTCACGGCCGACGGCCGTGAGCGCCGGATGGGTGATCGCGCACAGCACGGAATCATCCCAGGAGACGATCGACACCTGGGACGGGACGGCGACTCCCAGCCGTTGCGCCATCCCTAGCCCGGCGACCGCCATCACGTCGTTGTCGTACAGGATCGCGGTCGGCGGCCGCGGCCCGCTGAGCAGGTCCCGGGTGGCTTGCGCGCCGTGCTCCGCCGTGTAGTCGGCCTCCGCCTGCACCGCCGTTATCCCGGCGGCCAGGGCCGCGTTCGCGAATGCCTCGGCGCGCAGCGCCGTGTGCCAGTAGCGGGCAAGGCCGCCAACCCGCGCGATCCGCTTGTGGCCAAGGCCAGCCAGGTGCCCGATGACGGTCTCTACGACCTCGCGCTCGTCCTGCCAGACGGCGGGCAGCGCGCCCGACCCGCGCGGGGATCCGATGACGACCGCGGGCATCCGCAGGTCCTCGAGTACGGGGACCCGGAGGTCATCGCGCTGCAGGTCGTAGACGAAGACCCCGTCCACCTGCCGCTGGCCCCACCACCGCCGGTAGAGCGCGATCTCGTCACCGGGATCTTCGCCCATGCTGAACTGGAGCGTGACGTGATGGGCGGTCAGGTCGGCTTGGATGCCGGACAGAAGCTGCATGAAGAACGGCTCGATGCCGAGCATCCTGGCCGGCCGGTCGATGATCAGGCCGAACGCGCCGGCCCGGCCGGCCGTCAGCGCTCGCGCGGCACTGCTCGGCTGGAAGCCCACGTCTCGCGCGATCGCCAGGATGCGCTCCCTGGTCGCGTCGGACACGCCGGGCTGGCCGTTGAGCGCGAAGGAAACGGCGGCCTTGGTCACGCCGGCCCGCGCCGCGATGTCGGCAATGGTCGGGCGCTTCATACCGCCTAAGGATAATGACCGCCCCGCGTTCTCGCCCCACGATACTCGCATTGAAACTAAACCGGTATAGCGCTTAACCGGTATAGCGGATGGCCAACACCGAGCTGGCACTGTGCTAGAACCAGATGGGAACTGCGCTGGAGTCACTTGGAGGTACGCGTGCCCTGGTACGACCTGTCGTTGGAGAAGCTCCGTGAGTACCGGACGCCGACTGCCGAGCCGGAGGGACTCGGCGAGTGGTGGGCAGCGAAGCTCGCCAAGGCACGCGGGGCGGGCGGGGAACCGCGGATCGTTCGGTATCAGGAAGACCTGTACCGTCCGGTCGAGGTGTACGACGCGGAATTCTCCGGTGCCGGAGGGGACCGGATCCGGGCCTGGTACCTGAAGCCCGCCGGGGCCGGCGGCGGCACTCCGCACGTCGTGAAGTTCGTCGGGTACGGCGGCGGCCGGGGTACCCCGGGTGAGCACATCCTGCTGCCGGCGCTCGGTTACGCGGTGCTCGTGATGGACAGCCGGGGCCAGGGCGGCCGCTGGTCCTCGGGGGCCACCGGGGACGGCGTTCCCGGCCCGGAGAACTCGCTGGTGATGACCCGCGGCATCGCCAGCCCCGAGACCTACTACTACACGCGCATGTACGTTGACGCGGCCCGGGCGGTCGACGCGGCCCGCGCGCTGGCCGGGCCGGACGCGCCGCTGGCGGTCACCGGGCACAGCCAGGGCGGCGGGCTGGCCCTGGCGGCGGCCGCACTGTGGAGGGGCCTGGACGGGGACGCTGTCAGCGTGTGCCACTCCGACACCCCGTTCCTGTGCGACATCCAGCGGGCGATCACGCTGGCGCCGCAGGCGCCGTACACCGAGGTGCCCGAGTTCCTTGACCGCAACGTGGACCTCATCGACGCGGCCCTCGACACGCTGCGCTACGTCGACTGCGCCTTGCTGGCCCGCCAGATCACCGCGAAGACCCTGATGAGCGTGGCCCTCATGGACGATATCTGCCCGCCGTCCACGGTATTCGCCGCCTACAACGAGATCCCGCTGGCCGATGCGGACGGCAAGGAGATCGCCGTGTACCCCTACAGCGGGCACAGCGTGCCGCAGGTGCACGCCGAACGCCAGCTACGCCACCTCCGCGAGCACCTGCCCGCGGAGATGGCGTAGCGCTGGTCAGCGGTCGCCAGGGGCGGGGACCTCGGCGGTCCTTGCGTAGACCATCTCGTAGATCAGGGTGCCCTTGGCGGGATAGTCGGACTGCCGTTCCTTGCCCTCCTTGGCCTGGGCGGCGGTCACCGGGCCGATGCCCGTGCTGAGCTGGCGGATGCCGATCACCTGGTCGCTGACCGGATCGATGAGGAGCTGGTCGTAGCCGCCGTCGTCGGAGACGCCGATCGCCTGGCCGCCGGCCGTGTCCTTGATGCCCGGCTCGACGCTGATGCCGGGAAGGGTGGCCATCGCCTGGTAGGCGGCGGCCTCGGCGGCCGGCGGGCCGCCGAGGCCGCCGGCCGCGTTCCACAGGATGAGGGTGAGGTAGTCGAACTCGCGCTGCGCCTGCGTCCTCGGCGCGACGCCGGCGACCGGGTTGCCCGCGGCGATGCCCTGGGCGTCCTGCCCGGCGGCCTGGCGAGCGATCACCGCGAGCAGGGCCTGCGGGCTGGCCGGGAGGGAGGCGAGCACGTCGTAGGCGGTCTTCGGCGTGGCACTGGCGTTCCAGGCGTCCCACGGCGTCGTGCCAGGCCCGGGCGGGGGTGCCGTGGACGTGTGCGTGACGACCTCGCCGTTCTCGTAATACGCGGTCCGGCTGCCGTCGAAGGTGATCCACTCCTCTCCGGTTGTTACCCCGGAGGGATCCACGACGCCTGGGTAGCCGTAGGTGGCGGTCTTGTCGTAGATCCACTGACCTTCCGCTGGCTCGCTGGTCACGCTCTCGCGGGCGACGTGGGCCGCGGCGCCGCGCAACAGCTTCGCGGCAAGGACGGCCTGCGGCACGGCCTGACCGGGGCGGGGGCGGCTGGCCGCGGGGCGGCCGGCGACCGGCGGGCGAGCCGCCGGGGCGCTGCCCGCGGTGATGGCGTAGCCGGCCGCCACGGCGGCGATCGCCGCCACGGCGACAGCGGCCAGCAGGCGCGCGGGCGTCCCGCTCCAGCTCGGCTTCCCCCGGCCGCCGCGCGGTGTCGTTCGGTTGCGCCGCGCCTTGCTGGCAGGCGGCTGGGTGAGCATGTGGTTCATGAGCATCTCCCGGTACATGTCGTGGCGTCCGGGAGGCAGGTCGCGTTCCGCTGGGACGGCGAACCGCGCCTCCAGATCGGCGTGCCTGCCGGTCATCGGCGTGCGTCCCTTTTTTCGACTATTAGCTGGTCGGACACTGTCATGAGTTCCCGGGAATTTGCGTGCCGTTCCTGATCGGTGAGCTTGCCCAGCCTGGCCCGGGCCCGGGACAGCCGGGAGCGGACGGTGCCCACGGGGATGCCCAGGGCCCCCGCCGCCTCGGCGTAGCCGAGCCCGGACCAGACGCAGAGGGCGAGCACCTCGAGCTCGGGCCTGGGCAGGGCAGCCAGCGCCCGATGCAGGGCCTTGATCCTGGCGACGTCGTCGAGCCGGCCAGACACGGCGTCCGCGAAGTCCGGCAATTCGTCGGCAACGGCCAGCCGGGCAAGCGCGTTCCGCTGTCGCCTGGCCGCCCGGTGCTGGCCGCGAGCCAGGTTGGTCGCGATCCCCAGCAGCCAGGGCTTGAGCGAGCCGCCGTCTGGCGCGATCTTGCCCCGGCCGCGCCAGGCCTCGAGGAACGTCATGGCCATCACCTCTTCGGCGGCCGACCAGTCGCCGGTCAGCCGGAAGGCGTGGTTGTAGACCGACTTGGCGCACGCGTCGAAGACCGCACCGAACGCGTCAGCGTCCCCGGCCCGGGCACGCGCCCGCAACTGCGGTGTTGGATCGTCCACATCCGTCAACTGGTCCACGGCCCCGCTCCAGTTCCCGTGACCTGCGTCACAGGAACTTTACGGGCAGCGCGGATTAGTCGCGGGGTACCACCCGGCTGGTCAGGGTGCCGATGGTCTCAATGGTGACGGAGACCTCGTCCCCGTCGGTCAGCGGGCCGACGCCCTCGGGGGTGCCGGTGAGCAGCACGTCGCCCGGCAGCAGGGTCATGACGTTGCTGACGTACTCGATCAGCGACGGTACGTCCCACAGCAGCTCACGGGTGCTCGCATGCTGCTTGACCTCGCCGTTCACCGTGGTCGTGAGGCCGAGGTCGGAGGGGTCGGCGGCGGTCTCGATCCACGGGCCGAGCGGGCAGAAGGTGTCGAAGCCCTTGGCCCGCGTCCATTGCCCGTCCTTACGCTGCAGGTCGCGCGCGGTCACGTCGTTCGCGCAGGCGTACCCGAAGATCACGTCCTCGGCCCGGTCCCTTGGCACCTCCCGGCAGAGCCGCCCGATGATGACGGCGAGCTCGCCCTCGTAGTCCACCTGCTGGGTGAGCTTGACCGGGTAGGCGATCCGCTCGCCATGCCCGGTCACTGAGGTGGACGGCTTGAGGAAGATCACCGGCTCGGCGGGCGGCTCGCCGCCCATCTCGCGCGCGTGCGCGGCGTAGTTCTTGCCGATGGCCACCACCTTGCTTGGCAGCACCGGGGCAAGCAGCCGGACCTCAGCCAGCGGGTAGC
>Ga0335072_10003140_pt1 | contig 25001 bp, 22 predicted proteins | sample Lox_Sample_21_FD_206725 | JGI IMG/M metagenome (GOLD analysis project Ga0335072, IMG submission 206725) | Soil microbial communities from Loxahatchee National Wildlife Refuge, Florida, United States - Lox_Sample_2.1 | ecosystem: Environmental > Terrestrial > Soil > Wetlands | place: USA... | reverse complement strand
ATTTTTGATATAAAGCTCGCGCACGCCGAGCGCCTTGGCGAGCCGGCTGGTTTTGACCAGCGGGGTGAAGCCGGTTTTCAGGCCAACGGTTGGCTCGCCGTCGATGGGGAGAAGCTCCCGGTAGCGCCACATGTGATGCGGGCGCGATTCGATGAGTTTCCGGGAGATGGACTGCCGGATGATCTCATAGTTGTAATCGGCCTCCAGCGGTCCGAAGTCGTATTCGCAGACGTGGACGGCCTTCTTGGGATACTGGCGCCCGCATTCGCGGCACTTGAGATAACTGAAAAATTCCTGGCCCATAATTTCCAATCGCTTACCGAGGATCGCCTCGCTGAGATTGGGACAGGAAATCAAGTGCCCGGGTACGAGTGGGCACTCGCTCCTTATCCTCCCCGGAGCGGGCCGCATCGGGCGGTCTGTTCCGAGCTGGGTTTGGCACCTGGACGATGGGTTCGCTTCCTGCCGGAAAACGATCCACCCGGTTGCCGCGGTTTCACAGGGCCAGCCCCTCCACCGCTCTCGATAAGTTAACGAAAGCTAGCTTTTCTTCCAAAAGGAGTCAAGGCGACTTTTGGATGCCAGCACGCGCCATTGCCCACAACTTCGGGCGTTTGTTTACTTACGACGAGGCAGACTTGCGGCTCTTTTTGGGCGCGGGCGTCCCGTTGACGGCGGGCACGTCGATCATCTCGAAACTGAGCTTGCCTTCGGCGACTTCCTTTAAGGCGACATCCATAAAGGTAAGCTTCGGATCATAGGCCACCAAAGGGCGAAAACCCTGGCCAAGCTGGCGCACGCGTTTGGAAACGATATTGACGAGAATCTGCGGGCTGTGCACGGCTTTGAGGGCGTCCTGAACAAGGCTCTGTTTCATAAATTAGGGCTGGGAAAGTCATTTCAGCTTGATTCGCGTCAAGCGGAAAAGTTCCATCCTGCCGGGTTTAATGGCACAAATCAAGCTTATTTGTTGGGTTATTTTGCGCATGTCAGTTGATAAAATCGCATAAAAGATTACCCAGCGCCCATTCATTCTTCCTCGTGGCGTGAAAGGGCATGATTTCCTCAACCTTAAGTGTTGGTAATAGTGAAGCTTTTACCTCGCCCTGATGCTATGTTGCGCCCATAAAATCAGAATAAAACTACCTCTACTCTTATGGAAGCCGCGCCTATTTTTGCGTCCACCGCTCTCACCTCGGGTCTTCCGCCGGTCCCCGGCGCTGAACAAGCCCGCCAGATCACCTATGGCCATACCGCCCTGGCTTCGACAAGCCAGGCGGTAAAGGAGGCCAGCGCTTGGGTCTATCCCCTGCGCCAGGAAATTGGCCGGGTCATCATCGGTCAGAAATACCTGATCGACCGCCTTCTCATTGCGCTCATCGCCAACGGCCATGTTCTGCTGGAGGGGGTGCCTGGTTTGGCCAAGACGCTTGCCCTGCGCACGCTGGCCGCCGCGGTGCAGGCGCGTTTCCAGCGCATCCAGTTTACGCCCGATATGCTGCCGGCGGATATTGTCGGCACTCTCATCTATAATCCGCGCGACGGCACGTTCAACCCGAAGCTTGGTCCTGTTTTCGCCAACTTCGTTCTCGCCGATGAAATCAACCGCGCTCCGGCCAAAGTGCAGAGCGCATTGCTGGAATCGATGCAGGAGCGGCAGGTAACCCTCGGCGAAAACACCTATGGCCTGCCGGAGCCGTTTCTGGTCATGGCGACGCAAAATCCGGTCGAACAGGAGGGTACCTATCCTCTTCCCGAAGCGCAGGTTGACCGCTTCATGCTCAAAATCGTGGTTACTTATCCCTCCCGCGCCGAGGAGCGGGGCATTCTCGACACGATGGCAACCACCGCGCCGAACCTGGCCGTGCAGCCGGTTGTCACGCCCGAACAAATTCTCCAGGCGCGCCAAGTGATCAATGCCATCCATGTCGATGACAAGGTGCGCGATTACATCGTCGACATTGTCATCGCCACCCGCGATCCGAAGGCCTACCGGCTGGAGTTCCCCGGCTGGATTCAATACGGCGCCTCGCCCCGGGCCACCATCGCGCTGACGCTGGCTGCCCGCGCGCTGGCTTTTCTCAATGGCCGCGCCTACGTCATTCCGCAGGACGTAAAGGAAATCGCCCATGACGTGTTACAACACCGAATCACTCTTACTTACGAGGCGGAGGCGGAAAACCTGACTTCACGCGATATTGTGCAGAAGATCCTGGATACTCTGCCTGTGCCTTGATGGCGATTCGGCGCTTTCTCATGATTGTTTCCGGTTTGAATGGGAACCCAGGAAGGATAGGAAAAACGTGAACCAAGAGATGAAGATTTTAAAGAAACCAATCTGTTCCTTCAGGCTTTCGGCCTGAAGAATTTATCAACCATGGACGCCGCCATTACCCGGGAAATCCTCAAGAAGGTCCGCCAGGTGGAACTGCGCACCCGGCGCCTCGTCACCGACGCGCTCGCCGGGGAGTATCATTCGGTCTTCAAGGGCCGGGGCATGGATTTCGACGAAGTCCGCGAGTACAGCCCAGGCGACGAAGTGCGGCTGATCGACTGGAATGTCACTGCCCGCACTGGCACCCCCTTCATCAAAAAACTGCGGGAGGAACGGGAATTGACCATTGTGCTGGCCGTGGATGTCAGCGCTTCCGGCAAATTCGGTTCGCGCAGCCAGAGCAAGCGCGAACTGGCCGCCGAAGTGGCCAGCGTCCTGGCCTTTTCCGCCATCCGCAATCGCGACAAGGTGGGCTTGCTGCTCTTCAGCGATGAGATCGAGCAGTTCATCCCCCCCAACAAGGGACGCCAGCATGTCCTGCGCGTCATTCGCGAGATTCTTTTCTGCGCGCCGCAACGGCGCGGCACCGATGTGGCCTCGGCGCTCGATTTTTGCAACGATGTGCTGCGCCGCCGCGCGGTGATTTTTCTCATCTCCGATTTTATCGAATCGGCCGAGGCTTTCGCGCGGCTGCGCCGGATGCTGCGCCTGACCAATAAACGCCATGATCTCGTTCTGCTCCATCTGCGCGACCGGCACGAGGAGGAATTGCCCGCCGTCGGCCTGCTGACGCTGGAGGATCCCGAAACCGGAGAGATCATCGAGGTCAACAGCAACGACCGCCGGGTACGCAACGCCTTTTCTCTCCTGGCCAAAGAGCGCATGGAACAATTCCGCCGCGCCGCGCGCCAGGCCGGAGTGGATACGCTCGAACTCCGCACCGGCGAGCCCTACAATCAGGCGCTCTATGCCTTTTTCCAAAACCGTTCCAGCCGGAGATAAAGATGAACCGCGCCCGTTTTCTTCTCTTCAGTTTCCTGCTCTCCGCCGGGACTCTTCTTGCTCATGCGCAGTCCACCAACGCGCCGGATGGTCCCGCAACCGTCCCGTCTGCTGCCGCTGTTCCAACTGCATCCACCAATAGCGCTCCCGCTCCTCCCACCACTCCCGCCGCCATCTTGCCGGGGCCGGCGACGCCGCCGCCAGGACAAATTGTTTCTCCGGGCGGCACGGCCGCCTCCACCGAGGATATCCAGGACATCCGCCCGCCTTTTTTCTTTTTATATTCCTTGTTCTGGCTCTGGGTCGCCCTGGGGATAATCGGGGCCATCGTTCTTCTCGTTTTGCTCTGGTTTTGGTTCAAGCCGGTCCAATGGCTCAGCCCGAAGAGCGCCTATGACTTGACGCTGGAGAAGCTGGAAAAGGCCCGCGCCATGCTGAATGCGGAAAATCCGATGCCCTACGCGGTTTTCGTTTCCGAAACAATTCGTTCTTATTTGAGCCAGAGGTTCCGCATGCCCTCAACCCGCCGGACGACAGAGGAGTTTTTGTATCTGATGGAAAACAACCGCGGGACGCCGCTGGCGGCCTATCGGGATCTTTTGCGTGATTTTCTGCGTGCCTGCGATTTGGTCAAATTCGGACGCTATCAACCTGAAGTTTCGGAACTGGAACAGGTCCACCAGCGCGCATTTACCTTCGTGACGGCGACCAAGCCGTCGCCCACGCCGGACGAGTACAACCGGAGGCCCTCATGACCGCGAGCGGATTTCAATTCGCGCATCCGTGGGTGTTGCCGCTGGTGCTGCTGGTTCCGTTGCTCGCTTTTCTGCGCGGGCGCCGCGGCCGGGAGGCGGCGATCCAGTATTCGGGTCTGAGTCTATTCGGACCGCTGGCGCGCGGGCGCAAGGCCCGGGCCGGGGCCTGGCTTTCCGCGCTGCGTTATTTGTCGCTGATTTGCCTGCTGATCGCGCTGGCGCGGCCGCAAATATTTGACACCAGCACGCAGGTGCAGGAGAGCGGCATCGACATGATGCTGGCGATCGATCTCTCCCCCTCGATGGATGCGCTGGACTATCATAAAGACGGACAGGACCTCAGCCGCGTCGAAGTGGTGCGCGAAACCGTCGGCAGTTTCATCCAGGGCCGTCCGAATGATCGCATCGGCATGGTCGTTTTCGCCGGTCAAGCCTATTTAGTGAGTCCGCTCACCCTCGACCATGACTGGCTGCTGCAAAACGTCGACCGGCTCCAGGTCGGCTTGGCCGGAGACGCCACCGCCATTGGTTCCGGCATTGCTGTCTGCTGCAACCGGCTGCGCGACCAGCCGGGCAAGTCGAAAATTATCGTTTTGCTCACCGATGGCGCCAATAACGCGGGCCGCATCACTCCCTTTGCCGCCGCCGAGGCGGCCCACGCGCTCGGGATCAAGATTTACACTATTGGAGCCGGCTCGGCCGACGTGGCCAAATTTCCCGAGCGGGACGGATTCGGCCATATCGTCGGTTACACCACGATTCCGGTCGATATCGACGAGGACGCGCTGAGAAAAATCGCCGATATCACGGGAGGAAGATTCTATCGCGCCACCGACACGGAGACGCTCGAGCGCGTTTACAAAGAGATCAACACGCTGGAGACGAGCAAAGTCGGGGTCAAACATTTCGAGCATATCCGCGAGTATTTCGCCTGGGCGCTTTATCCCGGGCTGCTGTTTCTTGGCCTCGAAATCGCCCTGGCCAACACCTGCTGGAGAAGAGTCCCATGATGGCTGAGCTTTGGAACCGTCTCGATCCCGGATTTCTCGCGCCGGTCTGGCTCGGTCTCGGGCTGCTGGCTATTCTGGCCGTTTTCCTGCTGGAACTTGGTTCTAGCCGGCGGCGCCGGCAAGCGATCCGGTTTTTCGCCGCTTCGCATCTTATTCAGGCGCTGACCGCCAGTGTTTCGCCGGGCAAACGGCTGCTCAAACGCATCCTGCTGCTCGTGGCCATGGCGTTTCTTTTTGTGGCGCTGGCCCGGCCTCATTTGTTTTACGGCTGGCGTGAGGAAGACCACACGGGACTTGACGTCCTGGTGGCCGTCGATTGTTCCAAGAGCATGCTGACCGAGGATGCGAAGCCCAACCGCATCGAGCGGGCCAAGCTGGCCCTGGCCGATTTTGCCGATCAGGTGCCGAATAGCCGTCTCGGCTTGATTGCGTTTGCCGGGGATGCGTTTCTTGAGTGTCCTCTGACCATCGATCACGACGCTTTTCAATCCGCCGTGCGCGAGCTCGATACCGACACCATTCCGCGGCCTGGAACCGACATTGCCACCGCCATCGATGAAGCCATCGATGCCCTCAAGAGCCAGCCCAATAATCTCAAGTTTCTCATTTTGCTCACCGATGGCGAGGACCTGGAGGGGCATGTGATCGACGAGGCCAAGGTGGCCGCGCAAAACGGAATCAAAATTTATACCGTTGGTGTCGGCACGCCCGAGGGCGGGCAGATTCCGCTGCGGGATGATTCGGGAGCGGTGATGTATCTCCGCGATGGCGCCGGCCAAATCGTGCAATCGAAACTCGATGAATCGACTCTGCGCCAGATCGCTTCGATTACGGGCGGCGCTTATGCCCCTCTTGGCCAAAGAGGCGAAGGTTTGCAGGAAATCTACAACCACTACATCGCTCCACTGCCCAAGCAAAATCTGGAGGAACGGCGCGAAAAAGTTCCCTTTGAACAGTTCGAATGGCCATTGGCGCTGGGCGTTATCTTGCTGGTCTGGGAATTTTTGACTAGTGAGCGGGCCAAGCCATCCGTTGAAACCAACCCACTTTCCAGCCCGGCGCCTGCTTCCAACCGGCGCCGGGGCCGGAGCAATATCCTTGCTGCAACGCCGCTGATTATTCTCGGTTTGTTTTTTGCGGCCGTATCCGGCGCTGCCCGCGCTTCCGATACATCCGTCGCGGAGCGAGATTATAAATCAGGAGATTTCCAGGATGCGCTGGATCATTACCGCCAAGCCACCGAAAGCCAGCCCGGCCGCAGCGACCTTCAGTTTAACCGCGGCGATGCCGCCTACAAGGCCGGTAACTATACCGAAGCCGAAGAGTCTTTTCGCAAGGCGCTCGAAACGCCGGACCTCAGCCTCCAGGAAAAGTCGTACTATAACCTCGGCAACAGCCAGTTTAAGGACGGAGAAGCTTTGCAGAATGTCGATACCAATAAGACCATTGGGCTTTGGGAGAAGGCCCTCAACTCTTACGAATCGGCCCTTAAATTAAAGGACGCCGCCGACACCCGCAACAACTACGAGGTGGTCAAGGAACGGCTCAAGCAGCTCAAGCAGCAGCAACAACAAGGCAATTCATCGCAAAAGCAGCAGAATCAGTCGGGCAAAGATTCGCAGCAGCAACAACAGCAACAGCAGGACGACGGCCAGAACGGCCAACCGCAGCAGCAAAAACAACAAAATCAGCAGAACCCGCAAAATCAACAAAACCCGAATAACGGCCAAAATCAGCAAAATCCCAACAACAGTCAGAGCCCGCAATCTTCTCAATCCCCTTCTGGCGGTCAGCAGCCCAATCAGCCCCAAACCGGGCAAAATGATCAAAATGGCCAGCGGCAACAGCAAAACGCCAGTCCCCAGCAACGCGCCTACTCCCAGGCCCGGGCCGAGGATAAGGAAGATCCCGGCATCAAATCCCGTGAGGAGGCCGAAGCCCTGCTCGATTCGCTCAAGGAGGATGAGCAGCACATTACGGCCCGCTCCTATAGCGCTCTGAACAATAGTGAACCCCCGCCTCCCCCGCCTTCGGGTAAGGATTGGTAACGCCGATGAACCCCGCTTCCATTTGCTCGCGCCGCGCGGCCTGGTTGGCCCTTTGGTTGGCGGCCGGAAGCGTCTTTGGTTTTGCCGCGCCTTCGATCTCCCAACAAATTGATCCGCCGGAAATCAATCTGGGCGATTCGGCCAACGTGACGATTACGGTGCAAAATGGCAACATTCCGGAGATCCATCTGCCCAATGTCGAGGGGCTGGAAATCGCGGGTCAGTCGACCCAAAGCGGCATCACGATCGTTAATGGTTCGATGACGAGTTCAATGTCGGTCACCTTTGCGATTCAGCCCACTCGCGCCGGCAATTTTACCATTCCCGCCTTTGATGTCACCACGCAGGATGGCATCAAGCTCCACGTCCAGGAGATGAAGCTTCACGTTCTCGGCTCCGGAACGGCCCCGGCCAGTCCGACTGTGAATCCAACCCCTTCCGCGTCTGGGAATAACTCCGCTCCCGGTAATAATACGCCCACTCCTTTCAACCCGAATGGTCCTGTGGTCATGCCGCCGAATAACCCCGCTCCAGCCGGTCCGGGCGGCCCGGACAACGGTACGGCCAATACCACCGGCTCGAGCTTTACTCCGCCGACCGATCCTGACGGGCGCCCGGCCAAAGTCTTTCTGGTGGTCACTCCGAATACCACGGACGCCTATGTTGGGGAGACCATCCCGATGCGCATCGACTTTTACATTCGGATGGATGCCTATTATCAGCAGGATTCCCTTCCGACTATCGACGGCAGCGATTTTCTGATGAACGATCTTTCTGTCCATCCGGAGCAGGAGGGCGTGGCGGTGATGAATGAGGACTACCAGCGTTTCAGTTGGATCACCGCCATCGAGGCGCCCAAGAGTGGCGATTTTCCCCTTCAGATAGAACAGGATACTTACTGGATAAAATCGATTCAGCGTAATTTTATTACCAATAATCCCCTGGCGAATTTCTTTATGCAGCGGCCGGTTCTGGGGCACGAAAATATCCCCAGCAACCGCTTGGTGATCCATGTCCACTCTCTGCCGGAACAAGGACGTCCGGCCAATTTTACCGGCGCCATCGGGCAATTCAAAGCCTCGGCCGATGCCACGCCTGACAGCGTCGATATCGGCGATCCCGTGACGCTTCACTTCACCGTTACGGGCCAAGGCAATTTTTCCTATGTCCAATCTCCGGCGCTCGCCGCCGATCCCAATTGGAAAGCCTATGTTCCCTCATCCAAGGCCGAGTTTGCCGACCAGGCTCGCACCATGGGGACCAAGACCTTCACGCAGTCCATTATTCCAAAAAAGAATGGTATGCTTCCATTGCCGCCGGCCAGTTTCAGCTATTTCGATCCGGAAACCAAGCAGTACGTCACCGTGCCGGTCTCGCTGCCGAGCATCAACGTGACCGGTTCGGCGCCGGTTATCGCCGCCGCGGCGCCCGGATCAGACTCTGAGTCCAATAATGCCGCTCCCGTTGCGGCGGCCGCGCCGTCCAGCGCCGGATTTCTCCCCAACCGCCTGGAGGTTGGAGCGCTCCAGGCCAGTCTGGTGCCCGTTTACCGGAAGCCGTGGTTTTGGGCCGTGCAGGGAGCGTTGGCCGTGCTTGTGCTCTCCGGCGTGCTGATCTCGTTTTTTGGTGTCAGAGCTGAAGGGAACGGGAATCGTGCCGAAGATGCCCGGCGGCGGCAGTCACTCCGTTTAGAGGAGGACGCGATGAGCGAAGCTGTACGTAAGGGCGACAACCTGGCTTTCTTCCTGGCCGCGCGTCATGCCGTGCAATTACGGCTTGGCGCGCAATGGCGGCTCCAGCCCGAGGCGATTACGCTGGCCGAGATTCGGGAACGGGATCCGCAAATGGCAGCCGCGTTTGAGCCGCTCTTCCAGCAGGCCGACGAGATCATTTATTCCGGTGGAAGCGATAGTAGCTTGGATCTCGCGCAATGGGAAACCCGGGTGCGGGAGGATTTATCCCAGATGCAACCTGCCTGACCATGAACATTTTTCGTTATTTCCCGCGCCGATTGGCTTTTGCCCTGCTTTTTTTTCCGTTATGGGCGCGCGCCGATGTCAACCTGGACCAGGCCAACAAAGCTTATCTCCGCGGCAATTACGAGGAAGCGGCCGCGCTTTTCCAGCAGATCGTCGATACGCGCGGCTATTCCGCCGCCCTTTGTTTCAACCTGGCCAACGCCGAGGCCCGGGCGGGCCATCCTGGTCTCGCCATCCTCAACTACGAGCGGGCCCGTTATCTTGCTCCCGGCGATGCCGATATTGATCACAACCTGCAATTCGCCCGCAAACAGGCGGGGCTGGAAACCGATTCCTATCGCTGGTGGCAGATCGTTTTGCGCAGCCTGACGATTGGTCAGTGGCTGGCCATCGCGGACGGTTGGTTGGCGCTTATCGCCTTGGCCGTGCTGGCCAATGCCTTTGCCTCCAGTTTGGCTTCCCCTTTGCGTTTATCGCTGCCCGGCCTGAAAAAAGTCATCAAGACGGTTCTCTTTGTCAGCATTCCCGCTTTTCTCTTCTTCGCTTATGTCGCGATCATCGCGGCGCCGTTACGGATTGAGGGTGTGGTCGTAGCCAAGCAGGCGACGCTGCGTCTTTCGCCCTTCGATAGCGCCGAGCAGATTGGTTCCCTGCCGGAAGGCGAACTGGTCACCGTTGAGGAACGTCACGACGACTACCTCCGCATTGAGGGACGCGACGATCGTTTTGGCTGGGTGCAGAAAAAGGAACTTCAGCCCGTCATCGACAGGAGTTTTTAGAGATTGTCCGGGAAACAGGCGCGGATCATGTGACGAGCCTCTAATTTCCAAAATTGATTCCGACGGCCTGGGCGGTTTTGACCATCTGTCCTTCCGGTGGAACATGTTTGACTTGGCCAACGGCTTCCTTGATGGTCACGGCGCCGATCTGATAGTTGAGATAGCTCACCATGCAGCCAAACTTTTTTTCCTGGATGAGTTGCACCGCGCCCACGCCGAAACGGGTGCCGAGATTGCGATCCTGCGTCGTGGGCGCGCCTCCGCGTTGCAGGTGTCCCAGCACGACGGTGCGCGTTTCCCGGCCGGTCCGGGCCATGATTTCGTGGGCCACCTGGAGACCGATGCCGCCCAGCCGCACTTCGCCTTTCGTTGGGCCGTCGATGGTGAGAACTTCCCCGCCTTTGGGCGCCGCGCCTTCCGCCACGACGATAAGAGTCGAGGCGGCGCCACCGGCCATCCGTTTTTCCACAAAAGCCGTGAGGCGTTCGTAGGAAAAGGGGATTTCGGGAATTAAAATCGCATCGGCCGCGCCGGCCACGCCTCCGTAAAGGGCGATCCACCCGGCGTGGCGACCCATGACTTCGAGTATCATCACGCGTTTGTGGCTCGCGGCCGTCGTGTGCAGCCGATCGAGCGCATCGGCGACACATTGCACCGCGGAATCGAACCCGAAGGTGGTTGCCGTCGCGGAGAGATCGTTGTCGATGGTCTTGGGGACACCCACGACCGGCACGCCGTTTTCATAAAGCTGATCCGCCGTGGTTAAGGAACCGTCGCCGCCTATACAGATGAGGGCGCGGACGCCCAGATCCTGAAGCGTCTTTTTTGCCTCGTCGATAATGGGCTGCGGAATCAGCGACTTTTCTCCCAATCCCTTTTTGGCCACAAAACGCCCGCGGTTCGTCGTGCCGATGATCGTTCCGCCGATTTGCATAATGCCCTGGGTGTTCTCCAAGGTCAAAATCCGGTAATTCACCGGGGAAAGCAGTCCTTCGTATCCGTCAATAAACCCAAGGACTTCCCAGCCAAGATTATGAGCCGACGCGACTGTCGCCCGGATCACCGCATTCAGACCGGGACAGTCCCCCCCACTCGTGAGCACCCCTATGCGAAACCGATGCACGGTTAATGGCTATCGTTCTTTTGGCAAAGTGCAATCGAAATGACACATTTTCGTTATTTTTTCCATCCCTTTCGTTAAGATGGACAAAAATCCGATCGTTGGGTACTTGTCCTCAGTCGAAAAAACGGTGACGCCACATCAACTATCTGCATTCTCCTTCCGTGCAACGTGAGTTTTCCGAATCCGAGCCCGAGCTAATGGACCTGCCTCAGCAGGATGAGAAGGCCCTGCGCAGCGATCTGGAGAACATCGCGCGGCTGAACGGCGCCTTTGGCGGACGGCGCGCGGTTGAAAAAATTTTCCATCAGCTCGCCGGTTCCATTTCCCGTCTGGTGCTGGTCGATCTGGCTGCCGGTTATGGCGACCATGGCCGCAACCTGATCGCCAAGGCTCGTGCGCGCCAGAGGGAGGTCGCCGTCGTGGCGATCGATTTTCAGTTTCAGACCCTCCGTATCGCGCGCGAAGCGACACCGTCCGGCGCAAAAATGTTTTTCGTTCAGGCCGATGCCCGCCGCCTTCCTTTTCGGGACAAGGGCGCCGATCTTGCCTTTTGCAGCCTGGCCCTCCATCACTTTGCCGAGGAGGATGCTTTAACGGTCTTGCGGGAAATGGCCCGCGTCAGCCGCCGTGGTCTGGCCTGCGCCGATCTGGTGCGCAGCCGGCTGGCGGCGTTTGGCGTCTGGTTGCTTACGACTTTGATCGTGCGTGACCCTATGGTGCGTCACGACGCCCGCCTCTCCATTCGCCGCGCCTTTACCGCCCGTGAATTAACCGCGCTGGCCCGCCGGGCCGGCTGGCCGGGATTGCGGCAAATCAACTTTTTATGGTTTCAGCAGGCTATCCTGGCCCGTCTGGACTCTTCCTTCCATACATGAGAACTTCCAACGTCATTACCATCCACGCGCCGCTCGAACCGATTTTTGCCGCCGCTTCCGACCTGGCCCGGTGGCCCGATTTTCTCTCCCATTACCGCTACAACCGTTTTCTTTCCCCGATGCCATGGGGTGGGATTGTGAAAATGTCGGCGATGCGCAGTTTCATCCCCACCACCTGGATTTCCGTTTATCGGATTGACACCGAACGGTGTCAACTCCACTTTGAGCATCTCCGTTCCGCTTTCAACGCCACGCGCGGTATGATAGTCGTCTGGCATTTTACCGAAACACCCGAAGGTGTCCGGGTGGAAATCACCCATGATTTGGATTTGCGCTGGCCGCTGATTGGTGGCTTGGTAGGAAAATATATTGTGGGACTTTTCTTTATTCATCACATCGCCAACCGCACGTTGGCCGGTCTCAAGCGCAAAGTCGAAAACAACCCCGCCTGATTTATGAGTTCTCCACGTGTAGTCATTACCGGAATTGGGGCTCTTACCTGCATTGGCCATGGCCGTAAGGGACTATGGGAAGGCATCTTGCGAGAACGTTCCGGCATTGGCTTTGTGAGCCGTTTCAATACCTCCGAGTACGATGCGAAGTGCGCGGGCGAAATAAATGATTTTCAGCCCGAGGAACATTTCCCGCCTCACAAACTCAAGCGCATCGACCGCTATGCTCAATTCTCGCTCGTTATTACGCGGCAGGCGCTCGACGATGCGGAATTGAAGCTTTTGCCGGAAAATCCGCGCACCGATGCCGGGGTCAGTTTCGGCACGGCGCTGGGCGGCATTACAACGGCTGAACTTCACCACGAACATTTTCTCTACGATGGTATCCGGGCCGTGCCCGCTTCGCTGGCGCTGCAGGTCTTCGGTGGTTCGGCCCACAGCAATATTGCCATTGCCTACGGCGTGCGCGGCTATTGCACGACCAACTCAAACAGTTGCGCTTCCGGCACCGTCGCCATCGGCGAGGCTTATCGCGTTATTCGCGAAGGCAAGGTGCAGATCATGATCGCCGGCGCCGCCGAAGCTCCCCTGGCATCGTTGACCTTCGGTGCGTTCGACACGATCAAGTCGATGGCCAAGGAAAGCAAGGATTCCACCCAGGCCTGCCGTCCCTTCGATTCCAAACGGACCGGTTTCATCATGGCGGAGGGCGGCGGCTGTGTCGTTCTTGAATCGCTGGAACATGCCCGGGCTCGCGGCGCGCATATTTATGCCGAAGTTCTCGGTTACACCCTCAATAATGATGCTTATCACATGTCCTCATCATTGCCGGAGGGCGAATCGGCCATCGAGTCGATGCGAAGCGCTTTGGAGGAAGCCAAGGTGCGGCCCGATCAGATTGACTACATTAACGCCCACGCGAGCAGCACGCCGATGAACGACGGGATTGAAGCGCGGGCGGTGACGAAATTCTTCGGCAGCAAGACTCCGGCGATCAGTGGCACCAAGGCCTATTACGGTCACCCGCTCGGCGCTTCGGGAGCAATCGAAGCGGCCATATGCTGTCTGGCGATGGAAAACAGCTATATTCCGCCCACTCTGAACTGTGACGAACCTTGTCCGGAAATCACTCCCGGTTTTGATCTTGTCCGGCTTAAGGGCCGTTCCCAGCGGATTAAGTATGCGCTGAGCAATTCCTTTGGCTTTGGCGGTATTAATGCGTCACTGGTTTTCGGCAAAGCCGAGTGAAGCAGAAAAAGACTAGAGGCGCTCTAGCTTTTACCCAGCCTATGATGCATAGGCTGGGCGCCTAGGGGTTTGGGTTTAGTAACGGTTGCGTCCACCGCGGTCTCCGCGATCTCCGCCGCGGCGATCTCCGCGGTCTCCCCCGCGACCGCCGCCACCGCCACGATACCCGCCGCCGCCCCCGCCTTCACGTGGTTCCATCGGACGCGCTTCATTGACGGTCAAGGCACGGCCGTTGACTTCCTGCCCATGAAATTTTGAGATCGCGGCCTGGGCTTCTTCCGCCGTGCCCATTTCGACGAACCCAAATCCACGGGGGCGTCCCGTCACGCGATCGTTGATTAATTGCACCCGCGCAACATTGCCCGCCTGGGCAAAGAGATCGGTCAGGTCGTTTTCCGTCATGCTGAAGGGCAGATTGCCCACGTAGAGTTTAACGCTCATTATTTCCTTCTTGGATGGCTTGCTGATGTTTCCAGGATTGGATCTACGCTGCCACTGAGCTCAAACTCACCTAGCACCGAACGATCAACTTGCCTTACGACCGGCATCGTAGGAGAAGAGCCGTGTGGCGCAAGACAATTCCGGCGCGAAAATCTTCATACCTCTTCAGCAAAAAATCGCGTTTTCCCTGGGGCGCATTCATTTGGGCGCATCTTTTTGCCGGAGGATAAAAAAACCGGTTAATTCCATGGATTTCCAGTAGACTCTTGAGCCGCTTGCGTTACGATAACCGCCTATGATTGTCTCTCGTCCCAAATTAACTTGGTTCGAGAATCTTTATTTACCGGGGATTTTTCAGGGCTTGGCCATCACGGCCCGCCATTTTGTCGACCAACTTTTGGGTCGGCGCAAAGTGACATTGCAATATCCCGAGGAAAAATGGCCCGTGCCCGACGGCTATCGCGGGGCGCCCACCCTGGTGCGGGACGAGGAAGGGCGCGAGAAATGTGTCAGTTGCCAGCTTTGCGAATTTGTCTGTCCACCCCGGGCGATCCGGATCCATCCGGGCGAAATCCCGCTCGATTCTCCCTACGCCAAAGTCGAAAAGGCGCCCAAGGCTTTTGAAATCGACATGATTCGCTGCATTTACTGCGGCCTTTGCGAAGAAGTTTGTCCCGAAGAGGCGATCTTCCTGCTGAAGGATTACGCCATTACCGGCCTTTCCCGCGCCGAGATGGTGCACAACAAGGCAAAGCTTTACGAATTGGGTGGCATGCTGCCCAAACCGATCCATAAGTGGGACAAGAATAAATAACACGGAGCTAGAGGAGATATTCCGCGAAAGATTTCGAATAGTTCGGCGACTGGAGAATGAAATGATGCCAACAGCAAACACCACCCTTACGTCCAGGCCGCGTCATGCATCTATTATCTGAGACCGCGCCATGGATGCCCTTTTTTTCTGGTTTTTCTCTTTCCTCATGACCCTTGGCGGTCTGGGAGTCATTCTCAGCCGCAATCCCGTGGCGAGTGCCCTCTGCTTTGCCTTCAGCCTCGTTAATATGGCAGCGCTTTTTATCATGCTGGGAGCCTATTTTCTCGCCGCCGTCCAGATCCTGGTGACCGCCGGAGGCGTCATGGTGCTGTTTCTTTTTATTATCATGCTTCTCGACGTCACGGTTGCCGGGAAGGCGCCGCGGCAAAAAACCTGGACGGGTTTTGCCCTGGCCCTTGGCCTCATGTTTATCTACCTGGTGGCGCTTACGCTCAACGCCACTCCTCGTGGCTTGGTTCCGCAGAATACCATCCCCCTAGAAACGTATCGTTCCGTACCGGCCGCGTCCGCTATCTCTTCCGGTCTGGTTGACGACACGCAGCGTATCGGCAACCGTCTCTTTACCCATTTCGTCGCGCCGTTTGAAATCACCAGCCTCCTCATTCTCGTGGCCATTATCGGCGTCATTGTCATCTGCAAAGAGGACGAACCGGCCCGATCCTCGCGCGATGAAATTTCCCGCGAGGCGCCGCCGATTCCGCGGGAAAAGGAGACCGCGCTTACACCTTGACCGAGCCATGGAAATCACTCTTGACCATTATCTTGCCGTCGCCGCTGTCCTCTTTGTCATCGGGCTGATGGGGGTTATTATGCGGCGTAATCTTCTTATTATCTACATGTCCCTCGAAATGATGCTCCAGGCCGCCAACCTGACTTTTGTTGCTTTCAGCCGTTTTTTCAACTACCCGGCCGCCGCATCCAAGTTTTATGATCCCGCTGATGGCCAGGTTTTTGTTTTTTTTGTCATCACCGTTGCCGCCGCCGAAGTCGCGGTCGGGCTGGCGCTGATTGTCGCCCTTTATCGTCTCAAGGAGACGACCCAGGTGCAAAACCTCACCACCCTCAAGTTTTAGATCATTCATGTACCTCGCCGACGCATCGCCCATACCTCCCGGCATCTCATGGTTTTTGCTCCTGGCGCCGCTGGCCGCCACGGTGGCGATTCTTCTCCATCTTCATCGCAAACCTGAAATGGCAATGTTTGCCTCCGTCGGTTCCGCCGCGCTCTGTTTTCTCATCGCTCTAGTTGTCAGTTTCGACAATGTGCCGCCGCCAGCCGCTTGGACCTGGATAGCTTTCCCCGGTTCCGACAGCGCCCCCGGCCTTAATATCGAAATCGGCATGATTCTTGATCCGCTGGCGAAGGGGATGCTGCTCATTGTGACCGGCGTCGGTTTGCTCGTTCACATTTTTTCCATTGGTTATATGGCCCATGATCCGGGCCGGGGCCGCTTTTTTGGCGGCCTTTCCATTTTTATGTTTTCGATGACCGGCATTGTGGTCGCGACCAATCTCATCGAAATGTTTTTGTTTTGGGAAGGCGTTGGTTTTAGCTCTTATCTGCTGATCGGCTTCTGGTATACCCGGGATAGCGCCGCTGCCGCTGCCAACAAAGCCTTCGTTTGCAACCGTCTGGCCGATTTCGGCTTCATGATTGGCATCCTTACTTTCTGGAAAATGATGGGAACCCTTTCCGTTGAGCCGGATAAACTCGCCCAGTGCTACTACAAAAATGTTTTGCCTTCGGTGCACAATATTTTGGGCAACGGCCAGCTTCCCAATCTGTTTGCCCATGTGGGAAGCGTCGAGCATATGGGAGGCGTCATCTACGGACAGCCCGCCCTTCTTACTTTTATGGTGCTGGGCCTCTTTGCCGGCTGCGTCGGCAAATCGGCGATGTTTCCCTTCCACGTCTGGCTCCCTGACGCAATGGAAGGTCCCACGCCGGTTTCCGCCCTGATCCATGCCGCCACCATGGTCGCCGCCGGCGTCTATATGCTTTGCCGCGTTTATCCCCTTCTCATCCTCTCGGACTTTGGCATGGACGTGATCGCCTTTATTGGCTGCCTGACGGCCTGCGGCGCGGCCTTGATCGCCGTCCAGCAAAACGATATCAAACGCATTCTGGCCTACTCGACTCTCTCGCAGCTTGGCTACATGGTCATGGCCGTCGGGTGCCGCGGCCCGGCCGCCGCAATGTTTCATCTTTCTACCCATGCCTTTTTCAAGGCCCTGCTTTTCCTGGCCGCCGGGTCTGTCATTCATGCCCTGCATGAGGAGCAGGATATTTGGAAAATGGGCGGTTTGTTCAAAAAGATTCCGCTTACCGCCTGGACGTTCTTAATCGGTTTTCTCGCCCTGAGCGGTTTTCCGCTTTTATCGGGCTTTTTCAGCAAAGATTTGATTCTGGCCTTTGCTTATACCCATCACCCTTTCTATTTTTGGGTGGGGTCCTTCACCGCTTTTCTGACGGCCTTCTACATGACCCGGCTTTTTGTCGTCGCCTTTTTTGGCCCGCCCCGCACGCCTGCCGCCGAGCATCCGCATGAGTCACCGGCGGTGATGACGGCGCCTCTCGTTATCCTCGCCGTCTTCTCCGTTGTTGCCGGCTGGTCCTTCGGCGGCTACGGCATCGGCAATTACTACCATCTCTGGGCGATCAATCAGCTCAATGCCACCGGCCAATTGTTGCCGACGGGCAAATATATTGCGTTGCCGGAGCTGCCCGGGTTTTATGGCTGGGTTCCTTCCATGCTGGTTATCGCCGGCGGTTTGACCTCCTTATGGCTTTACTGGGATCGGTCGACCGATCCGCTCAACATCCGCATTCTCGCGCAGAAGTTTTACTTTGATGAAATCTATGATCGCAGTTTGGTCGGCGGCCAGCAGCGCGCGGCCAACCTTCTCTCCTGGCTCGACAGTTGGATACTCGAGGGGCTCATCATCCGGGGAGCGGCCTATGTCACCGTTGGGATCGGCGAACTTCTTCGCCTCTTCCAAACGGGCAGCCTTCAGGCCTACGCTTTTATCCTCAGTCTCGGTGGCGCTGTGGTGATCTACCTGACTCTTTTTACCCACTAATTTGATCCGATGATTTCTCCTCTTCTCTTTCTTCTCCTGGCGCCATTCGTCGCCATTTTGGTCATCATCATTTTCAGGACTCCTCCCCAATTCACCGCCGGTGTCGCTGCCGGTTTCAATCTCATGCTCTCCCTGCTTTTGCTTTATGAGTATCCCGCCGCGCAAGGGGGATATGCCTACGTTATGGATTGGCCATGGATGGCTCTTTCGGGTGTGCCTCCAATTCATTTTCACCTCGGGGTTGACGGCATCAGCCTTCCGCTCGTTTTTCTCACCGCGATTGTGACTTTTGCTGCCATCGCGGTGTCGCCCAATAATGTCCGACGTGCCTCCGAATATTATTGTTATTTGCTCCTCGTGTCCTTGGGCGCCATGGGCGCTTTTGTCTCTCTCGATATTTTCTTCTTCTACATCTTTCATGAATTCGCCCTCATTCCCACCTTCCTTCTCATCGGTATTTGGGGCGGGCAAAACCGGCAATTTGCCTCCTTTCAAGTCACTCTCTATCTCATGGCCGGCAGTCTTATCCTCCTGGCTGGTCTGCTCGCTCTCATCATGGCCTTGCCTCCTTCGGCGCGCACTTTTGATATCGTGGCCCTGCAATCGTTCATTGACCGGCATCCGCATGCCATTGCCACTTCCGTGCAGGATGCCATTTTCCCCATTGTGCTCGTTGGCTTCGGCATCCTGGTAGGCTTGTTCCCTTTCCACTCCTGGGCGCCCCCAGGTTATGCGGCCGCGCCGCCCGCCGCCGCCATGATGCATGCGGGTGTCCTGAAGAAGTTCGCACTCTACGGTCTTATCCGCGTGGGTATTCCCATGCTTCATGACGGCTTTACCGACTGGCTTCCGGTCATGGTGACCCTTCTGGTCGGCAATTTTCTCTATGCGGGATTTGTCACCATCGCCCAGAGGGAACTCCCGGCCATGCTCGGCTTTTCCAGCATCATGCACATGGGCTATCTTTTCCTGGGCATTGCCTGCTGGAACATGATTGGCGTTAGTGGCGCGGTTGTTCTCATGGTTGGCCATGGTCTTTCCGTCGCGCTTCTTTTCGGTCTCAGCGGCGAGATTACCCATCGCTCCGGCGAAAACCGTTTTTCCGAATTGGGAGGCCTCGCCCAGCGGGCGCCGATGCTCGCGGTCCTTTTCAGCTTTGCTTCCATGGCATCGATGGGTGTGCCGGGCCTGGCCAATTTCGCCGGCGAACTGATGGTCTTTTTCGGCTCTTTTGTCAGCAATCTGCCTCTCCTTGGTCCTACCTTCACGGTTTTCGCCGTCTACGGCACCGTCATTACGGCGATCTATCAACTCCGCGCCATCAAAAATGTTTTTTACGGTCCCATGCCGGTCCGGTACGAGCCACGCCCGGCGGCGGTCGAAGCCACGACGGGAGAAACCGTACCCGCGTCTTTGGGCATGACCGACACGGCGACTTTGCCCGAATACACCCCCTATGTTCTTCTCATCGGCGCTTCCCTCATTATTGGTTTTATGCCTTTTCTGCTATTTCACATCGTTCAACCCAGCGTTTCCCTGCTGCCCCACGTGCGCTAATTTCCCGCCATGATCAACGCCAGCATCCACATCGCTTATTTCGCCCCGGTACTTCTGCTCACGGTCTGGGCTTTGGGTCTGTTGCTGGCGGAAGCGCTTATTCCGCTCACGGCGCGCCACACCGCCTGGATCGCCCTGATTGGATTGGGCCTGACCGGGCTCTTTACCCTGGCTTTCGACGCCTCGTCGGTGAGTTTTTGGGGTGACCTCTGCAAGTGGGATGGCGCGGCCAAGTTCTTCAATCTCTTCTTTGTCGCCACGGCTATCCTCGTTATTTGGATGGGCGACGAAATTCAGGAGCCATTTTCCCATGGTGGCGGCGAATTTGTTGTTCTGCCCCTCTTTACCACGATTGGGCTTATGCTCCTGGCCATGGCGAACGACTTCACGTTGTTTTTTGTCTCCCTTGAGCTCGTCACCATTTCCTTTTACATCCTCGTCGCCTACCAGCGCCGCAGCCCCGTGGCCATCGAGGCCGGAATCAAATACCTCATCCTTGGGGGACTCTCCTCGGCCTTTCTGGTCATGGGCATCGCCTATATTTACGGCCTCACCGGCACGACACGCTTCGATCTCATGGAACAATTCATGCCCGCTTATCTTCAAGTTTACCGGACCGGCATCGCCTTTGGCCTGCTCCTTGTTCTCGTGGGCATTGGCTTCAAAATCGCGATGGTTCCGTTCCATATCTGGGCGCCCGATGTTTACGAGGGCGCTCCCAACTCCATCACCGCTTTTCTTTCGGTTGGCTCCAAGGCTGGCGGATTTATCATTCTCATGCGCGTGGTCCTCGGTATTTTTGGCGGGGTTGCCGGCTCCCACATCTGGCTCCCCGTCTTGAGCGTCGCCGCCATGCTCTCTCTCGTTCTGGGCAATCTCGCCGCCATTCCCCAGCGCAATCTCAAACGGCTCCTCGGTTATTCCAGCATCGGCCATACCGGCTTTATTCTTGTTGCCGTCATCGGCGCGGTCCAACTGGCCCCGAGCGAAGCCCGTCCTCCCATTATGGACCTGAAAACCGGGCAGGTTGCCGTAAGCATCTATCTTGTGACCTATCTCCTGGCCACTTTCACCGCTTTCATTGTCCTCGCCGTTCTCAACCGCCGCCTTCCCGGGCTTGAAATTCATCACCTGGCCGGCCTCTCGCAACGTTCCCCCCTTCTCGCCGCCGCTTTCGCACTCTCCTTCATTTCCCTGGCCGGCATCCCGCCCCTGAGCGGATTTATCGCCAAGTTTATGGTCATCCTGGTGGCCTGGAATCGCGGTTTTTACACTCTCCTGGGTTTCGCCATTTTTGCTGCGGTGGCGGCCCTCTATTATTATCTTGGACCGGTTAAGGCCATGTATTGGTCCGAGCCACTCGATGAGACGCCCATCCGCATCAATCTTCCCACCACGATCGTCCTCTCCATCCTGATCGTGCTTCTCATTGGCACCGGTTTTTGGGCGCAGTCATATTCTATCTTTGTCAATGATTCGAATCTCGCTCAGGCCTCCCTCCATGCCGCCGGTTCTTTCGTCTGCAAGCAATAGTTGCGTCTGCCCTCCGCAGGCCGCATACTAGCCTTGTGACGATGGAACAAAACATTGAACTCCCCGAAGGGGTCAAACTTGGCAATGACAAGCTTTGCAAACTGACCGACAAGGCGGCGGAAAAGCTTCATACCCTCCTGAACCGCCAGGGCCGGCCTCACGGCGCGCTGCGCCTCGCCGTCATCGGTGGCGGATGTTCCGGTCTTCAGTACAAAATGGATCTTGTCGATGGTCCGGTAAAGCGCGACTTTTTCATCCGTTCCCATAATGTGAATATCGTCATGGATCCAAAAAGCGCGCGATTCGTTCTCGGCTCTGTCCTTGACTACAGTGACGATCTCCAAAAAGGCGGCTTCAAAGTCACCAATCCGACCGCCACGGCGCATTGTTCCTGTGGTGAAAGTTTTAGTGCTTGAACTAGGCTGCTTTTGATAAGAGTACGAAAGCCGGAATCGGCGTGATTCCCTTGGATGATTTGTACATGAACCGGTCGCGTTCCCAGGAACTTTTCAATCAGGCCCTCCGCTACCTGCCCGGCGGGGTTAATTCGCCGGTGCGCGCCTTTCGCGCCGTGGGCGGCGCTCCTTTTTTTGCGCAAAAAGCCTACGGTGCCCGCGTCGAAGACGTCGATGGCAACGTCTATGTCGACTACGTTTGCACGTGGGGGCCCTCAATTCTAGGCCATGCGCATCCCGAGGTCATCGCGGCGGTGAAGGCGGCGGCGGAACGCGGCACGAGCTTTGGCATCCCCAATCCACTCGAAGCCGAGCTGGCGAGTAAAATTTGCAAATGGGTGCCATCGGTCGAAAAGGTGCGCCTGACCAACAGCGGCACCGAGGCGACCATGAGCGCGGTGCGCTTGGCGCGCGGCTTTACCCGGCGGGACAAGATCATTAAGTTTGAAGGTTGCTATCACGGTCACGCCGATTCGTTGTTGGTTAAGGCCGGTTCGGGTGCTCTCACGCTAGGACAGCCGGATAGCGCGGGTGTTCCCCTTGCCGTGGCAAATCTCACAATATCGCTTCCCTTTAACGATATAGACGCGCTAAAAAGCGCTTTTTCTCAAAATAAAAATGAAATCGCGGCCGTTATCGTGGAACCAATTCCGGCCAACGCCGGCTTGATTCCACCTTTGCCTGGCTTTCTCCAAATGATGCGCGATCTTTGCACCGAAAACGGCACGATTCTCATTTTCGACGAAGTGATGACCGGTTTCCGGTTGGCCAAAGGAGGGGCTCAGGAGATACTGGGCATCCGGCCCGACCTTTCGTGTTTCGGCAAGGTCATTGGCGGCGGTCTGCCCGTGGGCGCTTTGGGGGGCCGCGCCGATATCATGGATTATCTCGCGCCGCTCGGACCGGTTTACCAGGCCGGCACCTTGTCCGGCAATCCTTTGGCTATGGCGGCGGGGTTGGCTCAACTGCGCCTGCTCGAAGAAGAGGACATTTTTGCTAGGTTGGAAAAGCTGGGTGCGCAGCTTGAGACGGAAATAGGCGACGCGCTCAAGTCCGCAAAATTCCCCTATGCGGTTTATCGGTACGGCTCGATGTTTTGCGTTTTCTTCACGGGCCGGCCCGTCCGGCAACTGAGCGATGCGCGAACCGCCGATTTGGAACATTTTGCGCGTGTGTTTCACGCTTTACTTGACCGGGGAATTTATATTCCACCCTCCCAGTTCGAAACCAATTTTCTGAGCGCGGCCCACACCGCCGTGGATATCGAACAAACCGCCCGCGCCTTCCGCGAAGCTTTGAGAGCCTGATCGCGACTGGGCGGGAAGGACGATTAGGCCGGGGCCAACGCCGTTCGCGCGCCGATGATTTCCAGAGCCTCGGCGCTCAGCCGGAAAATGGGAGCGGGGTTGTTTTCGATCCGGGCGCGGGTCAGCACTCCTTCATAATAAGCGAGAAAAGAATGCGCTCTGGCTTCGGTATCTCCGCTCTCAATTTCTCCCGAGGCTTGGCCATCGGCAATCGCTTGCTTGACGTAAACCATCATGCAATCGAGGAAACCACAAATGCGCAAACGGATCCGCTCATTCTGCGTGGATATTTCCGCCCCGAGGGTAAAAAGCGGACAGCCGAGAATTTGTCCGGATGATTCATAAGCGCATATCTGGCGTTGTGACATAAAATCGAGATATTCCCGCAATCGGTCCAACGGCGCGACTTCGGGCCGGAAAATTTGGTCCAGAATCGCTTTGCGTTCCACCCACCAGGCATCGATGGCGGCTATGGCGAGATCGGCTTTCGAAGCAAAGAAATAATAAAAACTGCCTTTTTTCACCCCGGCCCGCTCGCAAATGGCATCCACGGTTACCGCCCCGTAACTATGTTCCCAAATCAGGTCGTAAGCTGCGTCCATCAGGCGTTTGCGGGCATCGCTGGTTCTTCCCATAGATATAAAAGATAGTAAGGCCTACTTTCCGGCAGGGCAAGAGGCTTAGCGAATCAATTTAAGATCCAATGGCCTAGGCCTGCTTTTCGGACAGCCTCCAAGAAGACTTGCGGGTTCATTCAAATCTGAATGGAGGTCCCGATCTCGATGACCTGGCCGGGTGGAATATGCAAGGCTTCCGCAATGGGCCGGCTGGTACCGGCGAGATAACGGTAGGCTATGGCAAAAAGATTGAATCTTTTCTTGCAGAGCAGGCTTTCCCGTCCGAGCAAATAATAGAGTTGGCGGTCCGCCGGCGCATTGACGATTTTCCGAAGCTCAGCCTCGAGTTTTGAGATATCGACCTCCTCCATGAACCCAAAATCGGCCTCCACGCCAAAAAGGTTGCGATCGTGCTCGACGACCCGGAGCCGGTCTTGCTCTCGCATCCGCGGTTGAGAAGTGACGACCAAGGTCAGAACAATCACCTGTTCATGTAAAACCTGGCCGATTTTGAGCCAGTGAAGAAGGCTCATCGGGGCGATTTTGGGACTGGCGGAGAGAACAATGGCCGTATTTCGAATGCGTTGCACATCTTTGGTTGCCTCCGCGAATTGATCGAGAGGCATAACCCGCTCCGCCAACTGCAGCCGGATGGCCCGCCGGGCATGATCCCAGGCAATCAAAATAAAAGCCACTGCCGCGCCGATGCCGACCGGTATGTATCCACCAGTGAAAAACTTGGTGCTATTGGGAATAAAGAGAGATAAGTCGATGGCGAGCAAAATGCCCGCGATCCAAGGCAACCTCCGGGTCCGAGCGAAATAGATGGCGGCATAGGCGACGGTGGTGGTGACCATCGTCCCGGTAACGGCCAGTCCGTAAGCGTCGGCAAGGTTGCCGCTTTGCTTGAAACATAACACAAGACCGATGGAGCCTACGGCCAAAAGAAAATTGATGCCGGGAAGATAAATCTGTCCTTCCCGCTCCGCGCTGGTGTGTCTGACCGTGGTGCGGGGAAAGTAGCCGAGATTAACCGCTTGCCGGGTCAGGGAGAATGCTCCGCTGATCAACGCCTGGGAAGCGATGACCGTGGCGGCGATGGAGAGCAGAGTCAAAAGAAATTGGAAGCGAACCGGGGCGAGCGAGAAAAAGAGATTCTCAATATCTTGAGGCACACTCAAAGCGTGAGCTCCCTGGCCCAGATAGTTCAAAATCAGACAGGGGGCGACGATAAAATTCCAGGCGATCGATATGGCGGGCCGGCCAAAATGGCCCAGGTCGGCGTAGAGGGCCTCGGCCCCGGTGATCGCGAGCGTGACGCTGGCCAGCATCGTCATGGCTTCCCCGGAATGCTCGCCAAGAAAAAAAATGCCGCGAACCGGGTTGAGGGAATAAAGTATGGCCGGATGGGAATAGATTTGCGGCAAGCCCAGCCCGGCAATGGCCAAAAACCAGCAGAGCATAATCGGCGCAAATGCTTTCGAAATCATATCGGTGCCAAAACGCTGCACGGCGAAAAGCGCGGCGAGAATGAGGGAGGCAATCCAGGGATTCGCCCAGGCTTCGGGATTCGCCACATTATTGATGGTGGGAGGAGCCAATCCTTCCACGGCGGAGAGAACCGAGATG
>Ga0335072_10003139_pt1 | contig 25002 bp, 25 predicted proteins | sample Lox_Sample_21_FD_206725 | JGI IMG/M metagenome (GOLD analysis project Ga0335072, IMG submission 206725) | Soil microbial communities from Loxahatchee National Wildlife Refuge, Florida, United States - Lox_Sample_2.1 | ecosystem: Environmental > Terrestrial > Soil > Wetlands | place: USA... | reverse complement strand
ATCCTTGGCACCGGCCAGGAACAGGGCCGGCACGCTGATCGGAGCATGCTGCCAGGCCCCGGTCAGCTCCCAGTTGCGATCCAGGTTGCGGTACCAGTTCAGCGGGCCGGTGAAGCCAGCCTCGGCATACTGCTCGACGTAGGCGTCGATGTCCTGCTGGCTGAGCCAGGCGGGAAGCTCGGCTGGATCCACGGCCGTGTCCAGGAAGCCGCCGCCCGCCGGGATCGGGCGCATGCCAGGCCCGTCGCCAGAAATGCTGAAGAGGATCTTGCGGAAGCTCTCTGCCGGATTCCGGCTGAGCTCGGCGTCGGCGACGCCCGGCTGCTGGAAGTACACCATGTAGAAGCTCTCACCCACCAGGCTTCGAAGCGTCGCGATCGGCGGCGCGCTGCCACGCGGCCGGTAGGCAACGCTCAGCCCGATGACACCGCGGATCCGGTCCGGCCTGAACAGTGCAGTGTGCCAGGCGACCGGCGCACCCCAGTCATGGCCGGCAACGACGGCCTGATCGGCGCCAAGGGCATCCATCAGCGCGATCACGTCGCCGGTCAGGTGCAAGATCGTGTAGTCGCCGACACCAGTTTCGCCACCGGATCCGGGCGGCTGGCCGGTGCCGCAATAGCCGCGCTGATCGGGTGCCACCGCGTGGTAGCCAGCCGCAGCGAGTGCAGTGAGCTGATGACGCCATGAGTACCAGCTCTCCGGGAAGCCGTGCAGCAGCAGCACCAGCGGGCCCTGGCCGGCCTCCGCGATGTGCATGTGCAGAGCGCCGGCCTCGACGTAGCGGTGCGTGATTGGCTGGGCTGTGGCGGCGGCTTCTGTCATGGCGGGAGGATAGCCCGGCAGAACGGTAACCTGCGATAGATCGCCGCCATACCCAGTGTTTCTGGCCGATTGGGTACGCAAGTGGCCCCGCTTCGGAGGATCCTGTAGGACAGGAAACGGCATGGAACTTGAAGAACAGCAGGACCGCACCGCCGCAGGTCTCGAACCTGCGGCCAGCGAGGTGCCATCGCCCAGAGGGGGGCCAGTGAGTCGCAGGCTGCTTCGGCTTGAGATCCCGGTCTTCCCCGAGCGGCTGATGTTCCGGGTCCACGACCCGATTGCGGACCTCGACGCTCCCGGCGGCCCGGTGCCGTCCGGCGACTCGCTGATTAGCACCGGCCGCGATCAGCTCATCATCTCCTGCGCGCAGGAGCATCTGGGTGTCCAGCTCACCGTGGAGGAGTGGGACAACGCGCCGCCGCCGTTCAGCGACGGGTATGAAGACGAGGCCAAGTGCGTCCTGTACTTGCGCGGCCAGCTGAGCATCGACACTGGCGCGGCGAGCTTCCGGGCAGTGGACGCGCTCCGGCTGTCTGGCGGCGTCGGCGATTACGGCGTGCGGATCTACACCAGGAACAGGACAGCGGCGGTACAGAGCTATGGCGAGCTCTATCAGCAATTCGCTGACCCGCTGAGCGACGACTTCCAGCAGGCCCGCAAGCAGCTCGAAGGCATGGAGCAATACCTGCTCCAGCTATGGCGGGAGTCCTGAGTCAGGCGGCCTGACTGCCCGGCGGCGGAGCTACGAGCCTTTGCCTGTGTCGCTGAGGGCTGGTTTCGCCGCTCCGGTGTGCGGCGTGTGCGACGGCGTCCCGTGATGGCCGTACGGGCTCAGCACGAACATCATAACTGTGACCGCTGCGATGAGGGCCAGCGCCAGCAAGCCCACGATGGCCTTCACGCGCTGCGACGCGAACGCTCGTGGCATCCGCGGCTGGCCAAAGGTACTGAAGCGCGAGGCTAGCTTCGGGTCGTCGATGGCTAGCTGCCGCTCCATCTCGTCCAGCATGCGCTGCTCTTCCATCGACAAGGCCACAGCGCCACCTCCGGCCGACATCGGTATGCCGCGGGCTGCTATCGCTAGCCACCCCTTCACCCGATTCTTTACCAGGCCTTTGCGGTGAGCAAGAGGAAGTGCTTACGTTCAGGCGGATCTGCGGGCCGCAGGCGAAGCAAGCCGTGGCCAGGTGAGCCGCAATGCCCTGGTCTGGCTATGCACTCGAAAACATATTTGATTTTCTCGAAAAGTTATTCTAAGCTCGCGCCCATGCGCTGGGACTCGCTCGGGATCGCTGCGGGACAGCCAGCGCTGTTCAGCCGGGACACCGTAGTGACGCGCACGTTCGACACACCGGGCTTCCGTGGCATCAGCTTCCATGAGGTCCATGCGCGCAGCCTGATCAGCAAGGTTCCAGAGGCGTCGCGGATGCCGTTCCGGTGGACGATCAACCCGTACCGCGGCTGCAGTCACGCTTGCGTGTACTGCTTCGCGCGCAACACGCATACCTATCTTGACCTAGATGCCGGGCACGACTTCGACACCCAGATCGTGGTCAAGATCAACGCGGTCGAACTGCTGCGGCGGGAACTTAAGTCGGCGCGCTGGACCGGCGAGCACATTGCGATGGGCACCAATGTCGACTGCTACCAGCGCGCCGAGGGCCGCTACCGGTTGATGCCCGGCATCATCACCGCCCTGACCGAGGCTGCGAACCCGTTCTCGATCCTGACCAAGGGCACGCTCATCCTGCGCGACATCGAGCTGCTCGCCAGGGCCGCGGCAGTGACCGAAGTAGGGCTCAACGTCTCCGTTGGAATTGTCGATAAATCTCTTTCTCGATCTATCGAGCCGGGGACGCCGAGCCCGGACCGACGGCTCGCGGCGTGCGCGGCACTGAGCGACCGAGGGCTGCGCTGCGGGGTGCTGATGGGCCCGGTCGTCCCGTTCCTGTCGGACTCCCCCGATCAGCTCGAAGATGCCGTGCGCAAGATCGCGAACGCCGGCGCCACCCACGTCAGCCCGATCGTGCTGCACCTGCGGCCTGGCGCCAGGGAGTGGTTCCTCCGCTGGCTGGGCGCCAATCACCCGGAGCTGGTAGCTGCCTACCGTGATCTGTACGGAAGCCGTGCCTATGCCCCGGCGAGCTATCAGCGGCAGGTCAGCGAGCAGGTGGCCGAGCTAGCCCGCAAGCACGGCGTGGGACGGACGACGCCAGCCGGGGCACGGCGCGTTCCCGGTGTGAACGTCACTGAAGGCACGAAGACCGCGAGCAGGCGGGCAGGACCCGCTGGCCCGCGCGATTCGCAGGCGTCAGAGCCGGTTCAGCTGTCGCTGCTGTGAGCGACGCGATGACCTGCGGCGCTAGCGGCCGGTGAGACTGGCAGCCCGGCGGATTCCCAGGCGCGGAACCCGCCCTCGAGGTCGGTAGCGTGGCGCACGCCGAGGTCAAGCAAGCTGGCGGCGGCCAGGCTCGAGGTGTAGCCCTCCGAGCAGAAGATGATGACCTGCAGGTCGTAGCTCGCGACCGGCAGGCGGGCCGTGGACGCCGGGTCGAAGCGCCACTCGAGTACGTTCCGCTCGACGATGGTTGCGCCGGGGATCTCGCCCTCGGCCTCGCGCTGTGCCTGCGGCCTGATATCGACGAGGAGCGCGCCCGATTGCACGGCGCGCCGTGCTTCCGCCGGGCTCAGCCGAGTCAGCCGGGACCGGGCGGCTGCCAGCACCGTGTCAATGGTCAGTGCTCCGGGTGGCCGGCTCACCAGTCGAGCTCCGCCCGGTCGGTGCCTACCAGGGCGAGGCCGGACGCGGTCATCTCATACCGGCGCATCGCCGTGAGGGGCGGCGAGTACGCGTGCACGCTGACTGCGGGGGCGGTCGAAGCGTTGCTCACGTCGTGCAGGTGGCGGGAGCCGAAGGAGGTCACGGACCCGGTCGAGGCGCGGCGGTTACGCACGCGGTTCCGGCCGGGCTGGGCCAGCGTCTCGCGCAGCTCGCCCTGGGCGACGGCGAACGCGCCGCGTGCCTCGCCGTGATCGTGGAAGCCGGTGTGCTGGCCGGGCAGCCAGCTCAGCAGCCAGATCTCGTGGTCATCTGCGAGCACGAGCCGACGGTACCAGCGGCGCTCAGTAGAGAAGTCCACAATCGGTCGCCAGCTCTGCGCTGCCGCGGCGATCTCGCTGACGATCTGGCCAAGCCTGGCCGGGCTGAGCGCCGCGTGGCTGAGCGTGTTCAGGCTGAGCGTGTTGAGGCTGGGCGTTTCCAGGCTGAGCGTGTCGGGGCCGGCGCTGCCGCTGCCAGGCTCCCCCTCGAAGCCTGGCCTGGCCCGGCGCATGCTGTGCGGAGATGTGCTCACCCTGCTTGTCGTGTGTGTGACCATCCTATTAATCCAATCGAATCACTCGGGTTTGGTCACACTAGCACGCCCGATGCCGTTCCTCGCCTGCCGAACCGGCTGTCTACTCTTTTCACAGCAGATAGTCAGTCCCGGCCCAGCGGAGGCGCACCGGGACGCTCGCGCAGACGTAACTGAGGAGACGGTTGCCAGGCACCGATTCAGTGCTCACGAGCAAGCCGGGGACCCGCCGGCCGCATCACGCGTCCGGGCCTGGCGTGGCTGACGTTGCGACAGTAGCGGTCGGCGGCGGCATCGGTAGCGTGGCCAGGTACCTGCTCTCGGCAGCCTTCCCGGCAGGCCACGGCTTCCCGTGGGCCATCTTTGCGGCGAACGTCTCCGGCTGCTTCTGCCTCGGGCTGCTGATGGTATACCTGCTGGAGGTGTGGCCGCCCCGCCGGTTCCTGCGCCCGCTCCTGGCCGTCGGGCTGCTTGGCGGCTATACGACGTTCTCGACGTACGCGGGCGGCGTGATGACGCTGCTGACCGGTCACGCCGAGGCGCTCGCCGACGCCTACGCGCTGACCAGCATCCTGGCCGCGCTGGTGGCGGTATGGTGCGGGATGAAAGTCGCGAGGACAGCGGTCATGCTGCCCGGGTGGATGGCCGACCGGCGCGAGCGAGGTGCTGAATGAGGCTGTCGCAGCCGTGGTTGGGCCGAATCAGAGCGGCCCCATGACGCTGCAAGGCGCCGCCAGGCGAATCACGATCTTCATCGGCGAGTCGGACCGGTACCGCCACAAGCCGCTGTACGCCGAGATCGTGCACCGGGCGCACCTCCGCGGCCTTGCTGGCGCCAGCGTCTTCCGCGGCATCGAGGGCTTCGGCGCGGCCTCAAGGATCCATACCAGCCGGCTGCTGTCGCTGAGCGAGGACCTGCCGCTTGCCATCATCATTGTCGACACCGCGGAGCGGACTGAGGCGTTCCTCGACGAGGTGGCCGAGCTCGTGACCGGTGGCCTGGTCATCGTCGACGATGTGCACGTGCACACGTACGCCGGCGGCGAGCATGCTGACGGCAGCGATGCCGCGGGCGGCAGCACGTCGTGATCATCCTGGCAGTGCTGGCTGGCGGCATGATCGGCGCGCCGGCCCGGTACCTGGCCGACCGGCTCGTCCAGGGGAGGCACGACTCGGTGTTCCCGTGGGGAACATTCGCGGTGAACATGGCGGGGTCGGCTGTGCTCGGTTTCCTGCTCGGCGCGGACCGTCACCTGGGCCTGTCGCCGGTCGTGTTCGCCCTGCTCGGCACCGGCTTCTGTGGTGGCCTGACGACCTTTTCCACCTTTGGATACGAGACGCTGCGGCTACTCGAAGATGGCGCGATCGGTGAGGCCGGGGTGAACGTCATCGGCAGCCTTGCCATTGGCGTGCTGCTGGCATGGCTGGGATACCTGGTGGCAGGCGCATTGTTACCGGCGCCGTGTCACCAGCCGGGCCGTCCTTTTGCTGGCCTGGGCTGGTGTGCCGGCGGTGCCGCATGCCGCATGACGGCTGGTCCCCAGGGAAGAGTGGCCGGATGTCGCACGTAAAGTGGACTGCCGTGGAAGCACAGCGCAACAGCCGGGAACGGCCAGTGCCGGACGGCCTGACTGTCACGACAGTCAGCATCACCGACCCAGGTGACCTGCTGTCCCGGCTGCCGGGCCCGGTGGCCTCGGCATGGATCCACCAGGGCGACGGACTGGTCGGCTGGGGCGAAGCGGCACGGCTGACGATCCCGGCCGGAGTGGATCGCTTCGCGGCCGGGGAGAAATGGCTGGCCGAGCTCTTCGATGCGGCCACCGTCAGCGACGAAGTGCAGGTACCGGGAACCGGGCCGGTGGCGTTCGGCAGCTTCACTTTCGACCCCGCCTCGGACGGCTCGGTACTTGTCGTCCCCGCCGTCATCATCGGCCGCAGGGCCGGAGTGAGCTGGCAGACCACCATCACTGCCGGCGGCGCTGCGCCTCCGGTGGCCGTTGCCGCCAGGACAAACCCGGCAGAGGTCCGCTGGAGTGACGGCAGCCTCACAGCGCCGCAATGGGAGCAGGTCGTCTCGGCAGCTGTGGCCAGGATCAAGGCCGGCGAGCTGCGCAAGGTCGTGCTCGCCCGCGACCTGCAGGCCCAAGCCTCCGCCGAGATCGACGTCAGGGTCGTGCTTGACAGGCTGGCCGCGCGGTCCCCCGGCTGCTACACGTTTGCCTGCGCCGGCCTGGTTGGCGCCTCGCCTGAGCTGCTCATCCGCCGCGAGGGCCGCGAGGTCACCTCGTTGGTGCTGGCGGGCACCATGGCGCGCGGCGGCAGCAAAGCTGACGACGAGGCGCTGAGCAGCGCGCTACTGGCTTCGGCCAAGAACGCGGAGGAGCATCGCTACTCAGTGGACTCGGTCCGCGACCTGCTCGAGCCGCTGTGCGCCGAGCTGCGGGTGGATCCAGCCCCGTTCCTGCTGCAGATGGCTGATTACCAGCACCTGGCCACGTCTGTATCCGGAGTGCTGGCCAGGGACGCGTCCGCGCTCGCGCTGGCAGCCTCGTTGCACCCGACCGCCGCGATCTGCGGGACTCCGACCGAGGCAGCGATGGAGCTGATCAGGGAACTCGAAGGCATGGACCGGGGCCGGTATTCGGGCCCTGTTGGCTGGGTCGACGCACGTGGCAGCGGGGAGTGGGCCATCGCGCTGCGGTGCGGCGAGATCGACGGCAACCGGGCCAGGCTGTTCGCCGGCTGCGGCATCGTGGCCGGTTCACAGCCGGAGTCGGAGCTCGCCGAGACCGAGACCAAGCTCCGCCCGATGCGCCGCGCGCTGGAAGGCTGATAGTCCTCCTGCCGCGCAGGGCGCCAGGCTGGTTATCTCATCTCAGCACGCCCGTGCCTATCAAGATGATCAGGATCACGATCAGCGCGGTAAACGCCCCGCCAACCAGGACAGAGGTGCCATAGAGGCCGACGAGGAAGCCAAATCCGAGTATCAGGGTTCCGAACCCGAGTTGCCCTTGGAGGAAGCGAGACGCTGCTACTGCGCGCCGGCCGCCGCCTAGGTCATGGATGAAAAGATTTGTCACGGCTGGCGGCAGATGGTTTCCCCGGAAGGCCCAGATAAATGATCCAAGTACAACCAGCGAGCTGACCAGGGACAGGCCGTGATGGAAGAATTTCAGAACTTTGGTCGCGTTGTCGAAGTCGATGATGTGGGCCAGCAAGCCGAGCACTGCCATGGTGACCAGCGCAACTAAGGCGAAATGGAACGTCGCTGGCCCGCCGAACCCATTGAATACCGCGTCATTCGGGCTCGACACGGCACCCTTGAAGCCGGTGAGCTGGTTCAGCTGAATCCTGGCGTACCGGGAATGCGCAGGAGGATCGTAGCCAACGCCATACAGGCCCGGAGTGACAAACGCGAGGAATCCGATGGCGCTTCCGGCGAGAAGGAACTTGCCGCGCGTAGAGCTTTGCATCTAGTCCGTAGCCTCGGGCGGAGACGGATCAGACGCTGACTGCGATGTCGAGCTTGCGGTTGTGGGCCCGCTGCACGTATTGCGGGCTTGCCACTATCGCGAACGCGTCGTCATGCTCGGTCTTGTCGAGGCCTTCGGAGAAGACCTTCCAGGCTGGTGAGGAGCGCACGTAGTTGTGTATCGGCAGTGAGATGAAGCCGGTACATACGGCGAGGAATGAGCGCAGCTTCCAGCTTCCGACGAAGACCCGCTTCCCGGCGTTGGCGGCCCACATCCGGTGCACCCGGACCTGGTCCTCGGCGTCTGGCACGCCGTCGGAGCACCAGGCCGCGACATCGACCAGCTCGACGTACCGGGCTAGGTCAGCGGCCGACTTGATCGGCAGCAGCTTGGTCGACACCCAGGTGACGAGAAGATCGGTGGCCTCGGAGCGGATCGCGGGTACGTCATCCGCGTCCGCGAGAGCGGTATTCACGGCGCGCACGGCGGCGATCATCGCTTCCTCAGTCCTGCCCAGGCTCACTGCGACCCTGGCTCGCATTATCTGCAGCCTGGCGGTGATCGGCCCGGTAACAGCCTTCGCCGCCTGCTCGACGGCTGCTAATGCGTCTTGGCCCCGCGATGCAGCGACCAGCAGGCTTACCTTGCTCTCCCAGTTGCGTGCCACCTCAGGGTGTTCGCCCACCGCGGTATCTGCCGCCGTCAGTCCCTCGGCGAGGAGATCTGGATTGATCAGGCTGCCGGTGTTGAACCCCGTAGCCAGCACCCAGGCGAGCACGGCGGCCGCGTCGGATGTCTCCGCCAGCCGGCTGGTCGCCTCGCGGGCGACCTGTAGCGCCTGGTCATAGTCGTCGGCAAGGACGTACTCCGTGACGATCCGCCAGAGTTCCTCGAGTGTCTCGAAGACCGCGTCGGGCATCTCCACCGTGGCGCCGCCGCCGTCGGCGCCACCAGGAATGCCTCGCATGAGTGTCTGGGAGAGGCGCTGGATGAGTGCCTCGACTTCCTTCGCCTTGGCGCGCCCGACCGGGTTGCCACTGTTTGTCTTGTGGTGCCAGACCCGCCGCTTGCTTCCGATGTTGCCGGCGAGTTGGTCCTTGGGATGTGGCGGGATCCCGAAGAACTCCAGCATCTGGTCGTAGCTGGCACCGCTCGCGAGCGCGGGATTGGTCTTCCAGGCTTCTTGCGTGGCAGCCATGACTTAACCGACCTTCGTTATTGCGGCGACGCGGCTGCGCGCCTGTTCCACCTGCTGTTGAGACAAGATCGACGGCCGGACCACCTGTTTGTGCCTGATCTCCTCGCGGGTCTCGCCGTCCCAGGCGAAGAAGTCGAGTATGCCCTGATCGTTGACCTTAATCCGGACAAGCATCGGGTGCCCTTTGCGGACCGGCCGCCCGAAATCGGCGAGGAACGTAACGATCTCCCTGACGTAAGTCAGGTCTTCCTCATCGCCCTCGTTCAGGTGAACCTCGATGCCGGTCTGCCCCTCATCAATGGTTTCGAAGATGCCCTCGTCGTCCGCCGGGATCTGCTCGCTGGCATGGACGATGATCGCGTTGGATTGATGCCTGGTGTCGGGGTCCGTCGACGTCATGCCGATGCCCTGGGCTATCACCATGCCCGGCTTCGCGATCTGGGCCAGCCTGGCGCGCGGGTCGAGTTCGCCGCCTTCCTTGGCCGCGAGCATCGCGGCACCGCGGGCTACGTCCTCGTCCAGGTTGCGGGTGAACGTGGGGTCCTGCTTGTAGATCCGGCCCAGCAACCGCTGGAACGCGGGTATCCGGCTGGACCCACCGACCATGATGACCTTGGTCAGGTCTGCCGGGCGCAGTTCCGCAACGTCTTCGAGCGTGTAGACGGTGGTGTCCTCCACCTCCCGTAGCCGGTTGGCGAGCAGGCTCTCAAACTCACCGCGGCTCAGCTCGAAGCGGAGCGGCCGACCGCTCCCGGTGAGCGACCGGCCGGCCACCTCCGCGAACGACAGTTCCTTCTTGATCTCCTCGGCCTTGGCGTAGGCATCCTGCCGAGCCCAAGCCTCGGTCTCGATGTCCAGCCCGCTCTCACGTGCTGCTGCGACCATCTTCCCGACGATGAGTTCGTCGAAGTCCATGCCGCCGAGCTGCCTGTCGCCGCCTTTGGCCACTACCTGCATGTCCCCGTTGGCGGCCACGCGCATCACAGTCACGTCGAAGGTGCCGCCGCCCAGATCGAACACCAGGAACATGCCGGACTCGCCGGGACGATCCACCTCGTTCGCGACCGCGGCGGCCGCCGGCTCGTCCACGATCCGGACGACTTCAAGGCCGGCGATCTCACCGGCCGACTTGGTCGCCGCGCGCTCGACCTCGCCGAAGTACGCCGGCACCGTTATCACGACCCGCCGAACTGGCTCTCCGTAGTGCTCTTCCGCCATCTGCGCCAGTTTGCGCAGCACGAGGGCGGATAGTGCCTCGGGAGCCCAGGTGTTCCCGTCCACCACGAATGGCTTCCCGTCGGGCAGGAAGGTGTGCTCGCCCATGCCGCGCTTGAACAGCCGAGCCACGCGGTCCGGGTCGGTGATCGCGTGCTCACGGGCCAGCGCGCCGACCACCGGGTCACCCTTGTCCGGGAAGTAGACCACGGACGGCACTATCCGGCCGCCGTCGCGGCCCGCGATGACCTCGGTCGTTCCGTTGGGGTCGGTGTAGGCGATGACGGAGTTGGTGGTGCCGAGGTCGATGCCGAAGATCCGGTCCATGCTTACTCTTCCTTAGCGTCCGGAGGGGAGATCTGGACCTTGGCGCGGAAGACCACGTCGCCGAACGAGCTCAGGCCGCGCGTATCCACCCTGACGACCGTCGCCCGGCCGGCGTCTGACCGGCCAGCGATCGCCTCGTGCACGGCCGCGTTATATGCCTCGCCGACGACGCCTGTCTCCTCAAAGCCAGCGTCGTTGAGCATCCTGACGATTTCCGTTTCGAGCACGCCCTTGATCGCGGGGTCGAAGTCGAGATGGCGCAACTGATCGAGCAGGCGGTGGACGGCAGCCACTAGCGGGCGTTCCTGTCGTGTCTCCAGGCGACGCTCCGCAGTGCGTAGCCGGTCGCTTAACTCGTCGAAGGCGTTGTTTCTGCGAAGAGCCTCGACCACGTGGTGAAGAACCTGGTCGAACTCGTCGCGCACTGCAGCCCTGACCGTGTCGGCAACCGCGGCAGACAGCGTCGGCTCCTCTGCTGGTGGCATGCCGTCGTTCAGCGGAGCAGGCTGGCTCTGCGAAGCTGCCTCGCCAAGCGGGGCAACCTCGTCGACCGAGGCCATCAGGCGGGGCTCGGGTCTGGGCGGTCGTCGACGGGCGGAGGCCCGTCAGGACTCCGGGTATCCAGGTCTCCCGCGTCGCCATGGACGGGATCGGCCGTCCCGAGGCTGGGTGATGCGGCTGGCGGAGTTGCGGCCTTGGCGGGTAGCGCGACTCCGGCAAGCGCGGCCACCCGGGTCGGCAGGACCGGTGCATGGAAGGCGCGTTCGAGGCGACGGCCGACCAGCAGCGCGACTGGCCCGCGGAGCTGGAAGGCAACGAGGGTGCCGTCTCCCGAGCCTTGCAGAGTCGAGACGATCCGTGACCGAAGCAGGTACTTGAGGAGCGTCTCGGCCACTGCCGCGTAAATCAGCGCTGGCGTGAGCAGAACGGCGAGGAAAAGCGCGACGATGGAGCCGATGCAGCCGAAGGCCGAGCCGAGGCGGAGGACAGCCGTATAGAGGCCCTTGAGGATCTGGGTGAAGTGGCTACCGCGGGCGACGATCTCCAGGGCGACAACCTCGTGCTCAGCTGAGGTTTCGAGCCGGAAGCGCCCGCTCGGGTACCCGAACTCGCCGTCGTAGCTGCTTTCAATGAATTCGCCGACCAGCTGCGACGCAGCGTTTGGCGCAACCTTGTGCAGCTGAACGGGAGGTAAACGGCGCGGGACCAGGCGGAAGCCAATACCCGCTATTACCATCAGGCCAATGATAATCAGCCATATATCAAGAAGCACCGGTAACCCCCCCAGGCTCGGCCCAAGCACCCACCACTACCACGAAACGTTACACGTTGAGATTCACCTGGATAACTGCGCAACCATAACGAAATGGCAAAGTGGTAGGCAACGGTCGCTGACCTGGCAGGATGGGGCCAACCATTGACATTGTGTCGGCCTCGGCTGTAGCGGAGAAACACCAGGGAGCCGGACCGATCTCCTGCCGGAGCCGTTCTTGCTGCTCATGGGCGTTGCGGTAATGGCGACAGGCCGCTCTGGCCTGACGATTGGCGCATGACGAAGTTCCGCGGCCTTTCTCAGCCGAACGGTGTGTGTGACAATCAGCGCAGGGTGGAGTCAGATCGGCCATTAGCTGACATCCCGCCTGTATCAGTAAAGGCGCGGAACGGATATTCACGACAGATCGTAGTGATTTTACAGATCTGCGTCGTTCTGCGCGTCGGCAGCGATCACCGGAGGTAGCGGGTCCGGGCAGGGAGGGCGTTATGCCGGACTGGGGCAGAATTTTCGAAACGACCGGCGCGGTGTTGCAAGGGATGAGCGACACGGCCGTAGTTAACAACTGGCTCCGGATGGAAGACGACGGTGCCTTTGTCAGCATCGTGACGCAGGTCAAGTCGTCATCGACGGCAGATGTAGATCGCTTGGACGGCGTATTGCTGTCGCTTGCGGCCACGAACTTCAACCCCGATACCCGGCGCCGGCTCATCAAGTTCTACACGATCTTCAAGATTGCCGAGCTGGAGCGCTATCAGGAATTCCGCGGTTTCCCAGCGTAAGACGGGTCGGTGGCACCGCCGCCAACGTCGGTCCAGCCGTTGTCGATGGCGCCAGCCCAGCCAGATTACGGGACGTCAGTCGCGACCGCCCGGGCCACGCCGGCCGTGCTGGTATTTCATAGTTATCAAGTTGACTTAATAGGAAATTGGCTACACTGACCGGCAGGCGCGCACCGGTAGCGAGTCGCGCCCGTTCCCGTTCATCACTTCGACGGAAGGTCATGTCGCATGCCTCGAACGTCGCAATCGTCACGGTGGCTCGGCTGGCGATCAGCCGCTGCCGTGGCGGCCACAGCACTCACGGCGGCCGGGTCTGCCGTACTCGCCGCTAGCCCGGCGCACGCCGCGGCTGGACCGACGGCGCCGCCGCCGGTCACAGTTCTGACAGGCAGTGCCAGCTCGGCCGACGGAGACATCTTCGTCTCCCCGTTTGGTGACCAGTCCAGCTACGCCAACGGTCCGGAGATCCTGAGCCCGGCTGGGAAGGTGCTGTGGTTCCACGCCGTGCCAGCAGGCGAGGAGGCCGCCGACTTCCGGCCGCAAATCTACGACGGCAAGCCCGTTCTGACCTGGTGGCAGGGCACCGGGTTCGGCGGCCTTTCGGCCGGCACTGACTACATCTACAACGACCACTACCAGCAGATCGCGACCGTGAGCGCGGGCAATGGTTTCAGCGCGGACGGGCACGAGTTCCTGATCACCCCGTGGAACACGGCGCTGATCCTCGCCTACACCGAGACGACGGCGAACCTCACCTCCATCGGCGGGCCGGCCGACCAGACCGTGATCGACGGCATCGTCCAGGAGATCGACATCAAGACGGGGAAGGTGTTGTTCCAGTGGGACAGCGCCGACCACGTTCCCTATAGCCAAAGCGAGCAGCCGCTCCCCGCGAGCGCGAGCACGCCGTGGGACTGGTTCCACATCAACGCCGTCCACCTGGCTGCCAACGGCAGTCTGCTGGTCGACGCCCGCGATACCTGGACCACCTACGACGTAAGCCTGAAGACGGGGCAGATCAACTGGCAGCTTGGCGGCAAGGACAGCACGTTCACCGAGCGGGCCGCTCCCGGGCAGGTGCTCGACAGCGCGGGTGAGATCTTCGCCTGGCAGCACGACCCGGAGCAGGTCGGTCGCGACACCTACACGTTCTTCGACAACGAGAGCGCTGGCACGCCTGAACTGCCCTACAGTCGCGCGGTCACCGTGAAGCTCAACTTCCGCACCAAGGTCGCCACGCTCGTGGCTTCTGACGATCAGCCGGAAGGCCTGTCTGCGGCATCACAAGGCAGCGCGCAGACCACAGCCAACGGAGACCTCTTCGTGGGCTGGGGCGCGCTGCCCTACTTCTCCGAGTTCAGCAGGTCCGGTCAGCTGACGTTCAACGCGGAGTTCCCGGCCGGCGTGAACACCTACCGTGCCTACCAGGACCCCTGGCCCGCGCCGCGCCGATAACGCCCGCAGGTAACTGATTCAGGCTGGCGCAGGACCGGGCCCCCGTTGCGTTGGGTGCCCGGTCCTCCGCCAGCCCTCGGTAGGCTACGGCCGAGCGCAGATCAGCTCGCCGGACGCCGGAGGAAGGACACCGCCCGCAGTGGCCGACGTAAGCCCCCAGGGCGACTGGGTAAACCGCTTCGCCGACGAGGTCATCGCCGAAGCAGGGCGCCGGTCGCCGGGCAAGCCCGTGGTCGTGGCGTCCGGGCTGAGCCCGTCCGGGCCGATCCACCTGGGCAACCTCCGCGAGATGATGGTCCCGCACCTGGTGGCTGACGAGATCAAGCGGCGGGGCGTGCCGTGCGAGCACATCCTGTCTTTCGATGACTTCGACCGGCTCCGGCGGGTTCCGGCCGGCATCGATTCGTCCTGGGCGCAGCACATCGGCAAGCCGCTGACCTCTGTCCCGGCACCGCCCGGAAGCCCGCACCCCAACTGGGCCGAGCACTTCAAGGCGCCGATGGCCGCTGCGCTGGCACGTCTCGGCGTGGAGTTCCGCGGCATCAGCCAGACGCAGATGTACACCTCGGGTGCGTACGTCGACCAGGTCTTGCTGGCGATGCGCGAGCGAGGCCGGATCGACGCTGTTCTTGCCGAATACCGCACGAAGGCGCGCCCGTCCGCACCTGCCGCCGCGCAGGTCGATACCGCGGAGGCCGAGGCGGCCGAAGGATCGGGCGCCGCAGCGGACGACGACGGCGCGACGAGCGCAGGCTACTTCCCGTACCGGCCGTACTGCTCGGCGTGCGAGCGCGACCTCACCACAGTCACCGGATACGACGACGAGAGCACCAAGCTCACCTATACCTGTGCCTGCGGGCATGCCGAGACTGTCACGCTGGCCGAGCACCGCCGCGGAAAGCTGGTCTGGAAGGTCGACTGGCCGATGCGCTGGGCGTACGAGGGCGTCATCTTCGAGCCGTCCGGTGCCGATCACCAGGCACCCGGCTCTTCGTTCGTCGTGGGCGGGCGTCTGGTCAGCGAGATCTTCGGCGGCTGGCAGCCGATCGGGCCCGGCTACGCCTTCGTCGGCATCAGCGGGATGGCGAAGATGTCGAGCTCACAGGGCTCGGTGCCGACACCGGCTGACGCGCTCGAGATCATGGAAGAGCCGGTGCTGCGCTGGCTGTACGCACGGCGGCGGCCGCAGCAGTCGTTCACCATCGCGTTCGGCACCGAAATCCAGCGGCTGTACGACGAGTGGGACGCAACCGCCCGCAAGGTCGCCGACGGCACCGCGTCGCCGTTGGATGCACGTTCTTACGACCGCGCGGTACGGACCGCGGCCGGCGAGCTGCCGCGCACGCCGCGGCCGCTGCCGTACCGGATGCTTGCCTCGGTCGCTGACATCACTACTGGTGACAGCAGTCAGATCCTGCGCATCCTGAGCGACACTGATCCCCGCCACCCGCTGAGTTCGCTCGACGAGGTCCAGCCACGGCTGGACCGGGCCCGCTGCTGGGCGATGACTCAGCTGCCGGCTGACGAGCGGACCCGGCTGACCGGCGAGCCGGACCGCAGCGCGCTCGCCGGGCTGTCAGCCGCTGAGCGCAGCTCGCTGGACTTGCTGGTGGCCAGGCTGGACGATGACTGGTCACTGGAAGGGCTCTCCCGGCTCGTCTACGCAGTGCCGAAGCTGCAGGCCGGGCTCAGTGCTGACGCGCCTGCGACGCCCGAGCTGAAGTCAGCGCAGCGGGCCTTTTTCGCGCTGGTGTACCGGCTGCTGATCGGCCGGGAAACCGGCCCCCGGCTGCCCACCCTGCTGCTTGCCGCAGGCCAGGAGCGGATCCGCGCGCTGCTGGCCGGCTAGCCGGCTGCGCTACCGGGCGGCCGAGTTGTTCGCTGCCGAGGTCTCCAGCGGGGCGGTCGCCGTCGTGGCAGGCACGGACGCCGGGCTGACGAACGTGCTGCCGTCAGGCCCGGCCAGCACCGCCTCGTGCAGGGCGCTGCCCCGCAGGTACTGCGGCCAGCTGAGGAACCACTCGGTCCAGCCGTTGTCCCAGGTGCCGGCCTTAGGGCTGCCGAGGATCGTGATCGGGTCGCCGGGCACGGCAAGCTTGTAATAGGTCTGCGCGTGAGCTGGCGACAGGTTGACGCAGCCATGGCTGACGTTCTCGAAGCCCTGCTCGTTCACTGACCAGTAGGCGTCGTGGTAGTAGTCACCGCTGAACGTGAACCGCACCGACCACGGAACCAGCAGGTCGTAGCCGGGCCCTTTCATCCGGACCGGGTTCCCTTTGTCGATGGTGAGGTAACTGCCGTCGGGAGTGGCGTCGCCTGGCTTGCCTGAGCTGATCGGCCAGTTGTAGCGGAGCTTGCCGTTGTAGTAGATCTGCGTGCGGTGCGTCCGGGTGTTTCCTATCGCCACTAGCGCCGCGCCGATTCTGAATGTCTGGGTCAGCGTATGAGTGCCGTACATGCCCGGCGCTCCCTGCACTCCGTTCAGATGCCCGGTGAAGCTCACCGTGGTGCCAGCTGGCCAGTAGTCCCTCGGCCGGAAATCCAGGGTCTGATTGCCGTCCCAGTACCACGCCCCGACGACGGGCCTGGAGGTCGCCAGTTGCAGCGAGCGCTCGACCGCGGCCTTGTCAGTGACCGGCTCGCTGAAGGTCAGGATCACTGGCATCCCCACGCCGTAGGTCTGCTGATAGCCCTCGAAGATCTCAGCGCGGAACGTGCTGCTCGGCGTCAGCGTTCGGAACCTGCTCGTCGCCCCGACCGCGCCGCCGCCCGACGCGGTCGCCGTGACCGTGTAGTCCTGCGAGACACCAAGCGCCCACCGGCTGTGCCAGACCTTGCCGCCATCGCTGAGGTCTCCAGGCACCGCACCACCGCGGGAACGCACACTGACCATGCGCAGCGTGCCGCGGGTCGCGGTTACGGTGATGCCCGCTGACGGGTCAGCATCCCTGGTGCCGTTCGCAGGGGTTATGGTTACTGCCGCCGTGGTTTGTGCTGTGTGCGTCCGGCCGCCGGCGGTAGCCGTCGGGTGTCCGCCACCGTGGCTGCTTGCCGCGCAGCCGACCGCAAGCAGTGCCAGAGCGGCAATGGCCGCCGGCCACAAGCCCGGCCTGGCATTCCTGCGCCGCATAATGATCCTCCTCAGCCCGGCTCCGCGGCATTGGCATCGGCGGGAGCACGATCGCATTCGCGAGGTCATCTCTCCCGCCATTGTCCCTCCAATCGCGGATAGCCGCGCGCAGTCTCTGACGCCGGAAAGGCCTCCGCGGTTGCACGCCAGAGCCGTCTTAGCATCCGTTTGCATTGTCACAGATCGCGCATAACGCCAGATAAGGTCATGCGAGAACGCTGAAACGCGTAACAAGTGCCCGGTCAGCTAGCTGGCGGCGGGGTCGTAGTAGTGGGCGTACTGCCAGAGCCCGGCCTTTACCAGTTCCTCGTCCGTCACCAGACCGAACCTGGCGGGCGATAGCGCGCTGATGTCGACGCGCCGCTCCTGGTCGCAGATCCAGCCAGCCAGGGCCTCGCCGATGGCCAGTGACGACGAGAAGCCCGAGCCGTTACAGCCGCTGGCTACCCACAGGCCGGGCAGGTCCGGCACCGGGCCGGTCACGAACCGGCCGTCCGGCGTCATGGTGAACAGCCCGCCCCGATACTCGGCGACGGCGCCGCTGGCCGCGGCATCGCCGAACAGCGGAACCTCGCCCGCGACCTGCCCGGCCATGGCACGCAGAACACCCATGTCAAGCGGCACGTCATCGGTGCTGAACGAGCTGGCCTGGGCTCGCGGGTCGAGTGGCAGCGGAGCTGCTTCGAAGCCGCCAGCCATCAGGCCGTTCCGCGCGGGGCGCAGGTATACCGCCGCATCGACGATCCTGGCGATCGGATCCGCGGGGTCGATGGAATCAGCGGGCTCGGTGATCAGCAGCTGATGCCGCACCGGCGCGACGGCCACCTCTCCCCCAGCTAGCTCGGCAACCTGGCGGGTCCAAGCGCCGGCCGCGTCGACCACTACCGGAGCAGCGATTGATCGCGCCGTGGTCTCGACGCCGGTCACCCGGCCGGCCGATACCGTCACCCCGGTGACGGCCTCGGACTCCAGCAGTTCGACGCCGTGGAGCTGGCCGGCCGCCAGGTATGCGCGGATCAGGCTGATCGGCTCCTCGAGGTAGATGTCCTCGGGGCACCACAGCGCGAACTCGGTGCAGGCTCCGTCGTGGCTGGCACTGTGAAAATACGAGAGGCGGCTTGCCAGCTCGCCCGGCTGCGTCGCACGGATATCGACACCCCAGCGCGCGGACTGCCTGGCCTCGGTCTGCAGGTACACCTTGTGCTGGTCGGTTCGCGCGATCAGGAAGCTGCCAGACCGGGTCACGCCAAGGTCGCTTCCGGCCCAGTCCGGGAACGTCAGCGCGAGTTCGATGCTGCGCCGGGCAAGCCAGGTGCGCAGCTCGTCTGCCTGAACAGACTTGAACAACCCGGCGGCGCGTCCGGACGCCTGCGAGCCAGCGGTGTGCCGCTCCACCACAACGGTCCGCCGGCCGAGGAGCGCCGCATGCAGCGCAGTGCTCAGCCCGAGCGCGCCAGCACCGATGACGACCAGATCTGCTTCCATCACGCCAGTCTGCCCTAGTCGCCGCGCGCCGGCTCGCGGCCGTCTGTTTCCCAGGGCGGGCCATGGCGGCACCGCCGGCTGCGGCCGGTCCCGGGGTCGGACGAGGGGACGGCCTGTCTTACTTCGGCTGCGACTTCACTGTCGACCTCGAGCCCTGACGCGACCCTTGGTGGCCTGCACTTGGTCACGCGTCCCCAATGAGTTCCTCCGTAGCCGGATCGGGAGCGCCGTCGAAGTACTGATCAAGTACTCGCTGGAAGACCTGCGTTCCCGGGTCGGCCAGTGCAAACAGGGTCGCCGATGAGCGCAGCTTCTGCGCGTCGATCCCGCCGAAGATCTGCTCGGCGCTGCGGTCCGCTACGCCGCAGACGATCTCGGCGCACTCGGTCAGCCGCGGGCCCAGGACCGGATGCGCCAGGTACGCGCGAGCCTCCGCCAGCGAGGAGATCGCGTAGAGCCGCGACGTCGGGCTGTGTCCGAGTCCGGCAATCTGGGGGAACACGAACCACATCCAGTGGCTGGTCTTACGGCCGCGCCGCAGCTCCGCGATTGCCTGCCCGAACATCTCGCCAGCGTCCTGAACAGTGACGAAGCGCTCCAGGTTGTACTGGTCGTCATCGGACTGCATTGTCACAGTCTCCGCTAGCGGCGGAGAGCCGAAGGTGACGGGGCTGACTGAGGAATTCTGTCGCGGGAGTTTGATCTGCTGCCGACTCAGTCGAGTCGGTTTCCGGGCGGGGCGGCTGTCCGGCCGGGGTGCACGTCCTGTGACGATGCGGCGGGGCGGGGAATGGTACCGGGATGAGTGGTCCGCAGGCAGTCGTGACCGTCGCGGCCGAATTGCGCATGTTCCTCCGGCCGGGACGGCGCAACGGGCCGGTCAGCGTGGTGTGCGACGGGGTCTCGTCGCTCGTGCATGTCGTGGAGTCGCTCGGGGTGCCGCGCACCGAAGTAGGCGGCCTGACTGTCAACGGCAGCGCCGAACCGCTCGGTTACCTGCCGCACGGCGGCGACGTGGTGGCCGTACTCGCCGTGCCGCGCCCGCAGCGCGCAGGCTCCGCTAGTTTCTTGCTCGACGTCCACCTGGGTGCGCTGGCGCGGCGGTTGCGCGTCCTTGGCGTCGACGCGGCCTACGACAACGATGCGGCCGACGACGACCTGGTGAGGCAGGCCAACACCGAGCGGCGCGTACTGCTCACGCAAGACCGCGGCCTGCTGTGCCGGCGGCAGCTGTGGGCTGGCGCGTACGTGCGCGGCGCTCGGCCGGACGATCAGCTTCGCGACGTGCTCGACCGCTTCGTCCCGCCGCTCGCGCCATGGACCCGGTGCACGGCGTGCAACGGGCAGCTTCAGCCGGTGGCCAAACCGGCCGTAGAGCGGTTCCTTAAGCCGGGCACGCGACGTACGTATGACGAGTTCGCACAGTGTCAGTCGTGCGGCCGGGTGTACTGGCGCGGCGCGCATGCAGGCAGATTGCAGGCGATCGTCGACGGTGCTGGCAGTCGCAGGGCGGGCGGCGGCGGTGCAGGCAGTCACGGGCCGGGCGGCGGCGGTGCTGGCAGCGGCGGGGGTCGCGGCTAGGCCCGGATCCTGTACTGCCCGGACCCGGAGTGTGGCTCAGCAGGTGGTCGCTGCGCTCACGCGGGCAAGCCACGGCTGAAGTTTGAGAATGCCTGAGGGTAGTGTCCCGGCCCACTGCGATACCTCGGGCAGCATCCGCGTGAGGCGAGCGCTCACCTGGCCCTGGCCATCGCTGGCCGACCCGTAACCCCACCGGTACAGGTTCCAGTCCTCGTGGTGCGCGTTGAGGTGAGAGCGCACCGCGTCGAGTTCTTCGCGGGTCCACTTGCTGGGAATGACACAGAGCAGCTGGCCAAGCTGCGGACGCAATTGTGCCTCGACGGCCTCCGGGTCAGTGGCCGCGACCACGAGTACGGCCTGGTCCTCGCTGGGCCGGAAGCACGTCACCGCGACGGCGACGCCGGTGTCCCGCAGATCGCCGAGGTCGTAGTCCAGGTTCCTGTCGCCATCGCCCCAGGTGAGACGCGGCCAGCCGCCTTCCGGCGCCGCGCATGGCGGCAGCCGCCAGGGCGGACGCTCGCCAGTGCGCGGCTCGGGAGGTGCCTGGTGTTCCACCCGGAGCAGGCCCGCCGCCCAGATGCCGGTTAGCACGGCGTAGCCCTCCACCGCACCCTCGCGCTCGAACTGGCCGCTCAGCCCATTGAATTCTGCGCCGATGATCCGGACGGCTACTCGCGAGGCGGGTCTCACCCGGCGTGGCAAGCCTGCAGGCATTGCCACCGGTAGCGGCGGCTCGAACCAGTCACCGGTCTCGTCGTGCACCACGCGGCCCGACGCAGTCACGCGGTCACCGTCAGCTGCGACCGCCAGCACGGGGTTCATATGTTCCGCCGTTCGCGCTCGGGAACGCTCAGAATACGGGTTTCTGCGAGAAGCACCGTTACGTCAGCGTCGGCGGCGCCACTCAGGCGATGCTTTCAGGATGAGCCTGGAGCTAACGCACGAACCGGTCACACTTGTCACCATGGCTGCGCACGCGAAGATATCGATTGCCTTCGTGGTTGACCGGGTCCTGCAGGTGACCGGCACCGACGGCGGAATGGGTGGCCTCGCGTTCGCGGATACGGCCGTCGCGGCTCCGTACGTAAAGGACTACGACGTCATCAAGGGAGAGGGCCCGGCTCGGTGGACGGACCGCTTTGACACCTCGAACTGGGTGCTGATCCGCGCTCGCCAGGACGGCAATGTGGCTGGCGGGGCGGTGGTGGCGTGGCGTACACCAGCGGTGCACATGCTGGATGGCCGTGACGACGTCGCGGTGCTGTGGGACATCCGGGTCGCGCCCGCGCAGCGTGGCTCAGGCGTCGGGTCGGCGTTGTTCCGCGCCGCCGAAATCTGGGCCGGTACCCGCGGCTGCGGCTGGCTCAAGATCGAGACTCAGAACATCAACGTCGTGGCCTGCCGGTTTTACCGCCAGATGGGCTGCACGCTCGGCGGGATCGACCGGTTCGCCTATCCCGACCTACCAGACGAGGTGCAACTGCTGTGGTGGAAGGCGCTGACCGGTATCTCCAGATCGACACCGTAGTGGTTTGGCCGGCGCATAAGCGACAAACTACCCGGCCAGCGCCCACAACCAACTACGGTGTCCGGTCAGCGCCGGACCGTGTTGCCCGGACCGTGCCTCGGCGCAGCCCTCAGCCGGGCTCGATCGCGGCCGCGCACGCCTCGGCGACTGCCGTGCGCAGTTTGGCGCCGTCGGCCCGGTCGGTGCGGACCTCGGCGATCCGCAGGCCCGTGCCCGACAGCGCGCCAGGCAGGTCACTAAGCTGCTCCAGCCGCGCGTATGGTAGCCCCGCCGCTGCCGCGAGCGCCGAGAGGTCAGCGCCGTGCGGCGTACCGAATACCCGCTCGAACGCGTCAGGGAACGCTGCCTGCTCCAGCGTCGAGAAGATCCCGCCGCCGTCGTTGTTGACGACTATCAGGCACAGGTCGGGCCGCTGATCCAGCGGGCCGACCATCAGCCCCGGCGCGTCATGCAGCAGGGCTAGGTCGCCGAGCAGGGCAACAGCGGGACCGCCGCCCGCCGCCTTGTGCGCGATCGCCGCCCCGATCGCGGCCGAGACCAGACCGTCGATCCCGCTCGCTCCCCGGCTCGCGAGAATCCGCAGGTCCGGTCGGGCGAGCATGTGCCGGTCCAGGTCCCGCACCGGCATGCTCGATGCCGCCCAGAGCAGTCCGTTCGCAGGCAGTGCGGCGGCGACCTCGCGGGCGAGCACGGGCTCGCTGAGACTGCCGTCGGCGGCGAGCACCTCATCGGCAGCCCGCCGGGCTGCCGCGTCGGCCGCGAGCCAGGACTGCAGCCAGGCCGATTGCCCAGCCTGCCGGGGCGCCCCGCGCAGCCCCACGCGGCCAGCCACCTCACTGGCTGTCCGGGCCGGGTCAGACCAGCGACCAGGGCCCTGGCTCAGGACCACATGACGACCCCGAGAGCCTGCACCGCGCAGTACGGCCAGCTGCCCGCGTGACAAGCCGGGCCGTCCGGCCGAGATGATCAGGTCCGGCTGATGCGCGCCGGAGAACGCCGCCGAATCGAGCAAGTACGGATACGAGCTCAGCGCCGCCGGCCCCTGCCGGGCCCCGGACGACGGCTCCGCCAGCAGCGGCCAGCCAGCCTGCGCGGCGAGCGCGGCAAGCGCCACCGGATCGGCTGCGCCGTCGCCGGCGACGATCACGCCGCGCTCCGTCCAGTCCACCGTCAGGGCGGGACCGGGCTGCGAGTCCTCCGGCCCGCTCTCGAACTGGGTCCAGGGCGCCCTGTCTGGCCGGCCCGCGAGCGGTTCGCACCACGCCGGGTCGCGAGGAGCGCCGGTGTTAGCGAGACCGGTGTCGGCAAGGCCAGGCACCAGCGGCTCACGCAACGGCAGGTTGACATGAACCGGACCAGGGAAGGTCAGCCCGGTCCCGGCCGCACAGCACCACGCCCGGCAGGCCAGCGAACGCCAGTACGCCACCTGGCCAGGCCGGTTCTCCGGCACGCCGGCCTCGCAGAACCACCTGACGGCGCTGCCGTAGAGCTTGAGCTGGTCGATTGTCTGGTTCGCACCAGTGCCGCGCAGCTCAGGTGGCCGGTCGGCGGTGAGGACCAGCAGCGGCACGCCCGCCTCGTCGGCCTCGATCACCGCGGCGTGGCAGTGCGCGGCCGCCGTCCCTGAGGTGGTCACGATTGCCGCCGGCCGGCCCGACGCCTTCGCCAGGCCGAGTGCGAGGAAGGACGCCGACCGCTCGTCGATCCGCACATGCAGCCGCAGCGGAGAGCCCGGCGCCGACGCGGCGCTGTGGAGCGCCATTGCCAGCGGCGCGCTGCGTGAGCCCGGCGCGACAACGGCATCGGTGAGCCCGCACCGGATGAGCTCGTCGACCAGCACGGTGGCGAAAGCGGTCGAGGGGTTCACGGCGCAGCCTCGCCATGATCACACAGAGCGTGTTCCGGCGCCGACACGAAGGCCTTCGTGATCATGATCGGCAGTGTCAGGAGCACGGTGTTGTTCACGAGCGGGGAGGCAGGAACTGAGCTGCGGCCAGCAGCCTGTCCCGCCAGCCCGCCGGATCCACCTCGCAGGCGGCCAGCGCGACCTCGTCGACAACGGCGGGACGGACCGGCAGCGCGCCGTCCGTCTCAGCCAGCGGGTCAGCGGTCACGTCGCCGGACAGCAGGCTCATCGTGGCGAGGCCGCAGGCGTACGGCAGGTCCGGCAGCGCGGCAGCCAGCGCGACCCCGGCTGCCAGCCCGACTGAGGTATCGACCGCGCTGGACACGACCACCGGCAGCCCGCACTGCTCGGCGATCTCCAGCGCCGACCGCACACCGCCGAGCGGCTGGGCCTTGAGCACGACGATGTCAGCGGCGCCAGCAGCGCGCACCTTCAGCGGATCCTCGGCCCGGCGGATCGACTCGTCCGCCGCGAGCGGCACGTCGACCCGCCGGCGCAGCTCGGCCAGCTCCGCCAGAGTGGCGCACGGCTGCTCGGCATACTCAAGCCCGAATCGTGACAGGTCGCTGAGCTGCCGCTCAGCCCGCTCGACAGGCCAGCCGCCGTTGGCGTCCACCCGGATCCGGCCATCCGGCCCGAGCGCGTCCCTGACCGCGGCCACCCGCTCGATGTCGTCAGCGGCGGCCTGGCCAGGCTCCGCGACCTTGACCTTTGCCGTCCGGCAGCCGGACTCGGCGACGATCTTGTAGGCCTGCTCGGCACCGACGGCGGGCACCGTCACGTTGACCGGCACGCTGTCGCGGACCGGCGCGGGCCAGCCGTACACAGCAGCCTCGAGCGCGCAGGACAGCCAGCGGGCGCATTCACGCGGCCCGTACTCAGCGAACGGGGAGAACTCCCCCCACCCGGCCGGGCCGTGCAGCAGCGCGCCCTCGCGCACCGTGATACCGCGAAACCTGGTCGGCATCGGGATCGCGAACGCCCGCAGCGTGGGCAGCAGCTCGGCTGCCAGCGCAGCGTCGAGCCGGGGAGCCGCGGGCCCGGTCACGGCCGGCGCGGGAACTTGCCGAAATCGGGAGCGCGCTTGCCCACGTAGGCGTCCCGGCCCTCCTGCGCTTCCTCGCTCATGTAGTAGAGCATCGTCGCGTCACCGGCGAATTGCTGCATGCCCGCCGCGCCGTCGGTCACCGCGTTCAGCGCGCCCTTGAGCATGCGCAGCGCGAGCGGTGACTTCGCCAGCATCTCGCGCGCCCAGCTGACCGTCTCTTCTTCCAGCTGATCGAGCGGGACGACGGTGTTGACCAGGCCCATCTGCAGCGCTTCGGCGGCAGAGTACTGGCGGCACAGGTACCAGATCTCGCGCGCCTTCTTCAGCCCGACGGTGGCCGCTAGCAGCGACGAGCCGTAACCCGCGTCGAACGAGCCGACCTTGGGACCGGTCTGCCCGAAGATCGCATTGTCGGCGGCG
>Ga0335072_10003138_pt1 | contig 25003 bp, 25 predicted proteins | sample Lox_Sample_21_FD_206725 | JGI IMG/M metagenome (GOLD analysis project Ga0335072, IMG submission 206725) | Soil microbial communities from Loxahatchee National Wildlife Refuge, Florida, United States - Lox_Sample_2.1 | ecosystem: Environmental > Terrestrial > Soil > Wetlands | place: USA... | reverse complement strand
GTACCGGGTGCTGTCCGGCCTCGGCCTGTCCGGCACGACCGCGGCGGGTGACCGCCTCGACTACGGCATGCTCGACATTCCGCCGGTGGATCCGGAAGGCTGGCGGCGCCGCCTGCTGAATCTCGACATCCAGACCGCGTTGTGCCTGATGAACATACCGTTCGCGCTCTGCCTGACGTCGCTGGAGTACCGGCGGGCGGTGCACTCGCTCCGGCTTGACGCGTCCCTGCTGACGGTGCTCGCGTCGCTCACCGGTGATGACACGTTCCTGTCGTGGCGCCCGGGGCTGCCGCCGGTCCGCGTCGACAGCAACGTCGACGTGCCCGCGATGGTGTACGAGCACGCGGTGCGGTGCGAGTACGCGCATGCCCGGCTGAGGGCGAGCGGGTGCGGAGCGGCTAACGACGGGTAAAGGTGACGTGGGTGACGCCGCTGGGGGAGCTCACCGACTCAACCCCGAAGCGCTCCTCCGCGCCCTCCAGGCCGTCCCAGAGGGACTCGCCCCGGCCGAGCAGGATCGGCACCAGCGCGATGTGCAGGTGGTCGATCAGGTCGGCGGCCAGGAACTGGCGAACGGTGGCCGGGCCGCCGCCGATGCGGACGTCGAGGCCGCCCGCCGCCTCCTTCGCCGCCGCCAGCGCGACCTCCGGGCTGGCGTCGATGAAGTGGAAGGTGGTGCCGCCCTTCATCTCGATCGAGGGCCTGACGTGGTGGGTGAGCACGAAGACGGGCGTGTGGAACGGCGGCTCGTCGCCCCACCAGCCCTGCCATTCCTCGTCGGTCCACGGTCCGCGCTGCGGGCCGAACTTGTTGCGGCCCATGATCTCGGCGCCGATGCCCGGCCCCCAGTTGCTCGCGAAGGCGTCGTCGACGCCCGCGCTCCCGCCCTCCTGACCTTGCATGGCGCGAAAGGTGCGGGTGCCCATGAACCATCGCATCAGCCGGCCGTCGGCGTGCCCGAAGGGCGCCTCCAGGCTCTGGCCAACGCCGGCGCTGAAGCCATCGAGCGAGACGGACATGTTGTGCACGCGAACAAGTGCCATGACGGGTAGACCTTTCTGGCCGAAGCTGAGTTCATCGGTGGTCATGGTGTAGTCGTAGCCAGGATTGCATTCTTGACACCCGAGGGCCCCTGACACCAGACGTAACATGAGCTGGTGGGGGCCAGGGAGAACAAGCTTGGCGAGTACCTGAAGGCACGCCGCGCACAGATCTCACCCGATGAGACCGGACTGCTGTTCAGCGGCGCGCGCCGGGTACCGGGGCTTCGACGCGAAGAAGTCGCCGAGCTGGCCGGCCTCAGTCTCGACTACTACACCCGGCTGGAGCAGGGCCGCGAGCGCAATCCCTCGGCGAGCGCGTTGAATGCCCTCGCCCGCACGCTCAAGCTCGGCCCCGACGCCCATCGGTACCTGTTCGCGATCGCGACGCCGCGGCCGAAGGTGCCGCGGCCGGGCAACAGGGTCAGCCGGCACCTCGCCGAGCTGATCGGACAGTGGGACCGGCAGCTTGCCACCCTGACTGACGAGACGTTCGAGGTGGTGGCCGCCAACCGCCTCAGCTGGGCGGTCTACGGCGGCCACCAGTACACGGGCAACCACGCGCGGCTGGTTTTCCTTGATCCTGACCGGGACGTGTTCTTCCGCGAATGGGACAAGGTCGCATCCGGCATTGCCGCCCAGCTGCGGGCAGCGCTCACCCTCGACCCGGACAACCGCGCGCTGACCGCCCTCGTCGGCGAGCTGGCCGGCCGAAGCCCTCAGTTCCGGCGGCTGTGGGAGAAGGCCGAGGTCAGGGAACGGACCAGCAGGGCCTTCCTGGTAACGCACGCCGAGGTCGGTGACCTCGACCTCGTATACGAAGCCTTGCGACCCAACAGCAACCCGAACCTGCTGCTCACGGTGCTGTGGCCGGCTCCGGACGGCGATACCGCCGCCAAGCTCGCGTCCCTCAGCGGGAGTTTTCGGCCCCGCCTGCCCTTACATGTACTTGTCGAACCACTCGAGCATCTGCGCGGGGTTGCCGGGGAAGTAGTTGTAGCCGTCCCAGCGCCGCGTCGTGCCCTCGATCCAGAAGAGTTTCTTGTCCTTGGCCGGGACGTTGTCGAAGATCGTCTGCACATCGCTTGGGTACGTCAGGGCGTCATCGTGGACCGACGAGATGAATGTCGGCACATGAACGTTCTTGGCGTACTCGACGGGCGACATCTCATCGACCGGGAAGCTGGTGATCAGCTCTATCTCCCGGCCGATCTCCTCGACCCGATCGGGGACGCCGACGATCGTTGCGATCCGCTCGATGAACGGGCGCACCGAGATCGGCTCCGGGTAGACCATGCACCGGATGTCCGTGAAGTACTCCGGATACCTGGTCATGGCGACCAGCGTCGCGTTGCCGCCGCAGCAGCGGCTGAACAGGCCGACCGTCATATCGCGGGTGTCCTCGCGGGCCTTGACGTAACGCAGGGACCCGACGACGTCACGGGACTCGAAGAGGCCGTTGGTGCCGATCTGGCCGTTCGCGCTGCCGCTATGGCCGTGGCTGCGCATGTCGTAGGCGAGGACGTTGTAGCCGGCGTCATGCAGGTTCTTGTAGTCCGGCATGAAATTGACTTCGAAGTCGTTGCCGCCGGCCGCGCCGAGCTGCTTCCACGGCTCCAGGTGCGCGGGGAAGCCGTAGCGGTTGAACCACATCGGGTGGTTGGCGATGACGAGCTTGTCCGATCCCGCGCAGGGGAAGAACCAGCCCTCCAGCGGAACCCCGTCCAGCGACGGGAAGAACACGTCCTCATACTCCAGCCCGTACTCCTCCGGCTTGCGGAGGATGGGGGAGCGCGCTAGCCGATAGGCCGATGCCAGCTGCTTGATGAACCGGGTTGCCTGCTGATCGGTCATGGATGTCATGGAAATTGCCTCCTTCTGTCCTTGCCGGACAGCTGTTGTGGGATCTTGGGGATTTTGGCCCCACAACCGAGGCTAGGCAGGCCCGCGTTTCCGTACCTGGGTGCAATGCACCCAGCCAGCCGCGACTCGCCGCTGAACGGGTCTCAGCCGGGCGCGCCGGAGGTGGTGACCGGAAGGAGCGCGCCCGCGTCGACTTTCAGCTGCAATCCGGTGACGTAGCGCGACGCGTCGGAGGCCAGGTAGAGGACGGCCTCGCTGATGTCGGCCGGGTCCAGGGTGTTGACCGGGAGCTTGTGCATCGAGCCGAACGCCGATTGGACGTCTTCCCTGGTCGGGTCCTCCAGGTCCGGCCGGAAGAGGCGGTACATGGCGTCGTTCTGCAGCATGTCGGTGTCGATGTTGCCCGGGTGGACGGCGTTGACCCTGATGCCGTGCGGGGCGAGCGCCAGGGCCAGGTCATGGGCGAAGCGGGCCACGCCCCGCTTGGCGTGGGAGTAGCCCGCGGTACCGGGCGCATCGGCCGCGCCTGGCATCATCGCGGCCATCGACCCGATGCAGATGATCGATGCCCCGGCGCTCAAGTGCGAGAACGCGGTCTCGACGGTGTTGATCACGCCGACCAGGTCGACGGAGACGGCGTCCAGGAAGGCGACCGGGGGAATCCCCGAGCCAAGCGGGATGATCCCGGCGTTGGCCACGACGACGTCCAGCCGCCCCAGGGCCGCGACTCCCGCCGCCACCGCCGCCGCCAGCGGAGCGCGGTCGCGGACGTCGGCCACCCGGGTCACGACCCGGCGGTCGAGCTCCTCCACCAGGCGGGCGGTCTCGGCCAGGTCGGCCTCGGTCGCCATCGGGTACGGAACCGAGCTGATCTGCGAGCACACGTCCACCGCGATGATGTCCGCGCCCTCCTGCGCCAGCCTGACGGCGTGGCTGCGCCCCTGACCGCGGGCGGCCCCGGTAATCAGGGCCACCTTGCCCTGCATGCGTCCGGTCATGTCCGCTCTTCCTCTCAGCCCAACCCAGTTCTCAGTACAACCCGCCGTCGACCCGGATCAGCGACCCGGTGGTGTAGCTCGAGGCAGCCGAGGCCAGGTAGAGCGCCGTGGTCATGACCTCCGCCGGCTCTCCCGCCCGCCCGGCCGCGTTGTGCCAGTTGCGCTCGCTCTCGGCCGGCCAGTGTTTGGAGATGTCGGTCAGGAACGGCCCGGCCGACAGCGTGTTGACCCGCACTCGGGGCGCGAACTCGCGTGCGAACACGGTGGTGAGCGCGTTCAGCGCCGCCTTGGCGCCTGCGTAAGGCCCGAAGCGGGGGGACGGGAACAGCGCGCCGCTCGACGAGACGTTGATGATCGAGCCGCCGCCGGAGTCGTACATCCGCTGGCCGATCAGCGAGCTGAGCCGGAACGGGCCCTTGAAGTTCACCCCGATCACCTTGTCGAACAGCTCCTCTGAGGTCTCGGCCGACGACGGCGCCAACGGCGACATGCCCGCGTTGTTGACCAGGATGTCGACCGCGCCGAAGTACCCGTAGGCGCGGTCGGCCAGCTCGTCGCACTCCTCCCAGTGGCCGACATGGCACGCGACCGGCAAGGCCCGCCGTCCGGTCGCCGCCTCGACCTCCTCCGCCAGCGCCTTGCAGTTGTCCAGCTTGCGGCTGGCGATCACGACGTCGGCCCCCGCCCGGGCGAAGGCCAGCACCATCTCCCGCCCGAGCCCGCGGCTCCCGCCGGTGACCAGGGCCACCTTCGCGGTCAGGTCGAACAGCGCGCCCGGGCCCGCAGCAGCGCCGCTCACAGCCCGTGCTCCTCGAGGATGGCCGCGTACCGGGCCCGCGCCTGCGCCCGGCGGGTGGGGATGTGCTCGGTCGGGAACAGTCCGGGGGCCGGCTGGTAACCGCGCAGCATGCCCTTGGCGATGGCGGTCTTGTGCACCTCGGTCGGCCCGTCCGCCAGCGCCAGCTGCGGCGCGTACGCCCACCAGGGGCCGAGCGGCGTCTCCTGGGTGGTGCCGAGCGAGCCGTGCAGCTGCACCGCCCGCTGCAGGATGTCGTGCAGCACCTGGGCCAGCGCCACCTTGCACATCGCGATGTGCGTGCGGGCCGCGCCGTGCGGCTGGTTGTCGATGATCCACGCGGTCTGCAGTACCAGCAGCCGGAACTGCTGCAGCTGGAGGGCCGAGTCGGCGATGAAGCCCTGCACGAACTGGTGCTCGGACAGCAGCTTGCCCTGGGTGCGGCGCGACAGCGCCCGCTCGCACATCATGTCGAAGGCACGCTGGCACTTGCCCACCACCCGCATGGCGTGGTGCACGCGGCCGCCGCCGAGCCGGGACTGGGCGACCTTGAAGCCCTCGCCGGGCGCCCCGAGCATCGCGTCGAGCGGCACCCGGACCTGGTTGTAGCGGATGTAGCCCTCGGTGCCCTCGTCCAGGTCGTCACGCTCGTTCATCGTCGCGACGTTGCGGATGATCTCGATGCCGGGGGTCTCGGCCGGGACGATGAACATCGACATCCGCTCGTGCGGCCGGGCGTCGGGGTCGGTCACCGCCATCACGATGAGAAACGACGCGTAGCGCGCGTGCGACGAGAACCACTTCTCGCCCTCGATCACCCAGTCGTCACCATCAAGCGTCGCCTTGCAGACGAACTCCTTCGGATCGGCGCCCGCCTGCGGCTCGGTCATCGAGAAGGTCGACACGATGTTGCCCTCGAGCAACGGCTGCAGGTAGCGCGCCTTCTGCTCCTGCGTCCCGTACAGCGCGAGGATCTCGGCGTTACCGGTGTCGGGGGCGGCGGTGCCGAACACCGTCGGCGCCCACGCCGATCGGCCCAGGATCTCGTTCATCAGCGCCAGCTTGAGCTGCCCGTAGCCCTGGCCGCCCAGCTCGGGGCCGAGGTGACAGGCCCACAGGCCCTGCTCCCTCACCTGCTCCCGCAGCGGCGCCAGGATCGCCCGCGACGCCTTATTGTGCACGTCGAAGGGGTCACCCGGGCGCGGAAAGAGCAGGTCAAGCGGTTCGCACTCGTCACGCACGAACGCGGTCATCCAGTCGAGCTTGCGCTGGAACTCCGGCTCGGTGAAGAACTCCCACATGCGCCGCTCCTGCCTAGCGTCGGGCCTAGTGTCCAGGGTATCGTCGACCCCTGGACCGTAATTGTATAACTAAATACTAGAAGATAGTTGTTTAAAGAACGGAGGGGTGAGCGTGATGACTGCCGGCCAGGCCGACGAGACACTGCTGGCTCAGTTGCGGGACCGGGTCGCGCGGCGGGTAACCGACTGGCGGCCCGGCGCCCTCGTCCGAGGCGTGTCCCCGCTTACCGGCGGCACCTCCAGCCTGACCTTTCTGGTCGATCTGGCCGGCGTCGCCGCCGGGGAGACCCCGGTCGTGCTCAAGGTCGCGCCGCCCGGCCTGGCCCCGCTCCGCAACCGCGACGTACTGCGCCAGGCGCGGCTGCAGAAGGCGGTCCAGCGGGCCGGGCGACCGCTGGCACCGGATGTGCTGTTCTCCGACCCGGGCAACCCGCCGGGGGTCCCGCCGTTCATGGCGATGAACCTGGTCCCGGGGGAGTGCGTGGAACCGGTCCTGTGCGACCCCGCCGAGCGACCAGAGCCCGGTCTGGTTCGGGCCCGGTTCTTCGACGCCGTGCAGGTGCTGGCCCAGTTGCATGAGATCAAGCCGGCCGCGGTCGGGCTGGACGGCGAGCCCGTCGTCGGGCTGGCCGAGGAGGTCGACCGGTGGACCCGGGCGTTCGTCACCCTGCCGGGCGATATGGCGGGCGACTACCAACGGGCGGCCAAGGCGCTCCGGGCGAGCATTCCCAAGGCGCTGCCGCCCGCGGTCAACCACGGCGACTACCGCCTCGGCAACACCCTGTGCGCAGGCAACCGGATCAACGCGGTGATCGACTGGGAGATCTGGTCGGTCGGCGACCCGCGCATCGACCTGGCCTGGCTGACCTTCTTCACCGACGACGCCGGGCACCCCGCCGTCGCCCCGGGCACGGTCGCGGGCACCCCGGCGGGCCGCGAGATCGTCCGTGCCTACGAGGACGCGCTCGGCCGGCCGGTGCCAGAACTCGGCTGGTTCGACGCGCTCACCCGGTATAAGGAGGCCGGCGTCACCGGTCTGCTGCTCAAGCGGGCGATGAAGCTCGGCCGGCCGGTCAAGGAATCGATGGCGCGGATGCAGCCGGAGCTGCCCCGGCTGGTCCAGGAGGCCATCCGCCTCGTCAGCGGCTGACGCTCGGTCAGATGAGCCCCAGCCGGCCGCGCCGGACGACCTCGATGAGCAGCCCCGGGTCGACCCCCCGCTCGGCCGCCTGCTCCAGGCAGACGGCAACGTCCTTCTTCATGAACGGGCCGATCCGGGTGGCGAACGAGGCCATGTCGGCCCCGGCCGCAGCTCGGCGGCTCACCTGGCTGCCCCCGCTCATGTGGTTGAGCGCGCTCAGCATCTCTCCGGGAGCCACGCCCAGCTCCTCGCCCAGCCAGACCGCCTCCGCCAGCACCTGCGTGTTGGCGGCGAACAGGAAGTTATTGACCAGCTTGACCGCCAGCGCGGAGCCGAGGTCGCCGGTCTCGATCACCGGGTCGGCGTACGCGCGGACCGCCTCGGCCGCCCGCGCCCGGGCCGCGGGCAACCCGCCGAGCAGCACCGTCAGGCGGCCGGCCGAGATGTCGTCAGGGGTACCGCTGACCGGGGCGTCTACCACGTGGATCGCGGGAAAGCGGTCCGCCAGCGACCGCAGCACCGACGCCCGGCCGGTCACGTGCGAGGCGAGCACGGCCCCGTCCGGCAGGGCGGCCGCCAGCGGCCCGGCCACCTCGGCCAGCTGCTCGTCGCTGAACACGCACAGCAGCAGCACGTCGGCCCCGGCCGCGACCTCCGCCAGCTCGGACGCGGACCGGACGCCGAGCAGGTCCAGGCTGGCCGCCGCCTCCGGCCGCCGCGCGTAAACCGCCAGGTCATGCCCGGCCGCCGCCAACCGCTCGACCATCGGAAAGCCCATCCGCCCGGCCCCGACAAAGCCGACCCGCGAGGAACCCATCGCCGCCTCCTGGATATCCCGATGAACAATAGTAGATTATTTAGTTATATGATTTGACGCAAGCTTAGCAGTGCCGCAGGCACCAGAACGGCTGGAGGTCTCATGTCCGACGCTGTCCCCGGATCCGCCCCGTCTCCGTCCGCGCCCCGCCCGCCCGAGGGCGACTGGCTGGGGACGCCCTACCTGAGGTTCGAGCGTCACCTGCCGTTCGCGCACCTCACGGTCGACCGCCCGGCGGCCAGGAACGCGCTGACCCAGGCGATGTACTTCGGCATCCGCTACGCGGTCCGCCGGGTTGACGCGGACCCGGAGCTGGCCGGCCTGCTGATCACCGGCACCGGTGACGTCTTCATCCCCGGCGGCGACCTCGGCCAGCAGGTCACCGACAAGTGGGCCGACTTCAACGCCGCCCCGGGCACCTTCGACGTGCTGCCGTTCGACGTCCTGCGGCAGAGCGTCAAGCCCGTCGTCTCCGCCGTCAACGGGATCTGCCAGGGCGGCGGGCTGCTGATCGCGATGTGCTCCGACCTCGCGGTGGTGAGCGAACGGGCCACCTTCCGGGTGCCGGAACTGCTCCGCGGCATCTCCGACACCTACTACGCGCAGCTACTCGCCCGCCTGATCGGCCCGGTGCGCACCCGCGACCTCATGTTCACCGGCCGCCGTCTTACCGCCGCCGAGGCCCTCGAGTGGGGCCTGGTGAGCCGCGTCGTCCCGCACGACGAGCTGATCAAGAGGGCCGGCGAGGCGCTGGTCCAGATCGTGCAGACCGCGCCCGAGGCCCGTCGGGACATCAAGCGGGTCCTCGACCAGTACGTCGGGCTCCAGGATCGGATCGCGTTCTTCGACAGCCTGCAGCGCGCCGAGTCGAGGGAGGGCTTCGCCGCCTTCATCGAGAAGCGGTCGCCGAACTGGGTGCCGGAGGCGCTGCGGAGCGACGGCCGGGCCTGACCCGCCCGCTAGTAATTCCCAACTAGATAAATTAGATTACTGATACCAGTAACGCTGCCAGTGGATCGCGAGGAGCAATGACCACAGCCGTCATCGTCGACATCATCCGCACCCCTTCGGGCAAGGGCAAGCCCGGTGGCGCCCTGTCCGGCGTGCACCCGGCCGCCCTGCTCGCGCAGACGCTGACGGCCCTGGTCGAGCGCAGCGGCCTCGACACCGCGCTGGTCGACGACGTCATCGCCGGCTGCGTCGGGCAGATCGGCGACCAGTCACTGAACATCGCCAGGACCGCGCTGCTCGCGGCCGGCTTCCCGGAGAGCGTGCCCGGGACGACCGTCGACCGGCAGTGCGGGTCGAGCCAGCAGGCGGCCCACTTCGCCGCCCAGGGCGTGATCGCCGGCGCCTACGACATCGTCATCGCCTGCGGGGTCGAGTCGATGAGCCGGGTGCCGATCGGGTCGTCGCGGGCGGGCCGCAACCCGGTCGAGCCGCTGGCCGAGCGCTACCCCGAGGGCCTGGCCAACCAGGGCATCGGCGCCGAGCTGATCGCCGCCCGGTGGAAGCTCGACCGCGAGGCGCTCGACGCCTACTCGGCCCGGTCCCACCAGCGCGCCGCCGCGACCGCCGCCGACGGGGGCTTCGCCGACGAGATCATCCCGGTCCGGCTGCCCGACGGCGGCACCCACACCGTCGACGAGACGGTCCGGCCGAGCACCACCGCCGAGGGGCTGGCCGGGCTGAAGCCGGCCTACTTCACCGACGCTTACGCCGCCCGCTTCCCCGAGATCACCTGGCAGGTGACCCCGGGCAGCTCCTCGCCGCTGACTGACGGCGCCTCGGCCGCGCTGATCATGAGCGAGCAGAAGGCAGCCGAGCTCGGCCTGCGGCCCCGAGCCCGGTTCCACGCCTTCGCGGTGTCGGGCAGCGACCCGCTGCTGATGCTGACCGGGGTCATCCCGGCCACCGAGAAGGTGCTGCGGCGCAGCGGGCTGTCCATCGACGCGATCGACGCCTACGAGGTCAACGAGGCGTTCGCGCCGGTCCCGCTGGCTTGGGCGCAGGAGTTCGGCGCTGATCAGGGCAAGCTCAACCCGCGCGGCGGCGCGATCGCCCTCGGCCACCCGCTCGGCGGCTCCGGCACCAAGCTGATGGCCACGCTGCTGAACTACCTCGAGGCGACCGGCGGCCGCTACGGCCTGCAGACCATGTGCGAGGGCGGCGGGATGGCCAACGCCACGATCATCGAGCGACTCTAACCGGGCAAATCGAGCCCGAAAGTCAACGGCAACATCGGTATCGAACGGACCCGGCTGACTCGTCCGCCGAGCACTGGGTCGCGACAGCCAGGTAAAAGCGTCGGCCCGCTGAACCAGATCGGAGGCCCATGGCACCGGTACGCGGACTCGAACCGGGGAAGCGGGCGGCGCTCGTCGTCAACGAGATGCAGAACGCCATCGCCAACCCGGTCCACGTCGACACCCCGCTCGCCGCGCAGGTGACCGCGCGGGGCATCGTCGCCAGGATCAACGCCCTGACGGCGGCGTTCCGCGCGGCCGGCGCGCCGGTGATCTACTGCACGATCGCCGCCAGGACCCCCGACTGGGACGGCTTCCTGGTCAACTGCGCCCTGGCGGCCAGGATCAAGCGGACCGGCAAGCTCGTCGTCGGCACCGCCGGCGGCGCCATCCACGACGACCTGGTAGCCGAGCCGTCCGACATCGTGAGCCACCGGTCGCACGGCATGGCCCCGTTCACCGGCACCACCCTGGACGCCACCCTGCGCGGCTACGGCATCGACACGGTGGTGCTCAGCGGGGTCTCGACCAACATCGCCCTGCCCGGCGCGGCGACCGAGGCGGTCGCGCTCGGCTACGGCGTCGTGCTGGTCGAGGACTGCACCGCCGGCGCCACCCCGGAGACCCACCAGATGCAGATCAGCCAGCACCTCCCGCTGCTGGCGACGGTCACCGACGCGGAGTCGGTGATCGCCTCCCTGCGCCCGGAGGCCCCGCCCAAGTTCAGCGGCCCCCACCCTCGTCAATCGGCATAATGATATATTTAGTGATACGATTGCGGGCAAGCTAGAGCCGGGAGGGTGCATGAGGGCAGCGCGCTGCGAACAGTACGGCGGTCCGGAGAACGTCGTCGTCCGCGACATCCCCAGCCCGGAGGTTACCCCCGGTCACGTGCTGGTGGACGTGGCGGCGGCGGCACTGAACTACCCGGACCTGCTCTTCATCGCCAACAGCTACCAGGTGCCCGCCCCGCTGCCGTTCACTCCCGGCAGCGAGTTCGCGGGCCGGGTGGCGGCCGTGGGCGACGGGGTAACCGGGGTGTCGGCCGGCGACCTGGTCTACGGGTCGACGTTCACCGGCGCGATGGCCGAGCAGGTGCTGGTGCCGGCCCGCGCGGTCGCGCCGGTCCCGCCGGGCATGTCGCTGACCGAGGCGGCCGGGTTCCGGGTCACGTACCTGACCGCCTACCACGCGCTGGTCACGGCGGGCGGGCTGCAGCCGGGGCAGTGGGTGGTGGTCCTCGGCGCGGCCGGCGGCGTCGGCACCGCGACGGTCGACGTCGCGGTCCGGCTGGGCGCCCGGGTGATCGCCGCCGCGTCCTCCCCCGAGCGGCTCAAGGTCTGCGCCGAGCTCGGCGCCGAAGCCGGCATCGACTACGTCGGCGAGGACCTCAAGCAGCGGATCAAGGAGATCACCGGCGACGGCGCCGACCTGGTGGTCGACCCGGTCGGCGACCGCTGGGCCGAGCCCGCGCTGCGGGCGATCCGGTGGGGCGGGCGGTTCGTGTCGGTGGGCTACGCCGGGGGTGAGATCCCCCGCATCCCGCTCAACATCGTCCTGCTCAAGAACATCACCGTCCGCGGCCTCGAGCTGCGGACCTGGACCGAGCGGCTGCCGCAGGAGACCGCGCAAGCCCGGCAGGCGCTGACCGACCTGGTGGCCGGGGGTATGCGGCCCGCCGTGTCGGAAGTGCATGATCTCGCCGACGTCGCCGTCGCGCTGCAGCGGGTCGCCGACCGGCTCCCGACCGGCAAAGTCGTGATTCGCGTGGCACCCTGACCGGCCGCGGCCGGCGATAACAGCAGCCTGACCGGACAGCAGGAGGACACCATGGCAGAACCAGTAGTGGTCGAGCGGCGCGGCCACGTCCAGGTCATCACGATCACCCGGCCCGAGGCGAGGAACGCCCTCGACGGCGCGGCGGCCCGGGCCCTGGCGGCGGCGGCCGACGAGCTCGATGCCGACGCCGACCTGCGGGTCGGGGTGCTGACCGGCGCGGGCGGCACGTTCTGCGCCGGGATGGACCTGAAGGCCTGGATGCGCGGCGACAAGCCGATGATCCCCGGCCGCGGCTTCGGCGGCATCACCATCACCCCGCCGCGCAAGCCGCTCATCGCCGCGGTGGAAGGCTACGCGCTGGCCGGCGGCTTCGAGCTGATGCTGGCGTGCGACCTGGTGGTGGCCGCCAACGGCAGCAAGTTCGGCGTCCCCGAGGTCAAGCGCGCCCTGGTAGCGGGGGGCGGAGCGGCCCTGCTGCTGCCCCGGCGCATCCCGTTCGCGGCGGCGATGGAGCTGCTGCTGACCGGCGAGCAGATCACCGCCGCCCGGGCGGCCGAGCTCGGGCTGGTCAACCGGCTCGTCCCGGACGGCACCGCGCTCGACGGCGCGCTCGCGCTGGCCGAGCTGGTCGCGGCCAACGGGCCGCTGGCGGTGGCGGTCACCAAGCAGATCGCCCGGGGCCAGGCCGACTGGACGGTCGAGGAGGGCTGGCAGCGGCAGGAAGAGCTGTTCAAGCCGGTGTTCGAATCGGCCGATGCCCGCGAGGGCGCCACCGCGTTCGCGCAGAAGCGAGCTCCAGTCTGGCGCGGCGTCTAACGTGAATCAGAAGCAAGCAGGTCCATCGGGTCAGGGAGTGCAGCGAATGGCTGTGAAGTTTCGCGCCGGGCAGCAGCTCGTCAGCGCGGTCGACAGTACCGCCGTGATCGTCATCAAGGCGCCCGCGGCCGAGTGCACGGTGACGTGCGGCGGCGTCGCCATGGCCACCGCCGGCGGGCCGGTCACCCCCGCCGAGGCCGACCCGGCCCTGCTGGGCGGCACCCAGATCGGCAAGCGCTACGTCGACGACGCGGACACCATCCAGCTGCTGTGCACCAAGGCCGGCCAGGGCACGCTCGCGCTCGACGGCAACCCACTGCAGATTCAGGCGGCCAAGCCGCTGCCGGCCTCGGACTGAGCGAGGTTAACCGTGCGCCTGACGCTGCTGCTCGACATGGCCGCCGACGGTTTCGGCGACCGCGTCCTGGCCGGGCGCCGGTCCGGCGGGATCACCGCCGCCGAGCTTGCCCGGCGGTCGCATTCCGGGGCCGCGCTGGTGCGTGAGCGCGCCGCCGACGCCCTCGTCTACCTGGATGTCAACGGACCGGCCTTCCCGGTCGCGCTGTTCGCGGCCGCCCGGGCGGGGGTGCCGCTGGTGCCGCTTAACTACCGGCTGGGGCAGCGGCAGCTCGATGAGCTGCTCGCCCGGCACCCGAAGGCGCTGGGGATCGCCGGCCCCGGGGCGCTAACGCACTTCGAGCGGGCCGGGCTGAGCGCGATGGCCTCCGACGAGTGGCTGGAGGCGACGCGGGCCGACCGCGGTGAAATCGGCGACGCCGGCCAGGCGGACGAAACCGAGGACGACAGCCTCGTCGCCGTCATCATCTACACCAGCGGGACCACATCCGCCCCCAAGGGCGTCCTCCTGCGCCACGAGAACCTGGTCTCCTACGTCCTCGGCTCGGTGGAGTTCGCGTCGGCCGACGAGTCAGAGGCCGCGCTGGTCAGCGTGCCCCCGTACCACATCGCCGCCGTCGCCAACGTGATCACCAACCTCTACGCGGGCCGCCGTACCCTCGTGCTCGAAGCCTTCGCCCCCGGTGAGTGGCTCCGAACGGTGCGGGAGGAAGAGGTCAGCAGCGCGATGGTGGTGCCGACCATGCTGGCCAGGATCATCGACAGCGAGGAAGACCGGTCGGTGCCCACCCTGCGGTCACTGTCCTACGGCGGCGCCCCCATGCCGGCCGCGCTCATCGAACGGGCGCTGCGGGAGTGGACCGAGGTCGGTTTCGTCAACGCCTACGGGCTGACCGAGACCAGCTCGACCGTCGCCCTGCTTGGCCCGGACGATCACCGCGCCGCCGTCGAGTCGCCGGACCCGGCAGTGCGAGCGCGGCTGTCGTCGGTCGGCCGGCCACTGCCGGGAATCGAACTGGAAATCCAGGGTCCCGGCGGCGAAGCCCTCGGCGTCGGCCAGTCCGGCCGGATCTGCGTGCGCGGTGGTCAGGTGTCGGCCGAGTACGCCGGCCTGGGCCGCGCCGTTGACGACCGGGGCTTCTTCGACACCAGGGATAACGGCTTCCTCGACGCCGACGGCTACCTGTTCATCAGCGGCCGCACCGACGACACGATCATCCGCGGCGCCGAGAACATAGCCCCCGCAGAGATCGAGGACGTCCTGCTGAGGCACCCGGCGGTGCTGGACGCGGTGGTGTTCGGCGTGCCCGACCAGGAATGGGGCCAGCGCATCGAGGCCGCCGTCGTGCCCCGCCCCGAGACCGACCTCGACCCGGCTGAGCTACGCGAATTCACTCTGCGGGCGCTGCGGTCGAGCAAGACCCCGGACCGCTTCTGGCTCCTCCCGGAGCTGCCGCGCACCGAGACCGGCAAGCTCTTGCGGCGCAAGGTCCCCGGCCTGATCGCGAACGATCACAATGCCGCCGAGCCCGCCGAGCCGACCGGCGCCCGCAGCGACAGGTAGCCGGCCGGTCGGGAACGTCAGAACCGGAACCGGGTCAGGCCGCCCGGCTCCGCCGACAAGGCCACGACCGCCGACCTCGGGTCAAGGCGATACACGTTCCACGGCGGCGGTCCTTGCGATGGCGCGTTGAACGGGGCGGTGATGCCCGCCCCGCTGGCGTCGGGTTCGGCCGGCCACCCGTTGTCCGCCCACGCCTTCGCGATGCGCGCCAGGGCACCCGGCTCGGTCACGCGCGCGGCGTCACCCTCGATCACGACGTCCGCGTCGCGGACCGACACCGCGATCGAGCACCGCGGATCGCGCTCGACATTGCGCCCCTTCCGCGTGCCCGCGCCGGTCTGGAACCAGAACGTGCCATCCAGCCACATGGCACCGACCGGGGTCACATGCGGGCCGCCGTCCTCGTTGATCGTGGTCAGCCACGTCGTGCGGGAGTTGCGCGCTTCCGGTGCGGGCGCCGACCGCGCGTCGAGCTTGGCCGCGACTGCCGCCCAGTCCACCGGCGGCAGCCCGTCCGCCTTACCCAGATTCGTGATCTCCATTCCGAACCCCTTTCCTGCCCAACCGGCATTGTACTATTGCGACGGGGGTCGATGTCATGCCCTCAGCCGCCTTTGGAACCTGAGGGATTGGTATGGTCAGCGCGTTTTCATTTGGTCCCTTCTATGGGGTATTTGTGCCTTTTCGACCGCTTACCCGGAAGTTTTCCAGTCTCAATGCCGCGTCGTGGGATCTCCAGTACCGACTGGGGTTCTGGGATTACCTGGATGGAGAACGGGCAGGTCAAGGCGTCCTGAAGATCATGCAGAAATACGTTCCGCAGGCCAGTATCCTGGACCTCGGCTGCGGCGCAAGCGCAAATCTGCCGCTTGTGCCGGGTACGTATCGGCATTACCACGGCGTCGACATCAGCGAAAAAGCTATAAAGCGGGCCCGCGCACTCGGACGTATTGATACTTCGTACGAAAATGCGGACATACTCACCTACGTGCCGAGGCAAACCTACGACGTCATCCTGCTCAGTGAGGTGCTCGGCCACCTGCCCGAGGCCAAGATCAGCGGGTTCCTGCGCCGTCTATCAGGCTTCCTGACGTCGGACGGTGTGATCCTGGTCCAGATTTGGGCCGGCGGGATGAATCCGGGCCTGACCGCCGCGATCGAGGGCAGCGGCCTGCCGATGGTGCAGGAGACGAATGCGGAGCCGGACGCCGGACGACCGCGCAAAATCGTCGAGCAGAACGCCGGACGCCCCCGCTCAGTTTTCATCCTGCGCGCACCGGGGAGCGCCCGGCCACCCCGCGCCACCGGGCCTTTTCATCGCTCGGCGCCCGGACGCCGTTGAACACCACGTCAGACCAGCGCCGCGTCTCATCCGGAGTCCGGAACGCAGACCGGCCGTCTGCGGTTTTCGATATGTCGGCGATATACAGCGGCTCGTAACCTTGACAGCATGCGTGTGCTGGTCGTCGAGGATGAGCCCTACATGGCGGAGGCCATTCGCGACGGCCTGCGCCTGGAAGCGATCGCGGCCGACATCGCCGGCGACGGCGACACGGCCTTGGAACTGCTGAGCGTCAACGTCTACGACATCGCCGTCCTCGACCGCGACATACCCGGGCCGTCGGGCGACGAGATCGCAGAAAACATCGTCGCTTCTGGCAGCGGCATCCCGATCTTGATGCTGACCGCCGCCAGCCGGCTTGACGACAAGGCCTCCGGGTTCGGGCTCGGCGCCGACGACTACCTCACCAAGCCGTTCGAACTCAGGGAACTCGTGCTCAGGCTAAGAGCGCTCGACCGCAGGCGCGGGCACGGCAGGCCGCCGGTGCGGGAGATCGCCGGCCTGCGCCTTGACCCGTTCCGCCGTGAGGTCTACCGGGACGGCCGCTATATCGCGCTCACCCGCAAGCAGTTCGCCGTGCTCGAAGTTCTCGTCGTCGCCGAGGGCGGTGTCATCAGCGCGGAAGAGCTCTTGGAGCGGGCGTGGGACGAGAACGCCGACCCGTTCACCAACGCTGTCCGCATCACGGTCTCGGCCCTGCGCAAACGGCTCGGCGAACCTGGGCTGATCGCCACGGTGCCGGGCGTCGGCTACCGCATCGACCGGGCACCCGACACTGGGCACGGGGGAGTGAGCGATGGATAGGGCACCTGGGTTGAGCGTTCGCCTCAAGCTCACCCTCAGCTACGCCGGGTTTCTCGTGCTCGCAGGTGCCTCGCTGCTCGCCCTGTGGGCAGTCATCCTGCGCTACTTCCCCGAGGTTTCGATCATTTACACGACGAGAGCTGGCATTGGCGGGGCGCTGCTTCCCGGCCGCTCTTACGCGCAGCGAGCCTTCGGTGAAGTGGCGGCCATCGTGCTGGTGCTCCTCCTGGTATTCGGCCTCCTGGGCGGGTGGCTGCTGGCCGGCCGCATGCTCGCCCCGCTGACTCGCATCACGGACGCCACCCGCACGGCCGCCACGGGGTCGCTGTCCCACCGGATCCGGCTACCGGGCCGCAGCGACGAGTTCCGCGAACTCGCCGACGCCTTCGACACCATGCTGGCGCAACTGGAAGCGCACGTCGCCGAACAGCAGCGGTTCGCGGCCAACGCGTCCCACGAGCTGCGCACCCCGCTGGCGATCACGCAGGCACTGCTCGACGTGGCGCGCAGCGATCCGCACCGCGACAGCGGCGCGCTCGAGGAGCGCCTCCGCGCCGTCAACGCCCGGGCGATCGACCTGACCGAAGCCTTGCTTCTGCTCAGCCGGGCCGGCCAGCGATCCTTCACCCGAGAGCACGTCGACTTGTCCCTGGTCGCCGAGGAAGCCGCGGAAACGCTCCTGCCTCTCGCGGAGAAGCACGGCGTCACCATCGAGACCTCCGGTGACCTCACCCCCGCCGTGGGCTCGCCCGCTCTGCTGCTCCAGCTGACCACGAACCTCCTGCACAACGCGATCGTCCACAACCTCACTGAACACGGCACCGTGCGGCTCAGCACAGCTAGCCGCCCCGGGTCCGTCGCGCTCACGGTCGAAAACACCGGGGAGAAGCTCACCCCGCAGCTGGTCTCGACGATCACCGAGCCCTTTCAGCGGGGCACCAGGCGCATACGCAGCGACCATGCCGGTGTCGGCCTCGGCCTGGCGATCGTCAAGAGCATCACCCAGGCGCACGACGGAACCCTCACCCTCGCCCCCCGGACCGCTGGCGGGCTCCGCGTTACCGTGCAGCTGCCAGCCGCGCCGCGCTCCGCGTTGTAATGGGGAAATCGAAGTAAGTGCTCGGGTAGGGCTCGTGTTTGAGGGTGTAGTGCCACCATTCGCGGTCGTAGGAATCGAAACCGCAGCCCAGCATGACGGAGCGGAGGCGGCGTCGGTTGTCCGCTTCGGCCGGCCGGAGTCCCGGTGCCCCGTGATGCGATCGCGGATCCATCAGGTCGTGGTATCCGCCCATGGCGGCAAGGTCGCCGGTCGCCAGCTCGTACAGCGTCAGGTCGACGGTGCCGCCCCGGCTGTGGCCCGATCTGGCGGCCACGTACCCCCGTTCGAACATCTCGAGCCGATCGATGTTCGGGTAGTGACGTCGTTTCCTGCAGCCGTTCTCCGGCTGCCGTGACCAGTGCAGGAAGCAGTTGACGGCGCGTTGCGGACGGTAGCCGTCCCACAGCAGCAGGCCGAAGCCCAGGGACGCGGCTTGTTCCTGGGCCCGGCTCAGGGCGGCGCACAGGGCCCTGGTGCCGACGATGCGGTTGGCGTGGTAACCGTCCACGGGCTTGCCGGTGAAGTTGTCCCAGGTGGCGTACTTGGCGTCCCACCGGATGCCGGGGACGAACTCGTCGACGAAGACGAAGTCGCTGTTCATCGCGTCTTGCCATGCAAGGTCAGCGTCACCAGCCGGTCGATGACGTCGGCCAGCGGCAGGCCGGCGGCGGCCATCATCGCGGGGTAGCGGCTGTAGGAGGTCAGGCCGGGCAGGGTGTTGACCTCGTTGAGCACGACCGTCCCTTCGTCGGTCAGGAACGTGTCCACCCGCGCGAGCCCCTGGCAGCCCAGGGCACGGTAGATGGCCTTGGCCGTCTCCTGGACGAGCGAGCGCGCCTCGGCCGGGATGTCGGCGGGCACGACGAAGGCGGAGTTCTCTGAGCCGCTTTCCGGATCGCTCTCCTGGTGGATTCGCAGGAAGCCGTGTGCGAGGGCAACCCGGTCCACCTCGCCCGCGACCAGCCCGAATCGTTCGCTGAGGATGGCGCAGCCCACCTCGGTGCCGGGGACGGCCTCCTCGACCAGCACCTTCGCGTCGAACTGGCGCGCCGCCTCTAGCGCGTCCGGCAGTTCGTCTTGCCCGGTAACCTTGCTGACGCCGAAGGACGAGCCGGAACGGGCCGGCTTGACGAAGACGGGATAGGTGAGGCGGCCGGCGTCGATCTTCTCGTCCCCCGCGAGCACCCGGTGTTTCGGTGTGGCGATCCCCGCGTGGCTGGCGACGATGTAGGCCAGGGACTTGTCCATGCACAGGGCGGAGCTCGGGATATCGCAGCCCACGTAGGGAATGCCCGACAGCTCCAGCAGGCCCTGGATCGCGCCGTCCTCGCCGAGCTTGCCGTGCAGCACGGGCAGCACCACGTCCAGGCGGATCATCTCGTACCGGTCCCGCTCCAGGACGAGCAGCCCGTGGACGCTTCGGTCCGGTGACAGCACGACCGGATGGTTATCGTGGCTTTCCCACTTCGCGTCTGGTCCGTCGCACAGCTTCCACGCGCCGCTGGTCGTGATCCCGATCCACAACGGCTCGTACCTGCCGGGATCGAGGTGTCTCGCGACCTCGCGCGCCGACTTGACCGACACGGGGTGTTCTTCGGAGCAGCCGCCGAAGATGATTCCGATTTTCAGCTTGTCCACGCCGTTGTCTCCTTTTCGAACGTCAGGCAGTTGATGATGGTGTTTTCGACCGTGTCGCTCAGGGCGTGGTCGGTGTAGTAGGCGGTGTGCGGGCTGATGATCACGTTCGGCAGTTGCTGCAGCCGCGACAGCGGCGTGTTGTCGATGTGCGTGTTTCTGCAGTCGGCGTAGAAGATTCCGTCCTCTCCTTCGAGGACGTCCAGCGCCGCGCCGCCCAGCCGGCCGCTTTCCAGCGCGGTAAGAAGGGATTCGGTGTCGAGCAACGGGCCGCGCCCGGTGTTGACGATGAACGCGCCCCGCTTCATCTGCTCGATGCGCCGGCGGTCCAGCAGATGGTGCGTGTCCGCGGTGAGCGGGGTGTGGAGGGTGACGATGTCGCTGCGCGCTAGCAGTTCGCCGAGCGGAACGCAGCGGGCCGCGGCCGTCGGACGAGCGTCGCAGGCCAAGGTCCGGCAGCCGAATCCCCGTAGCCGGTCCAGGACGGCCGAGCCGATGCGTCCCGTGCCGACGACCCCGACGGTCAGGTCGCGGAGCTCTTTCCCGCGCACGTCAAGCAGCCGGTAGTCATGGGCGTCGGTTCGGCGGAGGACGGACTTCGCGTTCCGCACGGCCATCAGCATCAGCATCAGCGTGTAGTCGGCCACGCTGTCGGGTGAATAGGCGACATTACCCACGCAGATGCCGACGCTCCGCGCGTAGTTCACGTCGACGTGGTCGTATCCGATGCTTCGGGTGGAGACGTACCTGACGCCGGCCCGGCTGAGGGCCCGCAGGGTGGAGTTCGTCACCGGGGTTTTGTGGCCGACGCTGACACATCGGTTCCCGGCCGCCAGCTCGACGTTGGCCTCGGCAGCCGCTGCCCCGGTAATAGTCGGCACAACGCCGAAATCAGGCGCGGTCTCCCGGAACAGGGCGGCCTCGTCCGGCCCGCAGCCGTACACGGTGATTCCCAAGCTCGAGATCATGCCCGCTAGTCAAGGCCGCCGGGTGTTGCCAGCCCGTATGCGGTTTTCGATACGCCGACGATAGGTGGCCGACCGTAGCGTGCGGGAGCATGACCCTGCGCATCGCCGGCCCCCGCGTCGCCCGGACATGATCGCTCTCAGCCTCGGCGAGATCGCCGCGATCGTCGGCGGGACGGTCGCGGGCGACGCCGCCGTCACGGTGACCGCGCCCGCCGTCCTCGACGGTCGGCAGGCCGCGCCGGGCGGCCTCTTCGTCGCCTTCGCGGGCGAGCACGCCGACGGCCACGACTACGCCGGCCAGGCCGGCCGGGCCGGCGCGGCGGCCGTGCTCGGCTCCCGGCCCACGCCGCTGCCCACCGTCGTCGTCGGGGACGCCCAGGCCGCGCTGCAGGCGCTCGCCGCCCACGTCGCGACCCGGCTGCGCGACAGGCTGACCGTTGCCGGGCTGACCGGCTCCCGGGGCAAGACCAGCACCAAGGACCTGCTGGCGGCCGTGCTTTCGAGCACCGCGCCGACCGTCGCCACGTCCGGCTCGCTCAACAACGAGCTCGGCGTGCCGCTCACCATGCTGCGCGCCGACACGTCGACCCGGTTCCTCGTCCTGGAGATGGGCGCCCGCCGCATCGGCGACATCGCCGCGCTGGCCGGCCTGGCCGCACCCGACATCGCCGTCGTCACCAACGTCGGCCAGGCCCACCTCAGCACGTTCGGGTCGCGCCAGGCCATCGCCAGGGCCAAGGGCGAGCTGGTGCAAGGGCTGGCGCCCGGCGGCACCGCCGTCCTCAACGCCGACGACCCCCGGGTGGTCGCGATGCGCTCGCTCACCGACCGCCCGGTCCTCACCTTCGGCCACGCGGAGCACGCCGACGTGCGGGTGCTCGACCTGACGCTGGACCGGCTCGGACGGCCGTCCTTCACGCTGCAGACCGTCGGCGCCTCGGCTTCCGTCACGCTGCCCCTCGTCGGCGCCCACCAGGCGATCAACGCGTCGGCCGCCGCCGCGGCGGGGCTGGCGGCCGGCCTGCGCCTTGACGTAACGGCGGCGGCGCTGGCCACCGCCTCGCTGTCGAAGTGGCGCCTGGAACTGCGCGACCTGGCCGGCGGCGCGACGCTGCTCAACGACTCCTTCAACGCCGACCCCGACTCGGCCCGCGCCGCCCTTGACGCGCTGGCGGCGATCGAGGGCCGGCGCCGCATCGCCGTCCTCGGCGAGATGCGCGAGCTCGGCGGAGATAGCGATGCCGAGCACCGCGCCGTCGGACGGTACGCCGCCGCCCGGGCCGACCTGGTGGTCGCGGTCGGCGAGGCCGCCCGGCCGGTCGCCGACGGCGCGGGAAAGCGGGCGGTGGCGCTGGCCGGCAACGACGCGGCCGTCGACTGGCTGCGCAGCCACCTCGCCCCCGGCGACGTGGTGCTCGTCAAGGCCTCCCGCGCGGCGCGCCTTGACGAGGTCGCCACCGCCCTCGCGTAGCGTGGCCTGGCGCCGCCCGCCGTGGGAGTTCGCCCGCCAATTTCGAACAAGATCCATTTGCGGGCTTGTCGAGTTTTACCAGACGGTGGTTGCTCGCCCGCTGAGCAGTGGTTAGCATCCGAAGTTAGCTATGGCCCTGACCAGGCAACTGGAGGGAAACTCGTGAACACGACGAGGAAGCTGCTCGCAGGCGGTATCTCGCTGGCGGCCATGATCGGGACCATCGCAGTCGCAGGCAACGCGAATTCTGCGACGTCGTATCTACTCGTGTCACTGGGCGCTGACGGCACAGGATCCAGCGCGGTATGGGATTCCGCAGGCAACCCCGAGCTCACCGTCGGGTCCTCAATCGGCTTCGCCGACGTAGATATCGACAGCGCGGAGGATTCCGCCGCGCCTGTCGACGCACCCACCTTCACCACCGATAACTACTCCGCTGGCTCCCCGTACTGGTACCTCCAGTTCGAGGGCCTAGACGAGCTCGTCGGATACCCATCCCAAGCTGGTCTCGGGACGAGCAACTGGACGGTGATAACTGCCCCGACGGCGGCGTGCTCCGTCGCCAACCGCCCGGTAAACGTCACCTACGCCGCCGCTCTGACGTTCCTCCAGAATTCTGCGTGCGGCGGGAATCTGATAACCCGCGCGGAGATCATCGCAGAAGGACAGAGTCCGGGCACCAGCGATGACCTCAGTAGCATCAGCTACGACGGCTTGACGCTGGCGCCGGGCCCGGACGTCGTGACGGTGACCAGCCCGGGACAGCAGGCCGGGACCCTCGGGACCTCGATATCCCCGCTGACCATCTCGGCCTCCTCGGACAAGGGCGACGGCATCGCGTTCACGGCTACCGGCCTGCCGCCGGGCCTTTCTATTACGGGCGAGAGCGGCGTGATCTCCGGATCGCCGAGTGCCGCTGGCAGCTACGCCGTGACAGTAACTGCCACCGACAACGGCGGCACCACGGGCTCTGTGACGTTCGGGTGGACGGTCAGTCCGCGGCCGGCCGTGACCTACAGCGGCGCTATCCGGCTGTACAAGATGGGGCTGTGCCTTGACGACCGGAACAACGGCAGCTCCAACGGCGCGGTCGTCCAAGTGTGGCGCTGCAACGGGCTGCCCAACCAGCAGTGGCAGGTCATGAGCGACGGCACTATCCGGCATAACGGATTGTGCCTGGACGCCCGAGGCTATGCCACCGCCAACGGCTCAAAAGTGCAGCTGTGGGCCTGCACCGGCAACGGCAACCAGAAATGGGACACCAACAACTACCGGGTCCACTACGACAACCCCGCCGCCGCCGGCCAGGTGCTCGACGACACCGGGTACGGCGGCAACGGCACCCAGCAGCAAATCTGGACCGACAATGGCACCGTCAACCAGCTCTGGGAAACGTACTGAGCGTGGGCCGCCCGGATATCGAGGCGCGGGAGACCGTCAGGGCTTATGGGGCAGCCAGGTGACCCCCGGGCTCCTCGTCGCCGATGCCATGGCCTCGACGCCGGATCTCGCTCATCGTCTTTGACTCGATCTGCCGGATGTTCTCGCGGGTCACGCCGTAGACCCTGCCGATCTCGTCCAGGGTCTTCGGCTGGCCGTCGGTGAGACCGAAACGCATCGAGATGACCCCCGCTTCCCGTTCGGAGAGCGTGCCGAGGACCGACTCCAGCTCCTCCCGCAGCACCGTGAAGCTCACCGCCTCTCCGGTCTGGGTCGCGTCCGGCACCTGCACCTGCGCCTGGGGGGTCGGCTTCCCTGTCACGGTCGTCCCCTTGCGGGCGCGGAAGGCGTCTACCTTCGCCTGCAGCCGCTGCGAGGCGATCGTGAGCTTCTCCTCCTGCTCCTGCAGGGAGGCATACTGTGTCTGCAGGTCGTTCAGCCGGTCCTGCAGCGCCGCCTTCCGCTGGAGGGCCTCACGGGCCAGGTCCTCGCGGCCGGAGCCCAGTGCCCGGCGGGCCTGTTCCACACATGTGGTCGTCTCCTGCGTCAGCTTGTTCATCTGCAGTTCCACGCGCTTGCGCGACGTGGCGACGTCGGCGACCCCGCGGCGGACCCTGGTCAGCATCTCGAGCTGCTGCTGGTAGGAGTAGTCCAGGGTCTCGCCAGGGTCCCCCACCCGGACCAGGGCCTCATTGGCCTTGGCCTGCACTGCTTCGTCGGCTCCCGCGACGGCTGTCTGTTCCGCGTGCGCCAGGAGCCAGGCACGGAACCGGGCACGGCCAGCGCGGGCGTCATAGCTCGCGGCACATTGCCCGGCGAGGTATTCGCCGAGCTCGGGATAGAAGTCCGCCAGGAACAAGTGCTCGTGGTCCTGGCCCGCGTCAGAGGTCACGTCAGCGCTCCTCTCCGTTGTCGCTCCCGAACGGGTAGTACCGCTGCAGCCCCGCGACCAGCTTGCCCCGGGCCGTGTGCAGATGAGCGTGCACGGTGCTCTCGGCGATGCCGAGCTCGGCGGCGATCTCTGCGGCCTTCATGTGGTCCTGCCACCGCATCAGGGCGACCTTCTTCTGTCTGGGGGGCATGTCCTCGATGATCTCCCGCGCCTGGTCCAGCGCTATCGCGTTGAGTGCCCGGGCCGCGGTATCACACGCGGCACCCTGGTATCTGGCCAGGATGTCGGGCTGCTTGCGGCGGAAGGCCTCCCTGCGCCGGAAGGCGCTGATGTCCTTGTTCGCCAGCGTGCCGAGCAGCCAGGCTCGCTGCTGGCCCTCAGCACGGCTGCGCAACCGCGTCCACGCCCTTGCCGCCGCCTCGAACGTGTCCTGGACGAGATCCGCGGCAAGCTCGCGATCGCCACGAGTGCGCAGGACCGCGTGGCCGAACAACCACCGGTCATGAACTGCGAAGAACGAGCCCAGCTCAGTGACGTGACGCTGCGGGAGCCGCACCTCGCCGCTATCGTCCATGCCCCACCTCCGGCGCTCTCCGCCCGGGCTGGCTCAGGCTGGAGTGCAGTGAGCTCATCA